>JAESFZ010000046.1_pt1 | contig 118776 bp, 95 predicted proteins | sample 9269561 | NCBI WGS metagenome assembly JAESFZ01 (sample SAMN14515552, study PRJNA621657) | algae metagenome | isolation source: Tildeniella nuda ZEHNDER 1965/U140 and co-occurring heterotrophs from wet... | place: Switzerland: Stansstaad, Zurih | collected 1965-01-01 | reverse complement strand
GGACCGTTTTCGCTCTCCGTTTCCGAAAAACGTGGTGCAAAAGTAGGCGCTTTTCGGGCCGTGGCAATACCTTCGTCCGAAAATTTTCCTAAAAATTTCCATGCACAAGCCACGGCCCGATGAGTACCCGCCCAGCCCTCCGATGTGCCGCTACCTCGAAACGGTTGACGATCAGAATCTTGTTGAACTGCTTACCGGGCAAATGAACACGATGCTGGGCGTGTTCGAAAACCTGACCGACGCTCAACAAAACTTTCGCTACGAACCCGGCAAATGGTCGCCGAAACAGTTGCTGGGGCATACGACCGACACCGAGCGGATTTTCGCCTACCGGATGCTGGCCATCGCCCGGGGCGAGCAGCAGTCCCTGCCGGGTTTTGACGAGAACGAGTACGAGGCCGCCGCCAACTTCGACCACCAGCCCCTCGCCGACCTGCTCCGCCAGTACATCCTTACCCGCCTCGGCACCCTCGCCCTGGTAGCGAGCTTCGACGCCGAAACGTGGGAGCGGCGCGGCACCGCCAATGGGACGCCGATGAACGTGCGCGTGCTGGCCTGGCTCATTGCCGGGCACGAACGCCACCACCTCAACATCCTGAGGGATCGGTACGGGTTCAGTGTCTGACGTGTGTTTCATTTTTGGACGAAAAGTTTCTGCGAAATCAATCCAATCCACGCAAATCTGCGGTTCAGACGAATGCCCACCCTCCGCGACGTAACTCGCTACCTCGAAGCCCTCGCCCCCCTCGCCTACCAGGAATCGTACGACAACGCCGGGCTGCTCGTGGGCGACCCCGCCGCCGAAGTGACCGGCGTGCTGACCTCGCTCGACTGCACGGAGGCGGTCATCGACGAGGCCGTGGCGCGGGGCTGCAACCTCGTCGTGGCGCACCACCCGATTGTGTTCCGGGGTCTGAAAAAGCTGAATGGCAAAACCTACGTGGAGCGCACCGTCATCCGGGCCATCCGGGCCGACGTGGCGATTTACGCCATCCACACCAACCTCGACCACGTGCGCGGTGGGGTGAACTTCAAAATCGCCGAACGGCTCGGGCTGGAAGCCGTGAGTGTTCTCGCGCCGAAGCGGGAAACCCTGCTCAAACTCGTCGCCCTCGTGCCCGTCGAACACACCCGGCGGGTGCTCGATGCGCTCTACGCCGCCGGGGCGGGCGGGGTGGGCGCGTACCAAAACTGCTCATTCCGGGTCGAGGGCACGGGCACATTTCTGCCCACCGAAGGCACCAACCCGGCCATCGGGCAAGTCGGGCAGGTGGAGGAAGTGAACGAACACCGCATCGAGGTGCTGCTGCCCGCGCCGCTCGAAGGCCCGGTGTTGGCGGCCCTGCGCCGGGCACACCCCTACGAGGAGGTGGCGTTTTACCTGCAAAAACTGGAGAATGTAAACCAGGACGTGGGAGCCGGGGCCATCGGCACGCTGCCCGAGGCAATGGACGAGAGGGCATTTCTGACGTTCCTGAAAGAACGAATGCACCTGCACGTCATCCGGCATACGTCGCTTCGGGGCAAACCCGTGCGGTCGGTTGCCGTGTGCGGCGGGGCGGGGAGTTTCCTGCTGGCCGACGCCCTCCGGCAGGGGGCCGACGCCTTCGTGACGGCCGATTTCAAGTACCACGAATTTTTCGACGCCGAAAACCGCCTCGTCGTCTGCGACATCGGCCATTACGAAAGCGAGGTGTTTACCAAAGACTTACTCCGCGACGTTTTGGCGAAAAAATTCACTACTTTTGCGGTCGAAATCTCGGACACCCCGACCAATCCGGTCAACTACTTCGGATAGTCGATAGTTGACAGTCGTTAGTCGACAGCAGAAATGCATTTTACTAACGACCATCGACTGACGGCTGACGACTCGCTTCATGGAAACTACCATTGCCCAAAAGCTCGACGCCCTGCTGAAACTCCAGCAAATTGACTCCAAACTCGACGAAATCAAGAAGGTACGCGGCGATTTGCCCGAAGAAGTGCGCGATCTGGAGGACGAAATCATCGGCTACGAGACCCGCATCGGCAAATACCAGCGCGACATCGACGCCCTGGAAGACGAAATCAGCAAGCACAAAGCCGCCAAAAAAGACGCCGAAAAGCTGATTACCAAGTACAAGGATCAGCAAATGAACGTGCGCAACAACCGCGAGTACGACGCCATCTCGAAGGAAATCGAACTCCAGCAACTCGAAATGGAACTCTCCGACAAGCGCATCAACGAGGCCAATTTCAAGATCTCCAACAAACAAGCCGATGTGGCCGATACCCAGAAAATTCTGGACGAGCGCCGCAAAGACCTCAGCACCAAACGCGCCGAACTCAACACCATCGTGGGGGAGAGCGAGGAAGAGGAAAAAGGCCATCAGGTCGAGCGCGACGCCCAATCGACCAAAATCGAAGACCGGCTGCTGCGCTCGTACGAGAAAATCCGGGCCAACGCCGTCAACGGCCTCGCCGTGGTAACGGTGCGCCGGGGGGCCTGCGGGGGCTGCTTCAACGTGGTGCCGCCCCAGCGCCAGGCCGATATCAAGGACAAAAAGAAAATCATCGTCTGCGAACACTGCGGTCGCATTTTCGCCGACGTCGAGGAAGCCGCCTTCGCTCCCACCGGGCGGGGCCGCTGACGCTTTTTTTCAGCAACACCAATGCACCTTAAAACCTACCGCCCGCGAGCGTTCTCGTGGGCGGTTTTTTTGTGGGTTTTGTTATCACCCCCTGCCCGACCCGTCGGACCGCCCTTAAGGGGGTTCTGCTTGGAGAATAATGTTTCAGCAACGAAGAACCCCCTTGAGGGCGGTCCGACGGGTCAGGCAGGGGGTGAAGCAGGGGCTGAGGCGGGGAACGGTGACTTCACCTGGACCGCCGAACACCGGCAGGCCTACGCCGCCATCAACCAGCTCAAGCTTCAGCCTGGCCGGGCGCTGCTCGCCCAGGCTCCCCGCAACGGCATCGGCCTCTACCTCGCCGACTACGCCGACCTGCTCTACCTGCTGGTGGCCGAAGACCGCGCCGCCTACGCCCGGCTGGAAGCCGAGGAGGACAACCGGCTGAAACAACTCCGCCGGATGGACGGCACCTCGCCCTGGAGCCGCTTCATTCAGGCCGAGATCAAGCTGCACTGGGCGTTCGTGAAGATTAAATTCGGGCACGAAACCAGCGGGGCCTGGGGCGTGATTCAGGCCTACCGGCTGGCGAGCGACAACGCCCGGCGCTTCCCGAATTTCCTGCCCAACCAGAAACTCCTCGGCCTGTTGCACGTGCTCATCGGTTCCACGCCCGAACAGTACCGCTGGGTAACCAACCTGCTGGGCCTGCGTGGCGACGTGCCCGGCGGTCTACGCGAAATTGGGGCCGTGGCCGCCCATGACCCGATTTTCGGCGACGAGGCCCGGCTGATGGAATTCCTTGTCCGGGTGTACATCACCAAAACCGACGCCCGGCAACTGGCCCAATTTCAGGAGTTCGTCCGGCAGCGACCCGATAACCTGCTGCTCCGGTTTTTCGGCGTGGCCGCGCTGCTCAAGGAAGGGCAGAGCGAGGCGGCACTCGGTTTGCTCACCAGCCGACCTACCGGCCCGGAGTACCTGCCCGTGCCGTTTTTCGACTACTACCGGGGGGAAATTCTTTTGCAAAAAAAAGCCTATGTCCCAGCCCTGGCAGCCTTCGGGGCGTTTCTGAAAACCCACCGGGGTCGGAATTTCGTGAAAGATGCCACCTACAAGCAGGCTCTCTGCCACTGGCTCCAGAACGACGACGCCCGCGCCCGCACGCTGCTCGACCGCGTGCGGCAGGTGGGCGAAACGACCGTCGAGCCCGACCAGGCAGCCCAGCGCTTCGCCGAGCAATTCGGGGAAATCACGCTTGGTCGCGCCGGAGTTCAGAAGGCCCTCATGCGCGCCCGGCTGGCTTCCGACGGCGGGTACTACGCCGAGGCGCTGGAGGAGTTGAAAGGGTTTCAGGAAACAACCGTCTCCCAGGACCGGGCCGAACTGGCCTACCGCCGCGCCCGGATTTTCCACCGCAGCGGCGACAGCAGCCGTGCGGTGCCGTTTTACGAGCGGGCGCTGACGCTCAGCGAAGGACAGCCCTGGTACTTCGGGGCCATGTCGGCGCTCCAACTGGGGTACCTCAAGCAGGCAAAAGGTCAAAAAGAAAACGCGAGGGCCTTTTTTGAAAAAGCCCTCGCGTTTCGGAAACACGAATACAAAAATTCGGTGGACAACAAGGCCAAAGCCGCGCTGAACGAACTCGGCTACTGAGCCTTAGTTTTTCCTCGGTGCCGTGCTGCCGGTCGTCGGGCGGGCGGCGGGCGGCGTGGCCGTCGATGTGGCGGGCTTGGCGTCGGCGGGTTTAGGCGTCACGCCCAGCTTTTTAAAGACCAGGTTGGTGATGTCGTACTCGTCCGTCGAGTACAGCAGCACGGGCGAAAGCTGGTTGCTGATGTCGCTGCTGATGACGAACGTGTAACCGTTTTCTTTGGCCACCTCCTTGATGGCTTTGTCGATTTTATCGAGCACCGGAGCCAGCAATTGCTGTTGTTTTTGCTGAAGCTCGGTTGAGGCGTTCTGCTGGAGTTCCTGCATCGACGCCTGGAGGTTCTGCAACTGCTTCTCGGTGTCGGTGCGAATCACCTCCGACATCGTCGCGGCGTTTTTCTGGTAGGCCGCAAATTTATCCTGAAGTTCCTTCTGCCGCTGCTGGAGCAGGTTCTGGTACTGGGCTTCCTTGGTCTTGATTTCCGTTTCGATGGTCTTCAGTTCGGGCATCTGGCTGAGGAGGTAATCCACGTTGGTGAACCCGATTTTCTGACTGGCTTGCTGGGCATTGGCCTGCGAGCCGAAAACTCCGGCCAGCACGGCCACTACTGCAATCCAAAAGGCTTTCTTCATTGGTTTGGTCTGTGTTTGGGTTTAGCGTTTAGAGTTCAGTGTTTAGAGTTATCAAACCAACTCCAAACGCTAAACCCTAAACACTGAACTAACTTACTGTTTTGGTTTTTTCGCGGTCTGGGGGGTATTCGGTTGGGGTTGGTTGTTCGGGTTGTTTTTCGGGTCAATGCCCAGTTCTTCAAGCACGTAATCGGAGTAATCGTGAACCGGGTTGGTGTACACCAAGGCCACGCCGTCGCTGGCTTTGTCCCAGATGAAATCGATGCGTCGCTGGCGGGTTACTTTTTCCAGGGCTTTGTACACGTCGTCAAGCAGGGACTTCATCAACTCTTTTCGTTTCTGAAAATACAGCCCCTGAAACCCGAACACCTTGTTGGCAAACTCCTGACTTTCGCGCTCTTTCGCTTCAATCGCCCGGCGCCGCTGCGCCTTCATTTCGTCGGTCAGCAGTGGCTCCTCGGCTTTGTAAGCCCGTTCGAGGCGGTCGAGTTCGGCTTGGCGGTCGGCCACTTCCTTCGACCAGCGGCTGGCGAAACGTTCCATTTCGGCATCGGCTTGCTTTGATTCGGGCATCCGGCTCAGGATGTACTCCGAATCAATGTAGCCAATCTTCTGCCCCAATGCCCTGTTGGTCAGCCAAAGGAACGGCAAAAGTAGCAAAAAACTCCCTGTTTTCACGTGTTAAATTGTGTTAAGTGGCGAGGGACGAGGGGCGGGGAAGGAGTAAAACTAAAACAGCCTTCGCCCCTGCTTTCAGCCCCCTGCCCGTTGTGTCACCGGATTTGCTGCCCAATCGTGAAGTGGAACTGCCCCTTGCCGGGTTGCTGCACGGTGCCTGCGCCGAAGTTGACGTTGCGGTCGAAGCCAAAACCGTAATCGATCCCGATTAGGCCGAAGGCCGGCATGAAAATCCGGGCACCCACCCCCGCCGAACGCTTGATGTTGAATGGATTGAATTCCTTGTAATTAGCCCAGTTGTTGCCGCCTTCGAGGAAACCCAGCACGAAAATCGTAGCCGACGGGTTGGGCGAAACCAAATACCGCATTTCCATCACGTACTTGTTGTACACCACGCCGCCCGGCTGTGACGGCCCGACGCCCCGGTCTTCGTAACCGCGCAGGCCGATGATGTCCTGGGCAATGGCAAACTGTCCCTGCCCAGCCAGGCCCGAGCCACCCAGCACGAAGCGCTCGAAGGGCACGATGCCGAGGCCCCGGTTGTAATTACCCAGGAAACCCATGTGCGCCCGCGTGGCCAGCACCAGTTTGGGGGCCAGCGGGGCGTACCAGGCGGCGTCGAACATCCACTTGTGAAATTCCAGAAACTTGTACTGCTGCTGCGGACTCGTGGGCTTCCAGTCTTTTCCCCGCAACAGCGAGTACGGCGGCGTCACGGTGCCCGTCAGCGAGAACGTCGAGCCCGTGCGCGGGAACTGAGGGTTGTCGATGCTATACCGCGACAAGCTGGTGATGAACGAAAGGTTGTTGGCGATGCCGGTGGTGAAGTCGCTGACGCCGAGGAAGAACGAGTTGAAAAAATCATAGCGCTGGTACGACAGCGACATGTTCAGCGAAAACGAATCGTCCGGGCGGCGCAGGCGTTTGCCCAAACCCAGCACAATGCCCGTTGTATTGAATTGCGACGAAACCCCCTGGGGCCGCCCGGTCTGAAAGCCGAACCCGCCGACCCCGCCAAAACCCCCACCCAGCCCACCGCCGCCAAAAGCCGGGTTGAAACCGGTCAGCGGCTGCCGGAAAATCTGCCGGTTGATGCTGATGGTGAACGAATTGGGCTTTTTGCCCCCCAGCCAAGGTTCCGTAAACGAGAGGGAGTAGTTCTGGAAATACCGCCCGTTAGCCTGGAACCGCACGGCCAACTTTTGCCCGTCGCCAGCGGGCAGGGGCCGCCAGGCCCGCAGATTGGGGATGTTGCGGGCCGAGAAATTGTTGAACACCACGCCCAACGTGCCCACAAAACCGATGTAACCGCCCCAGCCCCCCGACAGCTCAATTTGATCGGAGGGTTTTTCCTCGACCGTGTACTCGATGTCCACCGTGCCGTCGGGGCGGGGCACGGGGTTGATGCCCATTTTTTCGGGGTTGAAATAGCCGAGTGCCGACAGTTCGCGCTGGGTGCGCACAATGGCCGACTTGCTGAACTTCTGCCCCGGCAGGGTGCGGATTTCCCGCATCACGACGTGGTCGGAGGTTTTGGTGTTGCCGTTCAGAACGATTTTGTTGATCGTCGCCTGCTTGCCTTCAAACACCCGCATCACCACGTCGATGGAATCGTTCTCGACGGCCGCTTCCTGGGGTTCGACGCTGAAGTACAGGTAGCCGTCGTCCATGTAGAGCGAACTGAGGTCGTAACCGGGGTTGCCGTAAAGCCGCTTCTGCATGTCCTCCGGGTTGTACACGTCGCCTTTTTTGATGCCCAGCACCTCGGCCAGCACCGAATCGCGGTGGAGGTAGTTGCCCTCCCAGGTGATGTTGCGGTAGTAGTACCGTTTGCCTTCTTCGATGCGCAGCACCACGTTGACCGACTTGCCGTCCTGGGCGTACACCGTGTCCGACAGGATGCGGGCGTCGCGGTAACCCTGCTTGCTGTAATATTCGAGGAGTTTTTCTTTGTCTTCCTCGAATTTTTTGGGGACGAACTTCGAGGGCGTGAAAATCCGCCCGAAGCGGCGCTGCTTGGTGGCCTTGAGTTTCCGGCGAAGTTTTTTTTCGGCGATTTCCTCCCGGCCCACGAATTCGATCCGGTTGATTTTCACCTTGTCACCCTTGTTGATGGTCACTTTCAGGGCGGCGTTGTTGCCCCGGAGCGTGTCGGCAAGTTGGGTGACGCGGACCTGGGTGTTCAGAAAACCCTTGTCCATGAAATGCCGCTTGATGAGCGTCTGGGTGTTTTTGATCAGCGACTCGGTGATGATTTTGCCCTTGATGAGTTTCACCTTGTCGTTGAGCGTTTCCTTTTCGCCCTTGCGGATGCCGTCGAATTGGATGGAATACAGCCGGGGCCGCTCTTTCAGGTAAATGTTCAGCCAGATTTTCCCTTCTTCCAGTTTGGTGTACGATACCTGCACGTCGTCGAGAATGCCCTGCTCCATGAGCCGCCGGACGGCGCTGGTGATGCTTTCGCCAGGAACCTCAATTTTATCGCCCACCCGCAAACCCGAAATCGACACCAGCGAATTGGCATCGTAGAATTTGGTACCGCTCGTGGTGATGGCCATGATTTCGTACGTCTTCGGGTCGGCGTAGCTCAAGGCGGGTGTACCCGGTGCCGGGGCGGACGGTTCACTGCTGCCCAGACGGCTGCCCAGTCCCGTGCGCAACTGCGCCGAAGCTCCTACTGCCGCCAGCAGAAACAGGATGAACGAGAGGAGGAAACGGTTTTTCATGAAAAGTGGGAATGTCTGATGTGGTCGTTGTCGGTTGAGGGTCGTTGGTTGTCAAAACGGACAACCAACGACCCTCAACCGACAACCCGAACTTGTTCGCTGGTTTTGCCAAACCGCCGTTCGCGGTTCTGGTAGTCGAGAATCGCCTGGTGCAGGTGTTCGCGGCGGAAATCGGGCCAGAACAGGTCTTCAAAAATGTACAGTTCAGCGTAGGCCAGTTGCCAGAGCATGAAGTTGCTGATGCGGTGGTCGCCGCCGGTGCGGATCATCAAATCGGGTGCGGGCATCCCGGCGGTAGCCAGGGCGGCTTCGAGCCGATCTTCGGTGAGTTGGTCAGGGGTAAGTTCGCCCCGTTGCACCTGCCGGGCCAGGTGACGGGTGGCTTGCATGATGTCCCAGCGGCCACTGTAGCTAAGCGCCAGCACGAGCGAAAGCCCCGTGTTGTGGCGGGTTTCCTCGATGGCGCGGAGCAAATCGCGGCGGCAGCGGTCGGGCAGCGAGGCGGTGTCGCCGATGGTCAGCAGGCGCACGTTATTTTTCTGAAGGGTGGGCAGTTCATCGGCAATGGTGCCCACGAGCAGGTTCATGAGGGCCTCGATTTCCTCTTTCGGACGTTCCCAGTTCTCGGTCGAAAACGTGTAAAGCGTCAGGTAGCCGATGCCCAGTTCGGCGCAGCCCTCGGTGCATTCGCGCACGGCCTTGATGGCGTTGCGGTGCCCAAACACGCGGTTGAGTACGCCCTGCTGCTTGGCCCAGCGCCCGTTGCCGTCCATGATAACGGCCACGTGCCGGGGCAGATTGCCCTTGTCAATCAGTTCAGTCACGATGAGGTTCAGCCCGGATTTTAAACCGACAAAGATAAGACTTTCGGGGGGCTTTCAAGGGGGACCGGACGGATGTTGGGGGCGGAGAGTGCTAAAAAATGTTAACGACGGCGGCCTTCCGGGACGGCGTTTTTCGCATCACTCCCAACCGGTTTCACCCCCCCGCTCAAGGGCACCAAATGCGGTAAAACGTGTAGCTGAGTGAGACGGAGGTGTAGTAGTAAAAATCCTTGTGGGTGTTGTCGCCCTGGGCTTTGGGGTTGTCGAGGTCGGAGTCGGGGCCGAGGTTGTCGAGGTAGTCGGTGAAGGTTTTGCGCATGCCAAACTCCACGCCGAGGCTCCAGGGGCTGCGCAGTTGCCACTTCAGGCCCGCGCCGAAGGGCAGGGCCAGGCCGTTTTTCCGGTAGGATGCCGACTCGAACGCATTGGGTTTGAACCCGAACAAGGCCACCCCCCCAAACACGTAGGGCGTCCAGTTGCCCGCTTTTTTCAGGTTCTCGTGTTTGTAGTTGAGAAAATTATACTCAATGTCGGTGCTCAACTCGGTGATGCGCGTGCGGAAAACCCGCCCGCGAGCCTGGTTGAAGGGATTGTTAACCTTGTTGTCGTCAGCCCCGATTTGGCCCATCATTCCCTGTACCCGCAGCGACACGGCCTGGCTGGCGTTGTACCGAAAAAACAGGTTGCCGCCCGGCCGGGCAAAACCCGGGTGAAAAGCGGGCGAAATATCGCCTTTGTAGTGCAGTACGCCTAACCCGCCGCCCAATTCCACTTTCTGAGCCAGTACCGGCAAGGTGGGGAAAAGACTGAGCAGAAGAATGACCGATTTTTTCACACGTTCATAAAAAAAGGGCAGTGGTCGCCTTCGCCAACTGCCCACGGTAACGAAAATTTACCCCCTGCTACTTCAGCGGTGGGCACTTGATGCCGCCGGGCAAGATGTAATGCACGGTAAAGTTAGTCAGCAGGTAGCTGTCTTTCAATGTATTCGTCCCGCGTACGTCACCCCGGTCGAAATACCCGGCAATGGGCTGGGCGAAGGGATCAAAGTTGGTATCGGGAAAACCCTGATTATTGACCAGGTACCGGCGCACGGTCTCGGTCCGGTCACGGCCCGTGCGGGCCGCCGTGGGTTCGAGGGTGCGGTTGGCCATGGCCTGGGCATCCGGTGTGAGGTCGTTGGGGTCGGCGTAGGGGCCACCCACGTCGTCGAGGTAATTGGTGAAGGTCACGCGCAGCCCGGCTTCGAGCGATACGTCCCAGCGCTGGTTTATTTTGTAGCGCACGCCCAACCCGAGTGGAATGCCCACCTGCACGAGCGAGTACGGCTGTGCGTAGCCCGGTTGTCCCTGCCCCTCAGTACCCAGCGGTTGCAGACGAATCCATTCCTGGGTTTCGCCCGAGCCGGCCAGCCCACCCACGGGCGTTTTGGCGCGGGGATTGTGGGCAAACACGACCAAACCCGTAAACGCGTACGGCAACCACTGCGGGCGTTTGGTGTAGGAGCGTTCGGCCCGCACGAAGTTGTAGATGCCCACCACCGAGAGTTCCTTCACGTCGTTGCGGAAGTGCAGGTTGCGCACGTACAGGTTCTGAAAGCGGGTGCTGTTGGCAAACCGGTTGTCGTCGGCCCCGAGCCGGGCGAGCGTCAGACCAATCCGCGCGCTGAGGCGGGGCGTGAAGTGCCGGGTGTAGTTGCCCGTTACGTTCCAGCGGAGGGATCCGATGGTCGAGCCGATCGGGTCGCCGTAGGGGGCGATGTCGCCGTAGTAGTGCGAAGTACCCAACCCCAACCCCACGCTTGAGTAGGGCTGGAACTGCGGCCCGGTGCGGACCTGATTTTTCTTGAACAGCGACGGAAATTTAAACTGCGCCAGCGAGGGCGTGGCAACTCCCACGGCCAGCAACGCCGTAGCCGCCAGCAGGTTGCGCGCTTTCATGGATGAACTTTTCAAAACGTTGGCTTCAGGTATTCGGTGGTTTAACGATGCCTCCGGGCATTTGTTTTAAGGGGCAACCGGAAGATTTCAGGGCAAGAACAGCGCCAAAGTTTGGGTTTGGGGCGGCGGGAATGTCCAATGCTCAATGTTCAACGTCCGGTGGTTTTCATTTTTCTGTTGAACATTGGCCATTCTCCCCACGCTTAGTTCCGCGCGTCCAGCCCCCAGTTGAGTTTGTTGCGCAGGGTGTCGAGGAAATTGTCGCCCGGCATTTTCACCAGGCGGGCCACGAAGGCTTCTTTTTTAACCGTAAACCGCACGGATTCGTCCACCACCCGCGAACGGGTGTCGAGGGCGACCAGGAAATTCTTGCTCCGGCTTTCGACCGTTACCGACAGCACCCCGGAATCGTTGATGACCAGCGGACGCACGTTGAGGTTGTGCGGACACATGGGCGCCACGATGAAATTGCCCGAATGCGGCATCACCACCGGCCCGCCCACGCTCAGGCAGTAGCCCGTCGAACCGGTCGGCGTCGAAATCACCAGTCCATCGGCCCAGTACGAATTCAGAAACTTGCCGTCGAGGTAGGCATGGACAACGATCATCGAAGAACTTTCGGTCTTAGAAATCGTGAAGTCGTTGAGACCGAAATTGACGCCCTCAAATACGTTGGGGCGGCTCCCCGCTTTCTCTGAATCGACGTGCACCAGCGTGCGGTCGTCGAGGGTAAATTGATCGGCTTCGAGGGCGTTGAGCGTATCCTGGAGCTTGCCCGGCGCGATGGTGGCCAGAAAACCCAGCCGCCCAAAGTTGACCCCGGCGATGGGAATCTGCCGCTCGCCCACGTACGTGACCGATTCGAGCAGGGTGCCATCGCCGCCAAGGCTAAGGAGAAAGTCGGCCCCGAACAGGTTGGTCCGCTCCGAAAAACTCTGCTCACCAAACGGATGAACGATTCCGGCCTGCCGGAGCACCTCCTGAAACGGCTCGGTAATTTGTACCTGGTACTGCCGGTACACGAGTTCATCAAAAAAACTTTGGATGGCGTGCCGGGCCGAATCAGCAAACGGGCGTCCGTGGATGGCGAGGTTCATAAGGAAGTGGTCCGTCGTCCGTGAAATGCATCTCGCTGATGACGATCAACTGACGACCATCGACTTAAATGTCCAGGTACCGAAACAGCGCGTCGAGGCGTTCGCGGTCGGGACTTTCAAGAGGTTCGTTGGAAAAAGCGGCCTCCACCGAGTAGCCGAAGCGCTCGAGGGTAGCCACAACGGCTCCCACGTCGCGGCGGTTGAGTTTGAGGGTCAGGCGACTCGGATTGGGCAACCCCAAATCGTCGTCGCCAGAGGTAGTGCCGAAGTAACTGCTGATGATTTTAGCGTCGTTCGATTCCACCAGACGGCTGATTTCGGCCATCGAATAATCCCGTTCATCGAGGTTGAGCACCAGCACGGCACCCGCTTCCTGGGTGCCAAGCTGTTCGGCAAATTTGGCGAGCAAATCGTTGCGGGTGATGCTGCCCGCGAAATGCCGGTCTACGTCGAGCACCGGAACTACGTCGAGGTGGTAGGCCTGGGCCAGTTGCAGCACCTCAAACAGGTGCTGGTCATCGTGGGCGTACACGGTGGGCAACTGCGGTTCGACGTCGTCGATGGGCGTGCTGTCGTCGGTTTCGAGCAGGGTTTCTTCGCTGACCAGGCCCCGGTATTCGCCGGCTTCCACCACCGCCAGTTGACTGGTGCGAAATTCTTCCATCCAGTCGAGGGCCTTGCCCGCCGAGTCGGTGGGTTTCAGGGCAGGGAGCAGGGGGTTGAGCAATTCGTCGGCGATCATGGCGAGCGCAGTTTTCAAGTTCTTACGTTTTTTCCGGTTTTTGAGTTTTAGCAGTTTGGGAAAGGGCCTTGCAAACGCAGGCCCAAACGTAAAAACATAAAAACTAAAAAACCATCAGGCAACGGCCAGTTCAGCGGGATGTTTTTCCAAAAAACGTTCCAGCAGCAGGTTGAAGCGTTCGGGGTGTTCCATCATGGGCGCGTGGCCGCAGTGGTCGATGAACCAAAGTTCCGAATTCGGGATGAGCCGGTTGAACTCGTGCCCCACCGAAGGCGGCGTGATCGTGTCGTTCAATCCCCACACCAGCAGCGTCGGCACCTGAATACCCGGCAGGTCGTGGGCCACGTTGTTGCGCTGGGCCGACTTGGCAATCTGCACGATGTTCATGCACTTCGGGATGCTGTTGGTGATGTCGAACACCTCGTCGATGAGTTCCTTCGTGGCCACGTTCGGGTCGTAGAACGTGTAGGCCACCCGCTCGGCGATGTATTCGTAACTTCCCCGCTTGGGGTAGCTGCCACCCATCGCGTTTTCGAACAGTCCCGAACTGCCCGTCAGCACGAGCCGCTTCACGTTGTCGGGGTGTTTGATGGTGTAGAGCAGGGCCATGTGGCCACCCAGCGAGTTGCCCAGGGGCGTCAGATCGCGGAGGCCCTTCAAGGCAATAAATTCTTCGATGAACGTCAAAAGTCCTTCAAGACCAGCCTGGCGGGCGGGCATTTCGTAAATCGGCATCAGCGGAATCACGATGCGAAAACGGTCGCGAAACGCCTCGATGACGCCCTCCCAGTTGCTGAGCGCCCCGAACAGGCCGTGCAGCAGCAGCAGGACTTCGCCTTGGCCTTCGTCGATGTACTTGAAGCCGTTTTCTTCGTGAATGCGGTAGGTCATAACCCGATTTTATGCAAGGAAAAACGCAAATAAAGCGGATTTCTCCCAGTTTTCTCCAAAAACCGCTGAACGGCTTCCGGGGTTCTGCGACAAAAACTAAATCATTGTCAGGCGATTTGCAAAAAAAGTTTTTAAAACGCCCCGCGCTGCATCGAGTCAGGCGGGCGGGGCCATAAAAAACGCACCGGCGGCCAATGCCACCGGTGCGTTTGCCCAAGGGAGGAGCCAGGTTAGTTCCAGCCGCTGTTCACGTCGCTGGCCACGGCGGGGTTGGTGTCTTTTTCCAACTGTGGAATCGGGAACAGCACGTGCTTGACCTGGAAGGGCTGTTTGCCGATTTGCAATTGCTTTTCGGCGTTGAGCACCTGTTGAGCCACGCCCCAGCGGTTGAGGTCGAACCACCGCTGCTGCTCGCCGGTGAGTTCCAGTTGCCGCTCGCGGCGCACGAGGGCGCGGGCGGCGGCCTGGTCGCCGAGGGTTTTGTACTCAAACGCTTTCACCCGGCCTCGCACCTGATTGACCAGCGGCAGGGCTTTGTCGGCCTGGCCCTGCTCCACGTAGGCTTCGGCCAGCATGAGCAGCACGTCGGCGTAGCGCAGCACCTGCGAGTTGATGTTCGACTGGGGCTGCTCTTCTTTTTCCTTCACCTCATAGTGGTGGTACTTGCGCCAGCGGTAGCCGTTGGCGGCGTTGTAGGGGTAGGGTTTGGCCCCACCCGCGCAGGTGTTGCAGTAGTCCACGTCGCCCCCGCTGGCGGCATCGCCGTAGAAGGTCAACTTGGCGCGGGGGTCCACGTAATCCTTGCCGCTTTCGTCTTTGTACTTAAAAGCCCGCACGGCGGCGTCGGAGATGAACACGTTGCGCCAGTCGTTCCAGCCGTACTCCATCGCCCGGCCCGAGTGGGTGGCCTTGCCGCCCCAGGCTTCCTGGCCCCCGAACATGTAGTAGGCGTTGCCCTTGTCCCAGCCGCCCCAGAGGTGCGGCACGTCGAAAATCGTCTCGGCGTTGCCGCTGTTTTCGTCCGAAAAGAGCAGGTCGTAGTTGGTTTCGAGCTTGTAGCTGAACGGGGCCGTGCGGAGTTTTTCGAGCTGCGCGGCGGCCTCCGCCCATTTTTTCTGGTACAGCAGCGCCTTGCCCAGCATCCCGATGGCCGCGCCTTTGGTGGCCCGGCCCCGGTCGGCGTCGGCGTACTTCACGGGCAGGGCGTCGGCGGCGGCGCTGAGGTCGGCTTCGACGGCCTTCCACACGTCGGCCACGCTGGAGCGGGGCGTGAAGAGGTCGGACGAGGAGGCGAAGTCGGGCTTGAGTGGCACGCGACCCCAGAGGTTGACGAGCATGAATTCGGCGTAGCCCTTCAGAAACCGCGCCTCGCCGATGTACTGGGCTTTAAGGACCTTGTCGGCGTCGGTGGTCGCCTGCCATTTGCCCGCCTTGTCGATGACGAGGTTGGCCCGCAGAATCATCCGGTAGAGCGTGCGCCAGAGGTCGGTGAGCTGCTTCTGGCTGCTTTCGTAGCTGAAGTCGTGAAACTGGAGCAAATCGCCCAGCAGGGGGGCGTCGCGTTCGGCGTCGTTGCCGAGCAGGTCGGCGATGTAGTACCAGTCGCGGGACCAGAGGCCGGTTTGCAGCAGCACCGAGTACGTGCCCACGACGGCCTCGTTGAACTGCGGGGCCGACTGGAAGTAGGTGGCGTCGGAGTACTGGTTTTCGTTTTTCAGGTCGAGGATGTCCTCCTTGCAGCTCGTGGCCAGGAGCGTTGAGAGGAGCAGGGTGCCGACGGCTATCTTTTTCATGGTTCAAATCAGGTTTTTGGTTCTCGAAAAAACCATCCCGGACGCGTCCGGGATGGCGTCGGTGGAGGTCAGAAGCCGAGTTGCAGCCCCAGCAGGAAGGTGCGTGGCTGGGGGTACTGGCCGTTGTCGATGCCCCGCTGGAAGAGAAAATCCCCCTGGGCGCTGACTTCGGGGTCGTAGCCGCTGTATTTCGTGAACGTAAACAGGTTCTGGGCCGTCACATAAAGCCGGGCGCTGCCGAGGGCGTTGGCCGTCAGGCTGCCGAGCCAGGTTTTGGGCAGGGAATAGCCCAGCGTGACGTTGCGGACGCGGAGGTAGGCCCCGTTTTCGACGTAAAAGCTCGACGGACGGGTAAAATTGTTGGCCGAGTTTTGCCCGGCGCGGGGCAGGCTGGCCACGTCGCCCTCCTTGCGCCAGCGGTCGAGCACGGCGGTTTCGGAGTTAAACGGCCGGGTCATGCCCTGGGTCCAGTATTTCATCCCGTTGAACAACTGCACGCCGCCGAGGCCCTGGAGCGCTACCATCAGGTCGAAACCCCGGTAGCCCAGGTTGAGGTTGGCCCCGTACTGCCACTTCGGAATCGGGCTGCCGAGGTAGGTCTGGTCCTGGTCGTCGATTTTGCCGTCGCCGTTGAGGTCTTTGTAAAGAAAATCCCCGGCCTTGATGTCTTTCTGCGTCGCTTGCAGGCCGCTGGCCTCGGCGCTGGTCGAGAGCACGCGGTCCACCACGTAGCCGTAAAACGCGCCCACGGGCTGGCCCACGTCGGTGCGGGTGGTCGAGGAAATCTGGTTGACGGCCCCGCTCACGATGGGCGTGGCTCCCTCGGTACCCAGTGAGGTAACTTCGTTTTTGTTGTACGACACGTTGCCGCTGAGGCTGTAGCGCAAGTCGCCACGCTGGCCCTGGAAGGTCAGCGAGGTTTCAAAACCCCGGTTGAAGGCGCTGGCCGCGTTGAGCGGAATGCGCCCGGTGAGGTCGTAGGGACCGCCCACGCCCGTGGAAAGCGGAATGGGCACGTACACGAGCAGACCGTCGTTTTTGCGGTTGTAGTAGTCGAGCGTGAGCACGAGGCGGTTGCGCAGCAGGGCCAGGTCGAGGCCGATGTCGGTCTGGGTGGTTTCTTCCCAGCGCAGGTTGGGGCTGGCGGCCTGGTTGACGGTCGCGCCCTGGGCGTAGTCCTTGTTGGGGCCGAGCGAATACACCGAGTTGTTGTTGCTCAGGCCCTTGAACACGTTGACCTGGTCGAGAAAGCCCGGAATCGAAGCGTTCCCCGTGCGGCCCCAACTGGCGCGGAACTTCAGGTCGCTGATGGCCGTGAGGTCTTTCATGAACGCTTCTTCCGACACGCGCCAGGCGAAACCCACGGCGGGGAAATTGCCGAAGCGGTTGGACTTGCCGAACACGGGCACGCCGTCGCGGCGGAACGAGGCCGTCAGCAGGTAGCGGCCCAGGTAGCCGTAGTTGAGCCGGGCGAAGTACGACAGCAGCGCGTAGGTGCCCGCGCTGGCCCCGCTGATGGAGTTTTTGCCCGCCGCGCCAATTTGCTTAATCTGGTCGTTGGGAAATTCGCTGCCCGTCACGTTGAGGCTCCGGTACACACCGCCGCGCTGGTAGGTGTTGCCCACGAGGGCCGTGAGGGTGTGTTCGCCCCATTTTTTGTCGTACGAGAGGATGTTTTCAATCAGCGGGGTGATGCTCCAGCCGTAGTTTTCGGTGATGCCGTTGGGGTTGAGCAGGTTGCCGTTGCGGTTGGCCTGGGTGTAGTTGAAGCCGCTGTAATTCCAGAAACTGAGCGAGGCCTGGGTGCGCCATTTCAGCCCGTTGTAGATGTCGAATTCCCCCCAGAACTGCCCGTAGTTGTTGAGATCGCGGTTGCGGCGCTCGGTCAGGAACATCGTCGTGAACGGGTTGAAGGCGTCGTTCAAATCGTCGATGGTCGTCACGCGGGCGTAGCCGCCGAGGTTGTCGGGGTCGTAAATGGGCGAGTAAGGCGGCATCCGCAGGGCGTCGATGAAGCTGGCCGTGTTGCCCGACGTAACGCGGTACTGAACGTTGATCATCTGCCCCAGGCGCAGCCGCTTGCCCACGTGCTCTTCGAGGCTGGCGCGGAGGTTGAAGCGCTTGAACCGGTACGGCCGCATGATGGCCTCCTGATCGGCATAGCCGAAGGAAACGTTGTAGGTCGTTTTTTCGCTGCCGCCCGAAATGCCGAGGTTGTGTTCCTGCACGGTGGCGGTACGGAAAATCTCGTTCTGCCAGTCGGTGCGGTCCACGAGCACGTCGGGGGTGGTGAGTTTGGGCGGGAGTTTGGTGTTGGTCGTGGCGGCGTAGTCGTTCACGAAGTCGATGTACTGCCGGGCGTTGAGCAGGTCGAGTTTTTTCCAGGGCTGCGCCAGGCCGATGGAGCCGTTGTAAGTCAGGCGGGCCGCGCCGGTTTTGCCTTTGCGGGTCGTCACGATCACCACGCCGTTGGCCCCGCGTGCCCCGTAAATGGCCACCGACGAGGCGTCTTTCAGCACCGTGATTTCTTCGATGTCGTTGGGGTTGATCGCGTTGAATTCGCCCGATCCCGTCTGGATGCCGTCGATGACGTACAGCGGCTCGGCGTTGGTGAACGTGCCCGTGCCCCGCACGACGATGTTGGTGCCCGAACCCGGCAGGCCGCTGTTGTTGATCACCTGCACCCCGGCCAGTTTACCCTGAATGAGCTGGCTGGCCTGGCTCACGTTCACGTCGCCGAATTCCTTGCGCCCGGCCACGCCCACGGCCCCGATGAGGTCTTTTTTCTGTACCGTGCCGTAGCCGATGACCACCGTTTCGCCCAGGGTCTGCACGTCCACGGCCAGGCTCACGTCCACGGCGGAGCGGTTGCCCACGGCCACTTCCTGCCGGGCGTAGCCCACGCTCGTCACGATGAGCGTGACCTCGCCATCGGGCACGCTCAGGGCGAAGTTGCCTTCGGCGTCGGTGGTGGTGCCTCGGGTGGTGCCTTTCACCTGCACGTTGGCCCCCGGAATGCCCGTGTTGTCGGCGGCGGAGGTCACGCGGCCCGTGATGCGGCGGTCCACGGCTTCGGCCAGCACGATTTCTTCAGTGGTCAGCAGGCGCAAATCACCCGGCGTCGGCCCCGGCTTGGCGGGGTCGGTAGCGGGTTTACGGGCCAGTATCACGAACACCTTGTCCTGAATGACGCGGTGGGTGAGGTCCACCTGTCCGAGAATCTGCGTCAGGGCTTCGTCGAGGTTGCGCACGTGCCGGTCAGGAACGGTGACGAACTTGCCGTCGAGCAGGTTGCCGGCGTAGATGAAATTGGCCTTGTGTTTTTGTTCAAACGACTGGAGCACGTCTTTCAGCGAGCGGTACGCGTTCAGCGTCGCCACCGGCTGCTTGTCGGCCGACGGGTTGCCGTGGCCACGGGCCAGCAACTGCGCCCGGCCGGGCAGGCCGAACGCCAGGCTCAGCAGCAGCAAGGTTCCTGCGTGCAAACGGGCGGTAGGGGTCTTTCTCATGCGTTTAGGAGGTTTACAAAAAAAGGTTGACAAGGGTGTGGTGTGGATAGCACTCAGTGCCGACGGCTGATGAACAGGTGGTTGTCGGTGCGGGCAACGTCGAGGTTGAGGGCCGTGGCGAGGGTTTCGATGAACACGGTTTCGTCGCGGGTGGGAATGGCCCCGGTGAGGGTTTCGGCCCGGAGGGTGGGGTCGGCAAACTGCACCCGCCAGCCGTACACGTCTTCGATTTGTTCGGCCACTTCGCTCAGGGGCGTGTGGTCGAACAGAAACTGCTGAGATTTCCAGGCCGAAAACACTTCTGGTTTGACGGCCACGGGGGTCAGCGGAGCGAGGCCATTCGGCCCAGTCCGTCGGCCCACGGGCACGTTCACCAACTGACCGGGTTTCATCAGCACCTCGCGCCGCAGGCTGTCGTCGGCCAGGCGGAGCCGGATGCTCCCCGAGTTGAGCACCACCTGCACCCGGTCTCGCCGGTGGCGCACGTTGAAGCGGGTGCCGAGCACCTCGATGTCCACGCCCGCCGTGTGAACGGTGAACTTGACGGGCCGCCCCGTCCGGGGTGCGGCGCGGTGGCTGACTTCAAAAAACGCCTCGCCGTCAAGCCACACCTCGCGGTCGCTCCCGGCGGTCCACTTGGCCGAGCAGGTCAGTTTGGAGTTGGCGTTGAGCGTCACCCGCGAGCCGTCGGGCAGGCTGAGCACGTCGGTTTTGCCGAAACCGGTTTGCCGGGCCAGTTCAGCCGGGGCCGGGGCGGGGCGGACTTGCCACCACAGCAGCCCACCCAGGGTCAGCACCACGGCCGCCGCGGCGACCCACGAAAGCCAGCGGGAGTTGAGGCGACGCACCGGCACCGCGTCGTCGTCGCGCCCGGCATCGAGCGTGTTCTGCAACCGCCGCAGGGCTTCGGCGCGTTCGGCGGGGTAGGCCGGGCGGTGGGCGCTGTCCCGGAGGCGTTCGAGCAGGCGGCGGGCTTCGGCCAGTTCGGCCTGGTGGGTGGGGTGGTCGGCGGCCCACTGCTCCCAGAACTGCGCGGCGCGGGGGTTGGTCCCGGCCACCCATTCCTGAAACGAGGCCTCAGCCGCAAAGTCAGCGGCGGTGTAGGTGGAAAAATCCATCGTGGTCGGACGGTTGAGCGCCAATAGGAGGACGCACCGCCCGGTTTCTAATGGATGTATCGATGGATTTTTTGAAAAATTTTCGGAAAACTCCGAACGCCACCGTCAGAAGCCCGCCAGCACCACGCCCACGCCCAGCAGCAAGCATTGGCGCAACCCCTTGAGGGCCTGGTGGATGAGGTTGTAAACAGGCTGGAAGCCAATGCCCATCACGTCGGCGATTTGTTCGTAAGAAAGTTCTTCGTAAAACTTCAGGTACACCGCTTCGCGCTGGCGTTTGGTGAGTTGGTTGAGGGCATGGAGCAGTTTCTGGCGGCGTTCTTCCTCGCCCAACTGGGCCACGAGCAGGTCTTCGACCGAAAACACCACGCCGTCTTCGGGAGCGAAGCCGTCGGTTTCGGTTTGTTCGCGCAGCACGAGCCGGTACTGCCGGTACAGGTTCCGGCGCAGGGCCGTCAGGAGGTACGATTTCACGAACTGCACGTCGGCGAGGGCTTCGCGCCGCGCCCAGAGTTCGACGAACACTTCCTGAATGGCGTCTTTGGCGGCGTCGGCGTCGCCCTGGGCCAGTTTGAGGCCATACCGGTAGAGGTCGTCGTGGTAGCGGCGCAACAGCTCGGTGAGTGCGGCTCCGTCACTCCGTTTTACGCGCTGCCAAAGTTCATGGTCCGGACTGCTCATGCCGAATTGCCGCGGGGAAGAAAACTTGCACATAGTTACTCCAATTCGGCGAGCCGCGAAACCCGTGTTGTCCTTTTGCGGGAAATCAGGCCCGAATGCGCGGCGTTCCAACCCCGCGATTACTTTTGCCTTTCCTCCGTTCCTGAACCATCCATCACATGGGCAATTCCCCAGTTCTCATCATCGGCGCGGGCGTGGCGGGCCTGACCTGCGCCAAGTACCTCCACGACCGGGGCCTCACGCCGCTGGTGCTCGAAGCCGCCGACGGCGTGGGCGGGCGCGTCCGCACCGACCGGGTCGAAGGGTTCCTGCTCGACCGGGGTTTTCAGATTTTGCTCACGGCCTATCCCGAAGCCCGGCGGCTGCTCGATTACGACAACCTGGGGTTGAAAGCCTTCGAGTCGGGGGCCGTCATCCGTCGCCCCGAGGGCTTTACGGTGCTGCCCGACCCGTTCAAAAACCCCGGAGCCGCGCTGCCCGCGCTGACGGCCCCAGTTGGGTCGTTGGGCGACAAGCTCCGCATCCTGCGGCTGGCGCTCGACACCGATGATGCCGACGACGCTGAAACTTTCCGCCACACCGCCACCGACACGCTCAGCTACCTGCGTGAATACGGATTTTCCGAGAAAATGATTGATTTGTTTTTCCGGCCTTTTTTCGGCGGGGTTTTCCTCGAAAACGACCTCGGTACGTCATCGAATTTTTTCCGGTTCGTTTTCAAAAACTTTTACGCCGGCGACGCCGCCCTGCCCACCGACGGCATCGGGGCCATTGCCGAACAAATCCAGCGGATGCTCCCGTCCGGCACCGTGCAAACCGGCACCCGCGTGGCCCGCGTCGAAGGCACGACGGTGTTTCTGGAAAACGGTCAGTCCCTCACCGCCGATTCGGTGGTGCTGGCCGTGGACGCCCACGCCGCCGACTCGCTGCTGGGCTTGCCTGAGAAACGGGCCTTCCACCACACCACCTGCACGTATTTTGCCGCCGAAAAATCGCCGCTCGACCGGAAAATGATCGTGCTCAACCCCGACCGGCTGTCGGCCATCCACAACCTCTGCGTGCCCACCGACGTTGCCCCAACCTACACCACCAGTGGCGAGGCGCTCATTTCGGTGTCCACGCAGGGCCTCGAAACGGTGGACGTACCCGCCCTGACGACCCGCATTCGGCGGGAACTCACCGGCTGGTTTGGCCCGCAGGTGGCGGGCTGGCGGCACCTGCGCACCTACCACCTGCCCGAAGCCCTACCCCACTTCGGCCCCGGCGCGGGCCTGCGCCCGCTCAAACTCGGCGAGCGCCTCTACCAGTGCGGCGACCAGGCGGCTTACCCCTCGCTCAACGCCGCCATGCTGACGGGGCGCGAGGTGGCGGAGTTGATCGCGCGGTGAGTTTAGGGTTCAGGATTTAGCGTTTAGGGTTAAAAATACGTTGAACGCTGACCCCTAAATTCATCCCCGATAAAAACGCCCCCTCCATGTTGCCCGCGCCGAAGGCGTCGCCGCCGAGCCAGGCGGCGAAGGGCAGGCGGAGTTGCAGGAACGGCTCCGGATGGCGTTTGGCCGCCAGGCTGTAGCGCCAGCGGTGGGTTTGCACGGCCTCCACCGTTTCGGCGGGCACGTAATCCCGTACGGCATCGAGCAGAAGTTTCGACACCGTTTGGGGGTCGGCTTCGAGGTGCTCCCGGCTGAAGGCCGCGCTGGCGTGGAGCGTGACGGCGGGTTTTTCCGAAATTCCTTTCTGACGGTTGTCGGCCAGCCAGGCGACGGGGCCGTTTTCGAGCCGCAGTCCACCCGGTGCGGGGAGGTTTGGTGGCGATTTCAGCGTCGCCATCACTGCCCAGCAAGGGTCGTAATCAAGGGCCGTCAACGCGGCTTGGTCGGTTTCAGCGAGAGCGATGCCGCTGGCCTCCAGCAGCGCGAGCGCTTGGGGCACGGGCAAGGTCAGGATCAGCTTTTCGGCGAAAAACCAGTTTCCCGTTTCAGTGCGCAGCGTGCAGCCCCCGGAGGGTTCGGGGTGCAATTGAACCACTTTTTCGCCCGTCCGCACGTCGAGGTGTTGGGCCAGAACTTTGGCCAGGCCATTCATGCCGCCCCGCACGGCGTAGCGGGGGTGGTGGTCGGGCCGGACGTCCCACTGCCGCACCAGGCCGTCGGTTTTGAAGGGTTGTAAAAATTGTTCAAAATCCGGCGTTTTCACCGAAAAATACTGCGCGCCGTGGTCGAAGCGGCCCCCGTCGAAACTCCGGCTGGCGAGGCGACCGCCCACGCCCCGGCCCTTGTCGAGCACGGTGACGGCGAGGCCGCGCTGGGTTAAAAAATGGGCGGCAGTCAGGCCGGTGAGGCCTGCGCCGAGAATTACGCACGATTGTTGCTGGGTGTTCACGAAAAGGTTCGGTTCAGATTTTTAGGCTACTTTTGAAGGAAAACCCACCCGCAGCCCCGTTGTTTGCCCCGACCCGTTTGACGTCATGCGCTCGAAAAAGCTGTTTCTGATCAATTTTGTGCTCATCGGCGTGTTTCTGCTGGCGGCGTACTACTTCTGGTTTCCGGCCATCTGGCGCTGCCAGACCGCCCGCTTCGCCGATTTTACCGAACTGCCCGGCAACGTACTCGTCAGCAACGACGCCACGGCCTCCGAGCGGGCCGAATTGACGAAATCCATCGAACGCTCCCGCGTGCGCATCCGCCAATTCTGGGGTACTCAACTCGGCAACAGCCGCGTCATTTACTGCCACGACCCCCAGTGCTACCAGCGCTACGCGCTTCAGGACGAAGGCGCTGGCACCAGCCTCGGCACGCCGACCGGCTCGTGGATCGTGCTCGGCCCCGAGGGCCTCAACGACGATGTCATCAGCCACGAAATGTGCCACGACGAGCTGTTCACGCGCCTCGGGTGGTTCAAAACCAAAAACGCCGTTCCGCAGTGGTTCGACGAGGGCCTGGCGCTGATGGTGGACTACCGATTTACCAACCCCGATTCCACCCGCCGCCACCTCGACTACCTCGACGAGTGGATGCTGACCACGCACCACGGCAGCACGGCCCTCGATTTAACCGAAATCCGCACCGTCAAGGGGTTCTTCAACGGCGATGCCCACCACGTCCGGCAGGCGTACCTGACGTCCGGTCTGGAAGTGTCGCGCTGGCTATCGGTGGTGGGACACCGGGGCCTGACCGAACTGGTGCTGGCCCTGCGCCACGGCGAGGCGTTCGACGCTGCCTATGCCCGCATCGAGAAATCACGCCAGCAACTGGCTGATTCCCAGCGCAACTGATTTCTTTGACTGCCGCACGTCCTATTTTATCCCCTAGTTTGCGTAGACTCGTACTTTCGCGGCGTCAACCAACCCGTACTGCCATGCCCGATTCCGAGAAAAGTTTTGGCCGGAAACTGTTGAGTTTTTTCGTGGAAGAAGCGCCCGAGGCGTCCACGCCGCCCTCGGCAACCGCCCCCCGTGCGGCTCCCGTGCCCGCGCCGCCGGGTCCGACCACCACCGGCCAGGTGGACACCAAGTTTGTGGACCACTTCGCGGCGGTGCTGGCCAAAACCAACCTGCAAGGGCCAGATTATTTTGAGTTTCGCGAAACCCTGCGCAGTTTGTCGAACCTGGGGCTGGGTGAAGAAAAGCAGTTTCAAGCGGCCTGGGCCAGTTTCAGGGCGCTGGGCGGACCAACCGACCCGTCGGTGCTGACCCAAACGGCTCAGCAGTACCTCACCGCCCTCGCCGCTGACCGGGAGGCGTTTCTGAAAACCGTGGAAGTCGCCCTCGCCGACAAGGTGGGCGGCTTGCAGCAGGAGCAGAAGACCTTGCAGGCCGAAAATGAAAAACTCGCCAACCAGGTCGCGGAGCTACAGAACCGGATGAAGGCCAACGCCGACCGGTTGTCCAAAATCGGCGGGGAAGTGGAAGCGCAGACCGCTAAACTTGCCCAGAACAAAGCGTCCTACGAGGCCTCGTACGCCCATTTCACCGACCAAATCAAGGGCGACGTGGGCAAGATGGGCGGTTATTTGAAGTGAGTTTAGGGTTCAGGGTTTAGGGTTTGGCGTTCATGCAAACCCTGTACTCTACACCCTGAACGCTAGACCCTAAACCAAACGAAACATGGCTACTCCTGATTTCTCCCAACTCGGCGGCGACGCCGATGCCGAAAAACGCTCGTTCTGGAGCCGCCCCGAGGGCGTGCTCGGCCTCATCGTGCTGGCGGGCATCGCCGGGCTGGGGCTAGTGTACTTCAACCGCGTCGTGGAGTTTCTGATCCGCGTGGCCGAAAACACGCTCTACCTGGGCCTGCTGCTGGCGGCGCTGGGGCTGCTGATTTTCCTGTTCACGAGCAAGGACGTCCGCACGGCGGTGTTTTTCCTCTACAAAACCCTGATGCGCAAAATCACGGGGCTGGTCATTCAGCTCGACCCGATTGCCATCATGAAAATTTACATCGACGACCTGAAGGACAAACGCCGGAAAATGCAGGGGCAAATCGACCAACTGGCCGGACAACTGGTCAAGCTGAACAAGAAAATCGGCGAGAACAACGAGGCCATCAAGCAGAAATTTGCCGAAGCCAACAAGGCCAACTCGCTCTCTGACAAGCCCGGCATGAAGGAAACCGCCCAACTGGCCACCATTGAGGGCGCGGGTTTGCAGGAAATGAACGAAAAGCTGTTTCCGCTCCAGCGGAACATGAAATTGGTGCTCGAATTCATGGAAAAAGTGAACAAAAGCGCCGATTACATCATCAAGGAAACCGAAATCAAGGTCAAGCTGAAGGAAGCCGAGTACCAGATCGTGAAGGAAAGCTCCAACGCCCTGCGCACGGCGGTGAGCATTTTCAAGGGCAACCCCGACAAGAAGTTTTACTTCGACGAAAGCATGGAGTACATCCAGGACGACATGAGCCGCAAACTCGGCGAAATGAAGCGGGCCATGGACCTTTCGATGGATTTCATCAACTCAGTGGACATCCAGAACGGCGTGCTGTCGGACAAAGGCCAGGCCCTGCTCGAAGCCTACAACCGGGGTGATTTCAAGCTTGTCCAACTCGACGCGCCCGCAGCGGCTCCCGCCACCCGCACCCTCAACCCGCCGAAGGACGAAGGCTACCGGAGCCTTTTGGAATGAAAAGACAAGGAATGCTCAATGTTTAATGTTCAATGCAGCACAGCAATTTGAATTCATTGAACATTGAAGATTCTCAAACAAATTCTTTAGAAACCAACCAATTACCTCCCATGCAACGCCTCACCACTGCCGGACGGCTGCTCATCACGGCTCTGATTCTGGCCGCCATCTACTTCGGTTTCAAATACGTCGGCGGGGTTGACCTGCTCAAACGATTCGGTTCGGCTCAGACGGAGCAAAGCGCCACCGAAGGCAGTTCCTCGATGCCTTCGCCCAATTCGGAATCCACGACGCCGTCCACCGAAAACGCCGCTTCCGACACCGAACCCGAAACCGCCGCGCCGACCGGAGCCGCCTCGGCCTTCACCTACCAGCCCCCGGCCCCAACGGCGGGCAAGCTCAAGGGCGTGGTCGAACTGGGCGCGAGCGGGTTCAACTCGTTCATCATCCGCGTGGACGGTCAGGGCAACTGGAAGCAGGAAAAAGCCGAGTTCGGCAACAGCCTCGTGCTCGAAAACATGGCCTCCGACGAAGACATCCGCGCCGGGCTGAAAAAGTACATCGCCGGGATGCTCGACTACGGGGTTAACGGCCGCGACATCCACTTCGTGGTCAGCTCGGGCGCGGCCAAAGCCGACGTGACCCAGAAAATCGTGCGCAACCTGAAGGCCCTCAATTACTTCGTCAACCCCGTCACACCGGAGGAAGAAGGTCGCCTGGCCCTGCGCTCGGTGCTGCCCGCCGAGTACGAAGGCAAAGCCTTTGTGGCCGACATCGGTTCGGGCAACACGAAGATTTCGTGGAAAGAAGGCAACCGCGTCGAGGCCCTCGAAACCTACGGCTCGAAGTACTACCAGAACGGCGTGGACGACGCCACCGTGGCCGACGAGGTGAAAGCGAAAGTGAAGCAGGTGCCCCAGGCCAACCGCCAGGTGTGCTTCATCATCGGCGGGGTGCCGTTCGAGATGGCGAAAGCCGTGCGCAAGGGCAAGGAGCGCTACACCGTACTCGACGCGCCCAGCGCCTACAAATTGGAAAACGCCAAATCGAAAGCGGGCGTAACCATCTACAAAGCCATCGCCGATGGCACCGGCACGCAGCAATTCGTCTTCGACTGGGATGCGAATTTTACGATTGGGTTTTTGCTGAGTTTGCCGAAGTGATTCCGTTCACAGTTTACAGTTCACAGAAAAGACGCTTTGCATTTTCTGTGAACTGTAAACTGTGAACTGCCAACTACCACCGCACCTGCCCCTCCCCCACCACCAGCCACTTTTCGGTCACCAGTTTTTCCAGCGCGAACGGCCCCCGGGCGTGGAGTTTCTGGGTGCTGATGCCGATTTCGGCCCCCAGGCCAAACTCGCCCCCGTCGGTGAAGCGGGTGGAGGCGTTGACGTACACGGCGGCGGCGTCCACCTCGGTCAGGAAACGGTCGGCCAGTTCCTTATTTTCGGTCAGAATCGCTTCGGAGTGGCGGGAAGAGTAGGCGTCGAGGTGGGCCAAAGCTTCGTCAAAACCCGCGACGGTTTTCACCGAAAGCTTGAAATCCAGCCATTCCCGGCCAAAATCTTCCGGCTGCGCGCGGTGCAGAAGCGGGTAGCCGCTTTCCTGAAAAATGGAAAACGCCGTTTCGTCGGCGTACACCTCCACGTTGTATTGCCGCAAGTCTTCGTTCAGCATCGGCAGGAACGTCGGCGCGATGGCCTCGTCCACCAGCAGGCAGTCCAGCGAATTGCAGACCGACGGGCGCGACACGCGGGCGTTCACCACGATGGCACGGGCGTTGTCCAAAGCCGCCGTTTTTTCGACGTACGTGTGAACGACCCCCGCGCCGGTTTCAATCGTCGGCACGAGCGAATGCCGCCGCACGAACTGAATCAGGCTGTCCGACCCGCGGGGGATGATGAGGTCGAGGTAGCGCGTGGCCGTGAGCATGTCCTTCACCAGTTCCCGGTCGGGCGGCAGCAGGCTGACGGCCTCGCGGGCGATGCCGTGGTTTTCCAAAACGTCCCCAATCAACCCCACCAGCACCGAATTGGTCGCATAGGCGTCGGAGCCGCCACGCAGGGCCGCCGCGTTGCCCGAGCGCAGGCAGAGGGCCGTTACGTCAAGGGTTACGTTGGGGCGGGCTTCGTAAATGATGCCAATCACGCCCATCGGCACGGCGACTTTCCGCAGGTTCAAGCCGTTGGGCAGCGTTTTTTCGAGCAGCACCTGCCCCGTCGGGTCGGGCAACTGGGCCACGGCGCGGATGGCATCGGCCAGGTTTTCAAGGCGTTTTTCAGTGAGCAACAGCCGGTCCCACTTCGGGTCGGTGTGGGGCATCCGGGCCAGGTCGTCGGCGTTGGCTTCGAGGATTGGGGCCTGGTTTTGCAAAACCACTTCGGCTAGGTCGTTGAGCAGGGCCGTTTTCTGGCCGTCGGTGAGGCGGCGCACCTGGGCGGCGGCGGCGTGGGTATGCCGCAGCAGGTCGAGGACGGGGCTTTCGGTTTGGATCATGGTTAGAAGGAGGGGAGAAGTGGGGGCGAAAAGGGACGAGGGGATTTTATTTTTCCCTTCCCTCCCTCTCGTCCTCCTCTTTTTTACAAAAGTACAATATCATCCGCATGCGCCACTTCCACGTTGGGCGTGCGGAGCTGAACCGCAAGGGTTTCCGACGAAATCCGGGCCTTCGCCACGGCCACGGGAAGGCCGCTTTCGTCCACGATCTCGAGGATTTCACCCCGGTCGAAGTCGCCCCGGACGGCGATGAGTCCCACGGCCAGCAGGCTGCGGCGTTTCTGGAGCGCCTTCACGGCCCCGGCGTCGGCCATGACCTGCCCCGTGGGCAGGCTGCCGCTGCCGAGCCATTTTTGCCGGGCCGAAAAACCGGCCTCGTCGGGGGGGAACACGGTGCCGGTTTCTTCGTCCAGGGCCTTCAAAATCCCGTCGGGCGTGTGAATGCCGAAAATCACGACCCGGATGCCCAGCCGCGTGGCCCGCTTGGCGAAGGTCAGCTTGGAGGTCATGCCGCCCAGCCCCAGCGCCGACTTCGAGGTGTCGGCCAGGCCGAGGATGCTTTCGTCGATCCGCGCCACGCGGGGCATAATCCGGTTTTCCCCATCAAGCAGGCCGCCGACTGACGTGCTAAAGAGCAGGGTTTCGGCCCCCAGGCCGGCAGCGAGGAGCGTGGCGAGTTCGTCGTTGTCCGAAAACTTAAGTTCGAGGTTGCTGACCACGTCGTTTTCGTTGGCGATGGGAATCACGCCGTTGGCCCAGAGTTCCTCGTAGGTTTCTTTCAACTGCAAAAACTGGGGGCGGTTGGCGAAGTGCTGCCGCTCGCACAGGCTTTGCGCGATGGGAATGCCGTAGGCCGAGAAAAACTTGGCGTACAATCCCAGCAGCAGCGGGTTGCCGATGGCGGCGGCGGCCTTCCGCTCGCGCAGGCTGCCCCGGTAGCCCTTCAGCACGCCCCGCCCCGCCCCCACCGCACCCGACGAGACAATGACCACGCGGTAGCGGTCGCGGAGGCGGGCCACTTGCCGGGCGATTTCGAGAATAATCGCCTCGTCGGGTTCGCCCGTGGACTTGGTGATGGACGCCGTGCCGAATTTGAGGACCAGAATGGGTTTCATGCGTCGGCAAAGGTAGGCGTTGCGCCGTTTTTCCTGTCTCGGGTCGGGGAGGCCTGGTTGCCAGCCGTGTCCCCGCGCAGGCCCCCTACGGCCGGCAACCCTTTTTGCAAAATCAGAAAAATTAAGTCTGAACTTTTCGCCATTTCGTCTGAATATTTTTACAAATTGCCTTTACCAGGTTTCAATAATCCTGTCTTTTAAAGTAAAAAATGCAAAACACTAAAAAATAGCTTTTTGAACCCTTCTTGCTTTTTTGCCGAATGATGCCCTATTTTTCGGTCGGAAATGACGAATTTTCTACCGGCACCTTTCGCTTTTCGGAAAATTTTCTATTCCTCCCCAGTTCAATCCAATTCGGGCCGCAACCCTGTTCTACGTGTTTCACCCTAAACTCTTTTTCAGACGATGAAACGTCGTAATTGGCTCAAGCAAGCCGGTGCCCTCACCCTGGGTGCCACTGCGGTCCCTTCCCTGCTCCAGCGCGCCGCCGCCGAACCGGCCGCCCGCGAAGAACTGTACCTCGCGCTCTCACACGAGTTCCGCGCCGCCCAGGCCGTGGACGCTCTGCCGCCGATGGCCATCCGGGCGAGGCTCAGTTCCAATGAAAATCCCTGGGGCCTTTCGCCCAAAACCCGGCAGGCCGTGCAAGCCTCGCTCGACCAGGCCAACCGCTACGGGGGCCGCGCCCAGGCCGAATTGTACAAGGTGATTGCCGAAAAAGAAGGCATTCCCCTGCCCACCGGCGGCGATGGCAACTTCCGCGGGCCGTCGAACAGCATGATCAAACTCGGCTGCGGATCGAGCGAACTGCTCAGCGCGTCGATGATGCACTTCGGGCAGAAAGGCAAAATCCTGATGGCCGACCCTTGCTACATCTCGGGCGGCGACGAGCGATACGGCATCGGGGCCGACAAGGTGAAACTCACCGCCGATTTCCAGTACGACCTCGACGCGATGGCGGCCAAAGCCGACCCGGCCGTGCATAGCCTGGTGTACATCTGCAACCCCAACAACCCCACGGGCAACATCCTGCCCGCCGACAAACTGCGCAAGTTCATTGACGAGGTATCGCCCAAAGTGCCCGTGCTCGTGGACGAAGCCTACATCGACTACGCCAAAAACCCGGCGACGGATTGCATGGTCGACAAGGTGAAGGAGGGCAAGAACGTGATCATCCTGCGCACGATGTCGAAACTCTACGCCTTCGCCGGCATGCGCCTCGGGTATGCCCTGGCCAAGCCCGAATTTCTGAGCGCCATCGGCAAGTACACCATGAATGGCTTCGGCCTTTCGGTGCCGACCATCATGGGGGCCATCACGGCGCTCCAGGACAAGGACAACCAGAAGATGGTCATTGAAAAAACCGCCGAATCAAAGGCGTACACGGTGGATTTTCTGAAACGGGCCGGGTACACGCCCATCCCGTCGTACGCCAACTTCATGCTGTTCCCGATCAAAATGAAGGGGGCCGAACTAACCAGCAAACTCATGGAAGAAGGGGTGGCTGTGCGGCACTGGTTCTTCGACGGGCAGCCCTGGTGCCGGGTCAGCATCGGCACGCTGGAGGAGATGAAGGCGTTTACGGAGGCGTTTGCGAAGGTGGCAGTTTGAGTTTGTAGTTCGTGGTTTGTGGTTTGTAGCGGCCGCCGCGCGGTTCCAGAGCGACAACCACAAACCACGAACTGCAAACTCTTCCTCCGGTTTCCGAGTGAAATTTTTTACCTTTCGGAAAAAGATTCTCACCCGAAAACCTCCCTCTGCATGGCAAGTTCCCTGAATCGCCGCGAGTGGCTGCGCCGGAGCGCGCTGGCCGCCGTAGGCCTCGGTGCCGCTCCCGAATTGTTCGCTCGCCCGCTGATTTCCAGCGCCGTTTTTCAACGCGAATGTGCATCGCGTATTTCGCCGCTCGCGGCAGTCCGGGCCAAGCTGGATGCCAACGAAAATCCCTGGGGGCCGTCGGACAAAGCCCGGCAGGCGCTCATCGAGGGCATCGGCCAGGGCAACCGGTACGCCTTTCGGGAACTGTTCGCCCTGCGCGGGGGCATTGCCACCCGCGACGGCGTGAAGGGCGACCACATCCTGCTCGGAGCGGGTTCGTCGGAATTGCTGGCGGCGGGCATCAACGCCTACGCGAAGGGGAAAATCATGCTGGCCCAAACCTGCTACATCTCCGACGGGATGATGGGCGAGTTTCCGATGGACAAAGTGGCCCTGACCGCCGATTTCCACTACGACCTCGACGCGATGGCGACCAAAGCCGACCCGGCCATTCACAGCCTGGTGTACGTCTGCAACCCCAACAACCCCACGGGACAGATTCTGCCTGCCGACAAGCTGCGCAAATTCATCGACGACGTGTCGCCGAAGGTGCCGATTCTGATCGACGAAGCCTACATCGACTATGCCGCCGACCCGAAGGCCGAAAGCATGGTGGACAAAGTGCGGGAGGGCAAAAACGTGATCATCCTCCGGACGTTCTCCAAGCTCCACGCCTTCGCCGGGCTGCGGGTGGGTTACGCCCTGGCCAAACCGGCGCTGTTAAAAGTCATCGAGCCGTTCACCCAGCAGGGGTTCGGCGTGTCGGTTACTTCGGCGGCGGCTGGTCTGGCAGCGTTGAAAGACACGGAGTTTCAGCAGATGACGCTGCGCAACACCGCCGAATCGAAGCAGATTTTGCTCGACGGGCTGAAAAAACTGGGCTACGAACCCCTGCCCTCGTCGGCCAACTTCGTGCTGTTTCCGATCAAAATGAAGGGGCAGCAACTGCAAAGCCAACTGGCCCGCGAAGGCGTGTACGTGCGCCACTGGTTTTTCAACCAACAACCCTGGTGCCGCGTCAGCATCGGCACCGCCGACGAAATGAAGGCCTTCGTGGAGAGCTTCGCGAAGGTGGTTTCTTGAAAATCGTTGTTCGATGTTCATTGCTCGTTGTTCGCGTAAACTTGTGAATTCGGGTCGAACAACGAGCAACGAACATCGAACAACGAAGCACAAAACAATGACCCGCAGAGATTTCATCGAACGTTCCGGCAACGGATACTTAGCCTTGCTTGGCCTAGGCCTGCTGCCCCCTGCTCCGGCGAACGCGTTTGCCTTGCCAACCACCGAAAAAGCAACCAAGAAAGTCCTCATCCTCGGCGCGGGCCTGGCGGGCCTGGCCACCGCCTACGAACTCAGCAAACTCGGCTACGACTGCACGGTTCTGGAAGCCCGCAACCGCCCCGGCGGGCGGGTCTGGACCGTGCGGGGCGGTAGCGAAGAAACCGAGGTGGGTGGCGAACGGCAGGTTTGCCGCTTCGACGAAGGCCACTACCTCAACGCCGGGGCCGCTCGGATTCCGCATCACCACCAGCTCACGCTGCACTACTGTCGGGAATTAAAAGTGCCCATCGAGATTTTCGGGAATTTCAACGAAGCCGGGTACTACTACTCGGCCCAGCCGGGCGGGGCGTTGGCCAACCGGCCCGTCCGCGCCCGCGAAATCCACGCCGACATGCGGGGGCAGTTGTACGAACTCCTCGCCAAAGTCGGCGACCAGCCCTTCCTCGACGCCCAGATGACGAATGAGGACGTGGAGAAACTCCGCTTCTGGCTGAAGGAAGAAGCCGGGCTGACACCGGAGCGGAAGTATTCGGGTTCGGAAATGCGGGGCTACAAGGTACGGCCCGGCGCGGGCACCCAGGCGGGTGAGATTGCCCCGGCCTATGCGCTGAAGGACATCGTCGAATCGGGCCTCACGCACCCGGCCTTCGCCAACGTAGGCGAGTACACCTACCACCAGCAGCCCGTGTTGCTCCAGGTCGTGGGCGGTACCGACCGGCTCCCCGAAGCCTTCGCCAAAGTGCTCGGCGGCAAAATCCGGTACGGCTGCGAGGTGAAGGAACTGCGCAAAACCGAAACCGGCACGCGGGTGGTTTTCCTCGACAAAAAAACGGGCAAAACCAGCGAAGCGACCGCCGATTTCTGCGTTTGCACGCTGCCGCTGCCCATGCTGAAGCAAGTCCAGTCCGATTTGTCGGGCAACGTCCAGCGGGCCGCCGATTTCGTGCCCTACATGCACACGACCAAAGTCGGGCTGCAATTCAAGCGGCGGTTCTGGGAGGAAGACGACGCCATCTTCGGCGGCATCTCCAAAACCAACCAGGACATCACCCAGATTTTCTACCCGTCCTACGGTTTCCTGGGGCAAAAAGGCGTGCTGAAAGCGGCGTACTGTTTCCACGACAAAGCCACCAAAATCGGCAACCTGAGCCTAGCCGAACGGGAAAAACTGGCCCTGGAGCAGGGCGGCAAAATCCACCCGCAGTACGCGACGGAGTTCGAGAATTCGTTTTCGCTGGCCTGGCACAAAATCCCCTACTCGATGGGCGGCTGGGCCGAATACAGTAAAGCCGCCCGCGACCGGATGTACCCCGCCCTGCTCGAACCCGACGGCCCGATTTACTTCGCCGGGGAACACGTCAGCCATCTGTGCGCCTGGATGGCCGGGGCACTCGAATCGTCCCGACGGGTGGTCGAACTGCTGCACAAGCGGGTGGCGGCGGGATGACAGTTTGTAGTTTGTAGTTCTTGCAACTTTCTTTTCCCATGAAAAAACTCTTCCTAACCCTCTGCCCCCTGTTCCTCACCCTCGGCCTCTTGGCCCAGGAAGCCTCCGAAAAGCGCGCCCTCACCGCCGCCGAGTACGACGCGGTGAAAAAAGTAACCATCAAAAACCTGGAAAAAGACAGCTACGTCAAGGCCGACAAGTTCATCCTCGACCGCGTCGGCGACCCGTTCGTGTTCAAATTCTCCGACGGCACCGAGCGGCGGGTGTACCTCTACAAGCTGTTCGAGACCGAAAAGATGGCTGAACTCGGCATGGCCGTCGTGTACACCACGCCGAAGGACGGCAAAATGCGGATGTTTCCCGTACCCAGTCCCGACGCACCGGGGGAGGTCTGGGGCAAGTACATCGACGATTTGAAGTACGGCGAGGACGCCCTCAAGGGCCTCGCACCCTGCGTGGCCTTCGCCCTGACCAAGTCGGGCGTGGGTGGCACGCCGGTGGTGGCCAAGGAAGGCGAGAAAATTGAGTACTGCTTCCCCGCCGAGGCCCACGTGACCCTGGCCGACGGCACGCGGAAAGCCATCGCCGACGTGCGGGTGGGCGAAACGGTGCTGAGTTTCAACCCCGAAACGAAGCAGTCTGAATCGGCCATCGTGCGGCGGGTGCAGGTTCACACGAACCAGTCGTTTGTCCTTACTCGCCTGACGCTCGTGGACCCGGCTTCGGCGGTAACCGCCCGCTCAACCGAAACCCGCTTCGTTGTGGAAACCATCCTGGAAGGCACCGCCAACCACCCCGTGTTGACGGCTTCGGGCCGCAAATCCCTCGGCGAAGTGCGCGTGGGCGAAACGCTGTTCTGGCACGAAGCGGGCACGAATGCACTGAAAGCCTACCGGGTGTTCACCGCGCAACCGGCCTTCCGCACCACGGGTACGGTCTTCAACCTCACCACCGACAAGCCAACGTACGTCGTCAACGGCGTGCTGGTTTTCAGAAAGTAGAAAGTTTTGGCTCAACAAAAGCGGGTCCGGCGTGGTGCCGGACCCGCTTTTGTTTGGGCTACGCGGGCTGTGTTTTAAACAGATGCTCAAGGGCGGTCTCGGTAAAAATGCACTTTTTTTCGAGTGCGATTTTCAATCGCCGGATGTACTCGGAACGTGGAATTTCAACCGCCCCGAAGCGCCTCACGTTTTCGTTTATAAATTGAGTATCAAGAAGTTCGAACCCTTGATTTTTAAGGATCTCAATGAGGAAATGGAAGGCTACTTTTGATGCATTGGAAACTAGGTGAAACATGGATTCACCGAAAAAAGCCCCGCCAAGCGCGACACCGTACAAGCCACCTGCCAAACGATTATCAATATACGTCTCCACAGAATACGCCAATCCAGCTTGGTGGAGTTCGGTGTAGGCCTCCACGATTTCGTCCGAAATCCAGGTGCCTTCGTCGTCGGCACGGGGGGCGGCGCAGTACCGGATCACCGACTGAAAATCGGTGTTGATGCGTACTTCAAAGCGTTTCTGGTTCAGAATCGGGCGGAGCGAACGCGCGGGTTTGTAGGTGTCGATGGGAATGATAGCCCGGGGATCGGGCGAGTACCAATAGACCGTGCCATCTGAATCGGCCATCGGAAAGATGCCGTTCATGTAACCGTAAATCAAATCGTCGGAGGTGAGGCTGGTCTTGTTCATCAGGTGGGGAGCAAGTACCTGAAACAAAGATTACCTGCAACGATCAGTTTTGCAAGCACTTTCGGGAAATCTCCCGAACAAAAAATGGTCTTCACAAGTTGACTGCGTTCTGTTGAGGGTTAAAACGGTCGTTAATTTCCGTTAACGGCTTGGCCCGATTCACAGAAATTTGCAACCTTTGCACCGTTCTTTTCAAACGCACCGCGAACCGATGGACTTTCCGGCTCTTTCGCTACGCTTCTTCCCGGCTGCTCCCACGCGCTATCCGCGACGGGTCAGGGCCTTGCGGTGCAGGCAGGTCAGGCCCTGCTGATCTTCAGCCAATCGGCACAACTTTTTCGGCACGTTCGTTGTTCAATCCCGTCTGATTCTCCGAAATCAGCGTCGCCGAAGTTTTCCCATTTCATTCCTTTCGTTTTTCGCCTGTTCGCAAAAAATGAACGACTATCAGGTCCAGATTGCCACCGAGGCCCATTTTCCGCTCGCCGAGGAAATCTGTTTTCACATGGAGGAGAGCGCCAAGGTCCGGGGCACCGGCATCTCGAAGCGCTCGCCGGAGTACCTGCGCCAGAAAATGGAGGAGGGCAAGGCCATCATCGCCACCGACCGCGCTGGGGGCTTCATTGGGTTCTGCTACATCGAAACCTGGGACCACGGCAAGTTCGTGGCCAACTCGGGCCTTATCGTCCACCCCGACCACCGCAAAAGTGGCATCGCCAGTGGCATCAAAGCCAAAGCGTTTGACCTCTCCCGGAAAAAATACCCGGACGCAAAAATCATTGGCATCACGACGAGTCTGGCCGTGATGAAAATCAACTCCGACCTGGGCTACAAACCCACCACGTTCTCGGAACTGCCCGTGGGCGATGATTTCTGGAAAGGCTGCTCGAGTTGCGTCAATTACGACATCCTCAACCGCACGGGCCGCAAGCACTGCCTCTGCACGGGCATGATGTACGACCCCGCCGAAGAGGAAAGGGACACCAAAAAAGGCGACGACGAAGGCAAAAAACCGACGTGGAATTTTGTGAAAAACTCGAAAATCTACGAGAGGTGGCAGAAAATCAAACAGCGCATTCTCTTCGGCGAACGCGAGGAAGAGGAGGAGCCCGTCCTGCCATGAGGTGTCGTTAATGGTTGCTCGTTGATCGTTATTCGGGAACACACATTTTCGGCGGATGGGGCAGCGAAACCCCGTCCGCCTTTCATTTTTTAACCCAACTGACTGTTTTTCGGGAAACTGCGCGGAACTTTGCCCCCGTTTTTCCAGCCCATTGCCCATGAACAAACCCCTCGTCGTCCTGGCCTTTTCCGGGGGCCTCGACACCTCCTTCTGCGTCAAATACCTCACCGACGACCGCGGCTACGACGTGCATTCCGTGCTCGTGGACACGGGCGGTTTCAGCCGTTCGGAAATCACCAAAATCGAGAAGGCCGCTTACGAACTGGGCGTCCGGCAGCACGTCACGCTCGATGTCGTCAACGATTACTACGAGCACTGCCTGAAATACCTCGTGTTTGGCAACGTATTGAAAAACAACACGTACCCGCTCTCGGTCAGCGCCGAGCGGGTGTTTCAGGCCCTGGCCGTGGCCGAGTACGCCAAGCAGGTGGGCGCGAAGGCCGTGGCCCACGGCAGCACCGGCGCGGGGAATGATCAGGTGCGTTTCGACGTGGTGTTCCGCATCGTCATTCCCGACGTGGAGGTCATCACGCCCATCCGCGATTTGCGCCTGAGCCGCGAGGCCGAAATTGAGTACCTGACCCAGAAAGGCGTCAGCCGCGATTGGACCAAAGCCGCCTACAGCATCAACAAGGGCCTGTGGGGCACGTCGGTGGGCGGGCGCGAAACGCTCACGTCGGGCGGGTACCTGCCCGAGGAAGCCTGGCCGACGCAACTCAGCAAAACCACCGCCGAAACCGTCGAACTGCGCTTCGAGCACGGCGAACTGAAGGGCCTCAACGGCGAGGATTTCGAAAACCCCGTGGACGCCATTCGCCGCCTGACCGACCTGGCCGCACCCTTCGCCGTGGGTCGCGACATCCACGTGGGCGACACCATCATCGGCATCAAGGGCCGGGTGGGTTTCGAGGCCGCCGCACCGCTGATCGTCATCAAAGCCCACCACGCGCTCGAAAAGCACGTGCTGACCGAGCAGCAACAGCAGTTGAAAGACCTCCTCGCCGCGCCCTACGGCACGATGCTCCACCGGGGGCAGTTTCTCGAACCCGCCATGCGCGACATCGAGACGTTCCTGGAAAGCACCCAGGAACACGTCACGGGCACGGTGCGGGTGCAACTCGCCCCCTACCGCTTCCACGTGCTGGGCATCGAGTCGCCCTACGATTTGATGAGCAACGCCTTCGGCAGCTACGGCGAAATGAACAACGCCTGGACCGGCGACGACGTGCGGGGTTTCTCGAAAATCCTGTCAAACCAAACCATGATTCACCGGAAAGTGACGGAGGCGAACGATTGAAAAGCGCAGGGCAGAGGGCGAGGAGCAAGGGGTAAAGTTTAGAATTTTCCCCCTGCCCCACGCCCTCTGCCCCGCCCCACAACCATGACCATTGGCATCATCGGCGGAGCCGGCTACACGGGTGGCGAACTGCTCCGCATCCTGTTGAACCACCCGGAGGCCCGCATCGCCTTCGTCCACAGCAACTCGCAGGCGGGCAAGCCCGTCTGGGCCACGCACACCGATTTGGTGGGCGATACGGAGTTGAAATTCACCGGCGAACCCGACTTCAGCGCCGCCGAGGTGCTGTTTCTCTGCTCCGGCCACGGTGAGTCGAAGAAATTTCTGGCCGAAAATTCACTGGCCGATGGCCAGAAGGTCATCGACCTTAGCACCGACTTCCGCGACCAGTCCGAAGACTTCGTGTACGGGTTGCCGGAATTGCAGCGGGCAAAAATCCGGGAGGCCCGGAAAATTGCCAACCCCGGCTGTTTCGCGACCAGCATCGAACTGGCCCTGTTGCCGCTGGCCGCGGCGGGGCTGCTCAACGCCGACGTCCACGTCAGCGCCATCACGGGCAGCACGGGGGCCGGGCAGGCCCTCGCCCCGACAAGCCACTTCAGTTGGCGGAGCAACAACGTCAGCATTTACAAAGCCTTCACCCACCAGCACCTCACCGAAATCGGCATGGTCCTCCGCGCCCACCAGCCCGATTTCCGAAGGCGCGTCAATTTCGTGCCTTACCGGGGTGCGTTCACGCGGGGCATCCTGGCCAACGTCTATACCGACTTCGGCGGCAGCCTCGCCGACGCGAAAAAATTGTACGACGACTACTACGCTCCGCACCCGTTCACGCACCGCGCCGAAGCACCCGTGGACGTGAAGCAGGTCGTCGGCACGAACAAATGCCTGCTGCACCTCGAACTGCACGACGGGCAACTGCTCGTCAGCAGCGTCATCGACAACCTCACCAAAGGTGCCTCCGGCCAGGCCGTCCAGAACCTGAATTTGCTCTTCGGACTGGACGAAACGGCGGGGCTGAAACTTCGGAGCGCCGGCTTCTAAGGTTCATTCTTCAATGCTCAATTTTCAAATCACTGAACATTGAAAACCGAGCATCGAAGATTGAACGTTTTCAAAACTATTCCCTGAAAATGAACCTCTTCAACGTCTATCCCCTCTACGACATCACGCCCGTCAAGGCCCAGGGCAGCTACCTCTGGGACGAGCACGGCACCCGGTACCTCGACCTCTACGGCGGCCACGCGGTCATTTCCATCGGCCACGCCCACCCACACTACGTCGGTAAACTTACCGACCAGTTGAACCGCATCGGGTTTTATTCCAACTCGGTACGCATCCCCTTGCAGGACGAACTGGCCGAGAAACTGGGCCGCCTCAGCGGCTGCGACGACCACGCGCTGTTTCTGTGCAACTCCGGGGCCGAAGCCAATGAAAACGCACTGAAGGTGGCCTCGTTTTTCAACGGTCGAAAAAAAGTCATCGCCTTCAAAAAAGCCTTCCACGGCCGCACCGCCGGGGCCGTGGCCGCGACGGACAATCCGGCCATCGTCGCGCCGGTCAACTTCAACGAGCACGTGCAGTTTCTGCCCTTCAACGACGTAGCCGCGCTCGAAGCGGCGATGAGCGAGGAAGTCTGCGCCGTCATCGTCGAGGGCATTCAGGGTGTGGGCGGCATCAACGTCGCATCGGATCAGTTCCTGCAAACCGCCCGCCGCCTCTGCGACCAGACGGGGGCCTGCCTCATCCTCGACGGCGTGCAGTGCGGCTACGGGCGCTCGGGGAAATTTTTCTCCCACCAGTTTTCGGGCATTCAGCCCGACCTCATCACCACGGCCAAAGGCATGGGCAACGGCTTTCCCATTGGCGGCGTGCTGATTTCGCCGAAATTTCACGCGAAGCACGGCATGCTCGGCACCACCTTCGGCGGCAACCACCTTGCCTGCGCCGCCGCCGTGGCCGTGCTCGACGTGATTGAAGGCGAAAACCTGATGGAAAACGCCGCCCGGATGGGCAGTTACCTGCTGGACAACCTGCGGGGCATCGAGGGCATCCGCCAACTCCGGGGCCGGGGCCTGATGCTGGGCATTGAGTTGGAGCAGCCCGTGGACAAAGTGCGGGACGCCCTGCTGTTCGAGCACCGCATTTTCTGCGGCTACGCGGGCAAGCATACCCTGCGGTTGTTGCCGAGTCTAGCGCTGGGACAAGCCGAAGCCGACCGGTTCCTGGAGGCCTTCAGCGCGGTGATGAACGTGGCGGTCTGAACCGCTAAAAAAAGCAAACACGGAGGAGAAACTCCCCCGTGTGCCCAACAACCTATCAGAACAGCTTGCCAATCAGCAGATTGTGACTGACAAGAATTCAAAATTAGTCAACCCTGGTAGGTTGTCAACAATTGAGGTGTTTTTCTGACCTATGTCAACACCTGATTTTCGCTCGCAGCCCCCTTTTTTGTTTGCCATGAACCAGTTTTTATCCGTTCACGACGTGCCCGATTTGCCCGCGCTGGTGCACGAGGCCTTCGCCGAAAAACAGACCCCCTTCGCCCACCAGCACCTGGGCCGCAACCGCACCCTGGGGCTGCTGTTTTTCAACGCCAGCCTCCGCACCCGCCTCAGCACCCAGCGGGCGGCCCAAAACCTGGGCCTACAAACGATGGTGATGAACGTGACGCAGGATTCGTGGGGGCTGGAATTCGAGGACGGGGCCGTAATGAACGGCGATAAAGCCGAGCACGTCAAGGAAGCCGCCGCCGTCATCGGGCAGTACTGCGACATCATCGGTGTGCGCAGCTTCCCCACGCTGACCGACCGGGAGGGCGATTATTCCGAAAAAGTCATCCACCAGTTCGCGCGTTACGCGGGGCGCCCGCTGATCAGCCTCGAATCGGCCACGCGCCACCCCCTGCAATCCCTGGCCGATCTGGTGACGATCACGGAATTCAAAACCACGGTCCGCCCAAAGGTGGTGCTCACCTGGGCGCCGCACGTGAAGGCCCTACCCCAGGCCGTGCCCAACTCCTTCGCCGAGTGGATGAACGCCGCCGCCGCGCTCGGGTCGGTGGAGTTTGTCATCGCCCACCCCGAAGGCTACGAGCTGGCTCCGGAATTTTCGGGCAACGCCCCTATCACCCACGACCAACGCGAAGCCTTCGCGGGCGCGGATTTCGTGTACGCCAAAAACTGGTCGTCGTACCGCGAGTACGGGCAAATCCTCAGCCGCGACCCCGACTGGATGGTGACGCCCGAAAAAATGGCCCTGACCAACGGGGCCAAATTCATGCACTGCCTGCCCGTGCGCCGCAACGTGGTCGTGGCCGACGCCGTGCTCGATTCCCCCAATTCCATCGTGATTCCCCAGGCCGGCAACCGCGTCTGGGCGGCGCAGGCGGTGCTGAAGCGGATGCTCGAAGCGATGTGATTTTTCTTGCCACGAAGGCACCAAGACACGAAGAAAGCACGAAGACTTTGTGGAACTTCGCGGCCGCCTCGGCGGTGTCTTGATGCCTTCGTGGCTATCCAATTCAAGCACTAGGAAATGAACCTGACCATCGTAAAAATTGGCGGCAACGTCATCGACGACCCGGCGGCCCGGCAGCAGTTTCTCAGCGATTTCGCCGCGTTGCCCGGCGGGAAGATCCTCGTCCACGGCGGGGGAAAAATCGCCACCCAGGTGGCCGACAACCTGGGCGTCGAAACCGTGATGATCGACGGCCGCCGCGTGACCGACCAGCCCATGCTCGACGTGGTGACGATGGTGTACGGAGGATTGATCAACAAGCAGTTGGTCGCCGCCCTCCAGGCCCTCGGCTGCAACGCCCTCGGCCTCACCGGGGCCGACGGGGGCGTGATTCGGGCCAAAAAACGCACCGGCTGGGCGCACGATTACGGCTTCGTCGGCGACGTGGAGGAGGTCAACGCCGACCTGCTCGAAGCTCTGCTCAAGCAGGGCCTCACGCCCGTGCTCGCCCCGCTCAGCTTCGACCCCGCTCTTGCCTCGGTGCTCAACACCAACGCCGACACCCAGGCCCAGGCCGTGGCCGTGGCCCTAGCCCGGAATTTCGCCGTCAACCTGGTATATTGCTTTGAAAAACGCGGCGTACTGGCCGACCCTACCGACGACGATTCGGTCGTGGAAAGCCTGACACCAACGGATTTTGAAACGATGAAAATCTCCGGCGCGGTCAACAAGGGCATGATTCCCAAGCTCGAAAACGCCTTCCTGGCCCTCGGCGTGGGCGTGTCCCGCGTCACGATCTGTCACGCTGTCAACCTCCGCCAGGCCGTGGAAGTCGGCACGGCGGGGACACGGTTAACTTTGTAAATGAATGCTGAATGGTTACCTCTTCGGCAACTTCATTCAGCATTCAGCATTCTGAAACAATGCCCCTCCCCATTCAAACCATCGAGGCCGCCCTTGTCGGCTTTGCCGTCGGCGATGCGCTGGGCGTGCCGGTTGAGTTTCGCCACCGCTCCGAACTGCGCCGCGACCCGGTCACAGGCATGCGCGGGTTTCAGGTGCACCACCAGCCCCCCGGCACCTGGTCGGACGACAGCGCGCTGACGTTTCAACTCATCGAAAACCTCATCGAAGGGTACGACCCGCAACGGCTCGGCGAACGGCTTGTTCGCTGGTTCATCCACGGCGAGTGGTCGGCGCGGGGCCATTGCTTCGACATCGGCATCGCCACCCGCAGCGCCCTGCACCGCATCGAGCAGGGCACCCCGGCCCTGGAAGCGGGCGAAAATGGCGAGTACAGCAACGGCAACGGCTCGCTGATGCGGATTTTGCCCCTGGCCTTCACGCTGCTGAACGCGGAAAATCAGACGACGCGGTTTGAGAACGTCCGCGAAGTGGCCCGCATCACCCACGCGCACCTCCGGTCGGCAATGGGCAGTTTTTTCTTCGTCGAAATCGTCCGGCAATTGCTGCGCGGCCACGACAAGCACGAAGCCTACCGCGTGGCCCGGCAGGAGACGGCGGATTTTCTGGTGACACTCCCGGCTCCGGCCCACGAACTGGAGCTGTACCGCCGGGTGCTGTTCCAGAACGTCGCCGAACTGCCCGAAGCCGAAATTTACTCCTCCGGCTACGTCATCCACACGCTGGAAGCGGCGCTCTGGTCGTTTCTGACCACCGACACTTACCGCGCCGCCACGCTCCGGGCCGTCAACCTCGGCGACGACACCGACACCGTAGCGGCCCTGACCGGCGGGCTGGCGGGCATCGCCTACGGCCCCGAATCCATTCCCGCCGATTGGCTCAAGGTACTGGCCCGCCTCGACGACATCCGTGACCTGGCCCGGCGGTTTGCGGAGTGGTTGAAAACCGTTTAGCGTTCAGGGTTTAGAGTTAAAATCCTGAATGCTAAACCCTAAACTCCATTTCATGACCCCAACCCACCTCACCACCCTCACCGCCGACGCGATTGCGTTGCTCAAAGCCTTCATTGCCACGCCCTCGTTCAGCCGGGAGGAAGACCGGACGGGCGATCTAGTCGCCGAATTTTTCCGGGAACGCAACCTCCCCTACCGCCGCAAGAAAAACAACCTCTGGGCCCCCAACCAGCACTTCAACCCCGACCTGCCCACGATCCTGCTCAACTCGCACCACGACACGGTGAAGCCCAACCGGGGCTGGACGCTCGACCCCTTCAAACCCCTCGAACGCGACGGCAGGCTCTACGGCCTCGGCTCCAACGACGCGGGCGGGTGCCTGGTGGCCCTGCTGGCCACGTTCCACCATTTTTACTACCGCTCCGACCTGAAGTACAATTTCCTGATGGCCGCCACGGCGGAAGAGGAAATTTCGGGCACCGAGGGGCTGGAGTTGCTGGTTCGCGAGAACGACCTGCCGCCGATTGATTTCGCCATCGTCGGCGAACCGACGCAGATGCACCTGGCCATCGCCGAGAAGGGCCTGATGGTGGTGGACTGCCTCGCTCCCGGCAAGTCGGGCCACGCCGCCCGCGACGAAGGCGAAAACGCGCTCTACAACGCCCTGGACGACATTTCCTGGATTCGCCGTTACCAGTTCCCGAAGGTTTCGCCCGTGCTCGGGCCGGTCAAGATGACCGCCACCATCATCCAGGCGGGCAGCCAGCACAACGTCGTGCCCGACCGCTGCCAGTTCACGGTGGACGTGCGCGTGACCGAGCAGTACACGCTCGAAGAAGTGCTGGAAACGATGCGGCAAAACCTGAAATCCGAAGTCCAGCCCCGGTCGGTGCGCCTGCGCCCGTCGAGCATTCCCGCCGACCACCCCATCGTGCAGGCGGGGATATCGCTGGGCCGCAGTACCTACGGCTCGCCAACGACTTCCGACCAGGCCCTCATCGACTGCCCCTCCCTCAAACTCGGCCCCGGCGATTCCGCCCGCTCCCACACGGCGGACGAATTCATTTACCTCAAGGAAATCGAGGAGGGGATTGAGTTGTACATCAAGATGTTGGAGAAAATCGTCTAAAAAAGCCTCCCCTTCCCGTCATTGCGAGCGGAGGTTTCAAAAGCGAATGAAATGAGGCGGTCCGCCGCTGCGGTTTTGAAGCCGGAGCGAAGCAATCCCCTCCCGAAGACCAAGAAAGCCAAAACCAAGCACCGTTGGATTCCAACCTTTTTCTCAAAAGCTATTTTGGCTACCGGGAGGGGATTGCTTCGCTCCGGTTTTCAAACTGCGTTTCACTTGTTTAAAAAACCTCCGCTTGCAATGACGCATTGGGGAGGCTGAAAAAGCAGAAAATTTGCGTCCATGAAACTCTGGCAAAACGACCGCTCCGCCGTAGCGCGGGAGGTCGAAACCTTCACCGTGGGCCGCGACCGGGAGTTTGACCTCCAACTCGCCCGCTTCGACGTGCTCGGCTCTCTGGCCCACACCCGGATGCTCGAAGCCGTCGGGCTGCTCACCGACGCTGAACTCGCCGCCGTGCAGCGGGAACTGAAGGTGATTTTTCGGGAAATCGAAAGCGGCCACTTCGTGATTGAAGCCGACGTGGAAGACGTGCATTCGCAGGTGGAAGCCCTGCTGACGCAACGGCTCGGCGAGGCGGGCAAGAAAATTCACTCCGGCCGCTCCCGCAACGACCAGGTGCTGGTCGATTTAAAGCTCTTCACCCGCGCCCGGCTGCAACAAGTCGTGGAAGCAGCGAGACGGCTGTTCGACCTGCTCACCGAACGCAGCGAAGCGCACAAATCCGACCTGCTTCCCGGTTACACGCACCTGCAAATCGCCATGCCCTCGTCGTTCGGCCTCTGGTTCGGGGCCTGGGCCGAGGCGCTCGTGGATGACGCCGAAATGCTCCTGACGGCCTACAAACTGGCCAACAAAAACCCCCTCGGCAGCGGCGCGGGCTACGGCTCGTCGTTTCCCCTCGACCGCAGTCTGACCACCCGCCTGCTGGGTTTTGATGCCCTGCACTACAACGTGGTGTACGCCCAGATGAGCCGGGGCAAAACCGAACTCGTGGCCTGCACGGCCCTGGCCCAACTCGCGGGCACGCTGGGCCGCCTGGCGATGGACGTGTGCCTGTACAACTCCCAGAATTTCGGCTTCCTGACCCTGCCCGACAGCCTGACCACCGGCAGCAGCATCATGCCGCACAAGAAAAACCCCGACGTGGCCGAACTGCTCCGGGGCAAGTGCAACCGCCTCCGCGCCCTGCCCAACGAGGTAGCCCTGGTGCTCACCAACCTGCCCAGCGGCTACCACCGCGAGATGCAGTTGTTGAAAGAAATCCTGTTTCCGGCGTTCGACGAGGCGTTGAACTGCCTCGAAATCGCCCACTTCATGCTCTCGAACCTGGAGGTGAAAAAAAACCTGCTCGCCGACCCGACGTACGACCTGCTGTTTTCGGTCGAGCGGGCCAACCAGCTCGTTGCGCAGGGCGTGCCGTTTCGCGAAGCCTACAAACAGGTTAAGGACGAAGTGCAGGACGGCACCTTCGACGCCGCCCCCTTCCGCGACCGCCTCGCCCACACCCACGAGGGCAGCCTGGGTAACCTCAACACCGCCGAAATCCGGGGCCTGATGGCCGAGGTGCTGGGCCGGTTTCCGTTTGAGGCCGTTGAACGGGCGGAGCGGGCACTTCTGGCCGAAACCCCGTAAGTTTGTTCCAGGCTGGCGCGAAAGCCGCCGACCGACAAACCCCGTTTTTCATGCAGCTCCGTCCCTCCGGCAAATTCAAAACCTGGCTCAAGCGCGTGGGCTGGCTGGGGTTTTTGTTTTTTCTCATCAAGGGCCTGCTCTGGCTGATCATTCCGTACCTGATCGCGAAGGGGGTTTTTGGCAAATGAGGCTCTCCACCCGGTTCGTAACCTGCTTTTCTAAGCCTTCCGTGAGAAAATCATCCGCGCAGGGAAGTGGCGGTACGGGCGTTGCGGTAAACTGACAATCGCCTTTTCCGGAACTGACAAAAAGCACCTCCGGCGGGGGGCGGAGCGGGTAGTTTTGCCGTCATCTGAAGAGTACGGCCCAACAACGCACCACCCACCCCATGCATTCCACGCCCGCTGCGGCGTCAACCGGCCGGTCTGCCCTGCCGGTTGCATTCGACACCGCCCCCCTGCCCCACCCCACTCCGCCCCGACCGCTGGCCTGTGAAGCGATCGGGCTCCGCGAAATCACCGCCGACGACCTGCCGACCCTCAACCGCTGGCGCAACGACCCCGAACTCATCGCCTGGCTGACCAACCAGTTCCGCTACATTGGCCCGCAGGTCGACCAGCAGTGGTTTGCCCACTACCAGCAAAACCGCGACCGGGCCGTGCGGCTGGCCATCGTGGCCCAGCCCAACGCGCAATTCGTGGGCACCGTGCAGGTGACGCAGGTGGACGCCCGCAACCAGCAGGCCGAGTTCAGCATCCTCCTCGGCGAGAAAAGGTACTGGTCGCGGGGGATCGGAAAACTGGCCACGCGGGGCATCCTTCGCCACGCCTTCCGCGACCTCAACCTCCACCGGCTGTACCTGCACGTGCTGCCCGACAACCACCGCGCCATCCGGCTCTACGAAACGGTGGGCTTCCGGCACGAGGGCGTCCAGCGGCAGGCCCTGTTCAAGGACGGGGCCTTCCGCGACCTGCTTTCGATGAGCATCCTCCGGGATGAATTCCGGGACGAGGAGCCAGCGGCACCACTCAACCTGGCTTGAGGCATGGCACCCAAACTGAGCATTGCCTGCTTCACCTACCGGCACGAGCGGTTCGTGATCGAAGCCCTCGAAGGTTTTCTGGCCCAACGGACGGACTTCGAGGTGGAAATCGTCGTTGGCGACGACGGATCGGACGACGACACCCAGGCCATTTTGCGGGACTACCAGCAACGGTTTCCCGACAAAATCCGGCTGATGGTCCGGGAAAAAAACCGGGGGGCCATCCACAACTTCATCGCCGTGTACCACGCCTGCCGGGGCGAGTACCTCGCGCTCTGCGAAGGCGACGACTACTGGACCGACCCGCGCAAGCTGCAAAAGCAGGCTGAATTTCTGGATGAAAACCCCGCCTACTCGGCCTGTTTTCACAATGCCGAGGTGCGTTTCGACGACGGCAGTCGGCCGCCCTACCCCCTCAACGTGGGGCAGAAGCCCGTCGTCACCCTCGACGACCTGGTGGGCGAACGCGAAACCTGGTTCGTCGCCACGGCGAGCCTCGTGCTGCGGCGGGCGGCCCTGCCCCGCCTGCCGTACTGGCTGCACGAATCGAAAAGCGGCGACATCCCCCTGCTCATCCTGCTGGCCCGAAGCGGGCCCATCGGCTACCTCGACGCGGTGATGTCGGTGTACCGCAAGCACGCCGGGGGCCAGAGCAACACCGACCACCGCTGGCAGGCGGGGTTTCTCCTCAACCGCATCAACATGTACGAGCGCCTCGACGCCGCCACCGGGCACCGCTACCGCGACCGGTTCCGGAAAACGATGGCCGAGTTTATCTGGCACCTGCCCGACACGATCGAGTACCGCCACCGCTTCTGGCCCCGGCTGCGCTACACGCTCCGGGCCCGGCGTTACGACCCGGCCCGCTACGCCCTGCCCTGGCGGGCACTGCTGCGCGAGAAAATTCTTCCAGGCCGGTGGGTGCAGGCGGCGAGGAAGTGGCGGGGGACAGGCGGCTAAAATTCCGGCTGAACTCACCCGGCGACCTAAGCCGAGGGGCAGGCAGCCGAAAACTGAACTTTTCAGGGGCTTTGAAAAATCCGTTGCCGACCCGGTGACCGGGATTGGGTTGCAGGCAGGGAGGTATTTGAAGGGCAAGAGGGGGTTGTAGAACCAGAATCGTCATTGCCCTGATTTGCAACTGGGGCGGGCGTGGAAAATATTCGGTTCCGATGTCACCCCGACTGCCGGGCGGTTCGTATTTTCGACGGTTCATTCGTTGCTTCCACCCATGTGGCCTATCCGAATCTGTTTCTTTTTGTGTTTTTTAGGGTTGTCTGGCGCAGTCTGGGCGCAGAAACCGTCCATGTTCGACAGCCTGACGCGGGCCGTAGCCCTGGCCAAAACGCCCGTCGATAAAGCCGAGCGCCTCATGCGGCTGGCCGAGGAATACGGCTACCGGGGCGTGCGCCAATCGGACAGCCTGGCCCAACTCGCCCTCGAATTCGCCGACGAAAGCCGCGACCGCCGCCTGATGGCGCGCATGATGCTCCGCGACGTGCAGCGACTCTCGACGTTGCCGACCAGCGCGTCGAGGCGTGACCCGGCCCAGTACCAGCGGGCCATCAAATTCATTCAGGAAAACCGCCTTGACGACTTGCTGCCGAGTGCCTACTCGACCGCCTCCCGCCTGCACCTGTACCGAACGGAACTGAGCAAAGCGCTTGAATTGGCGAACCGGGCCGTGGAGGAAGCCAACCGCCTGCGCACCGACACGCTGCAATTTCGGGCCAACTCTTGGCTGGCCTACGTGTACCTGAGCCGCGAGGAAAAAGTACAGGCCTTCCGCACCTACAGCCGGGCGCTGCGCATCGCCGAGGAAACGGGCCGGGCCGATTTCCGGCGGTCGTCGTACAACGCGATGGCGGGCACCTACGCCCAAATGGAGAATTTCGAGCGGGCGAAGGATTACGCGGTCAAAGCCATCGAGATTGACCGGAAGGAGAACAAAATCAGGGAGTTAACCCAGAGCATTTCGTACCTGGGTTCGCTGTACGCGGCCAACAAGCAATATGCACTGGCCGAGAAAAAATTCCGCGAAGCCCTCGCCCTCGCCGAACGAATCGGCGACGAACTGCAAATCGATCGGACGAAAATGAACCTGGGCAACCTGTTTTTTGAACAGAACGCCTGGCAGCGGGGGCTGGATTATTTTGAAAAAGAACACCCCGAACTCCTCACCACCTACCGCACCAACGGCATCGAGTGGCAGCTTTCGATTTCGCTGGCGCGGATTCACACCATGCTCAACAATTTTGGCAAAGCCGGGGAACTGTTCGCACAGGCCCGCCCCAGCGTGCTCGCCTCGGGCATCCCGGCCTGGCAGGCCTCGTACCACCAGTACTACGCCGAGTACCTCAAACGCATGAAGCGTGGCCCTGAAGCCATCGGCAGTTACCGCGCCGCGCTGACGGGCTACCAGCAACTGGGCACGCTTTCGGCGGTGAAAGACGCCGCCGCCAACCTCGACACGCTTTACCGCCAGACCGGCGATTTCCGGCAGGCCTACGCCTTCCAGGCCCTGCGCGAAGCAACGTCTGACAGCCTGCAAAAACTAGCGGAGGCGAAGGACATCCTGCAACTCGAAATCGACAACGAAACCAAAGCGCAGGAGCTGGCCAGCCAGCGGGAGGAAGCCGAAACCGCCCGCCGCCACAACCTCCAGTACTTGGGCATTTCGGTCGGCATCGTGACGCTGTTCGTGCTGCTGGTCATGGCGGGGGTGTTCCGGGTGTCAGTCCGCACGATACGGGCGCTGGGTTTCTTCGCCTTCATCCTGCTCTTCGAGTTCATCATTTATCTCGCCGACGTGCAGATTCACCACCTCACCCACGGCGAACCCATCAAGATTCTGGCCATCAAAGTGGCCCTCATCGCGCTGCTGCTGCCGTTTCACCACTGGCTCGAACACCGGGTCATTCACTACCTCACCTCGCACCACCTCGTCGAAGTCCGCGAACGCTGGACGAACCGGCTGCTGCGCCGCCGCTCGGGGGAAGTGAAGGGGGAAGTGGTGTAAGGACGGTTGGAGCGTAACATTCCTCGCTCCGGCGAGTCCCGGCCCGGATTGTCCAATGGCCTCATACCTCTTCCACTCCCACTCGCAGGCAAAATTCCCAGTACACCACCTCGTGCGGTTGCTCGACCCGGCGGGCCAGGTGATCGAGGCTGACGACGCGGTAGCGCCGGGTGGGCAGGGTGCTTTCCTTCAACCCGCGCCGGTAGCCGGTCATCACCGTCACCTCGTCGCCGACGCGGTACGAGGGGTAGCCCCAGGTGGTGCTTTCCAGCAGCGTCCGCTCGCCTTCCACGAACCGGACGATGATGCCTTTGTCTTGCCGCATGGATGAATGGTTTTAGGAAAAAATCGTCACGCAAATTTCATCGTAAACAATTCCTTCGACTTCGCCCAGACGTAGGCCACGATGAGCATCGTCAGGCCCCCGCCGACGAGCACCGAGGGCACGGTGCCGAGCAGTTTGGCCGCCACGCCCGACTCGAACGCCCCGATTTCGTTGGAAGCACTCACGAAAATGCCGTTCACCGACGACACCCGCCCCCGCAGGTGGTCGGGCGGGATGACCTGCATGATGGTCTGACGAATGACGACGCTGATGCCGTCGAACGCTCCCGTCAGGAACAGCATGACCACCGAAAGCCAGAAGTTAGTCGAAACCGCGAACACGAGCGTCGCCACCCCAAACCCGGCCACGGCGATGAGCATATTCCGCCAGGCGTGCTGCATGACCGGCACGTAGGCCAGGGCTACGAACACGATCATGGCCCCCACCGACGGGGCCGCCCGCAACAGGCCGAAGCCCCGCGCCCCCACGTGCAGGATGTCCTGGGCAAACACGGGCAAAATGGCCACCACGCCCCCGAACAACACCGCCGCCAGGTCGAGCGAGATGGAGTAGAGGATGATTTTGGAACGGTACACGTAGCGCAGGCCCTCGCGGAGGCTCTCGAAGAGGTGGGTGGCTTCTTTCGCCGGAATCGGTTTGCGCTCGATGAGCCCCTGAAACACCATCACCAGCGACATCATGACCAGCACCACGAGCAGCGCGCCCGTAAGGCCGAAGCCTTCGAACAGGTACCCCGCCGCCCCCGGCCCCACAATGGCCCCACCCTGCCAGGCCGTGCTGTACCACACCGAGGCGTTGGCGTAGGTTTCGCGGGGCGTCAGAAAGGCCTTCAGCGACGAGGCCGTCGGGCTGAAAAAACCCCGAGCCAGCCCAATCAGAAAAATGACGAAATACACCGACGCGAGCAGTTGGCCGGTGGTCAGGTGAGCGCGAAACGTTGGGTACGTGACCACGATTAGAATCACCGAGGCCAGGATGATGACCAGCAGGCTGCTCAGCAGAATGGTTTTCTTGTCGCGGTTGTCGGCGTAATGCCCGCCGAAAAGTGCCACGGCCATGAAAGGCAGGGCTTCGGCCAGGCCGATGAGGCCCAACGTGAGCGGGTCTTTGGTGAGGCGGTAGAGCTCGTAGCCCAGCACCACTTCCTGAATGAGCAGGGCGGCGGTGAGCAGAAAACTACCGGCGACGTAGAGGCGGAATTCGGGGTAACGAAGGGCAAGGTATGGGTCAGTTCGGGTCGGAGCGGGCACGGCAACGGGAAATGGTGCGGAGCCAAAGATAGAAGGGAGTTTGTGGTTTGTAGTTTGAAGTTTGTGGTTGTTGAACTACAAACTTCAAACTACAAACCACAAACTCCCCTCACCCCCTCGCCACCAGCAGCCGCTTCGTCTGCCGGGGGCCGTGGCCCTGCAGGCTGTAGAGGTACTGCCCGGCGGGCAGAGTAGCCACGTGCAGCACGGCGGTGTAGGTGCCGGGTTCGGCGGTTTCGGCTTTCAGCGTCATCAGTTCGCGGCCCTGGAGGTCGTGCAGGGTGAGGCGGATGGGTTGGGTTTCGGCCACGGCGTAGGGCAGGTAGGTGAAATCTGAGGCCGGGTTGGGGTAGTTCTGGGCCAGCTCCAGCGACTGAGTGATGCCGGGTACTTCGCTCGATTGGCGGAAAATCGGCAGTTTTTCAAATTCTCTGCCGTTGAGCACGGCGCGGGCGTCGGCGGGACTGACGCCGAGGTGGTCGCGCAGCACGCTGGCGTACACTTGCCGGAAGTCGTGGCGGAACTTGATGTCGCCGCTGCCGTCGAGGTCGCTGAGGTTGGGGTTGCCGCCCAGGATGCCCCCGCGCACGGTTTCGCCCACGACGAACAGCGGCGCAGCCGTGCCGTGATCGGTGCCGTTGGTGGCGTTTTGCGGCAGGCGACGGCCAAATTCCGAAAACGTCATCACGACCACGTTTTTGCCCAGGTTCTGCTTTTGCAAATCAGCCTGAAAAGCCGCGATGGCCTCGGACACCTGCTTCCAGAGGTTGGCGTGCTGAGTCAACTGGTTGGCGTGGGTGTCGAACCCCCCGATGGTGGTCAGGTACACGGGCGTTCCGGCCCCGCCCGAAATCAGCTTGGCCACGATGCCCAACTGCCGCCCCAGGTTGCTGGTCGGGTACGCCACGGCGTTTTTGCCCTTGTCGGCATTCTGCTTGATCACGCCCGAATACTGAATCGACTGCGCGGCGATTTGCTTCAGAAACTTCAGTTCATCGCCCGCCGGCGTGGCGGGGGGCGGGTCACTGTCGGCGGTGCTGCCGCTGACGAGCTGGAAAAACTGGTTGGGGTCTTCAAACACCGTGGCCGTGGTGCCCACCGAACTCAGCAGCAGCATCGACTCGACCGAGCCGAGTTGTATGGCCATCGGCTCGGTGGGCATTTTCACCGGAAATTCGGGATATCGGCCCGTCAGGTACCGGCCCAGCCAGCCGTCGGTGAGCACGGTGGCCGCGTCGGAGCCGGAGAGCCAGATGTCGGTCGCGCGGAAGTGGCTGCGGTTCGGACTGGCGTAGCCCACGTTGTTGACCACGCAGAGCCTGGCATCGTCGTAAAGTCGGCGCAAGCCGGTCATCGCGGGGTGCAGGCCCAGGGTGCCGTTGAGCTTCAGCACCTCCTCTTTTTTGAGGTTGACGGTCGGACGTTTCTGGTAGTAAATCGGGTCTTCGTAGGGCACGACCGTGTTGAGGCCGTCGTTACCCCCCGCCAGTTGCACCAGCACCAGAATGCTACCGTTGGTACCCGCCAAATCGAGCAAAAACGGATTGTGGGCAAAGGCCCGGCCCGCCATACCGTCCAGCCCAAAGCTCACGCCGCCCGTAAGCAGGCCCAGTTGTCGTAAAAAATCGCCACGTTTCATGTAGAGGTCCGGTTGAGTCGTCGGTGCCTCCCTCGTGGCGGTAGAGAGAGCGCGGCTGGCGGACCGCTACGTGAGTTCAGGATTTAGGGTTTAGAGTTCAGCGTTTAGGGTTTGTAGTTGAGGGCAGGGTCAGCGTGGTCGGTAACTCTAAACGCTAAACTCTGGACCCCGACCCCAACCTCAACAAAGCTGATACTCCGGCAGCCGCATCAGGGCTTTCAGGAAGCGGCTGATGCGGGCGTCGGCCATGGGCGTGTAGGTGCTCCAGTTGGCGGCGACGGTGCCGTCGAGCAGGGTGTCGAGGAGGGCCTTGCGCTTGGCGGCGCTGAGCGGAAACCGCATGAAGGCCTCGACCACGTCGTTGACCAACTGGGCGGCGTCTTCGGGCCGGGCGTAGCTCCGGGCGTACTCCACGGGGGCCAGTTTGAGGTTGAGGGCGCGCCCGCTGAGTTGGCGACCGTTGACCAGCGCGTCGGAATAGCCGCCCCGCTGCGGGTAGGTGTTCGACGAAATCCAGTCGCGCTGGCCGGGCCAGCCTGCCACGTTGGGCGGCTCGAAAATCCACTGCTGGAGGTTGCGGCCCGTTTCGTAGAGAAACCCCCAGTCGCTGGTCGTCAGCGTGCGCACGTCGAGGGCTTTCAGCGTGCCAATCATCAGTTCGGTGGGGCTTTTGATTTTCGCGCCCACCACGCCCGGTGCGTAGAATTCGTCGGCGGTGAACAGCGCCCGCAGTACGGGCCGGAGGTTGAAATCATTGGCCCGTAGCACGGCGGCCAGTTTTTTGACAAACGCGTTGTCGGGTTTGTAAAACTGAAACTCCAGGCAGAGTTTGCGGCACCACCATTCGGCGCAGGCGGGTTGCTGGAAGATGATGTCGACGATGTCCTGGTAACCGAAATTGCCCGTTTTTCCCAAAAACGACTTCTGCGCCGCGTCGAAGCGATTGGGGTTCAGTTCGGCCTTCAGGCCATTGACCTGCCAGCCCGTCAGGGCACGGGCGGCCTGCTTGATGTCGGTTTCGGTGTAGTTGCCGATGCCCAGCGTGAAAAGTTCGAGCAGTTCGCGGGCGTAGTTTTCGTTCGGGCCGACCTTGCTGCTGCCCCGCCCGTCGAGGTAAATCAGCATGGCCGGGTCCACGGTCACGTCTTTGGTCAGTTGGCGCAGGTTGCCGAAGGCCGACCTCCGGAACAGGGCGTTCTGGAGGTACATGAACTGCGGGTAGTTGACCTTGTCGCGTTCGGAGGTGAAGTGGTTGTGCAGCAACAGCACCACTTTCTCGCGCACCGAAGTGCCCTCGGTCAGCATGAGGTGGTACCACCAGGCCACCAGTTCGCGGTTGCGGGTGTTGGTGTTGGGGTCGTTGGCCACGGGCGTCTCGGTCACCCAGTCGCCGGGGGGCGGGGGCAGGGGCCGGTCGGCCAGCAGTTCGTGATCGAGGAAGGCCCCCAGGGAGGGGAAGGACAGGGCAAGATCGAGATCGGCGCGGCGATAGCCGAACAGCGCTCTCGACAACAGGTGCCGGGCCGTGTCGCGGTTCCAGACGGGCATTGGTTCAGGACTGATTACGTGCGACTTGAGTCGCTCAGACCGTCAACGCGGCGGAACGTTTAACGAGCGGGGAGCCTGAGGGGCGATTTTTCAACAAAACAAACGAAAATTTCCGAAAGTCAAGGAGCGACCGTTCACTTGCGCTCCGCTTTGCCCCTCGAAACCCGCCCAACACGCCGAAGCCTCCCACCCGGTTGCGCTTCGGCGCACCGCGTCACTCGTTTCGCAAACTTTCCACCGGATTCATCAACGCCGCTTTCACCGACTGGAAGCCCACCGTCAGCAGCGCGATGCCCGCCGCTACCACGCCCGCCAGAGCGAACACCCACCAGGCCAGGTCCACTTTGTAGGCGAAATCCTTCAACCACTCGTTCATGCCCCACCAGGCCAGGGGCGAAGCGATGACGAGCGCAATGAACACGAGTTTCAGGAAATCCGTCGAAAGCAGGGCCACGATGCCCGCCACGCTTGCGCCGAGCACCTTGCGGATGCCGATTTCCTTCGTCCGCTGCTGGGCCGTGAACGTAGCCAGCCCGAACAGTCCCAGGCACGATATCAGGATCGCGACGGCCGTGGCGGCGTTGACGAGTTGGCCGGTTTTCGTTTCCTTTTCGTACAGCCGGGCGATGGAATCGTCGACGAAGGCGTACTCGAAGGGCAGGTCGGGATGGACGCTCTTCCAGACCCGCTCCAGGTCGACCAGCGTTGCCTGAAGCGAACTGACGCCCTTACCCTGCGTGGCCAGTTTGACGCCGAGGTTGCGGGCCTGAGGCAGGTTGAGGATGGCAGCGGCACCGATGCGTTCGTGGAAGGATTGCTCGTGGAAATCGGCCACCACGCCCACGATGGGGTATTTTTTGCCGTCGAATTCCACCATCTGGTTCAGCGCGTCAGCGGGTTTCCCGAAACCCAGCGCTTTGGCGTAGGTGGCGTTGATGACGAGTTCCCGGAGCGAATCGCTTTTGGTGTAGTTGCGGCCAGCCAGCAGCCGGAGGTTATAGAGCGGGATGAAGTTTTCGTCGCCCACCTTCACCGACACGTCCATGTCAACTTCCCGCTTGCCCTGGTACTTCAGCTTGGTCATCATGTAGGCTTCGCCCATCGGCGGAAACCACTGCATGGCCACCCGCTCCACACCCGCCAGGCCTTTGATTTTCCCGGCCAGCACGTCGGTTTTTCCGGCCCGGCCCGCGGCGATTTCCAGGATGGCATCGGTCGAAAAACCAAGGTCTTTTTCGCGCATGAACCGGAGTTGCCGCCCCACCATGAGGGTGCCGATGATAAACACCAGCGACACGGTGAATTGAAACACAATCAGCGCCCGGCGGAAATGCCCCCGCTGCCCGCCCCGCAGCGCACTCTGCCCTTTGAGCGTCAGCGCCGGTTGAAAGGCCGACAGCACCCAGGCCGGGTACAGGCCCGCCAGCAGCGCCGTCAGCGCCGTAACTCCCAGCAGGAACAGCACCGTTTTTCCGGTGAACAACTCGTACGTCAGGCCCGGCGGCATCAGCGAGTGGACCGACGAAAGCACGGGGCCAACCAGCAGGAGCGCAATCCCCACGGCCAGCAGCGTGAGCAGGGCCGTTTCGCTCATGAATTGGGCCATCAGGCTTGTGCGGCTGCTGCCGAGTACCTTGCGCACGCCGATTTCCCGCGCTCGCTGGGCCGACTGGGCCGTGGCGAGGTTGACGAAGTTGATGGCCGCGATGAGCAGAATGAATCCGGCCACGCCCATCAGGCCGTAGAGCGTGGGCAGGTGGGCCTTGCGGGAGTAGTTGTCGACGTAATCGGCGTCGAAGTGCAGCTTGGCAAGGGGTTGCAGGGCGGGCTTAAACTTGAATTCGCCCGGAAAGTGTTTTTTGGAAAACCGCTCAAACGCCTTCCCAAACTGGGCGGGCGTCGTTCCGGCGGGTAGCTTGACGTAGGCTTGCGAGGCCGACCAGATGTCGTCCCACTGATCGAGGTTAATGCTCCGTTTCAGCATCGCGTTGGCCCCGATGGTCGACAACGACAGGAAATCGGTGAAGGTCAGGTCGGAGGGTTTTTCAAAATCTCTGACCACGCCCGTCACCTTCGTGCGCAGCGAATCGAAGTAAACCACCTCCCGGCCCAGCACCCGGTCGGGCGAAAGCGGCCCGAAGTACGTGCGGGCGGCCCGCTCGGTGAGCACCACCTGGTACGGCTCCGACAGCGCCGTTTTGGGGTTGCCTGCCAGCCAGTCGTACTTGAAAATCTCGAAATACTGCGGCTCGGCCACCACGAGGTCCACCACGCCCTTGCTCCGCCTTTTGGCCTCGAAGCGGGTGGGCTTGGCGGTGCCGTTCGGGGCGCTGCCACTGGGAATGAGCACGTGCGAAGTGGAGTTGTGGAACGCCGCGATGGTTTCAAAACCCGGCACCTCGGCCCGCAGCGCCGCCGGGACGGGCGCGGGCAGGAACCCCACCGGGTGCGGTTCGTTCTTGGCCCCGTACCTTGATTCGCCCACCACCCGGTAAATCCGCTCGCGGTCGGGGTGGAAGGTGTCGTAGCTCAGTTCAAAATTCGTCACTAGGTAAATGGCCAGGCAGGCCGTCACGCCGAGAGTCAGCCCGGCGAGGTTGATGAGCGACGTGCCTTTCTGGCGCAGCAGGTTGCGCAGCGCGGTGCGGAAGTAATCACGGAGCATGGCTGGGTGGAGGAAAAAAGGTGTGGTGTACTCGGGTTTGCGGGCGGATCGGGCCAGAGGCCGGAGCAGCTTCAAGGCGTTGTAGGCGTAGCGCCGGTTGGCCTGGCGTTTGCCTACGGTTTCCACCCAGTGGGCGTGCAGTTCGTGCAAATCGCCCAGCGCTTCCTCGCGGGTGTCGGGGTGGCCCCAGCGCGTGAGCAGCCAGGTGGCCCAGCGGGGCGGTTGGGGCGCATTCATTCGCTGCGGAGGGATTTGACGGGGTTCATCAGGGCAGCTTTGATGCTTTGAAAACTCACCGTCAGCAAGGCAACGCTCACCGCCAGCACCCCGGCCAGGACGAAGACCCACCATTCGACGTCGATGTGGTAGGCGAATTCCTGGAGCCAGCGGTGGGTGGCCCACCAAGCCAGCGGGAAGGCAATGCCATTGGCAATCAACACCAGTTTCAGGAAATCTTTCGAGAGCATCACGCTGATGTTCAGCACGTTAGCCCCTAAAACTTTCCTCACGCCGATTTCCTTCACGCGCTGTTCGGCGCCGTAGGTCGCCAAGCCGAACAGGCCCAGGCAGGCGATAAAAATCGTGGATAGCACCACCCAGATGAGCAGGGTTTCGCGGCGGCGATCTTCGGCGTAGAACCGCGCCAGTTGCTCGTCCAGGAAGTGGTGTTCGAGCAGGTGGGTGGGGTCGATTTTAGCCAGCACGTCCTGCATGCGGGCCAGCGTGGCCGGGATGTCCTTGCCTTCGATGCGGCAGGTGAAATAATCGATGTTGTGTACCGAATTACACTGGTACGCCAGCACCATCGGGGCGATTTTCTCGCGCAGCGACTGGAAGTGAAAATCCTTCACGATGCCGATGACCCTGGCCCGGAACGGCTGGTTGGTGTTGAGCGGGAAGTAGCTCCCCCCAAACGCCCGCGACGGAATTTCGACCCGCTGCCCCGACGGCTCCGTGACCTTGAGCATGTTGGCGGCTGTTTCGTTGAGCAGCACGGAAACCGAATCGCTTACGCCCCCGAAATTCCGGCCCTTCAGCAATTGGACTTCAAACGTTTTGGCGAAATTTTCGTCGGCGGCCAGCAGGTAGGCGACCCGGTGCTCGTCGGTGTTGCCCTCGGGGCGGATTTTTACGGTTGGAATCGTCTTCCATTCCCCCGGCACCCTGGACGTGACCGACACGTTTTTCACCGTGGGGATTCGGGCAAATTCGGCCTTGATCGTTTCGGCACTGCTCCGGACTTGACCGCTGTTGATGTCCACCACCAGCAAAAGTTCCTTGTTGAACCCCAGGTTTTTGTTGTTGACAAACCGAACCTGTTGAAAAAGCACGATGGTGGCGATGATCATCACAACCGAAATCGTGAACTGAAAAACGACCAATCCTTGCCGCAACGACAAATCACCCTTAGGCCGGATTTTGAGGTTTTTCAGCAAGGCAAGCGGGCTGAACCGCGACAGCAGGAAGGCGGGGTAACTCCCCGACAACAACCCCGTGACGACGAGCGTGAGCAACACGCACAGCCAAATCCGGTAATCGCTGTGGACGCCGAGCGACAGGGTTTTGTTGGTGAACTCGTTGAAGAACGGCAGCAACACGTTGACCATCACCACGGCCAGTGGGAACGAAATCGCCGTAACCACCAGCGATTCGGTCAGGAACTGGTGGATGAGGTGGTGCCGAAACGCCCCGTTGGCTTTGCGCACGCCGATTTCCTTCGACCGGTTGGACGCCCGGGCCGTGGCCAGGTTCATGTAGTTGATGCAGGCAATGAGCAACACGAACAGGGCCACCACCGCGAAGATCGTGATGTACAGCAAAACGCCCCCGCTCATCGCTTCGACGTTGGAGTTTCTGGCCCCGTCGGCAATGCCCTCCGAAAACAGGTGAACATCCGCCAGGGGTTGCAGCGTGTAATGCATGGAATGACCCGGCTCCCATTTCACGTTGGCGGCCAGTAGCTGGGTGATTTTACGGGCCGCGACCGTTGGATCCGCTTTTTCTTTCAGGAGAAAAAACGTCGTAAAATTCTGCGAATCCCACCGGGCTGTCCATTCAAGAAATTCATCGTCGCGGCTGATGGTCGCTTCCGAAACGACCACCTTGAAGTCGAAACTCGAATTGCGGGGGTGGTTTTTCAGAACCGCCGTAATCTTTAGCGGTCTGTCCAATTCAAAATCGACGATTTTGCCCACCACCCGGGTGGTACCAAAAAGCCGTTGGGCCAACTCTTCGACAATGATTATTGAGTTCGGCTCATTCAACGCTGATTTTCCGCTCCCGTCGAGTACCTCAAAATCAAATAGTTCCAACAGTCCCGGTGTGCCAAACGCGATGGTTTCCTGGAAGACGTTCTTGTTCTCGGGATTCGACAGGTTGGCCCGCCCCGTCCGGGTAATTCGGGCCGCGTTTTCGATTTCGCCAATTCGTTTCTTCGATTCTTCGGCCAGTTTGTAACTCGACGCCGCGATGGCCAAGTCTTCGGTAGGCGTTTTCTTGTGCTGGATCGCCCGGTAAATCCGGTCCGCGTGGCGGTGCTGCTGGTCGAAGGTCAGTTCGTCGAAGAGGTAGAGGCCAATCAGCAAAAAGCAGGTGATGCCGAAGGTCAGCCCGGCCACGTTGAGGGCAGTGTACAGCCGGTTCCGGCTCAGGGTGCGGAAGGCGATGGTGAGGTGGTTGCGCAGCATGTCAGGGCTGAGAAGAAAGGGTTGAGAATACTCGCTCGTTCGTTTCGATTGGGCCAGGGGCCGCAGCAGTTTCACCGCACTCCACGCGTAGCGTCGGTCGGCCTGCTTCTCCCCCACCGACTTGACCCAATGGGCATGGAGTTCAAGTAAGTCGCCCTGCACCTCCTCCCGGCTGTCGGGGTGGCCCCAGCGGGCCAGCAGCCAGGTGGCCCAGCGGGGCGGTTGGGGGGTTCTGGTTTTCATGGCCGGTGCGTCAGTTGCCCATCAGTTGCAGGGTGCCGGGGGGCAGGGCTTCCCAGAGTTCTTCACGCACCTGCCGGACTTCGACCAAGGCCTTGCGACCCGCCGCCGTCACCGAGAAAAAGCGCTTGCGCCGCCCGCCCCGCTCAGCGGTGGCCCCGCCCATTTTCGACGACAGAAAGCCTTTTTCTTCCAGCCGTTGCAGGGTGGTGTGCACCGAACTGAAGCCCACGGCCCGGCCCGTTTTCCGCTCGATTTCCTGGGTGACGGTCACGCCGTAGGCCCCCTCGCCGAGGAACGCGACGGTCAGCATGACCACTTCTTCAAACTCGCCGAGAAAGGCCCTTTTCATGAGTTCAGCATTTGCTCCGATAATGCCGGACAAATGCGGTGCCACGGAAGCAGCACCCGCCCAGAAGTGGCGTGAAGGGCTTTTTCGGAAAAATCAGGGGCTGGAAAGTGTCCGCTTTTGGACAGGCGAACGTACCGAAACGGACAAGAAAAAGTTTACGGCGGGGCGCGTAGCTTTTCGGTTTACGGTTTCCAGTTTAGAAAGCGAATAACCGTAAACCCCAAACACCGGGCTATTCGCTCCGCAAGCTATTCACCGGGTTAGCCAGCGCGGCTTTCACGCTTTGAAAGCTCACCGTCACCAGGGCAATCGCCACCGCAGCTAAACCCGTCGCTCCGAAAACCCAGCCCGAAAGCTCCGTCCGGTAGGCGTAGTGCTGGAGCCAGCGTTCGAGGGCGTACCAGGCCACGGGTGCCGCAATTCCGAAGGCCACCACGACCAGCCGCACGTACTCCGCCGAAAGCAGGCCCCACACGCTGAACACCGACGCCCCCAGCACCTTGCGCACGCCGATTTCTTTTTTCCGTTGCTCGGCCGTGAACAGCGCCAGCCCGAACAACCCCAGGCAGGAAACCAGCAGCGCCAGCCCGGTGAACCCCGCCGCCAGTTGCCCGAAGCGCTCTTCTTCGCCAAACTTCCGCGCGTAGGCCTCGTCCACGAATTGAAAGGCGAACGGCACGGCGGGGTCGAATTTCCTGAACACGTTGGCCGCCCTGTCGAGGGCCGTGCGCACCGGGGCGGCGGGTGGGAGTTTCATCAAAACGAAGTTGGCGACGTGGTCCGAGCGGTCTGAGAGCCGAAAAATAGTGGGCCGGACGGGCTGGTAGGGCGATTCGACGACCATGTCGCGGATGACGCCAATCACGGGATGCGGGTAGTTGTAGTAGTACACCGTTTCACCGACGGGATTTTGCAGCCCCATGAACTTCGCGGCGCTTTCGGTCACGACGAACGCCAGGGAGTCGGTCGGGAATTGGCGGGAAAAATCGCGCCCGGCCACGAACTGCCAGCCCACGGTTTTGCCAAACTCGGGCGTCACGGCGTTGATGGGAAAATCAACGACGAGGTTCGGGGATTTTCCTTTCCAGGAAAACGCCCCGTCGCTGGCCCAGACCTCGGTGGTCGGGCCAAACGATTCGGCCACTTCCACCGCCGCCCCCGCCGTTTTCAATTCTTCCCGCAACCGCTCGAAGTGAGTGTGGAGAGCGGGCGCCGCGGTGGTTTCGACCATCACCAGCCCGGCGCGTTCGTAGCCAATGGGGCGATGTTGGGCGAATTGAATCTGCCGGAACACCGTGCCCAGCGCCAGCGCCACCGAAATGCTGAACTGCACCACCACCAGCGCCCGGCGCGGCAGCACGGCCCACCGGCCCACCCGGAAGGTACCCCGCAGCACCCTGACGGGTCGGAACCCGGACAGGTACAACGCCGGGTAACTCCCCGCCAGCAGGGCCGTCAGCCCCACGAACCCCAGCACCAACCCCCAGAACACGGGGCTTTCCCAGGACATGGCGACCGATTTCTGGGCGACGTCGTTGAAAACGGGCAGGGCGAGCCAGGCCAGCAACAGCGCCAAGCCGCCCGCCAGGGCCACGGTCAGCAGCGATTCGGCGAAAAAAAGCGCCATCACCTGCCTACGCCCGGAGCCGATGGCCTTGCGGATACCCACTTCCCTGGCCCGTTTTTCGGAGCGGGCCGTCGTCAGGTTCATGAAGTTGATGCACGCCAGCAGCAGCACGAAGCCGGCGCTGAAGCCCACCAGCCGGACTTGCTCAATCAGCCCCCCGGCCTGAACTCCGTTTTTGAATTCCGAATGCAGCCGCCACTGGCGCATGGGGTGAAGAAACACCTCCGGTCGGGCACCCGCGTCGGACGCGGGCAGGTGGTCGAGGGTGCGGTTCTTGATTTTCGCGGAAATCCGGTCCAGGTCCACCCCGTCGGCCAACTGGACGTAAATCGGGAACGAGGCATTGCCCCAGGGATTGGGCTGGGTTTTCACCCAACGGAATTCGTTGCTGGCCAGCAGTTCCCAGGGCGCGATGAACGCCAGGCCCGCGAAACTCGAATTGGCGGGCAGGTCGGCGTACACGCCGGTGACCCGCAGCGCGTGCCGGTTGTCCATCCGAACGACCTGGCCCAGCGGGTTGGCAGAGCCGAAAAGCGCTTCGGCGGTCGATTGAGCGAGCAGGATGCAATCCGCCTCCCGCAGCCCCGCCTAGCTGCCCCGGCGCATGGAAAGCGAAAGCAGGTCGGGTGCCTGCGGCTCGAAATAGGTGCCGCTTTTGACGAGTTTCCGGTCGCCGACGGCCAGGATGCGTTTGGCCGTAAACGCCAGCGTGACGGCCTTGAAGTCGGCCCCGTAGCGGGTGCGGAGTTCCTGGGCCAACGGGTAGGGATTCACCGGTTGCGTGAGCACCTGCCCGTTGTACCGGACGTGATTCATCACCTGCGCGATGCGGTCGTACTGGGTGTGGAACCGGTTGAACGAGACTTCGTCCCAGATCCACAAGCCGGTGAGCAGGGCCACCGCCATGCCCACGCCCAACCCGGCGACGTTGAGCAACGAGTACGTCGGGTGCTGGAGCAGGTTTCGCCCGGCGAAGTTGAAATGATTGCGGAGCATGGTCGGATGGAGGGAAAAAGGTTGATTGAATTCATCGGGTTTTCGTTTCAGGGCGAAGGGTTTTAAAAAACCCAGCACTTCGCGCCAGTACCACCACCGCGCCTTACGCGCCCCGAGCCGCTCGACTTGCAAGGCGAATTTCTCGTGCAAATCCCCCTGCACCGCCTCCAGCAGGTGCGGGGCGCAGAACAGCGCCAGCAGGCGGTCGGCAAGGTGGGGTGGTTGGGAGCAAGCGTTCATACGAAGAATATGCTACTTTTGGCTATCATTTGAGGAAAAACGGATTCGGACATGGAGACGCCTTACCACGATGTGATTGAAGAATATCAATCCGAAGACATCATGTCGGTCAATCATTCCAAACTCATCCACCGTCTAAGCGTCGCCCTCGACCGGTACGAAGACCAGTACGACATCTTGCCGGAGCTTGAGCTTGAACTCTCAACCGGTAAGTGCAAACCCGACGTTAGCATTTTTCCCAAGTTCCCTGACGACTGGGAAAACGACATTATTTTTTACTCAAAACCGCCCATCATCGCCATCGAAATCCAGTCGCCTAAACAAGCCACTGCCGACATCACAAGCAAGATGAACACGGTGTACTTTCCGGCTGGGGTTCAATCCGTCTGGATTATCGTCCCTCCGCTTCAGATGGTGCAAATTCGGACTCCCGATGGGCGAAAAACGACCTACACCGAGGGCATCATGACCGACCCCGCGACTGGTTTTGAGGTGCCCTTCAACAAAATTTTTCGGGTAAGCTCTCGGTAGCTTTCACTCGCTCCGCAAACTCTCCACCGGATTGGCCAGCGCCGCCTTCACCGCCTGCACGCTGACCGTCAGCAGGGCGATGCCCACGGCCAGCGCCCCCGCCGCCGCGAACATCCACCACTCCACCTGGATGCGGTAGGCGAAATCCTCCAGCCAGCGCCGCACGACGACGTACGCCAGCGGACTCCCCACCGCCAGGGCCACCAGCACCAGGCTCAGGAAATCTTTGGAAAGCAGCGCCACGAGGCTCGCCACGCTGGCCCCCAACACCTTGCGCACGCCGATTTCCTTCGTCCGCTGCCCCACCGTGTGCAGCACCAGCCCGTACAGCCCCAGGCCGCACACCAGCACGGCGAGGGCCGAAAACACGTTCATCAGCCGGGCCGTCAGCCGCTCGGTTTCGTAGAAACGGGCCACCTGCTCGTCCAGGAACTCGTACTCGAAGACCTCGGCCAGATACAATTTCTGCCAAACCTCCCGGACGTGGTCGAGAGTCGGGAGCGGGTTGCCTCCGGCCAGCCGGATGCCCGCCCGCGCGTAGAACTCGGCCCGGCTGGCGATAATGCAGGGGGCGATGGCCTCGCGCAGGGATTTGAGGTGGAAATCGCGCACCACGCCCACGATGGGCAGGGGCACCGGCGAGAGGTGGTACTGCACCCGCCGCCCCAGCGCCTGTTCGGGTTTTTGGAAACCGAGTTTGCGCAGCAACGTCTCGTTGATGAGGTACTCGCGGATGGTGTCGCTGGGGGCCAGGTTGCGCCCGGCCAGCAGGCGGAGGCCGTAGGTGGGCAGGTAGTCGGCGTCGGCCAGCCGCTCGCGCACGGGGTACGGCTCCCAGTCCGGTTTGCCGTCGAATTTGAACTGGCCCCCGTGCATCTGCGCGTTGGCGGGTAGCTGTACGCTCAGGCTCACGGACTGAACGCCGCTGTGCTGGAGCAACGCCCGTTTGAACGCCTCCGGCGAGGATTTCGCGCCGGGCGGCAGCGCCACCGTGACGACGTGGTGGGGGCGAAAGCCCAAATCGGCCTGCTGCATGAACCGCACCTGCCGCGCCACCACCAGCGCCCCCAGAATAAGGGCCTGGCAAATGGCGAACTGCGTCACCACCAGTCCCCGCCGCACGGTCAGGCCCCCGACCGATTTCGCGCTCAGGCTGCCGCGCAAGGCCGATTGCGGCGAGAACCCCGACAGCACCGCCGCCGGGTAGCTGCCCGCCAGCAGCACCACGCCGAGCAGCAGCGCCCCGACAAAGGTTAATTCCTGGGCGTCGAAGCGGAGCGTGAGGTTGAGGTGCGTCCAGTCGTTAAACAGCGGCAGGGCCACGCGGGTGAGCAGCAGGGCGAGGGCGTTGGCGGCTCCCGCCAGCAGGGCGGTTTCGAGCAGAAATTGCCCGACCAACTGCCCCCGCGAACTGCCCAGCGTTTTGCGGATGCCCACTTCCTTGCCCCGCCGGAGGGCTTGGGCCGTGGCGAGGTTGACGAAGTTGATGCAGGCCGCCAGCACCACCAGCACGCCGATGGCCCCCAGCGCACCCAGCAACCCCGGCCGGATAGCACCGCCCGTCCGCGCCACGTCGAAGTGAACCTCGCGCAGGGGCTGGACGACGAAGTGAAAGTACTTGGCCGACGGCCCGTAGTGCTGGCGGGCCAGCGCGGGCAGTTCGGCCTGCAAAAGCGCGGCAGCTTCGGGGGTTTTCAACCGGGCGTAGAGCCGGTTGGTGCTGTGGAGGTTGCCCCAGTCGGTTTGGTCGTAGCTGGGTTCGAGTTGGCGGAAGGTGGACAGGGAAACGAACAGGCCCAGGTCGGTGTCGGTCGTGGCGGGCGGCTCGGCGAGCAGGCCCGTCACCACCACGCGCACGCGGTTGTCGAGCAGCAGGGTCTGGCCGACGGGGTCGGTTTCGCCAAAATACTTTTTCGCCCACGATTCGGTCAGCACCGCCCGGTTGGGTGAGCGCAGGGCGGTTTCGGGGTTTCCGCGCAGCCACCGGTAACTCAGCACGTCGAACCACTCCGGCCCCACCATTCCCGCGCCCTTGCGTTCAAGAAACCGCTTCGGCGGTGCCCCGCGCGGGCCGCCAACGGTGACGGTTACTTCCCGAAAGATCCGCAAAAACGCCGCCTGCTCCACCGACGGGTAGCCCGTGCGCAGGGCAGCCGCCATCGGCAGGGGGGCTTCAGGGCTCTTCTCGACGGAACCGTCGTCGAGGTGCAAATCGGTGGCGATGCGCACAATCCGGTCGAAGTGGGCGTGGTGCCGGTCGGTGCTGAGGTGGTGTTTCAGAAACAGAAAAATCAGCAGCCCGCCCGCCATGCCCACCGACAAGCCGCCGAGGTGGAGCAGGGTGTAGCCCCAGTGGGTGGTCAGGTTTCGCCAGGCGATGTTGAAGTAGTTGCGCAGCATGACCGGGTGGAGGAAAAACGGTTGGTTGAATTCACCAGATTTTCGTTTCAGGGCGAAGGGTTTCAGAAACCCCAGTACTTCCCGCCAGTACCACCAGCGGGCCTTTCGCACGCCGAGTTTTTGCACTTGAAAATCAAACTCCTCGTGCAAATCCCCCTGCACGGCTTCCAGCAGGTACGGAGCGCAGAAAAGCGCCAGCAGGCGGTCGGCCAGGCGGGGTGGGTTCATTCGCTGCGGAGGGATTTAACCGGGTTCAACAGCGCCGCTTTGGCTGACTGCACCGAAACGGTCAGCCCCGCCACGAGCAGGGCGAAGCCCCCCGCCAGGGCGAAAATCCACCACCCGAACTCCATCCGGTACACGAAGCCGTCGAGCCACTGCCGGGCGGCGTACCAGCCCAAGGGCATGGCAATCAGCAGGGCCAGTCCAACCAGTTTCAGAAAATTGGCCGACAACATCCCCGTGATTTCGGCTACGCTGGCCCCCAGCACTTTCCGAATGCCGATTTCCTTCGTCCGCTGCTCCATTGACAGCGACACCAGCCCGAACAAGCCGAGGGCCGAAATCAGCATCGCCACCAGCGCGGCGGCGGTGATGAGGTTTTTCCAGCGCTCGTCGTCGGCGTAGGCTTCCATCCGGTCGTCTTCAGTGAATTCGTAGGAAAACGGCTGGTAGGGAATCAGTTTTTTAAAGTTCCGTTCGATGGCTCGCAGGGCGGTTTGGGTTTGGGCCGGGTCGAGTTTGGCGTACAACTGGTTCATTTGTTGGGGTTTGCCCAACCACCAGAGAATCGGCTCCACCTTCGCCCGCATCGACCCGTACTGGTAATCGCGCACCACGCCGACGATGGTAAACTTCGTCCGTTGGTCGTTCTCACCGTCGCGTTCGACGACCTGACCCACGGCGGGGCGGTTGGCGGGCAGGTACATCCGCACGAAGGTTTCATTGACGAGCACGTTGAAAATCGTGTCGGCGGGGTTGGCGTAGCTCAAACTACGCCCCTGCACCACGGGTACGTTTAGAAAGTGCAGGTACTGGTCGTCCATGCGTTCCATCACCACCTGCTCCGTGCGTTTGTTTTTCACCCAAAAACTCGTCGTGTTCCAGCCCCCCGATTTCCGCGTCACGAGGTCGATGCCCGGTTGCCCGCGCAGGGCGGCCTGGAGCAGTTCGCCCCGTTGCTCGCGCCCCCAGGGGATGTACACCCGCACCCGGTTGGCGGTTTCGTAGCCCACGTTGGCCGTGCGGATGTACCGAAACTGCCCATGCAGCACGGCGGTGCCGATGAGCAAAAACACGGCGATGGCGAATTGCAGCACCACCAGCGACTGACTGAGTACGTTCTTCCCGCCTAACCGGAACCGCCCGTAGAGCGTCTGCACCGGGCTGAAGCCCGACAACACCAGGGCCGGGTACGCCCCGGCCAGCAGCCCGACCAGCACCAGCAGTCCGACGAACAGGCCGATGGTCTGCGGGGCCAGCAGGAATCCCACTTCCAGCGCCTTGTTGGCCACGCTCGAAAACCACGGCAGCAGCGCCACCACCACCAGCACCGCCGGGACGAAGGCCAGGGCCGTGAGCAGCAGCGATTCGCCCAGAAACTGCACGACGAGTTGCCCCCGCGTGCCGCCGGTGACTTTGCGCACGCCGATTTCCTTGCCCCGGCGCAGGGAGCGGGCCAGCGTGAGGTTGACGAAATTGATGCAGGCGATGAGCAGAATCAGCCCGGCAATGCCGCCCAGGATATACGAGTACGTGGCGTTGGAACCCCGCGTGAGGCCGTTGTTCATGCCGTAGCCCGCCTGGAGGTGCATGGCCAGGTAAGGCTGGAGGCGGTATTCGTTGGTGAAAGCACCGTAATTTTTCTGCGTTTCAGCGTATTCTTTTCCGGCGTATTTCTCAAACACGGCTTTCATCTTCCGTTCCGCCAGGCCAGGGTCGGCACCGGGACGCAACAGCAGGAAGGTATTGGTGAAGTTGTTGAACCAGGCATCCTCGCCCCAGTCCTTCCGGTTGGGCGGCAGCGCGGCCACGAACGGCCGGAGGGCATCGAAGCGAATGCTCGAATTCATGGGCGGCGTTTTCACCACGCCGGTCACGGTGTAAGGCTCAAACGTGCCGCCCGCGTCGATGGTCACCCGTTTTCCGAGCGCGTCGGCCGTCCCGAAGTACTTGCGGGCGGTTTCGTCGGTAAGCACCACCGAGCGGGGGTCGGTGAGCGCGGTACGCGGGTTTCCGGCCAGCAGGTCAAAGCTGAAAAGCTGGAAAAACGTGGAATCCACGTACATCACTTTCTGGTACATGGCCTCGTCGCCCTTGCGGAACAGCATTTCCCAGCCGTGCATCCGGCAGTACGTTTCCACTTCGGGCAGTTCGCGGGCGAAGGTCGGCCCCTGCGGGTAGCCGGTGACGCTGCTTTTCCCGGCGGGCGTGCTGGCATCGGCGTAGTGCTTGACGAGCCGGTACAGCCGGTCGCCGCGCTGCTGGAAGCGGTCGTACGAAACCTCATCCTGCACGAAAAGCAGAATCAGCAGCACGGCCGCCAGCCCCAGGCCCAGCCCGGCGACGTTGATGAAACTACCCCCCCGGTGTTTGGCCAGGTTGCGCCAAGCGATGGTCAGGTAGTTGCGGAGCATGGACGAGTTGATGGAAGGTTGAGAAAATTCATTGGGTTGCCGTTTGAGGGCGAAGGGTTTCAAAAACCCCAGCACCTCGCGCCAGTACCACCACCGGGCTTTTCGCTCGCCAAGCTGCTCAACTTGAAAAGCAAACTCCTCGTGCAAATCCCCCTGCACGGCTTCCAGCAGGTGCGGGGCGCAGAACACCGCCAGCAGGCGGTCGGCGGCGCGGGGTGGCGAGGGCTTCATTTCCGACTTTTGTTATCTTTGGAAAAAAACAACTCTGGCTCATGGAAGCGGTCGTCGAACAACTCACCGAGTATGAACTTGAACGCGGTAAACCTATGCCTGACACCATCCACGGGGCCATCCAGATGAACCTGGGGGCCGAACTGTACCTGCGTTACCGCCAATCGTACCGAATCCTGTCCGAGTTGAGCCTTGCCACGGTGCCCGACGGCACTACGCCCGACTTGGTCATCTACCCGTTTTTTGCCCTTGATTTCGATAACCGCATCGCTAAACGCAGCGACCCACCCTTGCTCTGCATTGAAATCCAATCGCCCTCCCAAAGCCTGGAAGAAATGGTCGAGAAAACGAGCGTTTATTTCCAGTTCGGGGTGGGGTCTTGCTGGATTGTGGCTCCGGCCGTCAAGGGCGTTTTCGTGTACGACCGCCCCGGTCACTACCGGTTTTTCCACGACAACGAAACCCTCCACGACCCGAGCCTTCCGATTGAACTTGATTTGGGGGCCGTTTTTGCCTGATTGATTTTCCCTGTTGCCGCACCGCCACCCAAGGGCGTAGGGCGCATTCATACAGCCGGGGCGGTTCCGCCGGTGCCGGGCACCAGGCTCCAGAGGCGGGCGCGCACTTCCTTGATTTCCCGCAGCACGCGGTGGCCGTAGGCCGTCACCGTCACGAGGCGCTTGCGGCGGCCGCCCCGCTCGGCGGTGGCCCCGCCGAGGCGGGTGCTCACCATGCCTTTTTCTTCGAGGCGCAGCAGGGCCGCGTGGACCTGGTTGAGGCGCGCCGTCCGGCCCGTCTGCTCGGCGATGGCGTGGGTGATGGCCACGCCGTAGGCTTCGCCGTCTTCAAGCGCCGCCACGGTCAGCAGCACGATTTCTTCAAACTCGCCGAGGTAGTTGCGCTTCATCGGTTTTGGTTAATTCTATGTTTGCTGATAAAATGGTTTGCCAGGAAAAATCAATGTCTTTAATTTATTGGTTTTTAGTCTTTTGTTAAAACAAAAAGCGTACGCCCGCTGTCCGAGTTCGGACAGCGGGCGTACGCTTCTGGACGAGGAAATCCCTTCGCCGACTCCCGTGCGGTCGGGTTGTCAGGTCGCGGGGTTTATTCGCTGCGCAGGCTTTTCACCGGATTCATCAACGCCGCTTTGATGCTTTGAAAACTGACCGTCAGCAGCGCAATCCCCACCGCCAGCAAACCCGCCAGGGCAAACATCCACCACGCTAGGTCAATGTGGTAGGCGTACTCCTGGAGCCATTGGCGGATGGCCCACCAGGCAACCGGAAAGGCGATGCCAATGGCCACGAAAACCAACTTCAGAAAGTCCATGGAAAGCAGCGAGGCCACGCTGGTAACGCTGGCACCCAGCACTTTCCGCACGCCGATTTCTTTGGTGCGTTGTTCGGCGGCGTAGGTGGCCAGACCAAACAGCCCCAGGCAGGCAATGAAAATGGTCGCCAGCGCCACCCAAATCAGCAGGGTCTGCCGACGGGCGTCTTCCAGGTAAAAACGCGCCAGTTGCTGATCCAGGAAATGGTACTCAAACGGCTCGTCCGGGTCGGCCTTCACCAGGACGGCTTTCAGCTTTTCGAGGGTTTCGGGGATGGCGTTGGCGTCGATGCGGGCCGTGTAGTAGTCGATGACGTGAATCGGGTTTCGGTGGTAGGCCAGCACCAGCGGCTCAATCTTGTCGCGCAGCGACTGAAAATGGAAATCCTTCACGATGCCGATCACCCTGGCTCGGAAGGGCGTGTTGTCGGCGTTGACGGGGCCAAACTCGCTGCCCCGTGACATGGCCGGAATCTCCACCACCTGGTCGGCGGGTTCGGTGATGTTCAGCAGGCGCGCGGCCGTTTCGTTCAGGAGCACGGCCGTCGAATCCGCCGGGTTGACGAAGTTTCGTCCCTTCAGCAATTCCACTTCAAAGGTTCGGGCGAAATCTTTATCCGCCCCGATCAGGTAGGCGATTTTGGGGTCGTCCGAACGCCCCTGGGGGTTGATTTTCACCGTCCGGATCGTTTTCCACTCGCCCGGTACGCGCGACGTCACCGACACGGCCTTCACCGAAGGAATTTTGGCCATGTCCGCCTTGATGGTTTCAAAACGGTCCCTTGCCGTGCCGGTGTTGATGTCCATGACCACCAGCAGGTTTTTGTTGAACCCCAGGTTGGTCGTGTTCATGAACCGCACCTGCCAGTACAGCACGATGGTGGCGGTGATCATCACCGTGGAAATGGCGAACTGAAACACCACCAGCGCTTTTCGCAAGCTCAGGCTGCTGCCCTGATGAGGCTTCAGCCCTTTCAACAGCCGCACCGGCTGGTACCCCGACAGCAACAAGGCGGGGTAACTCCCCGACAACAGTCCGATGAACAGGGTGGCGAGCAGGGCCATGAGCCAAACCCGGTAGTCGGTCCCGAAACCGAGCGTCAGCTGCTTGTTGACGAACGGATTCAGGAAAGGCAGCAGGACGTTGACCAGCGCCAGGGCCAGCACCGCCGAAAGGCTCGTCATCAGCAGGGCTTCGACCAGAAACTGGTACACCAGGTTGCTCCGGACGGCCCCAACCGACTTGCGAACCCCGATTTCCTTCAAACGGTTGGAGGCCCGGGCGGTGGCTAAGTTCATGTAATTGATCCCGGCAATGCACAGGACGAAGAGCGCCACGAACGAGAAAATCCGGAGGTAGAATGGACTCCCCTGGGCCATGGCCTCCACGTTGGAATTGCGGGCACCGTCGGTGATGCCCTCCGAACGCAGGTGCAGGTCGTTCAGCGGCTGCAAACGGTACGCCAGGCTGGTGCCCACGTCGGGTTTGAAGTTGGCCAGGACGAGCTTCGTCAGTTTGGCGGAAACCGCTTCCGCGTTCGCGGTGGGCTTGAGGAGCAGGTAAACCGAAAAATTCCCGGACGACCAATCATCGGCCATCGTTTGCCGGAAATATTCGCTGTTGTGATAGGAAGCCTCAGACACCAGCGAATTGAAATCGAAGCTCGAATTGCGCGGGTGATTTTTTAGAACACCGGTCACCTTCAATGGCGACTCCATGTGGCTGAACCGGAGCGTTTTGCCCAGCACCTGGGTGTGGCCAAACAGCCGCATGGCCAGGTCTTCGTTGATGACGATGGAGTTGGGTTCGTTCAGGGCGGTAGTTTTATCACCCAGCAGCAAGGGGAAGTCAAACAGTTGCAGGAAATTTTCGTCGGCGTTAGTGATGGTTTCCTGAAAATTGACCGGGTTTTCCGGATTAATCAGGTTCGCCCGCCCCCATCTTGACAGCCGCGTGGTGTTTTCTACTTCGGCCAGCACGCGTTTCGATTCCGAGGCCAGTTTGTAGCTTCCTCCCGCCACGGTGGTGGCCTCGCCTTTCACGGTTTTGTGCTCAATGACCCGGTAGATTCGGTCGGCCCGGCTGTGCTGCTGGTCAAAGGTGAGTTCGTCGAACAGGTACAGCCCAATCAGCAAAAAGCAGGTAATTCCGAACGTCAGGCCCCCCAGGTTGAGGGCGGTGTAGAGTTTGTTCCGCTTGAACGTGCGGACGGCGATTTTGAGGTGGTTGCGCAGCATAACGGGATGCAGGTTTGAACGTTGATTGTACTCTTGTTTTCGTTCACGCTGCCGTACAAACGGCGGCAGTACCGACGCCACGTTGAGCAGGTAGCGTAGCGTGGCCTGTGTCTTCCCAGCCCGCTGGCACTGGTAGGCGTACAGTTCGTTTAAATCCCCTTCGACCTCTTCGAGGGTAGCGTCGGGGTGCAGCCGGGTCAGCAACCAGCGTGCCCATCGGGGTGGATTGATGGGAGGTGATTTCATAACCCGCTGAGTTGAAGCGCGTGGGGTGGTACCAATTGCCAAAGTTCCTGCCGGAGCTGCTGCACTTCCTGCAAAGCCTTGCTACCCAGGGCCGTTACCCGAAACAACCGCTTGCGCCGCCCGCCCCGTTCGGCGGTGGCCCCGCCCAGTTCTGATTTCACAAACCCTTTTTCTTCCAGCCGGATGAGCGTGTTGTGCACCGTGCCAAAGGTGACCACCCGACCCGTGTGGTTCTCCAGCGCCTGGCTGACGGTCACGCCGTACGCGTCGCCGTCGAGAATGGCGACCATCAGCAACACGACTTCTTCAAATTCCCCCAGGTAGGTTCGGCGCATGGCAGTCGGGTATTAGTCTTTATTTTATCGTACAAATGATTTGCCACGACAAGTTGGAAGATTTAATTTTCTTAAAATCAACGGATTGTCAACGCTCACGGGCGCGGGATTCGTCCGAAACCGGACAGGCTTTGTACGCTTCGGGACAGGCGATCGGGTCGCTAACCGACCAACGCCGGAAAACGCCGAGGAACAACGCGACGACGTTCGTCCGATTTTCCCGTCGTTGCTCGAAAGCGTTTGGAGATGGGCGCGGGAACCCATTGGTTCGTCCGAAAAATGGGCCAAATCGTTTTCCAATCACGCCATGAAAAATCCCCGAATCACCCTCCTGTTCGCCGCGTGGGTTGCGGCCATTGCCATCCTTACGTCGCCCGGTTTTAGCCAGAGTCAACCCGTCGGCGGCCCCTGCGAAGGCTGCGAGGCCATCCACGAAAGTCCGGTGCCGTTCGACAAGTTGGAGGCGCTCGTGAAACTACCCGACGCCACCTGGGAGGGCAAAAAACCCCTGGCCGTTAACGGCACCGTGTTCAAAGCCGACGGCAAAACGCCCGCGCCGGGCGTGGTGATTTACGTGTACCACACCGACGAAACTGGTCACTACGTGGCGAAGGCAGGAGCCAAAGGGTGGGAAAAGCGGCACGGTTCCCTCCGAGGCTGGATGCGCACCGACGCGAAAGGTTTCTACAAATTCGTCACGCTGCGGCCCGCCCCCTACCCCGGCCGCACCGACCCGGCGCACATCCACGTCACCGTGAAGGAACCGGGCCTGCCCGAATACTACCTCGACGAGTTCCTCTTCGACGACGACCCGCTGCTCACGCCCGCCTTCCGCCAAAAACTCGAAAACCGGGGTGGCAGCGGCATTCTGAGACTCAAGGACGTGGGCAACATGGTCAAGGCCGAGCGGCACATTTACCTGGGGCGGAACATTCCGAATTACCCGGTTGGGCGATAACCTCACTCCGACCGCAAGCTCTTCACCGGGTTCATCAGCGCCGCTTTCACCGATTGAAAACTCACCGTCAGCAGGGCAATCGCCACCGCCAGCAGTCCGGCCAACGCGAACACCCACCACTCGATGTCGATTTTGTAGGCGAAATCCTGGAGCCACCGGTTCGAGGCGTACCAGGCCATCGGGGTCGCCAGCGCGATGGCAATCAGCACCAGTTTCAAAAAATCTTTCGAGAGCAGGCCCACGATGCTGGCCACCGACGCCCCCAGCACCTTGCGCACGCCGATTTCTTTGGTGCGTTGCTCGGCGGCGAACGTAACCAGCCCGAACAGTCCCAGGCACGCAATCAGGATGGCCAGCGCCGAGAACATCAACACCAGCGTTCCCTGCTTCTGCTCCGCCGCGTACTGCCGGGCGAAGTTCTGGTCGAGGAAGTGGTAGTTGAAGGCACTACCGGGTTCGAAGCGTTGATAGGTTTTTTCCAGAAACGGCAGGACCGCTGCCGCCGCGCCCGCCCGAATGCGGACGTACACGTTGTCCTGCTCGTCGGGCGTTGGGTGCATCAGCAGCGCCAGCGGCTGGATTTTGTGCTGGAGGGAGTACACGTGAAAATCCTTCACGACGCCCACGACCCGGCGCTCACCCAGTTCGCCCTGGTTGCCCTGGTGAAATTTGACCCGACGGCCAATCGGGTTTTTCCAGCCCAATTCCCGGACGAGCGTTTCGTTGACCAGAATCGCGTTGCGGCGGTCGGCAGGGGTTTCCCCAAAATTCCGCCCCTGAGCGAGGCCAATTTCCAGGGTTTCGAGGTAGTCGGCATCGACCGTGAGGTTCTGGACAATGTTCGACGATCCGGACATTTTCCCGTCCACCTCGAAGTAAAACCCGCCCGCGCCGAGGGCATTGACCCCAATGGGATTGCTCGCCGACGCGACCGCTTCGATAAGCGGGTTTTGCCGCAGTTGCTCTTTCAGCACGGGCACCTTCTCCCTGGCCTGGTCGCTGTTGAGGTGAAACGTCAGCACCTGTTCTTTGTTGAAACCCAGTCTTTTGGTTGAGACGTACCGCAGTTGCCGGTAGATGACCAGCGAAGCGGCAATCAGGACGATGGTGATGACGAACTGAAACGTGACGAGCGCTTTGCGGAAAAACAGGGTCGTCGTCTGATTGCCCGCCTGCCCCTTCAGCGCCGCCACCGGGCGGAAGCCCGACAGAAACAAGGCCGGGTAACTCCCGCTCAATCCGCTCACCAACACCGCGAAACCCAGCAGCCCGAGGAGGCCGTTGGCCACGCCAAATTGATCGAAGTGCAGGTGTTTCCCCGAAAACTCGTTGAAATACGGCAGGGTGGCGTAGGTGAGGCCCAGGCCCAGCAGCAGGGCCGTGAACGTGAGCAGGCTGGTTTCGCTCAAAAACAGCAGCACCAACTGCCGCCGCCCCGACCCGACCGCCTTGCGCACGCCCACTTCGCGGAGGCGGGTGGACAAGCGGGCCGTCGAGAGATTCATGTAGTTGATGGTGGCAATCAGCAGAATCAGGCCCGCGATGAGGGCGAAGATGGCGACGTTTCGCAGGGTGCCGTTCGGGCTGATTTCGTAGTCGAGGTTGGAATGCAGGTGAATTGACGTCAGCGGCTGCAATTCCATCCGGTACGTCACCACGCCCATTTGCGGCTTGATGTACTTCTCGAAAAAGGCCGGGAGCTTGGCTTGTAGCTTCGCGGGGTCGGTACCCTCCCGCAGCAGCAGGTAGGTGTACAGGCTAAAATTCTGCCAACCGTCCGTGTACCCTTCCGGCAGCGAACGCAGGGCGCTGAAGGTCAGGTGCGAGGTCGGCGGCACGTCGTCGATGACCCCCGTCACGACGTTTCCGAAGTTGTTTTCAAACAAAATGGTCTGGTTGAGTGCCTTCGCCGGATCGCCAAACAAGCGGGTGGCGAGGCTGCGGGTCAGCACGATGGATTGGGGTTTGCTGAGGGCCGTGTTGGGGTCGCCGTACAGAAACGGGTGGCTGAACACCTCGAACACCGTGCGGTCGGCAAACAGGATGTCTTCCACGTCGAGTCGGGTGGTGCCGTACCGAATCGGCCCGCCCCCCTCGCCCACGAGGCGCACCGTCTGCTCGATTTCGGGGTAATCGCGTTGCAGCGCGGGTGCGTACGGGGCCGAAGTCGGCGCAAGCCGCAGGCTGCCTCCCTCCCAGTTGGCGTAGTGAACCACCCGGTAAATGCGGTCGGCGTTGGCGTGAAAACGGTCGTAGCTCAGTTCGTTGGCCACGTAGCCCGCGATGAGCAGGCAGGCCGCGATGCCCACGGCCAGCCCCAGCACGTTGATGCCGGTGTACATCCGGCTTTTCCAGAGGGTGCGGAGGGCAAGTTTGTAGTAGTTGCGGAGCATGAGGGAGTCGATGGAAAGGGGGTTGAAAAATTCGCCGGTTTGGCGTTTCAGCGCGAACGGTCGCAAAAAACTGAGCACCTCGGCGGCGTACTGCCGCCTTGCCGCCCGCTCACCGAATAGCCCCACCCGCCGCTGAAACCGCTCCTCCAAATCGCCCTGCACTTCTTCCAAGAGGTGCGGGGCGCAGAACAGCGCCAGCAGGCGGCTGGCCCAGCGGGGTGGTTGGGGCGGTTTCATAGGCCAAACGCGGGCAAGGTCTGCGGCGAAATGGCCTCCCAGAGCCGGTTGCGCGTGGCCCGAATGTCGGCCAGCGTGCGGGTGCCCAGCACCGTGACGCTGAACAGGCGCTTGCGCCGCCCGCCCCGCTCGGCGGTGGCTTCGCCGAGGCGGGATTTCAACATGCCTTTTTCTTCGAGCCGGTGCAGGGCGGCGTGCACGGCGCTCAGGCTCACCGACCGGCCCGTTTGCCGGTCCAGTTCATCGGTGATGGCCACGCCGTAGGCCCCTTCGCCGAGCACGGCCACGGTCAGCAGCACGATTTCCTCAAATTCACCCAGGTACGTTCGCCGCATACTTTTTAGATTACTTTCATTTTTGTAGAAAAAAGATTTGCCAGCCTGCGTCAGGGCCGTTTTTGGCGCGTAGAGGCAGTTCTTAGGAATAATGCCTGTCCGAAACCGGACAAGGCTTCGTCCGGCGACGAACGCCCTGGGGGCCGTTTTTATCGCCTTGTGCCCCGGAATCGACAGTACAGCCCCCTCCTCGTTGCCTGTTGGGCAGTCAGTGGGCGATCTTCCCGCCATGTACCTGTCCCTTCCCCCGCCGGACCTTGCTCCCGGGCTGCCGCCGGGCGGGTAGGCTTCCCATCCTGACCTCCGACTCGTATCTTGCATCCTCCGAACCACCCCGACCACGTTGGAAAAACTCAATGACCGTTGGATCAAACTGATCGGCATCCCGGCCGTCGAATTTGGCACCAACCTGTTTTACCTCGAAAGCTACCACTACGACTGGCTGGTGTACTTCCGCACCAGCTTCTTCGGGTTGGTGTACATTTACCTGATGTGGGAGTTGGTGACGCGCTGGCTCATCCGGGCACGGGCCTTGTATCCGCGCATCGAACAAACCCGCCGACGGGTGCTGGTCACTTTCGCCGGGTACCTGGTCATTGTGACGGTAGGGCAACTGAGCGTGGTGTGGCTCTTTGGGATAATCGGACTGGCCGGAGTACCCATTACTTCCGATGTGTACGTGAGCCAGTTGCTGGGCGGTTACCTCGTGGTCATGGTGGTGGGGGCCGTGTACGAGATCACGTATTATTTTTCAAAGCTGAAAATCGCCATCATCGAAGCCGAAATCGCCCAGAAGGCCCAATTGCAGCACCAGTTCGACAACCTCAAAGCCCAGATCAACCCCCACTTTCTGTTTAATTCGCTCAACTCACTTGGCGCGCTCATCGGCGAAAATCCCCGGCAGGCCACGGCCTTTCTCGACGAAATGAGCAGTGTGTATCGCTACCTGCTCCAGACCGGCGACCGCGAACTGATTCCGCTCCGGCAGGAACTGTCCTTCATCAAATCATACTACCACTTGTTGAAAACCCGCTACGGTTCGGCCATTGCGCTGTACCGCGAGGTGGACGACGCCCTGCTCGACGCCCAGTTACCTCCGCTGACGCTGCAACTGCTGGTCGAGAACGCCGTCAAGCACAATGCCATCCTGCCCGAAAATCCACTCATCATCAGCCTGCTGACCACCGAGATGGGCGAACTGGTGGTGGCCAACACCATTCACCGCAAATCGGCGCGGGTGGTTTCCAACCGGGTGGGTCTGGCCAACATCGCCTCCCGGTATCGCCTGCTGGGCCTGGCCGAACCCGTCATCGAAGACGATGGCCGGTTTTTCATCGTGCGTCTGCCGCTGGCCGTGAGGGAAACAGCGGCGAAAGGTTAGCATTTATCGGATGCCCGCCGTAAGTTTCTGGTTTTCAAACTGCCCTCGAACAACGAACCTTAAACAAGTACCCAATTTGAAAAGCACCGTTTACACCCAACAGGACCTCTTGATCAAGGCCTCGGTGTTGCCGGTGTTTCTGCTGGCGCTCAACACCATTCTGCTGGGTCGGGCGTATTGGCACGACGGGTGGCTGTTTGGGTTTGCCACCCTCGTGGCGTTCCTGCTGTTCTTCGCCCACTGGCCGGTCAACAACGCCATCTCGCTTTATTTCAACCGAATTTTCCCCGATTACCGGCAGGCGGCCAAGCGAATTTTTCTGTCGCTGCCTCTGCTCCTGCTCAGTTCGGGAACGACTACCCTGCTGACGTACGCCGTGCTACGGGGTGTGGCCCTCAATGGGCATCAACCCCTTGAGGGCCGCCTGCTTTGGGCGCTGGGGTTCGTGTTGGCTACGGTGCTGGTGGTGTCGTCGATTTACGAAAGCATCAATTTTTTCGAGCAGTGGGAACGCACCATCACCGAAACGGAGCGGCTGAAAAAAGCCAACCTCCAAAGCCAGTTTGAAAGCCTCAAGCAGCAGATTAACCCCCATTTTCTGTTCAATAGTCTCAATTCGCTTTCTTCACTCATTGAGGAAGACCCCCGGCAGGCCGAGGTGTTTCTGGAAGAACTCGCCAGCGTGTACCGCTACTTACTGCGGGCCAATGAAAACCAACTGACGCCCCTGCGCGAGGAACTCGACTTTGTTCGCTCGTATTTTTACCTGTTGCAAATTCGCTACGGCGGAGGAATTGAATTAATTGAGGAGGTGAACCCGGCATTCGCCAACCACTTGATTCCGCCCCTGACGCTGCAACTGCTGATCGAAAACGCCGTCAAGCACAACGCCATTCTGCCCGAGCAACCCCTGGTCATTGAACTCCACACCGACCCCGAAGGATGGCTCGTGGTGCGCAATACCCTGCAACGGAAGGCCGTCCGGGTACCTTCCAACCGGGTCGGGCTGACCAACATCGCCACCAAGTATCAGTTGCTGGGGCAGGGCGCGGTGAACGTCCGCGAGGACGAAACGCATTTCACGGTTACCTTGCCGCTGTTGCCCTCCAGCCACCTCGTCACGCCATGAAAATCCGCTCCCGAACCGACCCGTCGTCCCCCGACGACCTGCGCCTGCGGGTGATAGGCCCCCTGGTCCTGTTTTTGTTCGGGACGGTGTTCTTCCGGCTCGAAGTGTACCTGACCGGTTCGCGCGCTACGGTGTTCCGCTTCGTGGGCGTGGCGCTGGTGTCAGGTTTTTTGTTCTGGCAGTTGGCCCGGTGGGTGGTACTGAGGGTGCAGCAGCGGTTCCCGGGGCTGGAGAATACCCGCAGGCGGCTGTTGGTACTCGCCATGGAGCTACCCATTTTGGTCAATCTGGCCACGCTGTTCCGCATCGTCGTTCACGCCCTGCTGCAACACAAGCGGATCACGCCCACCCTGCTCGATTACGTCAACACTTCGGGCATCCAAATTTTTTACCACTGCGTGTATTTCGGCATTTATGAAGGTTGGTACGTGCTGCGGCAGTGGCGGCTGACCTACGCCGAGAAAGAAGAACTCCTCAAAGCCCAGTGGCAGGCCCGGTTCGACTCGCTCAAAAGTCAGGTCAATCCGCACTTTCTGTTCAATTCGCTCAACTCGTTATCCTCGCTCATCGACGAAAATCCCCGCCAAGCCACCGAATTCGTGGACGAAATGAGCACGGTATACCGCTACCTGCTCCGCTCCAACGACGCCGAACTAACCACGTTGCGCGAAGAACTCCACTTCATCCAGTCGTATTTTCACCTGCTGAAAACCCGCTACGGCCCAGCCATCGACCTCGAACTGGCCGTAGACCCCTCCTACCTCGACACCCAACTGCCGCCGCTTACGCTCCAGATGTTGGTTGAAAACGCCGTCAAGCACAACGCCATTCTGGCCGAGCAACCCCTGATCATCCGCCTGCGCACCGAGCCGGGCGGCTGGCTGGTGGTGAGCAACACGCTCCAAAAAAAAGCCATTCGCGTGGACTCCAACCGGGTGGGACTTTCCAACATCGCCGCCCGCTACCGGCTGCTTAACCAGCCCGAACCCCTCGTGCAGGAACGCGACGGGTGGTTTACGGTCACGCTGCCCTTGGTGGCGGCGCGGGTGGTGGTGTGAAGAGGGGTGGAATACCCCTTCCTCCCTTTTCATCCCCCCTTTCTGCAAATTCACCCCTACTTTGTGACGGTTTACTGAAAAATCCCAGCGATTGGTGTTGCTTTTCCCCCAACTTTAGGCGTTCCCTTACCAGACGAATGCAATTCACCATGAATGTCCTAATCATTGAAGACGAAGAACTGGCCGTCAAGAAATTGACCAAGCTGTTGCAGGAAGTGGATGGTTCCATCAACGTGCTGGGGTCGGCGGCTAGCGTGCGGGCCTCGGTGGCCTGGCTGCAAAACAACCCCGCTCCCGACCTGATTTTGATGGACATCGAACTCGCCGACGGCCAGAGTTTCGAGATTTTTGAACAAACGCCCGTCGAGTCGCCGGTCATTTTCACGACCTCGTACGACGAATACGCGCTGCGGGCTTTCAAAGTCAACAGCATCGACTACCTGCTGAAGCCCATCAAGCGGCACGAACTCGAAGCCAGCCTCGAAAAACACCGCCGCCTCCAGGCCCACCCCGAAAGCGCCCCCGCCGAAGCCCCCGGTGGCCGCATGGCCATCGACGCGCTCGTGGAACAACTCCGCCAGCAGATTCAACCCAACGAATACCGCAAGCGATTTCTGGTGAAACACCGCCAGCAGTGGGTGCCCGTCGAAGTGACCGACATCGCGTTTTTCTATTCCGAGGAAGGCGTCAGCCTGTTCAAAACGCGAGGCAACCAGAAATTCTCCCTCGACTACACGCTCGACGAGTTGGAGAAAATGCTTGATCCGGCGCAGTTCTTCCGGGCCAACCGGCAGTTCATCGTCGACATTGCCTCCGTCCAGCAGATTCACCCCTACTTCAACAACAAACTCAAACTCACTCTCAAGCCAGCCCCCGACGACGAAGTGCTCGTGAGCCGCGAACGCGCCAGCGATTTCAAGCGGTGGATGGGGAAGTGAGTGTAAAGAGTAGAGTGTAAAGTTGAAAGCTCTCAAGTTTCGCCGTTTCGCGAAGCCTGGGGGCTTTCAACTTTACACTCTACTCTTTTAACGCCTACGCCCGCGAAAGAATCTGCGAGCGGTGGGCGTCGAGTTTCAGGAAAATGAACAGCAGGATCGAAAACGACCACAGCGACGAGCCGCCGTAGGAGAAAAACGGCAGCGGAATACCGATGACGGGCATTAGGCCGATGGTCATGCCGAGGTTGACGAGGAAGTGGAAGAACAGGATCGACGCCACGCCGTAGCCGTACACCCGCGCAAAGCGGCTGCGCTGTTTTTCGGCCAGGTACGCCAGCCGCAGCATCAGCGACAGCAGCAGGCCCACCACGATGAGGCTGCCGAAAAAGCCGTGCTCCTCGCCCACGGTGCAGAAAATGAAGTCGGTGCTCTGCTCGGGCACGAAGTCGAACTTGGTCTGGGTGCCCTGCAAAAAGCCCTTGCCGAACACACCCCCGGAGCCGATGGCGATTTTCGACTGGATGACGTTCCAGCCCGCGCCCCGGTAGTCGGCGTACGGGTCGAAGAGCACCTTGATGCGGCTTTGCTGGTGGGGCTGGAGCACGTTGTTGAAGAAGAAACTCGTGCCCAACACCAGGCCCATCATGGCCAGGCCCACGCCGCCGATGAGCAGGTAGTTGGTCAGGTGCTTGGCGTAGCGGGGCAGGTTGAGGATGACAAGGACTGCTACGGCGGCAATGCCGATGAAGATGTACCCGGCCGGCACGGTGAGCGCCAGCACGAACAAAATGGCCGACACCACCACGATGAGCGGGTACACGCCGGGCAGCCCTTCGCGGTACAGCACGATCAAAAATGCCGCGAAAACGAGCGTGGAGCCGGTTTCGTTGGACACCAGAATCAGAATCGCCGGGATGGCAACGATGATGCCCACGTTGACCTGGTCTTTAAACTTGGTCAGGTTGACCCCCGGCGAACTCAGGTACCGGGCCAGGGCCATGGTGGTGGCCATTTTCGCGAACTCCGCCGGTTGGAGCTGGAATCCACCGAATTTAAACCAGGAGTGCGAGCCTTTGATGTCGCTGCCCAGAAACAACACCGCGATGAGCAGAAACACCACGAAGCCGTAAATGAAAAACGCGAAGGTGTCGTAAAACCGGTAGTCGATCACCAGAATCGCGATGATGAGCAGCACGGTGGTGCCCATCCAGATGAGTTGCTTGCCCGAGTTGGTGGCGAAGTCGAAAATGCTCGTGTGGGTTTCGGGGTTGTACACCGCCGCGTACACGTTGAGCCAGCCGAACAGCACGCAGGCGGCGTAAAGCACGATGGTCAGCCAGTCGAGGCGGTGTTTGATGCTGTCGCGGGAAGGCATTTCAGTTTACAGTCTTTAGTGAGCAGTTTTCAGTGTTTTCAAGAAAACCTTCCCCAACCCGTCATTGCGAGCGGAGAAAATCAAATGAAGCGAAGCAAAATTTGATTTTCGGAGCGAAGCAATCCCTCGCCGGTAGCCGAAATAGCTTTGGGCAAGAACGGTTGGAATGAGAACGTATTTGGCGAAAGCTCTCTTGGTCTCCGGCAGGGGATTGCTTCGCTCCGGCTGAAAAACCTCCGCTACGCGTCGCATTTTCAGCCTTCGCTCGCAATGACGGGTTGGAGGAGTTTTTTTCAATTCCTCGCCGTTCCGTTCCCCTTCCCACTCTCCGCGATCAGCGGTTTCGCCGGGGCCTTCACCGAATCCTTTTTCGGGGCCGGTTGGGGCGTGGCGGGCTTCGGAGCCGGAGTGGCCGGTTTTTCGGCCATTGGGACGTTCTGGATGAAATTCGTGTCCATGAACTGCTGTTCGAAGGCTTTCCGCGAAGGGTCGATTTTCCGGTTCAGGTATTTTTCGACGACGAACGTGGCAATCGGGGCCGCCGCCACCCCGCCGAAACCCCCGTTGTCCACAAAGCAGGCCACGGCGATTTTGGGGTCTTCGCGGGGGGCGAAGCAGATGAAAATCGAGCTGTCCTTGCCGCGTTTGTTCTGCGAAGTGCCGGTTTTGCCACAAATCGCGATGCCCGGCACGATGGCCCGCCGCGACACGGTGCCCCGCTCGACGGCGTCCTGCATGCCCTGAATCACCGGCTCGAAGTGCTCGCGGTCGATGCCCACCTCGTGCTTTTCGAGGTATTCGGGCAGGGGCTTGCCCTTCGGGTCGCCGATGGCCCGCACCACGTGGGGCGTGATGTACCAGCCCCGGTTGGCGATGATGGCCGCCACGTTGGCCATTTTAATGGGGCTGATGAGCAGTTCCCCCTCGCCGATGCTGAGCGAGTAGATGTTGGAAAATTTCCAGGTGAGTTCGCCCTTGTACACTTTGTTGTAAAATTCCACATCGGGCAGCTTGCCTTTGGCCTCGTAGGGCAGGTCCACGCCGAGCTTCTGCCCGATGCCGAAGCGGCTTACGTAATCTCCCCACTTTTTCAGCCCGATGGCGGCTTTTTTGAAGGGCGTCGTGCCTTCGTTTTCGTTGATGACCTTCCGGAACACGTGGTAGTAGTACGGGTTGCAGGAATACTGCACTGCCATGTGCAAACTGTTCAGACTTGGGTGCCCGTGGCATTTCATGGGTGCTCCCGCGTGGGAGTACGCCGTGCCCGGCGTGATGGCGCCCATTTGCAGGGCCACCAGCGACTGGATGAGTTTGAACGTCGAACCGGGACGGTAGAAACCCTGCAAGGCCCGGTTGATCAGGGGCTTGTAGGGGTCGAGGGCCAGTCGTCCGTAGTTTTTCGAATACAGTCGCCCCGAGAGCAGTTTCGGGTCGTAGGTCGGTGAGGAGGCCATCGCGATGATTTCGCCCGTTTTGGGATCGATGGCCACCATACTGCCCATTTTGTGCTGGAACAGGCTATCGGCATAGCGCTGCACCTCCAGGTCGAGGCCGGTGTAGAGGTTCTGGCCGGGCACCGAGGGCAGGTCTTTTTCGCCGCCCCGCCAGGGGCCTTTCACCACGCCCTTCACGTCCTTCATGATGTACTTGATGCCCTTGCGGCCCCGCAGGATTTCCTCGTACTGTTTTTCCAGGCCGCTTTTGCCCACGTAATCGCCCTGTCGGTAGTAGTTTTCGCCCCGTTCCTCCTGCTCTTCGAGTTGCTTGGGGCTGATTTCGGCGGTGTAGCCGAGGGCGTTGGCCAGGGTGGGCGCGGTGTACGTGCGGAAGTTGCTGGTCTCGAACGTGAACCCAGGGTAGTCGACCATCGAATCCTGAATCCGGGCGAAGTCTTCGACGGAAAGTTGCCGCAAAAACAGCGAGGGCTTCACTTTGGAATACTTGAATGCCGCTTGGCTGAGGCTGTCGAACTCGTGGCGGGTGATGCCCAGCAGGCTGCAAAACCGGAGCGTGTCGGGCACGCGGGCTTTTTTGGGCGTGATGAAGAGGTCGTACACCGGCGTGTTGTACACAATGAGCTTGCCGAAGCGGTCGTACACCTGCCCGCGATACGGGATTTGCACGACCTCCTCGATGGCGTTGTCCGCCGCCGCCGCATCGTACCCCGTGTCGATGACCTGGATGTAAAAGAGTTTGATGAGGTAAATGCAGGCCACCAGGACGAACAAGCCCTGGATGATGTACTTGCGGTTGTCTTCCATCGCAGTTCCAAACGCCTCGTCACGCGCTGGTCAATAACGAATTGGTGGATTTTTTTGGTACCACAAAATTTGGACTTTTCCGACCGAGGCGCAAGGAATTGAAAAGAAAAAGTCCGCCCATTTTCGTGCCGCTCCGGAAGCATCAGACCAGCCATTTTTGCAACTCCGCAATTTCGTCGTCGTCGATGGCCGGAAAGTTGGCGATCCGAAAGGTGGTGTCTTTCCAAGCCCCGTACCCATTGCCCAGCGTGATGCCTTCGGCCTGACAACGCGTTTTAATCGCCTTTATTTCGGCCAACTCCCCGCTGACGGCGATCACCGTGTCGGAACGAACGGCAGGGTTGCTCACCAACGGCCGCCACGCTGTTTTTTCTTCTAAAAACCGGTACCAGTCCAGCGCCCGCTGATGCACTTTTTCGGCTACTTGGGCGATGGGTGGGACGTGCCGCAACACCCGGTTCAGCAGGTAAATGCCCAGTCCATTGGGCGTGTAGTGAGTCTGAAATTTCTCGGCGTTTTCGTGGATGAACAACAGGCTGTTGTAACGTGCCCGGTCGCCAACCCGCTCGGCGTGGGCGAGGGCTTTGGGCGAACACACCAGCAGTGCCAGCCCGGCGGGCAGGCCGAGGCATTTTTGCACCGAGGCAAACCACACGTCGCCCAGCGCCCAGTCGAAGTCCACGCCGCCCATCGACGAGGTGGCGTCGAAGCATTTCAAGCCCTGGAAGTGCTGAAACGCGGGGAGATTTGGCAGTTGGGTGCCGTTGGAAGTTTCGTTGTGGGTCAGGCAGACGATGTCGTAATGGTCGAGGGCGAGAAATTGAAACTTTTCCCGAAGCGTTACGTCCTCGTCCACGCCAAACGGCAGGCGGAAAACGGGTTTACAGAGCTTCTCGGCGTACTCGGCCCATTTCTGCCCGAAGGCTCCGTTGAACAGGTGCGCCGAACCCCGCTCGGTGAGCGACTGGGCGACGATTTCCCAGCATTCGGTGGCCGAGGAAGCGAAGTAGATGCCGTAGTCCGCCGGAATGCCGAGTTTTTCCCGCAGCAAATTGTACGTTTCCTCCACCAGGCTCATGAACCGGAGACTGCGGTGGTTGGAGCTGAGTATGCCCGACTCGTACGCCTCGCGCAGGTAGTCGGCCACCTGCGGGTAGAGTTTGGAAGGGCCGGGGTAGAAGGTCATGCGGAACACGTAGCGCCGACATTCGTGTCGGCGGGGTTGGGAAAGAAAGCCGTTTGGCCACCGGAAACCCGGCTGAGCACCACCGTCGTCGGCACGAATGCTGGCGCTACAGGAGCGCCCGGATGGCCAGTTCGTACCCCTTCAGCCCCAAGCCCACAATGACGCCCTTTGCTTTGGCGCTAAGGTAGCTGTGGTGCCGGAAGGCTTCGCGGGCGTGAACGTTGGAAATGTGTACTTCCACGGCGGGCGTCGTGATGGCCGCCAGGGCGTCGCCGAGGGCCACGGAGGTGTGCGTGAGCGCCCCGGCGTTGATGACCAGGCCGTCGAACGAAAAACCGATTTCGTGAATTTTATCCAGCAGCACGCCCTCGTGGTTCGACTGGAAGTAGTGCAGGTCCACGCCGGGGAACTGCGTTTTCAGTTCTTCAAAATACTCGTCGAAGGTGTGGCTGCCGTAAATGCCCGGTTCGCGCTTACCCAGCAAGTTGAGGTTAGGGCCGTTGAGGAGGAGGATGCGTTTCACGGGGTTCGTTGTTGGTACTTCGATGTTGGTGCTTCGATGCTCGCTTTGTCGTTGCTTTTTACGAACATCGAAGCACCAACAACGAACAACGAATGGGTCCCTGGCAAAGCTATCTGAAAAACTTCAAAAACTACCTGACGCTGGAGCGGTCGCTGTCGGGCCACACGCTGGAGGCGTATCTGCACGACGTGCGGAAACTCCACGAGTACCTCCAGATTCAGGGCGACGCGCCCTCCCCCACCGCCGTCACCGAGGGGCAGTTGTTCAATTTCCTGTACTACCTCGGCGAACTGGGCGTGGCCCCGGCCACGCAGGCACGGATGCTGTCGGGGCTGAAGGCGTTTTACAAATTTCTGCTCATCGAAGACGCCGTTCTGATCGACCCCACCACCCTGCTCGAATCGCCCAAACTGGGCCGCAAACTGCCCGATACGCTGAGTTTTCCGGAAATCGAAACCCTCCTGGCCGCCATCGACCTCTCAACCCCCGAAGGCACCCGCAACCGGGCCATGCTCGAAGTGCTCTACGGCTGCGGCCTGCGCGTGAGCGAGTTGACTGAATTGAAGATCAGCGATCTGCACTTCGAGATCGGCTTCCTGCGGGTGCGGGGCAAGGGCGACAAGCAGCGCCTGGTGCCCGTGGGCCGCGATGCGATGAAGTACACCCAAATCTACCTGGACGGCGTGCGCCGCCACCTCGTGGTGAAGAAAGGCTCCGAAGACCACGTTTTTCTGAACCGCCGGGGCAGTTCGCTCACGCGGGTGATGGTGTTTCTGATCGTGAAGGAGTTGGCCGAAAAAATCGGGTTGCAGAAAAACATTTCCCCGCACACGTTTCGTCACTCGTTCGCCACGCACCTCATCGAAGGCGGGGCCGACCTGCGGGCCGTGCAGGAGATGCTCGGCCACGAATCGATCACCACGACCGAAATCTACACCCACCTTGACCGCGACTACCTCCGGCAGGTGATGACGGAATTTCACCCGAGGGCGTAGTGCTTCGTGCGAAGCACGAACTTCAATCTTCCGGGTACGGAATGAACACAAACCGCGTGAAGTCGGCGTCGACGACGAAGAGGCAGGCGAATTCTTCGGGGTTTTTGTAATTCTCCCTGAAATAGTCCACCGCGTCGGGGGCGATGATCTGGCGTTGGGTGAATTCTTCGAGAAAACTGGCGTAATAGTGCCAATCGTTGTCCTGCTCGAAGGCCCCCAGCAGCAGCGTACCCAGGGGCAATTCCTGCCGGGACGTGGCGAAAATCGGGAATTCCGAAAATCCCCGCTTGCGAATCTGGTAAGCCGCTTCCTTCACCAGTTCGGAAACTTTCGCAAAATCCGAGGAAATCTGGCCCAGGTACTTCCCGTCGAGTTCGGGCGAGTTGGGGGCGTTGGAGAGGGCTTCGGGTTCGTCGATCATGAATTCAGGGTTCAGGGTTTAGAGTTTTGAGTTGTTCAAACCCTAAACTCGAAACTACATTCGTGCCGCCAGCAGCAGGCTTAAATCTTTGTACCGGAGGTTGAATTGTTTGGCCAGGTGCTGGTTGGTCACGCTGCCGTGGTGGCAGTACACCCCGCGCATGAACCAGGGGTTGGCAAACATCATCTCCTCGATGCCGCCGAGCGTGCCGGTTTGCAGCAGCACGGGCGTGAATACGTTGCTCAGGGCCGCGCTGGCCGTGTGGGCCACCCGGCTGGCGATGTTGGGCACGCAGTAGTGAATGACCCCGTGTTTTTTGAACGTCGGGTTTCGGTGCGTGGTCATTTCCGAGGTCTCAAAATTGCCGCCCTGGTCGATGCTCACGTCGATGAGCACCGAGTTGCGGCGCATCCGCTGCACCATCTCCTCGGTCACCACCATCGGAGCGCGGCTTTCGTCGGCGCGCATCGTCCCGATCACCACGTCGGCGTGCTCGATGGCCTCGCTGAGGGTGTTGGAGTCGATGATCGACGTGAACACCTGCTGCCCGATGGCGTAGCGCAGGCGCTGGAGTTTGTAAATGTCCTTGTCGAAAATCTTGATTTCGGCCCCCAGGCCCAGGGCGGTGCGGGCGGCAAACTCGGCCACCGTGCCCCCGCCCAGGATCACGACTTTGGTAGGAGGAACTCCCGTGATGCCCCCGACGATGATACCCCGCCCGTCGTTGACGCTGCTGAGGTACTCGGCGGCGATGAGCATCACCGTGCTGCCGGCAATCTCGCTCATGGCCCGGATGATGGGCAGGCCTCCGGCTTTGTCTTCGATGAACTCGAAGGCCAGCCCCGTGACCTGCCGCTGGTTGAGGGCGTGAAAATACTCGGGCGTGAGTTTGGGCACGGTCAGCGCCGAGATCAGCGTACAACCGCGTCTCAGAAACTCGTACTCCGACTCGATGGGCGGTTCCACCTTCAGAATCACGTCGGCGGCGTAGGCTTCCTTCGGCGAGGGTACGATCTGCGCCCCGGCTTCACGGTACTCGTGGTCGGTGAAGTTGGCCCCCCGGCCCGCGTCGGTTTCGAGCACCACCCGGTGGCCGTTGCGCACGAGCAGGGCCACGGCCTCGGGGGTGAGGGCGATGCGGTTTTCCTGCAACGATACCTCCTTCGGCAACCCGATAAGCAGGCCGTGGCGGCTCGTTTCTGCGGGTGCGAGTTGCTCCTGCGGGTACAGGGCCGTCTGCTGGGCCAGGGCCTCGAAGCCGGTTTGCTGGAGTTGGGGGGTGCTCAATTCAATGAAGAATTAGGAATTGAAAAGCCGCTGATTTCCGCGTTCACGAGTCGGCTACCGTCAGGGTGGGTTTCCAACGTGAATTTCAGGTGGTTCTCAGGCCAGAGGTTCGGGATTTTCGAGGGCCATTCCACGAAGCAGAAGTGCCCCGAATCGAAGTATTCTTCCACGCCCAGATCGAGGGCTTCGAGTTCGGACTTAATCCGGTAAAAATCAAAGTGGTACACCGTGTCGCCGGTGGCCGTGGCGTACTCGTTGACGAGCGCGAACGTGGGGCTTTGCACCGAACCACCGACGCCCAGGCAGCGGCACAGCGCCTGGATGAACGTGGTCTTCCCGGCCCCCATCTCCCCCTCGAACAGCCAGACCCGCACGCCACGCCCGAAATCGAGCACCTGCTGCGCGGCGTGGTCGATTTCGTTCAGGTGCTGGTAACGCAGGGTCAGTTCGGTCATTTTACGGGGCGGGAAAGGCCCGCGAAGTTACGAAAAACAGGGTTACGCGGGCATCGCCCGCGCCAGCCGCTCGATGATGCTGGCCACAGCGGGGCAGATTTCGGCATTTTTTCGGGTCAAATCGAGCAATTGGTGCATCCGGCGGCGGTTGGTGTGCGGGTACTCCCGGCAGGCTTTGGGACGCACGTCGTAAATCGAACAGTAGTTTTCACCGTCCAAGAACGCGCAGGGGGCGGCGTTGAGCACGTAGTGGCGGTCTTGGTCGAGGTGCAGGTACTTCCCGATGAACTCGGCGGGGCGCAGCCGCAGGTGACGGGCAATGCGCTCAATGTCGGCGTCGGTGAAAATCGGGCTGGTCGTTTTGCAGCAATTGGCGCAGGTTAGGCAATCCGTTTCCGCAAACACCTCCTCGTGCAGCCGCGCGAAGGTTTCGTCGAGGTGCTTTGGCGGGCGGGCTTTCAGGCGGCGGAGAATGGAACCTTGATTCAAAGGATTTTAAGGACTGCCAGGATGGATGAACCCGCAAATATCTCCTGAATCCTTTCCAATCGGACGAATCATGGTTCCCAATTTTTAGTTATAGCTTCGCAACGATTCCACTGAAGCATGAATTCCGTCGCCACCCGACACCTGACCATCGATGCCGCTTGGCGGGCCGCCGACCGGGGCGGACACCCGGCGGCGCTCTGGCGCTTGCCCAAAGGCAGTGAAAAAACCTTGATTTTTGACCTTTCCGGCGAAGACCGTCGCGGCAAACTCGATTTGGAAGAAACCCCCTCTGGCTTCGCGCTGGGGCCGTTTCTGAACCCCGACGGTGGGCAAACCCGCCTGCTCCGTGCCGACGTGTGCCTGCGTTTCGACGCCCAGAATCACTTTCTGGACGAACAAACCTCGCCCTCGGCCGACCGGCGGCGGGTGCTGGCGTGGGAGGAATTTTTGGAAAACGAGGAAACGGCGGGCGGTGAATTTGACTCCGACTTCATCCCTAGCGAGGGGTTAAAATCTGTGGACCCACAGTTCCTAGTTTTGGATAAAGCTACCCCCGTCAATTCCGCCGAAACCGAGTTCAAAACCGCCGTCCAACGAGCCGTCGAAGCCATCGGGGCCGGGCAGTTTCAGAAGGTCGTGCTGTCGCGCACGAAAACCGTGGCCCTGCCCGCCGGTTTTCACGTCATTGCCGCCTTCAACCGCCTCTGCGACGCCTATCCGAACGCCTTCGTTTCAGCCGTTTCCCTGCCCGACGAAGGGGCCGTGTGGCTGGGTGCTTCGCCCGAAACCCTCGTCAGCGTGGACGCGAAGGGCCTGTTCCGCACCGTGTCGCTGGCCGGTACCCAACCCGCCTACGACGCCGAGGGAAACCTCATTGCCCCCGTGGACGCCCGCTGGTCGCACAAGGAAATTGAGGAGCAGGCGCTGGTGAGCCGCTACATCATCGAGTGTTTCAAGAAAATACGCCTGCGGGAGTACGTCGAAAACGGTCCCAAAACCGTGCAGGCGGGCAATTTGCACCACCTCCGCACCGATTTTCTGGTGGACACCGAGGCCGTCGCCTTCCCCCAGCTCGGCACGGTCATGCTCGAACTGCTCCACCCGACTTCGGCGGTGTGCGGCACGCCCAAAGCCCCGGCGCTCGCCTTCATCCAGCGGCACGAAGGCTACGACCGCGCCTGGTACAGCGGGTTCCTCGGCCCGGTGAACGTGGGCGGCGAAAGCCACCTGTTCGTCAATTTGAGGACGATGAAAATTGAGGTAGCTCCGACCTCTGGTCGGAGTTCAACCGAAGGTCGAAACGTGTCAGCAGCGTCGTCTCCGCCCGTTCGACCTTCGGTCGAACTCCGACCAGAGGTCGGAGCTACCGTCGCTACGTTGTACGCCGGAGCGGGCATCACCGAAGACTCCGTTCCCGAACGGGAATGGCGGGAAACGGAGCTAAAGTGCCAGACGCTGCTGAAGGTGGTTGGTTGAATAGGTAATTTGTCGAGTGGTTGAAAACCAATCACCCATTCAACCAGTTACCTCATCCGCTTCAAATCCGCAACCTGCCGCGGCCCTTGGTCGGTGTTGAGCACGAGCGTACCCCGGCCGTTTTGCTGCTGGGAGTGGATGCCGATGATGCGCAGGCCCGTGGTGTCGTACACGTCGGTTTCGTTCACCACCAATTCGTTGCGTTCGGCGGAGTAGCGGTACGAAACCCCGTTCTGCATCACGCTGAACCCGCCCCCGCCGCCCGACTGGCTGATGGTGGCTTGGTTCTGAGCCATGCTCGCCATTTTCTCGGCCCGCCAGGTGAGCTCCGGCGAGGCGTCGGGCGAGGCTTCGAGGAGTGCGGCGAGGTCCGCCAGGAAAGCGGCGACTTTGGCCTTGAGGCCGTGGTTCATCAGGTCGCCAATCATCAGTTGACCACTCTGCCACATCCCCATGCCGCCGAGGGCCGGGTCGTTGAACTGCGCCTGACGGCCCCCGCTGCGGCGCAGTTCGGCGAGCAGGTTCTGCGCCAGTTCGGGCGAAAAGCCGTGGCGTTCCGCGAGTTGGTTGATCGTTTCGTTCATCGGGAATTAACCGCAAGGGCGCTGAGTTTTACGCAAAGAACGCAAAGAAAAAACCGCGCCTTGCGCCCTTCGCGCAAAACCTTAGCGCCTTTGCGGTTAAAAATTTAACTTTCGCCGAAAACTAAAAACCACATGGACGCATACATCGTAGCCGGGTACCGCACGGCCGTGGGCAAGGCCCCCCGGGGCGGTTTCCGCTTCACCCGCCCCGACGACCTCGCCGCCGAGGTCATCAAGCACCTGGTCGCCTCGGTGCCCGCCCTCGACCCCGCCCGCATCGACGACCTCATCGTGGGCAACGCCGTGCCCGAAGCCGAGCAGGGCATGCAGATTTCGCGGTACATCGCGCTGCTGGCCTTGCCCAGCACCGTGTCGGGCGTGACCATCAACCGCTACTGCGGCTCCGGCCTCGAAGCCATCGCGCTGGCCTCGGCCAAAATCCGCACGGGCATGGCCGACTGCATCATCGCGGGCGGCACCGAGAGCATGAGCCTCGTGCCCGTGATGGGCTACAAAACGGCCCTTAATTTTGAAATCGCCAAAGCCCACCCCGATTACTACATCGGCATGGGCCTCACCGCCGAGCAGGTAGCCAAGCAGTTCAACATCGCCCGCGACGCCCAGGACGAATTCGCCTACGAATCGCACCAGAAGGCCATCCGGGCCATTCAGGAGGGCAAATTCCAGGAGCAAATCGTGCCCGTCAGCGTGCAGGAAACCTACTTCGACGCCGAAACCGGCAAGAAAAAAACGAAGCAGTGGGTCGTTGACACCGACGAAGGCCCCCGCGCCGACACGAGTGCCGAAGCGCTGGCGAAGTTGAAGCCCGTTTTCGCCGCAGGCGGCTCGGTCACGGCGGGCAACTCTTCGCAGACCTCTGACGGCGCGGCCTTCGTGCTGGTCATGTCGGAGGCACTGGTCAACGAATTGGGCTTGCAGCCCATCGCCCGGCTGGTGAGCTACGCCACGGCGGGCGTCGAGCCGCGCATCATGGGCATTGGCCCGGTGGCGGCCATTCCGAAGGCCGTCAAGCAGGCCGGGCTGCAACTAGACGACATTGAGCAGATTGAACTCAACGAAGCCTTCGCCGCCCAGGCGCTGGCCGTGATTCAGGAATTGGGCCTCGACCGGAGCAAGATCAACCCCAACGGCGGGGCCATCGCCCTCGGCCACCCGCTGGGATGCTCCGGCGCGAAACTCAGCATCCAGCTTTTCAACGAAATGCGCCGCCGCGACCAGAAGTACGGCATGGTGACCGCCTGCGTGGGCGGCGGGCAGGGCGTGGCGGGGGTGTTTGAGCGGTTGAATTGAGATTTCGTGATGGCATGAAAAAGCTGCCTGGACGAGAAGTCCAGGCAGCTTTTTCATGCCGTTTGTTTGCGCGAGTTTACGTTCAACGTTTTGGGCCAACGGCACTTCCGTCGTTTTATCAACGGACCATGCCTTCTGGTTGAAACTTTCCTTGGAAGAAAGGAAAAAACGTACCAGTTTGGCAGTCCCGCATTTGCCCAACCTCTACACCTCGCCCGATTCATGCGTCGCCTTGTCCTCCTCAGTTCCCTGCTCGCGCTGGGCTACCTCAGCCTGACGCCCGTCCCGCTCGCCGACGCCCCGCCCACCGACTGGCCCGAGTACAACGGCGGCCCGGACCGCAACCATTTTTCGCCCCTCACCCAACTCACCCCCGCCAACGTGTCGGGGTTGAAAGTGGCCTGGAGCTACGCCTCGGGCGGAGCCGACACGGTGAAAAACAACACCCAGATTCAGTGCAACCCGCTCGTCGTCGGGGGTGTGCTGTACGGCGTGTCGGCGGGGTCGCAGGCCTTCGCCGTGAATGCCGCCACGGGTAAAGAGATTTGGAAAACGGCCTTCACCGACGACACCTTCGCCATGAACAGCCGGGGCGTAACCTACTGGTCGGACGGGAAACAAGCCCGGATTTTCTTCGCCTACGGCTCCCTGCTCTACGCCCTCGACGCCCGCACGGGCAAGCCGATTCCGAGTTTTGGGAAAGGCGGCAAAATCAACCTGCGCGACGGCCTCTACCGCCCCGGTGCCGACGATTACGTGGTGAGCAACACGCCGGGCGTGGTGTACAAAAACTTGCTCATCATGGGCCACCGGGTGTCGGAAGTGGCACCCGCCCTGCCCGGCGACATCCGGGCCTACGACCTGCGCACGGGGCGGCTGGTCTGGACGTTCCACACCATTCCACACCCCGGCGAGTACGGGGCCGCCACCTGGCCGAAAGATGCCTACCGCCATTTCGGCGGGGCCAACAACTGGATGGGCATGGCCCTTGACCGCGAACGCGGCATCGTGTACGCACCCACCGGCACGGCGGCCTTCGATTTGTACGGGGCCGACCGGCCCGGCCAGAACCTGTTCGGCAACAGCCTCATCGCCCTCGACGCGGCCACGGGCAAACGTCGCTGGCATTTTCAGACCGTTCACCACGACATCTGGGACCGCGACATTCCGGCTCCGCCCAATTTGTTCACCGTCATGCACAAGGGGAAAAAAGTGGCTGCCGTCTCGATTTTGTCGAAACAAGGCTTCCTCTTCGCCTTCGACCGGGTGACGGGCAAGCCGCTGTTTCCCATCGAAGAGCGCCCCGTGCCCGCTTCGACCGTGCCGGGTGAAAAAACCTGGCCTACCCAGCCGTTTCCGCTTAAACCCGCGCCGTTTACGAAGCAAACCTTCACCGAGGCCGACCTCAACGACTTCGTGACCGACCGCGACACGGTGCTGGCCCAACTCCGGCGCTGGCAGAAGGGCAAGCCGTTTATCCCGCTGCCGCTGAGTCCCGACCGCACCGTGTTTTTCCCCGGCACCGACGGCGGAGCGCAGTGGGGCGGCGCGGCGGTGGACGAGAACGGGATTTTGTACGTACCGGCAAAAGAAATTCCGGTCACGATGGGCCTGGTGCCGACGTCTGCCGTCGCCGACAAGAATGTCGGCGCTACGGGTGCCCGACTTTACCAAACCCACTGCGCCGCCTGCCACGGGCAAAACCGCGAAGGCAGCCACGACGGCACGTACCCGGCGCTGGCGGCGATATCCCAGAAACGCAATGAAACCGCCGTGGCCCAGGTGCTCAATCGGGGTCAGGGCATGATGCCCGCCTTCACGCACCTGAGCGAGGCCGAGCGCAAGGCCATCGTGGACTATTTATTCGGAAAAAACTCCTCCGCCGCCGCCGTTTCTAAAAACAGCACCCTCGACACTGCGCCCTACCACCACACCGGCTTCACCCGCTGGTACGACCGGGCCGGGTACCCCGTGAGCCGCCCGCCCTGGGGCACGCTCACGGCCATCGACATGAACACGGGCGAACACCGCTGGCGCGTCGCGCTGGGCGAATACCCCGAACTCGTGGCGAAGGGCATCCCGCCCACCGGCACCGACAACTACGGCGCGCCGGTCGTCACGGCGGGCGGACTGCTGTTCATCGCCTCCTCCCGCGATGAACTCATCCGGGCGTTTGACCGAAAAACGGGTCAAGAATTGTGGCGGGCCCCGCTGCCCGCCGCTGGTTACGCCTCGCCGAGCACCTACGCCGTGGGCGGCAAACAGTACGTGGTCATTGCCTGCGGGGGCGGGAAATTGCGGACGAAATCCGGGGACCGCTACGTGGCGTTCGCGCTGCCGTAACGAAAACGTCCCGAAAGTTTCAGACCTTTCGGGACGTTTCTTCCCTCTGCATGTTCCGCGATCGCCGACTGCTCCTCATCTACGCCATCATTTTCACCGACGTGGTCGTCGGCTCGGCTGTCGGACCGATTCTGCCCGATTTCGTCAGGGGGCTGTCGGACCCGCAACTCTGGCTATCGCTGGGCACGGGGCTGTTCCTGGGCGTGCAGCTCTTCGCCGCGCCCCTGCTCGGCAAGCTCTCCGACGGCTACGGGCGGCGGCCCGTGTTCATCGCCTCGGCAGTGGGCACCCTCCTGGCCGATTGCCTGCTGCTGCCCGTGCGGGCGGGTTTCTACCTCGCCAACCGCCTCAGCGACGGCCTCACCAACGGCATGTACGCCGCCGTCCGCTCGGCCATCACCGACATTTCCCCGAAAGACGAACTGTTCAAAAACCTCGGCATCGAAGGGGCCATCGTCTCGCTGGGTTTCGTGATTGGCCCGGCCGTGTCGGGGCTGCTGCTGACGACCCTCGACGTACCCACGGGCGACGAAGCCCGGTACGTGGTCGGCATGGCCGTCACGCTGTCGGCTCTCAACGTCGGACTGAGTTTGCTGCTGCGCGAAACACACCGGCAGCGCACGGGCGTGACCGGCGACCAACTCCACTCGGAGCTTCGCAACGCCCTCAACGTAACCGGACTCTGGCACCGGCTTCGCGAAAAAAACCACCAGCATCCCGGCCTGAAGCAGTTGGTTTTCATGCAACTGTTCCTGACGCTCAGCACGGGGTACTACTTCTATTTCGTGCCCTTCGCCAGCCTGAGCGCGTTGCAAATGAGCGCCCGCGAGATTTCGTACTTCTTCATGTACTTCGGCGCGCTCAGCGTGGGCATCAGCTACGCGTTTTACGGCTTCCTCGCCGACCGCATCGATCAGCGCCGCTGGATGTTCTGGCTGGCTGCGCTCGGCGTGCCCGTGCTGGCGGCCTACGGGCTGGTGGGCACTTCCCGCCCGGCATTGTACCTCATCGTCACCATCGACTGCCTGACGCTTTCGCTCATCCAGGGCCTCATCGAAGGACTGATGGCCCAGAAAACGACGGACGACGACCGGGGCGAAATCTTCGGGATCAACCAAGCTCTGCAAGGGCTGGCGAGTTTCGGCACGACGGTTGTTTTCGGGGTGCTGTCGCTGGTGGATTTGCGGCTGCCGTTCGCGTGGTTCGCGGCGTGTTTGGCGGGAGTAGCGGTGCTGGCGGCTTCCCAAAAAGCGCAGCCGAACGCGGTGAAAAAGCTATCTTGAAATTGCACTCGGAAAAGAACTTTACTGCATCCTGGCAACAATCAGCCAGTTTTGGTTGCGTTCGGTTTGCACTATTCCGACCTTTGTCCCAAGTCTTTCTTTAAAAACCATGTTGGAATCCCTCGGCTACAGCGCCGGTCTGCTCACTACGCTGGCCTTCGTGCCGCAGGTCGTGCAGATTTACAAAACCAAATCGGCCAAAGACGTCTCGCTGGCCATGTTCCTGCTCTTCACGCTTGGCGTGGCCCTGTGGTTGGTGTACGGCGTCATCACGCAATCCTTTCCCGTCGTGGCGGCCAACGGCGTCACGCTGGCGCTGTCGGGGGTGATTCTGTACTTCAAGTTTCGCTACCGCTAAGTTCCTCCCACCCTCTGAAAAGCCCCGGTTCGTCGCCCGACGAATTCGGGGCTTTTTCGTGAAACGGGGTTTTGAAAAATTAATAAATAGTATGCTTGCATACTATATTTAGATTCGCGAACTTTCGGCCACGTTGTCACGATTCACTTCAACTTGACTTTAAACCAATGACTGCTACCGAAAACCAGAAGGCGCTCAAAGGCGGGGAGTTTCTGATTGCGGAAACCGATGCCTCGCAGGTGTTCATCCCCGAGGAGTTCACCGAAGAGCAACGGATGATTGCCCAGACCTGCCAGGATTTTCTGGAGCGGGAAATTTTCCCCCGTGCCAATGAAATCGACGCCGCCAAGGACACCAGCCTGATGGTCAGCCTGATGGACAAGGCGGGCGAACTCGGCCTGCTCGGCACCTCGGTGCCCGAAGAGTACGGCGGCTTTGGCATGGATTTCAACACGTCGATGATCGTAGCCGACTACATCGGCGCGGCGGGGTCGTTTGCGGTGGCTTTGTCGGCCCACACGGGCATCGGCACGTTGCCGATTTTGTACTACGGCAACGAGGAGCAAAAGGCGAAGTATTTGCCCAAGCTGGCGTCGGGCGAATGGAAGGCCGCCTACTGCCTGACCGAACCCGACTCGGGGTCGGACGCCAACGCGGCCAAGTCGCGGGCGGTGCTCAACGCCGAGGGCACGCACTACCTCATCAACGGGCAGAAAATGTGGATTTCCAACGGCGGCTTCGCCGATATTTTCATCGTTTTTGCCAAGATTGACAATGACAAGAATTTGTCGGCCTTCATCGTCGAAAAAGACTTCGGCGGCATCACGATGAACGCCGAAGAGCACAAGCTCGGCATCAAGGGTTCTTCGACGCGCCAGGTGTTTTTCAACGACTGTCCCGTGCCGGTCGACAACCTGCTGTCGGTGCGCGAGGGCGGGTTTAAAATCGCCGTCAACATCCTCAACATCGGGCGCATCAAATTGGCCGTATCGTCGGTGGGTGGCTCGCGGATGATTTTCAACCAGGCCGTCAACTACGCCAACGAGCGGAAGCAATTCGGCACGAGCATCGCCAGTTTCGGGGCCATCCAGCACAAACTGGCCGAGATGGTGGTCAAAATTTTCGCCACCGAATCGGCTTCCTACCGCGCCGGGCAAAACATCGACGACGCCATCAAGTCGCTGATGGACGGCGGCATGTCCGAAGGCGAAGCCAAGCTGAAAGGCGTCGAGCAGTTTGCCATCGAATGCGCCATGCTGAAGGTCCACGGCTCCGAAGTGCTCGACTACGTGGCCGACGAAGGTGTGCAGATTTACGGCGGCATGGGCTACTCGGCCGAAGCCCCGATGGAGCGCGCCTACCGCGACGCCCGAATCAACCGGATTTTCGAAGGCACCAACGAAATCAACCGCCTGCTCGCGGTGGACATGATTCTGAAGCGCGCCATGAAGGGCGAACTGGCCATCATGCAGCCCGCGATGGCCGTGGCGAAGGAAATCATGAGCATTCCCGACTTCTCGACCGACGAGGAAGAAGGCCTGTTCGTGGCCGAAAAGAAGGTGTTGAAAAACCTGAAAAAAGCCATCCTGATGACGGCGGGCGCGGCGGTGCAGAAATTCATGCAGAACCTCCAGCACGAGCAGGAAATCATCATGAACGTGGCCGACATGCTCATCGAAACCTACGCCGCCGAATCGGCGCTGCTGCGGGTGGAAAAACTCATCGGCCTGCGGGGCGAGGAGGCCGTTTCCCTCCAGAAGGACGCCGCCCTGGTGTACCTGCACGAGGCGGTCGAGAAAGTCAACAACGCCGGTCGGGCCGCCGTGACGAGTTTCGCCGAGGGCGACGAATTGCGCGGGATGCTGATGGGCCTGAAGCGGTTCACGAAAATCGAACCGATGAACCTCAAAGCCGCCCGCCGCCGGATTGCCGAAGCCGCGATTGCTGGGAATGCGTATCCGCTGTGATACTTTGAAATTTTTCAGAAAAAAGCGGCTGGCCCATCCGGGTCAGCCGCTTTTGTTTCAACGGTCTTTCCTCGGCAGTTCACCAATTTTCTGCCAGTCGGGTTTGGGGTAGAGCGTGACGGCCACGAAAAGCCCGTCGCGTTGTCCGTTCACCACCGAAACAGTACCGCCTGCCCTCAACTCAGCCGAGACCTGTTCGGGGGTAAGTTTGTACATGCTCCCGGTAGCAGCATCAATAATCAGGCCGACGAGGCCCCCGAAAATGATGTTGCCGGCAATCCAGCCGTCGACTTTCCGCACCATCGTCATTTCGTAAGGCGCGTGATCGAAGATTTCGATGCGAATCAGGTGGGTGTTTTTGCGGGCCAGGTTGGCCACGTAGGGGGTGCGGCCCACTTTCTGCCCGTCGATGAACACGTTGGCGGCGGTGGGGTTGCTGGAAATGCTGACCTGCTGCCGGGAGCCGTGAAGAATGGTGGCGCACTGGGTGAGCGTGCCCACGAGGGCAACCGCCCCGAGGAGGGCAATGATTTTTTTCATGCCTGTAAGGTGGGTTTGTATCCTGAACAGGCCCCTAGATAATGACTTCGTTCTAAACGATCAATTTTCCTCGTTAAAAATTGATCGAACGGTCAACGGAGTGACTGCAAATGCCGCTCGGCCATCGCCCGGTACCGGGCTACGTCGGGCGGGGGCAGGTCAGTGTCTTTCGCCGCTTCGTCCCACTCCCGCATCTTCAGGCTGAGGGCGAAATACGGAGCCTGCTCGTAGGCATGGGCCTCAGCCTCGGTCATTACGCCGCCCTGGAAGACGAGTGTTTCCCGACTGGCTTCCGACAGTTTTTCGTAGTACGCCGGGTAGCGGGCACACAGGTACCGCTTGGCCTGCACGTGCTTCAACACGAGTTGGGCGATTTTTTCAGAAAAACCGGCTTCTCTCAGAAACGCCGCCCCCACTTTTTCGTGGCTCAGGTGCCCGTAGCCGTCCATGTCCTCGCCCGATTGCTGGGGCAGGAAGTGGCCCACGTCGTGCAGAAACGCGGCCAGCACGACCTCCTCGTCGTGGCCTTCGGCTTCGGCCAGTTGGGCGGCCTGGCCCATGTGTTCGAGCAGGCTGACGGGTTCGCCCACGTATTCTTCGGCTCCGCGGGCTTCGTAAAAACCGAACACGGTTTCGAGGGTGGCGTTGATTGCTTCGTTGCGCATGGTTTTCGGATGATTTAAAACTTCACTCCGGCCGTCACCCACGCGCTCCGCCCCGCGCCGTTGATGCCCGAGCCGTGGGTGCGGTAGTCCTGGTTGGTGAGGTTTTGCAAATTAAGATTCAGGCTCAAGGCGCGGCCTTCCCAACCGGCCAGCACGTTCACCACCACCCAACCGGGCGTGCCGCCTTTCGGGATGCGGTTGTCGTCGCGGTCGCCCTGGGCGAGGCGTTCCTGCTTGGAAGCAAACACGGTTTCGGGACGAAAAAACCAGCGGCCCGACCGCGCCTCGAAACCCACCCGCCCGTTCAGCGGCGGCACCCGGCGCAGGGGTTCATTCTTCGTCACGTTCTGCCCGTAGGCATAGGCCAGCGAACCGAAGGCCATCCATTTTTCCGAAAAGAAGACTTCCGCTTCGGCCTCCACGCCCCGCACGAAGGCCCGCTCCGTGTTTTCCTTGCGGTACACGTTAATGCCCTGAATCTGCTCGGTGCCCACCCGCACCCGCGTAATCAGGTTGTGGAGATCGTTGTTGAACACGGCCAGGCTACCGCGCACGCGCCGGGTGCGGAGTTTGTAACCCAGCTCGACGTTGGCCGACCGCTCCGGTTTCAAACTGGCCGTGGGCACTTCGTAGCGGAAATCGACGATGCCCAGCGTGCCCAAATCGTCGATGTTCGGGGCGCGGAACCCGGTGTTGAAACTCGCGTACACGTTCGCCCGTTCGCCGAGGCTGTACAACACGGAAAGGGTGCCCACGAGGGCTTTGGGTTGCAGGTTGACCTGCCCCAGCGTCGCGTCGCTCACGTCGATGGAAAAGCCATTAAACCGCCCGCCAAGGCCCAACTGCCAGCGCGAAAGTTGCCACTGGTGGAGCGAGTAGGCGGCGTAGTTGAGGTACGTCGCGCCGTCGGGGTACAGGCCCCGGCTGGTGCTGCGCTGGCCGGTCGTCTGGTTTTCGTCCACCCGGTCGCTGTTGACCAGGTCTTGATAAATTTCAACGCCCGAATTGGCCGTCCAGGTTGGTGAAAGCTGCGAAAACACGTTGGCCGTCGCGCCCAGGGTCCGCACGCGGTCGGTTTCGGTGCGGCGGCTGGCGCTGCTCCGGCGCTGCGAAATCCGGCCTTCGCGGGTGGCCTGGTGGGAAAGCGTGGCGGTGATTTTTTGAAAAAACCGGTTCTCCGAACTCGTTTCCAGCTTCGCGTAGGTGAGATTTCGCCGTTGGGGGTCAAATTCGTTGAGGGCGAAATTTTCGAGCCGGTAGCGAAAGTACACCGGCACGTGCCGCTGCTCCAGCGACTGGTGGGCCAGGGTCAGCACGGCTTGGTCGGTCAGTTTGAGTTTGAACATGGCGTTGACGGCCCGCTCCCGGTAGCCGCTGGGTGCCTGCCGCCCGGTGGTGTCGCCGCCAACGAGGTCGCCGAAGTTGCGGCCCGTCAGGCCGACCATCGCCGCCCAACGTTCGCGCCCCATCGACACCTCGCCCCGCGCCGTGCGCTCCATGCCGCCCGTGGCGATGCGCCCCAGCACCCGCCCGTGAACGCCGCTGCCAAACTCGGGCTGGCGGGTGAAGAGTTGGAGCGTGCCGCCGAGCGCGTCGGTGCCGTACGCCACGGAACCTCCTCCCCGCAGCACTTCGATGCGGTCAAGGCTGAGGGCGTCCACGGTGTTGAGGTACTGGTTGGGCCCGAAGCGGAACGTGCTGTTGTTGAGCCGGATGCCGTCGATGAGCGTGAGGGTCTGGTTGCCGGTCAGGCCGCGCAGGAAGGGCGAACCGCCGCCGTGGGTGGTTTTCTGGACGAACACCCCCGCCACACCGGCCAGCGCTTCGGGCGTGGTGCGGGGCTGGTAGGTGGTGAGGTAGCGGGTGTTGAGGGCGTTGACCGAGCCGGGCGTGTCGAACATGGCCTGGGCCGAGCGCCGGGCGGTGACGGTGATTTCGCCGAGGAGCGTGGTTTGTTCAGTCCTCGTCCTCGTCGTCAGACTGTCGGTCGATGTCATCCGACTCTGGGCGTTCGCGCACATCGTCGTCAATCCAGTCAAAAAAATCGCCGTCAGCCGGGTCTTCATCGGGTTCATTGTTAAAATCAAGCGGGTCGACGGCGCGGCGGCTGGTGTACGGGGCATGTGGGTTGGGGTAGTTGGGGTTGATGAGTGGTTTCATGGGTTGGGGCGTTTTGGCAAACGACGAATCAGGGTTTCTTCCGTTTTTTATAAAGCCTGGGATTCGCCTGGTATTCCCGGGCGGAGCGTTCTTTTTCGTCTTCCTCGGCGCGGTCGCGCTTCAGGTAATCGTCGTCGTCGAGCACGGGGCTTTCCTTGAGGGCGTTCCAGTCGAAGCCTTCATCGAGGGGCGTGAGGGCTTTTTTCGGGTCAAAAATCCGGGCGTCCACGGGCAGGGCGCTGAAGGGCGTGAAGTCGGGTTCGTTGGTGAAAAAATCGTCCAGCCCCGTCGCCCCGGCGTCGTACTGGTTGAGGTACGGAATGCCGAGCAGTTCCCAGAAGGTTTTGAACAGGCTGCCAAAACTGTAGTGGCTTTTGGCGATGAAATTCCGCTTCGCGTAGGGCGAATACACCTGGAGAATGCTCCGGTGGGCGTCCACGTGGTCCGTGCCGCCCTGGGGGTCGTCTTCGGTGACGAAAATCGCCATGTTTTTCCAGTACGGCGTGCGGCTCAGAAACTCCACGACGCGGCCCAGGGCGAGGTCGTTGTCGGCCATGTAGCTTTCGCGGAACGGGAATCCGGCGTGGGGGCGCTCGCCCGCGCCGTGGTCGCCGGGGAGCATCAGCGGCAGGAAGCGGGGCATCGTTTTGCCCGGACCCATGAATTTTTCCCCAAACTCCTGCATGAACACGGTGGCCCGAAACTGGTCGGGGATGGCCATGTTGTAGGTCGGGAAGGTGCGCGAAGTGTTCACGAACATCGGCGCGGGGAGTGGGTAATTCACCGTGTACACCTCGCCGCCGACTTTCATCGTCGAATCGCTGAAACTGCCTTCCTGCTCGGTGGTGAAACCGAAGTTGTAAAACGAAATGCCGTGGCGGTCGAGGTGTTCCCACATCGAGCCGTCCTGGTTGTAGTCTTCGGGGTAAAACGACCCGGAGGAGCCGATGAAGGCGAATTTGCCCGGTGCGGCGGATTCGGCGTTGAAACCCCGCTTGCCGCCGTAGGCCGCCGACACGTGCGTTTCCATCCACTCGTTGGGGTACACGTTGGCGAGCCAGCGGTGGCCGTCGGCGGAGTGGTCGGAGTCGCAGTAAAAATTGTCGGCGGTGCCGAAGCGTTTGGCCAGGGCGAGGTGGTTGGGCATCACCGTCACGCCAGTGACGCGGGCGGATTTGGCCCGGTTGGTCACCGTCACGTTGTGCCCGAAGCGGGCCAGTTGTGGGTCGCCACGGCCGGTTTTCAATTGGCCGAAAATCTCGTCGTAGGTGCGGTTTTCTTTGGAGATGAAAACGAGGTATTTGAGGGAGTCGCGCCAGGTTTCACCCCCCACCCCCTCAAGGGGACTTTTCGTTGCTGCCCCGTTCGTTCCAGGCGAAGACGCCCCCTTGAGGGGGTGGGGGGTGGAACTTGGCGCGGTGATTTCTTCAAATTTGAAGTTGTTGGCAATCACCCGTTCCGTCAGCGCTTTCAACTCCCCGTCCGCCGGAATGTCGAGCACGGTCACGGAGCCTTTCATCAAACTGCCGATGTAGGCACCTTCCGGGCCGGGTCGGAACTTCCGGCCCGCGTTCGGCCCAGAGCCGTAGCCCTTCGCGTTGGCCACGACCAGTTTTTTGCCGTCCGGGCTGACCTTGAGTTTCGAAGGAAACCAGCCGACGGGCAGGTGACCCAGCACGGTCAGCGAGGGCACGTCCACGACGGCGACGGCGTTGATACCGGACTCGGCGACGTAGAGCCGCTTTTGGTCGGGTGAAAGTGCCAGGCCGAAGGGAATCGCGCCCCGGTAGCGGCCCAGGCGTTCGTCGAGTTTCAAATCAATCGTTTTAACGATTTTTCCCGCCTGGGGGTCGAGCACCGACACGTTGTCGTTGTTGCCGTTGGATACGAACACGTAGTGGTCGGAGGCCACGACCGAGTTGGGGCTGGAGCCGCCCACGGCGGGGATACCCTCAACCATTTCACCGACCAGAATCCCGGTTTTCACCTTCGCCGTGACCTGGCGAGTGGCCGCGTCGATGGCCCAGACCGAGAACGATTCGGGGGCGTTGGGGTCGCCGAGGCCGGGGATTTCGAGGCTGTCGGTTTTGTACCCGTCCCGCGCTTCCTTCGAGCCGTAGGCGGAGGGCGGGAATTTCATGGCGGTTTCCTTCAGCCGCTTGCGGTCGATGCCCTTCACGAAACTGTACTGAAACATGCCCACGTTGGCCACGTACACCGTTTTTTCGTCGGGCGACAGCGTGACGCCGAAGGGGTAGCGGCCGGTGGGCACGTTGGCGATGACTTCGCGCCGCTTCGTGTCTACCACGAGCAGGCGGAAGCCGATTTGGTCCACGGCGTAGAGCGTGCTGCCGTCTTTCGTCAGGACCATGTCGCCGAGGTAGCCGTCGGCGTAGAGGGTCGAATCCGTGCCCGCGTTGCGGGGGCCGTTGCCGCTGATTTCGCCCAACTTTTCGCCCGTGGTCAGGTCGAAGAGGAAAATTTTGTTCGTCGTCCCGCCCGCCACGTACACGACGCGGTTATCGGGCGAAACGGCCAAGCCCATGAACACGGCGGCGAGCAAATCGTCGTCGGTGTTGGGCGCGTCGGGAATCTGGCCGATGCGCGGTTTTCTCGAAAAAACATCCTTCAGAATGCTGATGCTGAACGGATTGGTTCCCGAGTTGGCGGTGATGGCCGTCGTGCCGTCGGGGCTGAGCGTGAGGCCGTAGGGGTGCGGGGCGATGCGGTAAGTTTTGCCTAGGGGCTTGACGAGGCGGCCGTTGGGAATGACGGTTTCGCCCTTCGGGTTGACGTTCGTGGGGCGGTCGCCGGAGGGGGCGGAGATGCGGTAGCTCAGGTGGCTCCGACCTCCGGGTCGGAGTTCGACGGAACGTCGAAACGTGTCAGCAACGTGGTCGCCACCTTCTCGACCTCTGGACTTCGCGTCTGCGGTCAAACTCCGACCAGAGGTCGGAGCCACCTTCAGAAATTCCGCCAACCCTTTCAAATCATCCGCCCCGATGAAATCCACGCCGAGGTTGGCAAGGGTCTGGTAGGCTAGTGGCGTGTCGGGTGTGGCCCAGAACCGCACGGGCTTGCCCACGGCGTGGAGCGAATCGACGAAGGTTTTCACCCGTTGACGGCGGTCGTCGGGCAGCGGGGTTTTGCCGTTCCACACCCCCCCGATTTCGTAAAACGGCGCGCTCACCAGCCCCACGCGGGCCAGGGCAGCGGGCGAATAATTCGTTTTTCGCCGCCCGTCGAAAAAAAGAATTTTCTCAAACTCCCCGAACCGCTCCGGCGCGGGCATGGAACCGCTGACGGTCAGGCGCACGCCCTGCGGGTTTTCCGGAAAAAATAGGCTGCGGTATGATTTCAGGGCTTTTTCCAATGCCCGCACGGTGGCGTCGCCGCCCGTTTTCAAATCGACGAGGAGGAACCGCGGGTTGGCGTGGGTTTTCCGCCAGGCGGCCAGCGGTTGGAGGTACAACTTTTCCAACGTCCGGCCCGGCCGGATGTCCTTCCGGTCGTGGGCCACGAACAGCGTGTCGTTCACCAGCCACACGTCGGCTTCGATGGACCCAAAACCGAGTTCGGCGGCCTCGAAAAATGGCCGGGGGTGTTCGTAGTCGTTGTGGGCGTGGGCCAGGGGCCCTTGGGCGCAGGTCGTAACGACGGCGAGCAGCAGGCAAATCCCCATCGTCCAGCGCGTCACCCACCCCCCAGCCGCACGTACCTGCCCACCCCCTCCCAGGAGGGGACTAAATTCAGCTACCACCTTCTTGTGGCCGGATGGGGCCGTTAGTCCCCTCCCGGGAGGGGGTGGGCAGGTACGTGCGGCTGGGGGGTGGGTCGGCGCGGGGTGGGGTGCGAGTCGGCGCATCTTCATAAATGGGTTGGAAACACAAAGAAAAAGTAGCGGCGCAAAGCTCCGCTACTTTCCGCCGGTCAATTCACTTAACCAAAGCAAACGCGTACTTTTTTAAGAATTCAGGATTCAGGATTCAGAATAAGGGCTTGGTGCATTTTCTCCTGAATCCTGACTACTGACCCCGTTCATTTCAACATCCAAAGCTCGTCGTTGATGTTGTCCCGCTTGTCGTCGCCGAACTGGCGGCGGAGGGCTTCGGCGTAGTTGGTGGCGTTGTACACGCGCTCCGAGGCCGGGTACTGCCAGCGGCGGGGGATTTTGCCCGAGTTGCCGATGCCCGAACCCGTGCTGGCGAAGTTGGTGGGGAAGCCCGTGCGCCGCCAGTTTAAGAACGGCTCCAGGCCGGTGTTCATGAACATGGCCAGGTACTTCTGCGTCAGGATTTGTTTCAGGCCTTCGGTCGTGTTGCCCGCGTACTTCACGGCGGGCTGGGCGAAGTAGGCGTCGGAATCGAACTTCACCGTGAAGCCCTGCGAGGTGGCTTTGCCCGCGTCGCGGAGTTCGAGCGTGACGGCGTTGTCGCCGTTTTTGATGCCGAAAAAGTCGAAGCTGGCCAGAACGCCCCGGCGGTAGGCCGCTTCGGCGTCGCCCGCCACCCAACCCCGGTTGATGCCCTCGGCGAGGAGAAACTGGAGCTCGGGGTAGCCCAGGATGACCACCGGTTCGGGGGTGTAACTCCGGTAGTACCGGGCGCGGTTGATGAAAGAGTACTCGCCGCGCCCGGCCTTCGACGACATGTCGTCCAGCCCCTCCGACGGGCTAGCCCCCACGTAGGCGGCGTAGTCGGTGGGCTGGAGGCCCTTTTTCAACTGCACTTCGGCCGGTTCGGCCACGACGAACAGTCGGGCGTCGTTGTACTGCTTCAGCAACTCGATGTGCGTGGCCGACATCTGCTGGCGGGTGGCATCGAAGCCGAAGTTGTCGGGGTTGATGGGGTACTTGTTGAACGTAGCGTTGAACGTGTACTGGAGGTTGTCGGCGGCGCTGGCCATCACGGGAAACTTCGCGGGGTTGCTGACCACCTCGGCGAAGCGGGGCTTCACGGCCAACTCCGCGTCGTCGGCCCGTTTGCTGAGGCTGATGAGCATGCGGAGTTTGAACGTGTTGACCACTTTCTGCCACTTGCGGAGGTCGTTGTTGAGGTAAATGTCGCCCTGGAGGGTGTTGTCGCCCGCGGAGGCGAGGCTGGTCAGGTCGGCGTTGGCTTCGTCGAGCCACTTGAGGGCCTGGACATAGATTTCCTTCTGCGTGTTGTACTTCGGCGTGATGTTGCCGGTGCCTTGCAGGGCCTCGGTCAAGGGCAAATCGCCCACACGCTGGGTCATCCACACGAAGTAGTAGGCTTTGAAAAACTTGCCCAGGGCCGAGTACGGGTTCAGGTCCTTGCCCGTCTGTTTTTTGGCTTCTTCCTCCATTTTGCCCACGTTTTTGAGCGTGGTGTACTTGAAGTTGGTGGCCGTCCAGTCGTACTCGTTGTTGCCGTAGTAGTTGTAATTGATCGTGTAGTACTGGTTGTAGCGCTGGTCTTTGTTCCAGGAACCTTCGTACAGGTCGACCAGGATGCCGCGCAGCACGAGGCTAGCGGGCACGGCGGCGGGGATGTTGGGGTTCTGCTCGAGTTCGTCGAACTTTTGGCAGCCGGTGAAGACCAGCAGCAGGGTGGCGATGGTGAAAAGTTTTTTCATGGGGGAAAATCTTTTGAAACCCTCCCAAAACCCGTCATTGCGAGCGGAGATGAAAACATGAGCGAAGCGAAGGTTTTCATTCGGAGCGAAGCAATCCCCTATCGGTAGCCGAAGTAGCTTTTTGAAAGAACAGTTGCATTTCAAGGGTGCTTGGTGAAAGCTCTCTTGGTCTTCGGCAGGGGATTGCTTCGCTCCGGCAATTTGATTTCGCTTCGCTTATCAAATCGCCTTCGCTCGCAATGACGCGGTTGGGGAGGTTGTTTTTGTTTTTCGTCAGAATGTCAAATTCACATTCACCCCAAACCGCCGGGTGGTGGGGGTTTGGAGGGAGGAGCCGCGCTCGTTGTAGTCCACGAACTGCTCCACGTCGAGGTCTTTTTTGGCGGCGAAGTAAAGCAGGTTGCGACCCACGAGGGCGAAACTCGCGCCCTTGATGAAGCCGAACCGGCTCTGCAACGCGCTGGCGGGCACGGCGTAGCCTAGGGTTACCTCGCGGAGTTTGGCGAAGCTGCGGCTCATCATGTTGGCCTCGTTCGAATTGTAGTACCGGCTAATCCAGTCCTGCAAAAACGTCTGGTACTTGCTGCTCATCGGCTCAAACTGCAATTCGCCGTAGTTGAGCACGTTGCCGTCGGGGTCGTACTGCACGGTGCCGCTGGTGAGCACCACGCCGGGGCCGACCCACGATTTCACGCCCTTGTAATCCTGGAGGCGGGCCACGCCCATGTCGCCCTGCACGGTCTCGATGTGCCGACCGCCGCGGAAAGTCTGCTTCTGGATGTAGTTTTCAATCACGCCGCCCACGCGCCCGTCGAGCTGCACGTTGAGGAAGAAATCGCGGTAGGTGAATTTGTTGATGAAGCCAAATGTCCAGTCGGGGTTGGTGTAACCCAGGAAGCGGCTGACGGGGTTGTACACGGGCCGCCCGCTGGCGTCGTTCACGATTTGCCCGTCGGGGGAGCGCAGAAACGCCCGGCCGAAGTACTTGTCGAGGCGGTCGCCGACTTCGTAAAACTGGTTGAGGCGGGTCTGGGTGCCGTAGATTTCCTTCAGGCGTTCCTGGTAGGTGCTCCAGTTGAGGGTGACGTCCCAGTTGAGACCGGTGGGGCTTTTCAGGACCGTACCGGTCACGGCGATTTCAACTCCCTTGCGGGTGGTTTTGATGCCGTTGGTGGTCAGGGCGTTGTAGCCGGTCGGGTCGGGGAGCGTGAGGCCGAAGATGCGTGGGCCATCGAGGTAGCTGAAGTAGGCCACGTCGAGGGCGAGGCGGTTTTTCAGGAAACGTACTTCCGCACCGGCCTCGAAGTTGGTCCGCGACGAGGGCCGCAGGTTGGGATCCACGAGGCGGTTCGAGTAGTACGCCGCCGCGTCGTTGTTGTAGGGGCGCGGCACGTTGTAGGCCACCGTGGTGCCGTAGCTCGGGCCGTCGTAGGGCGAGGAAAACGACTGCCCGTAGCCCAGCGGGTTACCACCGCCCAGCGCGTCGAAGGCCGTGCCGATGGTGCTTTGCGTGAAGGCATCCTTCACGTTGGCGTACGACGTGCGGAGTTTCAGGAACGAAATCGCCTGGGGCATCTGCACGTAATCCGACACGACCGTGCTCACGCCCGCCGAGGGGTAGAAAAACACGTTGCGGCCCGAGGGCAGGGTCGAGTTTTTGTCCCAGCGGCCGGTGAAGGCCAGGTTGGCGTACTTGCTCAGGTTGACGTCGAGGCTGTAGAGCGCGCTCAGCACCAGCATCTGGGCGTTGAAGTTGGCCGCCCGCACGGGGTTGCGCGAGTTGGCGAAGTTGTACACGCCGGGCACGTTGAGGTAGTCGGTGCTGGCCCAGTTGCCGGTGTAGCGGAAGGCGCGCCCCGCCCCACCCACCACGGCCCGGATGCTGATGTCGCGGGCGAAGGTGCGGTTGTAGGTCAGCAGCAGGTCGGTGTTGTTTTCGAGCAGGTCGCGGCGGTCTTCGCGGTAATCGCCGCGGGCTTCCTCGCGGCCGTAGCTGGTGGCCGAGAAAGGCATTTTCTCCGTCCGCAGCAGCCCGTAGCCAGTTACTTGGGTGCGGGCCTGGAGTTGCAGGTTTTGCGCCAAATCGAAGCGCATCAGCGTGTAGCCGTTGAACTGGTTGTTGTAGTGGCCGCGGAGCCATTCTTTGGTCACGAACCAGGGGTTGTTGTAGCGCTGGTACTCGGCGTAAATCTGCTGAATGCCTTCGCGGCCCGGCTGCCAGAGTTGCTTCATGTCGTCGACGTTCCAGTCGGCCCCGGCCCAGATGACCGAATTGTAAATCAGCGAGTTGGGGCCGTAGTTCACGTCCGGGTAGTTGTCGGAATACTGGCGGCTGAAGTTGAAGTTCGATTCAAACCGCACGCGCTTCGAGAACTGCTGGCCGAGCGTGGCGCTGAACGTGGTGCTGTTCAGGCCCGTGTTGGGCACCAAGCCGCGCTGGTACTGGTGGGTGAGGCCGAAGCGCAAATCGGTGTTGGCCGTGCTCGACGCCACGGACACGCTGTTGGTGCTCAGCAGGCCGTTTTGCAGAAAACGCCGGAGGTTGTCTTTGCCCCGAGCCGTCCAGGGCGTGGGAATGCGCTGCCCGGTGGCCGGGTCGATGGGGCTGTCGTACTGGGGGATGAGTTGGCCCTCGAAACGCGGTCCCCACACGTCGTAGTCGCCGTCGTTGAGGCCGCCCCCGCGACCGTCCACAAAGGCGTACTTGCCGTGGTCGCCGGGGCCGTATTCGTCCTGAAGCTTCGGGATGGCGATGAATCCACTTTCGAGCATCTGGCTCGAATTGAAATCCACCGAAAAGCCGCGCTGGTCTTTCGAGCCTTTTTTCGTCGTGATCAAAATCACGCCGTTGGTGGCCCGCGACCCGTAGAGCGCCGAACCCGACGGGCCTTTCACGACCTCGTACGATTCGATGTCGTCGGGGTTGACGTTGTAGGTGTCCGACAAAATCGGCACGCCGTCCACGACGAACAGCGGGCGACCGCCGCGCAGGAACACCTGCGGGGCGCGGAGCAGTTCGGCGGAGGCCCCCACGCTCAGGCCCGCCACCCGGCCCACAAGCGCGTTGACGGGGTTGGGTTCGCGGGCGCGGAGCAGGTCGGCGCCCTTCACGCCCTGGGTGGCGTAGGTCAGATCGCGCCGGGCTTTGGTGATGCCGAGCGACGTGACGACCACCTCGCTCAACAGGGCGTTATCGAGCGCCAGCGAAACGTTAACGGTCGTCTGCGCGCCCACGGGCACTTCTTTCGTGGCGTAACCGACGTAGCTGAAAATGAGCACGTCGTTGGGCGACGAACTGGCGACGCGGAACTGACCCTGGGCGTCGGTGGTGAGGCCGCGGGTGGTGCCTTTGACACGCACGGCCACGCCGGGCAGGGGTTGGTTATCGTCGGCCCCGGTGACGGTGCCCTGGATGACGCGCTCCTGGGCGAACGACGGCGTCGCGCAGGTCAGCAAACAGGCGGGGAGAAACATGGCCGTGCAGCAGTACGTGAACAGCCGCACGGCCTTCCGTAGAAGGTTTTTCATAACGTTTGCATGGGGAAGGTTTACCGCCGCAAACGTCGGAATTTGGTTTTAGGTGGGTTTTGCCGGAACGTGAAGGATGCGTGAAGTTTGTCCGTGCTTTGTTAAGCGAATGTGAAAAACAGGAACACGGATTTTACGGATGCTGCGCAGCACGGATGAGTAGCGGTTTGAATCCGTGCTGCGCAGCATCCGTAAAATCCGTGTTCCCATTCATTTTTCTGTTCGCAACTCGGAAAGTTTGGCTGGGCCAGCCGCCGTTAATTTTCCCTGAAAATACCCCCACGCTCCCACCAGCATCAGCAGCGCCAACCCCGACGCGCCGTAGGCGAAGCCGGTGTAAAACCGCAGCCACGAGACCTGCACGTCCCCAAAATTCTTCACCAGCATCACCACCACGCTGGCCAGGTACCCCGCAAAATCGGCCAGGTACAGCACGAAGCCCACGTTGGCCCGTTCGGGCAAGAGGGCGATGAGCCGGTCGAAGAGCATCCCGTTGTAGGGCACATAAGCCAGGTAAATGCCCAGCCCCAGGCCCACCATCCAGCTCAGCGGCGAAATCCACCCCTGCCCGAAGGCCCAGGTCGCCCCGGCGGTGAGCAGCGCGCCCGCCCCGATGAACAGCAGGTTAGCGTAGAAGGCCCGGCGGTTGTTTTTGATGAGAAACAACAGCCCAATCGCCGCCGTGACCACGACGCCCACCCAGGTTTCGCTCACGGCGAACACCCCCGGCGTGGTCACGCCCAGTTCCCGCCAGATTTCCACCGAAAAATTATCGCGCACGTCGCGCAGCACGCTCACGAGGATGTAAATGCCCACCAGCGGCAGCAGGCCGGGTGCCAGGGCACGGAAAAACCTGCGGCGGTCGGCGGCGGTCATGGGGGGGCGGGGGGCGCGGGCGGCCACGTCGGCGGCGTCGGGGGGCGGGGCGGCCCGCAGTGCCCACACCGACACGAGCAGCAGGGGCACGAACAGCAACCCGGCCACGGCGGGCATGGTGAATTCACTCAGGCCAACGCCGTCCACCAGCCAGCGGCCCACCGACTTGACGATGCCCGAGGCCACGATGAAACTCATGCATAGCCCCGCCCCCAGCAGGTCGGTGACGCGGCGACCTTCCAGAAACCCGAACACCAGCCCGTACACCATGCCGAGCGGCAGGCCGTTGAAAAACAAAAACGGCCAGTTGTACGGCGGCGGCACCAGCGCGAATCCCACGAGCGCCAGTTCGGAAACCCCGATGAGGAGCAAAATCCGACGGGCGCGCTGCTCGGGCCTGGTTTCGGAAATGGCCTTGATGCCGATGCCCTTTGAGGCGGCGTAGCCGAACACCTGCGCGATGACGAGGACGATTTTGTAATCCACGCCCCAGAGCGTCAGCCCGGCGAAGGTGCCCGCCGTGACGCCCTTGCGGAAGGCGTAGGCACTGAAGTAGCAGCAAAACGCGGCCAGCGCGAGCCAGGCGGTGAGCGCCCAGCGGGGAAGCGGGCGGGGAGCGGACAGAGTGGGCATACCAGGCGTGGATGGCCCCAATGTTAGCCCGAAAACGCGCACCTCCCAGGGGGCAGGACAAAAATTTACGAAAGCATCACAAACCCGGCCTACCGTTCTGGTCGGCGACGGTACCTGATTTGCCAGTTGAGTTGCCAGGTTCGACCGCCGTCCAACGACGATTTCCAGTCCCAGACGAAACCGTCGGGGCTGATGTCGTGAAAAACCATCCTGGCCCGCTGCGTTTGCCCGTCGGGCAGGGTACGTTGATCTTCGAAGAAAAAATCATCCCCCTCGCGCCCGCCCTCGAACGACAGGTAAGCCCCCTCGTTGTCCACCCACGTCTGCCGCCACTTCCGCTCGCCACGCTGGAAAATCGAGTAACTCTTGCCTTCGTAGCCCTGGGTCGGCCCCGACGTAGCCAGAAAATTTTCGCTGAGCACCGTACCGCCCATGATTTTCTCGATGTGGTTGCGGCCCGTCTGTTTCGCGCCCCGCGCATCGGTCCACTCCAGGTCCCAGTCGCCTACCCAGAAATCGAACCAGGCCAGCGTATCGGCGGCCACGGCCTGGCATCGGGCCGGGTGCAGGGCCAGCAACAAACCGGCCGTAAGCAGCAATGTCTTCATAGTCGGTTCCGGGCGATTCGTGCAGGATGGGGCATAGGTACGGCAGTCGGCGGCGGGTCACCTCCCGCATTGGGTGGGATTTTCAGCGCACGGGCCTCCCCCACCAACTCCAAATTTCACAAAATCATAAAACCCCGCCTCCCGAAAAGCCCGTAGCTTTGGCCCGCACCTACCCACTTCCCTACCGCAATGGCTTCCATCCAACTGGTTACGTTCGACATGGCGGGCACGACCGTCCGCGACGAGCACGAAGTTGAGCGCTGTTTCGCCCAGGCCTGCGCCGAAACCGGCTTGGCCGTGTCGGGCGAGCGCATCCTGGCGCTTCAGGGCTATTCCAAAATCGAAGTCTTCCGCCTGCTCTGGGCCGAGCGCCTCGGCGACGACCATCCCGAACTTTCGGAAAACGTGGCCTTATCGTACGATGCCTTCACGCACATTCTCGAAACGCATTACGAAACCGCCGACGTGCAGCCCACCGACGGCGCGCTGGAGGCGTTCGCGTTTCTGCGGGTGCAAGGCGTTAAAATCGCGCTGACGACGGGGTTCTACCGAAAAGTCACGGACATCATCCTCCGGCGGCTGGGCTGGCTCGACGGGCTGGACCACCAGCGCCTCAACACCTCCGGCCGCAGCCTCATCGACGTTTCCATCGCCAGCGACGAGGTGCCCGCCGGGCGGCCCGAGCCGTTCATGATTCAAAAAGCCATGCAGTTGCTCGGCGTGACCGACCCCAAGCGGGTCGTCAACATCGGCGACACGCCCTCCGACCTCAAATCGGGCCTGCGGGCGGGCGTCCGGCTGTCGCTGGGGGTCACCAACGGCACGCACACCCGCCAACAACTGGCGATTTACCGCAACGACGGCCTGCTCTCGAACGTGGGCGAGCTGCGGGAAGTGCTGCTGCGGCTGGAAGAACCGCGTTTTGTCGGTCAATTTTGAGTTTAACCACAGAGGTAACGGAGTTTTTCACAGAGTACACGGAGTTTATACTCTACGTACTCTGTGAAAAACTCCGTTACCTCTGTGGTTAAAAAAATTTCAAATATGCAGTACGATCTCGCAGTCGTCGGAGCCGGGAACCTCGGCACGTTTCACGCCCACCACGCCCTGCAACGGGGCTGGAAGGTACTTCTGCTCGAAAAAGACGCCCAGCCCAGCGAAGCCACCGTCCGCAATTTCGGGCAAGTGATTCCCTCGGGCATGGCCTTCGGTGACTGGTTCCGGCGAGGGCGCGAGTCGGCCCGGCTGTACCGGGAGTTGCAAACCAAAACCGACCTCGGCGTGCGGGCCAACGGTTCGTACTACCTCGCTTCGGACGACGACGAACAAACCCTGCTCGAAGAACTGGCCGCGCTGCTCGCCGAACGCGACTACCCCTGCCAGTTGCTGACGAAAGCCGAGTGCCTCCGGAAAATCCCCACGCTACGCCCCGACTACACCATAGGCGGCCTCTGGGCGAAGGAAGACCTCTCGGTGGAGCCCCGCCTGCTCGTCCACCGCGTGCGGGAATGGCTGATTCGGGAAAAATCCCTCGACTACCGCCCCAACACCGCCGTAGTGGGTTGCGAGGTGCGCGACGGCGGCGTGGACGTGCGCACGGCGGCGGGCGAAACCTTCCGCGCCGACCGCGTGGCCGTGTGCAACGGGCGGGATTTTGCGCTGCTGTTTCCCCAACTCTTCGCCGCAAGCGACCTGAAGGTGGTGAAATTGAACATGATGCAGACCGTACCCCTGCCCGGCGTCACGCTGCCCGGCAACGTGCTCTCGGGCCTGAGCATCCGGCGCTACGAAAGTTTCGAGTCATGCCCTTCGCGGCACCGGATTCCGACCCCCGACTGGCAGCGGCCCTACCTCGACGGGGGCATTCACATCCTGTTCAAGCAGGCCCCCGACGGCTCGGTCGTTCTCGGCGATTCGCACGAGTACGCCCCGGTGCGCGAAGCAGCGAGCCTGGATTTCGCCCTGCGCAACGACCTCAACGCCCTCATCCTCCGCGAGGCCCAACGCATGATGGATTTTCCGAGCTGGGAAATTCAATCCTACTGGGCGGGCTACTACAGCCAGACCCCCGACGGCGGGGCCTACACGCACGTCATCGACGGGCGTATCCACATCGCCACCGGCATCGGCGGCAAAGGCATGACCACCGCCCCGGCCTTTGCGCGGGAGTGCGTGGAAAGGATGGTATAAAAAATGCGCTGCGGCGGCGCATGAATTGCAAACTCGCACGGGTGGAGGTCGTTCCGCTGGTCCGACCCCGCCGTTTTGATTCCCGACCCGCCTTCCTGAACTTTCAGGATGCTTTCTCGAATTTCTCACCCGCCTTTTCGAAGAATTGACACCGCTTTTCGAACTTCCAACATCCTTTTTTGAACTTCTCACCCGCCTTCTCGAACATCCAACATCCTTAGTTGAATTTCTGACCCGCGCATTTTAATTTTTGACATGATTAGTTGAACTTACGACATCCTTATTTGAATTTTTGACATCGTCATTTGAACAATTCACCCGCCTACTTCAACTTCTGACCTGCCTTTTTCAACTTCCGGCAAGCCGTTTTGAACATCCCACCCGCCGGATGGCGTCCCTACCACGCCCGCTCGTCCGCGCTGGCAGCACGGCGAGCGGGAGGTGTGAGTAGAGCAACGTCATCAGCGAAGCACCAGAAACTGCCATTTCGGGTTCGTCGTGGCAATCAGCGCCGCTTTCTTTTCCCGCGTCCAGCCTTTGATTTCTTTTTCGCGGGCGATGGCCTGTTTAACGTATTGAAAGCCCTCCCAGTAAAGCAAGTTGTAGCAGTAATACTTCCCGGCGAAGGTTTCGGGATTGCCCCGGTTCTCAAAATGCTGGGCCATTCTGGCGTTCAAATCGTTGGTCATGCCCACGTACAGCACCGTTTTGCCGGGGTTGGTCGTGATGTACACGCAGTAGCTGTGCTGGTTCATGGCAAGATGGGATGCGTGGTTCCAAGCTAAACGTTCTCCCCAACTTGTCATCCTGAGCGTCAGCAAATTTCCCCCATTTTATCATCCTGAACGTCAGCAAATCTCTACCCCAATTTGTCATCCTGAGCGTCAGCGAAGGACCTTCCTTGTGCATCGGGCCGATTGGAAGGCACCTCGACTCAAGGTTCCATCCAGCTAACTGGTCCATCAGGAAGGTCCTTCGCTGCGCTCAGGATGACAAGAATTTTTAGCAAGATGAAAAGTACTTGCAGCCCACCACGCGCCAGAGGCCCTTCTAATACTCGTCACTCGCAAGATGCGAGGTACTATCTTGAAAAACGGAGAAGTTGATTTGATTTTTTTAAGTTTACGCTTCCAAAAGGAGAAGCACGTCCTGGGCGGCTTCATCCTGTGTAGCCCCGCTGGTCGGGG
>JAESFZ010000114.1_pt1 | contig 118825 bp, 98 predicted proteins | sample 9269561 | NCBI WGS metagenome assembly JAESFZ01 (sample SAMN14515552, study PRJNA621657) | algae metagenome | isolation source: Tildeniella nuda ZEHNDER 1965/U140 and co-occurring heterotrophs from wet... | place: Switzerland: Stansstaad, Zurih | collected 1965-01-01 | reverse complement strand
ACGGGCGTGTCTGACTTCAGGACTTCCTGCTCGAAGGAAGCATCGGTTGCTTTAACGGTCATCGTGGGTTCTCCCAAAAACACTACAGGCCGGTCGGAGGGACCGGCGCCGCCCTTGCCCCAGAAGCTAGGAACGCACGCCCCCGGAGTCAAGACGTAGCGGCATAAGGCATTGATTTATCTAGGGTTTCTGCAGAAATCTCCATCAGGCGCGGGGCCGCGGTCCACAGCAGGAAAGCCCGGACCGTGCGGCCCGGATAAATCTGCTGGAGCAGCGACCGATAGAGCGCGAGCTGCCGGCGATAGGCCAGTGCCACGTCGGCGGCTGAGTCGGGTGGTGGGCGGTTGGTCTTGTAGTCGACGATCAGGACTTCCGTTGCCGATACGGCCAGCCGGTCGACCTGGCCGCTCACCGTGAAGGTGCCGCGCGCCGTCTTCACCGTGCCGATCAACGGCACTTCGGCGCGCGATTCCTGGGCGAACAGCGCGGCATGAGCAGGCGTTTCGGTGACGGACAGTGCCTCCGCGGCCCAGCTCTCCACGTCCTCCGGCGGGAGCTCGTGCGCGGGCTGGGCGAGGAAGCGGCGGGCCGCGTCGCTGCGCGCCGACGACGGCAGGCCGGGGAGATGTCGCAGCAGATCGTGCAACAGCAGGCCGCGCCGCCAGCGCCTTGGATCGTCGGCGATCAGCGGACTGTAGGCCCGCGGTTCGGCTGCGGCCTCGTCGGGCAGCGGCTGCGACGGTGCGAGCGGCGCCGGCGGATCGGGCTCCTCGGGCGCCGGCTGGCTCCACCAGTCCGGCAACGGCGCCTCGTCGGCGATCGGCAGTTCGGGTTGCTCCGTCTCGACAATCCGGCCCTGGTTGATCAGCTCGTAGCCATCGCCCTCCCAGCCATCGACTCCGAGAGCCGCGGTGAAGTCGAAGGGCCGCGCGACGGCACGCGCGCGCGCATGCAGCCCGTCGTCGCTGTCTGCCGCCTCGCTGCTGGCCCGCAGGCCGGTCTCGATGCGTTCGTACCAGCAGCCGCGGTCGGGCTTGCGCGAGCCGACCCAGCCGCCGACATAGAGCCGGTCCTCGGCGCGGGTCATGGCGACGTAGAGCAGCCGGTTCTGTTCCTCCAGCGCGCGGTCGCGGGCCTCGCCGCGCCAGGCGCGCGCCGCTTCGTTGGCGTCGTCGGTGCGCGGCAGCCAGAGACGGGCCTCGCCGTCGGCACCCGCCAGCAACCGCTCCGAATCGCGCGGCACGCGCGTCGTGTCGGGCAGGTAGACGATTGGCGCCTGCAGGCCCTTCGATGCGTGTACGGTCAGGATGCGCAGCTCGCGCCGCCGGTTTTGGTCGAGGTCGCGCTTGATCTCGCCGCCGCCGGTCTCGAACCAGCGCAGGAAACCCTGCAGCGAGCCGCCTTCGATGCCCTGGTATTGCAGCGCACGCGCCAGCAGTTCGTCGATCGGATCGGAGGCTTCGCGACCGAGTCGCTCCAGCAACCGGCGACGACCACCTTCCGGGCCGAGCACGCGGGCGAAGAAGTCGAACGGCGTTTCGTAGTCGGCGCGACGCAGCCAGTCGGACAGGGCCGCGTAGGCCGCGCCGAACGGCGCTTCGGCACGACGCTCGCGCAGAGCGCGCCACAGATGGCTGGTGCGCTTCCAGGCCAGGGCGAAAAGCTGCTCTTCCTGTAGGCCGATCAACGGCGACTTGAGGAGAGCGGCGAGGTTGAGGTCGTCCTGCGGCAGCAGGACGAAGCGCGCCATCGCCAGAAGATCCTGAATGGCGAGTTCCTGGCCGAGGTTCAGCCGGTCGACGCCCGCCACCTCGACACCCTCGCGCTTCAGCGCGCGCACCAGCGCGTTCACGAACTCGTTGCGTCGTCGCACCAGCACCATGAAGTGGCCGGCATGCAGCTTCTCGCCATCGCGCGCGCGTCGCTCCGTGCCGATCAGGCCCTTGGCATGCACGGCGATCAGCTGGGCCAGCCGCTGGTGGGGCAGGGCGAGCCCACCACCGCTGCCGGCACCCACGATATCCGTCGTGTCGGCCTTATCTTCGCTGCCGACGACCAGCGGCCACAGTTCGACCCTGCCGGGCTCGTTCTTGCGGCTGGGCAGATGGATCACGTCGCCGGGCTCGGCGACACCCTTCGCTGCCTCGATCTCACCGAACACCCAGTCGACCGCATCGAGCACGGCCGGCGTCGAGCGGAACGAGACGTTGAGTTCGACCGGCACGAACATGCGGTCGGCGACGCGGCTGCGTTCGTCGAACCACTCGCGCATCTCCTTCAGCTTGCGCGGATCGGCGCGCTGGAAGCCGAAGATCGATTGCTTGGTGTCGCCGACAGCGAAAATGGTGCGGCTGCGGCCGACCGCGCCGTCGCCCACGAAGAATTCCTCGGTGAGCCGGCGGATCACCTCCCACTGATCGGGATTGGTGTCCTGCGCCTCGTCGACCAGCACGTGGTCGATGCCGCCGTCGAGCTTGAAGAGCACCCAGGCGGCGCTCTCCGCGCTTTCAAGCAGGCGGCGCGTGGCCACGATCAGATCGTCGTAGTCGAGCACGGCGCGGCGGCGCTTGGCGCGGGTATAGCGATCGGTGATGTCGAGGCCGAGGCGCAGAAGGGCAAGCGTGCGCTCGACCAGCGCCGCGCCGTTGATGCGGTCGAGGACCTCCGCCAGCCGCTTGGCTTCGTGCAGCAGCACATCCTCGATACCGGGCATCTCGGCGATCGCGGCCTTGGTCGCGAGCCGCGCCAGGATCTCGCCCTTGGCGGTGAAGAAGGCCCCTGCGTAGTCGGTCAGCATCGCCGGTCGGTCGGTCGAGGCCAGCCATTCCGCCATCACGGCACTGCGCACCTTGTCCTGCTTGCCGCCCTTGGCGAGCGCGCGGGCGGCCTCGCCGAGCGCGGCCGCGTCGAACGCCGCGTCCAGGCAAGCATTGCCGGTCAGGCTCTCGGCCGTATCGTCGACCCCGCAGCCCATCTCTTTCGCCAGTCGTACGCGGACCCTTTGAAGACCAGCCTCGTCGCCGATGCGAGCGAGCAGCCAAGCCCGCTCGCTCAGCAGCCTCGTCATCAGTTCGGCGTATTCGGCGATCGAGACTTTGCCGGCGACGGACGCCAAGGCGGCAGCCAGTGCTGGAGGCGCATCGAGCCGGGCCAGCGCTTCCATCTGCTCGTCCTGAACGCGGCGCAGGATGGTCTGGGCTTCGGCCTCGTCCAGAATCTCGAAGCCCGGTGCGACGCCGGCCTCGAGCGGGAAACGCTTCAGCAGCGCCTGGCAGAAGGCATGGATGGTCAGGATGTTGATGCCGCCCGGCGCATCGAGCACGCGAGCGAACAGGCGGCGTGCAACCACGCGCTCGGTGGTGGTGGGCGCACGGTCGATCAGCTTGGCGATGCCGTCGTCCAGCTTTGCGTCATCGCCCAGCGCCCAGCGGCCGAGCTGGTGCGCCAGCCGGTTGCGCATCTCAGCGGCGGCCGCCTTGGTGAAGGTGAGGCAGAGGATGCGCTCGGGCTTCACGCCATCCAGCAGCAGCCGCGTCACGCGATCGGTCAGCACCTTCGTCTTGCCGGTACCGGCATTGGCCTCGACCCACGCCGAATGATCGGGCGTGGTCGCGCGTCGCTGCGCGTTCGTCGCGATGGCAAGGGCGTCGAGCACGTCGCTCATTCGTCGCCTCCGCCCGCCGTCGACCATTCGGCGACCCGTTCGAGATGGGCGTAGTCGTTGAAGTGCGGGCCGTAGGCGGGCCAGGGCAGCGCGGGATAGGGCGTGTCGGGATTGGCGAAGTGCTCGGCCATTTTCTCGACCAGCACCATCATCTTCGCCACGAGCTCGTCGCTACCCTTGATCTCCGACACCTTGCCGCCGTCGCCCAATCCATTGGCCTGCCAGTAGGACAGGTGCACCGTCTCGGCCTTGCCGGTGATCTTCTCGAAACCGCCGCGCTCGGCCATCGCCGCCTCGAGCAGAAGCTGCGGCGCGAACAGCGCGTCGAGCTCGTCCTTGGTCGGCACGCGGCCGGTCTTGTAGTCGATGATCTCCCAGTCGCCGTGCCCGAGCTCGTCGACCCGGTCGGCGCGCGCTTCGATGCGCAACGGGTGCGAAGCAGGTCCGACGGTCATCGCGGCGTTGCTCTCGCTGGTCAGGAGCCTGGTGCCGTTGGCGCGACGCGCATTCTCATGGGCAACGAACCAGCGGGCGAGCCGCTGAAAGCGCGGCCACCAGAAGGCGCGCTCCGCCGGCGCGGTCAGGAGATCGGCGAGATGCTTTTCGCCCAGCTCTTCGAATTCGCGTACGGCGTCGGGCGGCAGGATGCCTGACGGATGGGCGCGCAAGAATTCGTCGAGTGCGTCGTGCAGGGCGTTGCCGCGATCAGCCGCGCCCAATTCCGCTTCCAGTGGATCGAGTGCCTGCAGTCCCAGGATGCGCCGCGCGTAGAGGCCGTAGGGATCGCGCCGCCACTGCTCCACGCTGGAGACCGAAAGGCGCGTGGGTCGCGCCTCGATGGGCGGGCGCGGCTCGGGCCGCAGCCAGGGCGCGTAGCTGTCGGGCCGATCGATCGCTTCGGCCCAGGCGACGAAGCTGCGCCGCCCGCGCAGGATATATTCCGGCACCGGCGCGTTGCCGCCGGGCTCATAGCCGAACAGGGCATCGAGGCGCGCCAGCCAGCGCGACGGCACCGTCGGCGCGCCGCCTTCGCGCTCGGCGCGCGTCAGCAACACCCTCTCGGCGCCCAGGGCTGCCACGAAATCATGTGCCGACAGGCCGATGCGCCGCTCGGGCTGCTGCAGGCCTAGCGCCGCCCGCATCGGTCGATTGATCCACGGGCCGGTCTCGACCGACGGCGGCCACGTGCCTTCGTTCAGGCCACCCAGCACGAGAAGATCGGCGCGCTGCAATCGTGCTTCGAGGGGACCCCAAATGAACAGGCGCGGGTGACGCCCGAAGGCGGGCCGGATGGTCTCGGGCTCGAGCATCGCGGCGAACAGGCCGGGCCACTCGCCTGATGCGATGGCGGGCGTGCCTGTCCACGCCGTGCGCAGACGGCCGAGCACGTCGGCCAGCGCACTGCCGGCGTCGCCCGACCAAAGCGTCACGGTTGGCGAGAGCTTCTCCGCCGCGGCGACGGTTGCATCGATCAGTGCGTCGGGCGTGGCGTCGCTCTGCATCAGAGCGACGAGCGCCGAGGTTGCTTCATCGAGCTGATCGAGCAGCGTCTGCACGGCCGTGCGGTCGGCGGGATCGCCGAATTTCGCCTCGGCGACGCGCGCGCGAATTGCTGTCAGTCCCGCCGCCGGTTTGAGGCCGCGCAGGCATTTGCGATCGAGGCGTCGCGTCGCGTCCAGCACGAAGGCGCGGTCGTGGCCCAGGGTGCACAGCGGATGCTTGAGCAAAGCCAGCAGTTCGACCGGCGCGAAGCCTGCGTCGACCGTGGCGATCAACGCGTGCAGGAGACCGGCAGGGGGTGTGTCGACAAGCGAGGCGCCGGCTGAATCGTCGACATCGATCTGCCAGCGCTTCAGCTCGGCGGTGACGCGTCGCGCAAGCTCGCGATCGGGCGTGACGAGGGCCGCCGTGCGCGTCGGCGTGTCGAGGACGCTGCGCAAGGCTAGCGCCACGACCAGCGCTTCCTGATGCGGCGTAGCGCAGTCGGCGCGGGTCAGGTGCTCCAGCGAAGCGGCTTCGGGCTTGACCCAGGATTCGCTGGTCTCCGCCGGTCGCATCAACTCGCTGAGAAGGAAATGACGGGCCGAGCCGCCGACGGCACCGGGCCATTCAGCCACGTCGGCGCGAGTCCGTCCGAGCGCGCCCAGCAACTCGTGCAGGCCGTATTGCGGATGCGACGGATCGAGCACGTTCCAGCTCGACTCGTCCATGTCGCGGTCGAGACCGGGCAGGACCACGGCGCCTTGCGGCAGCTCGGCGATCGTTGCGAGCAGCTCGCGCGTCGCAGGTTGCGAGCCGGTCGAACCCGCCGCGATCACCGGCGTCGAGGGTGGGTTTGCGCGCCAGCGTGTGGCCTGGTTGCGAATGGCCAGCGTGCGTCGCTCGATGGCGTCGATCCGCCCGCGTTCGGTCAGAAGCTGCGGCCAGGCCTCACCGACGATCGCGAGAAAACGCAGCGTGCGCTGCCAATGGCTCGCGAAGTTGCCTTCGACCAGCCCTTCGAGTTGATCGAACGACACGCCTTCGATGGCGAGTTCGTCGAGCAACAGGCCAAGCTCACGCGCGAGCTTCAGCGCCTGCGCCGCCGACTGTGCGATGGGATGTCCCTGGTCGTCCTTGAAGGCTGCCACGAACTGGGCGAGCAGCGCCTCGCGCTCCGCCGTGTCGATGGCGGGTGGCAGCGTCAGCGCGTCACCATCACCGGAGGCGATTTCCCATTCGCCGTCATCGACGTCGCCCAGCGGCGCCATGCGCGGCAGGATCGTGGGCGTGCCGTCGGCGGCGCGCAGGAAGGCTTCACGCAAGGCGCGCACCGAGCGTCGCGTCGGCAGTAGGATCAGCACATCCGCGAGAGAAAGCGGATCGCCGCCGTGCTCGGCCAGCACCACCCGCGCCAGCTCGTCGGCGAAACGGCGTTCGGTGCCGATGGTGAAGAGGCCCTTCATCCCAGCACGCGTTCGGCTTCGGCGAGCGCGGCCGGCGTGCCGATATGGAACCAGTCGCCGTCATGCACGACGCCGTAGAGGCGGCCCGCCTGTTGCGAGCGGGTCCACAGCTTCAGCAGCGAGAAGGGACCTTCCGGCGATCCGTTGAACAGGCGCGAGTCGCAGACCGATATGCTGGCAAAGAGATACGGTGCGGTCTCGGCCGAGTCGCGATGGCGGGCGCGACCGTCGGGTTCGAGATAGTAGTCGCCGCGATCCTTCTCTTCGCGGCCGATGGCCTTTGCCAGCGGATGCAGCAGCAGCAGCGCGTCCATGCGGTTGGGATCCCACTTTTCGGCAAGGCGGCCCAGCATCGATTCCGGCCCGTCGCGCCACAGACCGTCGCCGTTCAGCACGAAGAAGGGCGCGTTGCCGAGCAAGGGCAGTGCGTTGCGGACGCTGCCGCCGGTCTCCAGCAACCGGTCCTCGCGAATGATGCGGGCTCGGCCGCCGATCCGCTCGGCAATCTGGTTACCCAGATGATGCACGTTGACGACGACGTTCTGCACGCCGCTGCGATCCAGCCGGTCCATCGTGCGCTCCAGCATCGACCGGCCGGCGACGGGAATGAGCGGCTTGGGAATCGAATCGGTCAGCGGCCGCATGCGCTCGCCGCGGCCGGCCGCCAAAATCATCGCGCTCCTGATCATGTGTCGGCTCCGATGCGTCGCAGTTCGGGGGGCAACAGACGATCGACCCACGCGCGCAGCGGCATCAGTGCTTCGTGCTCCAGCGAGCGTTCGAACATGCGCCAGACCCGCGGCAGGTATTGCAGATAGTCAGGCTTGCCGTCGCGTCGCAGCAGGCGGACGAAAACGCCGATGATGCGGGCATGGCGCTGTGCGGCCATCAGGGCGAAGCCGGTGCGGAAGCCGGCGGCATCGGCAATGCCGGCCTCGCCGATGTAGCGGTCCAGGCACGCAGCATGGACCGCCGGCGCCACGTCGCGGCGGGCGTCCTCGATCAGGGAGACGAGATCGTAGGAGGGGTGGCCGCGCTGGGCGTCCTGGAAATCGAGGAGGCCACACGCCTTCACGCCCGGCCGCGCTGGCAGCCACAGGAGATTGTCCTTGTGATAGTCGCGCAGCAGCAGCGTTTCGGTCATGGCGGGCAGGGCCGCCAGGCATTCGCGCCATGCCGCGACGTAGCGCGCCGTCTCCTCGGGGGGAGTGGGCCGGCCGGTCGCTTCCGGCAGGTACCATTCGGGCAGCAGCAGCGCCGCCTCGATCAACGCTTCGCCGGCATAGGCGCCGAGGCCCGGCACCAGGCTGCGTTCGCCTGCACGATAGAGTGCGACCAGCACGTCGGTGGCGCGGCTGTAGAGTTCGCCCTCGTCGCCGCCGGCCTTCAGGACCCGCGCGTAGGTGTCGTCGCCGAAATCCTCCAGCAACAGGAAGCCGTGCTCGACATCCTCGGCGAGGATTTCCGGCGCGCTGAGGCCGAGCCCGATGAGGTGCCGGGCGATCTGCACGAACGGTCGCACATCTTCCTGCGGCGGCGCATCCATCACGACCGCCGAGCCGCGCGGGCGGCTCAGCCTGAAATACTTCCGGAACGAGGCGTCGCCCGCCAGCAGCCGTTCGCCGGCATCGCCCCAGCCGGCGCGGCTCACGAACTCGGCGCGCAGCAGGTCGCGTTCAGTCTTCGCCAAAACGGGAGTCTCCTTGCAGGGTCGCGATCCGACCTTCGCCCACGACGGACAGGCTTATGGTGAGCCGCTCGCGCGGCAGCAGGTTGCCCAGACGCTCCGGCCATTCGACCAGGGCCACGCCATCGATGCGCGCCTCTTCCCAGCCCAGCTCGAAGACCTGTTCGGGCTCTTCCAGGCGATAGAGGTCGAAATGCCAGAAACTGCCGCGGCTGGTCTCGTAGACCTCGACCAAGGTGAAGGTCGGGCTGGGCACGATCAGCGCGGGCTCGCCCGCGGCGGCGCGCAGGATCGCGCGGGCCAGGGTGGTCTTGCCGGCGCCGAGACCGCCTTCGAGCGCCACGACGTCGCGCGGCCGCAGGCGGGCGGCCAGGCTCGCGCCCAGCCGCTCGGTGGCGGCCTCGTCGGGAAGGGGCAAAGAAAAAGTCGGCATCTTGCGATGCCGACTTCTTAGCATGAGCCGCTGTGGGCCGTTGCCGACCGCTTAGTAGCGGTAGAGGTCGCCCTTGAACGGGCCGGCCTCGGGCACGCCGATATACTTGGCCTGGTCGGGGCGCAGCTTGGTCAGCTTGGCGCCGACCTTCTCAAGGTGGAGTGCCGCGACCTTCTCGTCCAGGAACTTCGGCAGCGTGTAGACCTGCTTCTCGTACTTGGTCGGGTTGGTCCACAGCTCGATCTGGGCCAGCGTCTGGTTCGAGAACGAGGCCGACATCACGAAGCTCGGGTGGCCCGTGGCGTTGCCCAGGTTCACCAGGCGGCCTTCCGACAGCACGATGATGCGCTTTCCGTCGGGGAACTCGACCTCGTCGACCTGCGGCTTCACGTTGTGCCACTTGAAGTTACGCAAGCTCGCGATCTGGATCTCGCTGTCGAAGTGGCCGATGTTGCAGATGATGGCGCGATGCTTCATCGCCTTCATGTGCTCGAGCGTCAGCACGTCGACGTTGCCGGTGGCGGTGACGAAGATGTCGGCCTTGGGCGCCGCCTCTTCCATCGTCACGACCTCGTAGCCTTCCATCGCCGCCTGCAGGGCGCAGATCGGATCGACTTCGGACACCATCACGCGGCAGCCGGCCTGGCGCAGCGAGGCGGCCGAGCCCTTGCCCACGTCGCCGAAGCCCGCGACCATCGCCACCTTGCCCGACATCATCACGTCGGTGCCGCGGCGGATGCCGTCGACCAGCGATTCACGGCAGCCGTAGAGATTGTCGAACTTCGACTTGGTGACCGAATCGTTGACGTTGATGGCCGGCCACAGGAGCTTGCCTTCCTTCGCCATGTTGTAGAGGCGATGGACGCCCGTGGTCGTCTCCTCGGTGACGCCGCGGATCGAGGCGCCGAGCTTGGCGTACCAGCCGGGCTTTTCCTTGTTGGTCTTGAGGATCGCCTTGTAGAGGACTTCCTCTTCCTCGTTGGTCGGCTTGGAGACCAGCGAGGGATCCTTCTCCGCGCGTGCGCCGAGATGGACCAGCAGGGTGGCGTCGCCGCCATCGTCGAGGATCATGTTCGGCTCGCCGCCGTCGTGCCATTCGAAGATCTTGTGGGTGTAGTCCCAGTATTCCTCGAGGCTCTCGCCCTTGATGGCGAAGACCGGGGTGCCGGCCTTGGCGATCGCGGCGGCGGCATGGTCCTGCGTCGAATAGATATTGCACGAGGCCCAGCGGACGTCGGCACCCAGCGCCTTCAGCGTCTCGATCAGCACGCCGGTCTGGATGGTCATGTGCAGCGAGCCCGCGATGCGCGCGCCCTTCAGCGGCTTCTTCGGGCCGTATTCCTTGCGGATCGACATGAGGCCCGGCATCTCGGTCTCGGCCATGTCGAGTTCCTTGCGGCCCCAGTCGGCGAGTCCGATATCCTTGACGATGTAGTCGGCCATTTGGCGCTCCTTGGCTGTGCCGGTTCCGGCATGCGGCGAATTGCGAAAGCGGGCGTGTTCTATCAGCGGCGCGGAACAGCCTCAACGCGCCGGATCAACATATAAGCAATAATTTATGTCGATATGCCCCAGTCTTTATGCCGGGCATCGCCGCTGCTCAATCCTCGCCGAATTTTCCTTCGACGAGCGCCGAAATGGCGGCCATGGCGTCCGCTGCCTGACGGCCGGAGCACAGCACCTCGACGCTGCTGCCGATCCCGGCGGCGAGCATCATCAGGCCCATGATCGAAAGGCCCGAGACTTCCTGCCCCTTGAAGGAGACGCGCACGACCGCGTCGAACTGGCCCGCCGTGCGGACGAACTTGGCGGCCGCCCGGGCATGCAGTCCACGCTTGTTGCCGATGGCGAGGCTGCGCTTCAGCGCGCCAATACCGGCGTCGGCACTGGATCCCGGCAGGGTGTCGCTCACGAGGCTTCCTTCGCCAGGATCCGTGAGGCGACGGTGATGTATTTGCGGCCGGCTTCCTGCGCCATGCGCACGGCCTCCGCGATCGGCCGCGTGCGCACGCTGGCGAGCTTCACCAGCATCGGCAGGTTAACGCCGGCCAGTACTTCTACCCGCGCCTGCTCCATGATGGAGATCGCGAGATTTGACGGCGTGCCGCCGAACATGTCGGTCAGCACGATGACGCCTTCACCCGTCTCGCAGGCCCGAACCCGCTCCAGGATTTCCGCGCGTCGCTTCTCCATGTCGTCGTCGGCGCCGATGCAGACCGTGGACAGGCACTGCTGCACTCCGACGACATGCTCCAGCGCGGCCTTGAATTCCTGCGCCAGATTGCCGTGAGTCACGAGTACGATACCGATCATTCTTTGCTCTACCCTGCGCCACCGGCCTCCCCGGCCGCCCCAACGTCCCGGTGCGAGAGAGTGACGGAGCGGCCTGCGCTTCGCAACCAGTCTGCAATCTCCTCGGCCAGCGCCACAGAGCGGTGTTTGCCGCCGGTGCAGCCGATCGCGATGGTCAGATAGCTCTTGCCCTCCGCGTCGAACCGGGGCAGCAGCGGCCCGATCAGGCCCTGCAGGTTGTTCACGAACGGACGGTAGTCGGGGTCGGTTGCGATAAACGCCGCCACGGCCGGATCGCAGCCGGTAAGCGGCTTCAGAATGGGGTCGTAATGCGGATTCTTGAGGAATCGCGCGTCAAAGACCAAGTCCGCCTCGCGTGGCAGGCCGCGCCGAAAGGAAAACGACATCACGGAAATTCGGGTGCCGACGCTGCGCCCGCGGCCGAAATAACCGGCCAGCAACTGCTTGAGGCGGTGGGGCGACAGCGACGACGTGTCGATCGAGAGGTCTGCCGCGTCGCGCATCCAGCCGATCTGGCGGCGCTCCTCGGTAATGCCGTCGATGACCGGGCGGTCGGGCGCCATCGGGTGAGGCCGGCGCGATTCCGTGTAGCGCCGCTGCAGGGTTTCCGTATCGGCCTCGAGGAACAGCAGCCGCACGGCGAGGCCCGGATGCTCGCGAAGCTCGGCGACCTGCTCGACGAGAGTCCGCGCGTTGAAGCCGAAGGTGCGGGTATCGACGCCCAGGGCCAGAGGCGGGGCCGTTTCACCGGGCGCACCGCCCGTCGATCGCATGAGGTCGTGAAGCAGCGGCAGAGGCACATTGTCGACGGCGACATAGCCCAGATCGTCCAGCACGTTCAGCGCGGTTCCCCGGCCGGCGCCCGACAGGCCGGTGACCACGACGAAGGGCCGACGGGCATCTTGCGTGGTCGCGGGGTCGGGCAAGGCAGGGCTGTCTGGCATAGCGGGCTGTTTCGATCATGCCGCCGGGATTTGCGCCAGAGCAAGGCGCAACTTCGCAGAGGCGGAAGCTTCGAAAGGTGTCAGCCTGACGACTGGCAATTCGGTACCCAGCAGTTCTTCCCGGGCCGGCTCCGGCATACGTTCTATTTTCTCCGGCGGCACGAGATCGACCAGCAGGGAGATCGGGACCTGCGCGAGAAGCCGTGGACGGCCAACCTTCACGATCCCGATTCCGCGGACTTCCAACAGGCCGGAGATCGTGCCCGGCGGTGCGGCGATGAGAGATGGCCCCCGCCTGAACAGGGCGGTCTGGTCGTCCGCCACGAGCCTGGCGCCCGCATCGACGAGACGAAGCGCGAAGTCCGATTTGCCGGCGCCCGACGGCCCCCGCAGCAGGACGCCGCGCCAGCGCCTGCCGCCCGCCTGCAGCGCGACGCAGGTCGCGTGAATGAAAGTCGTTACCGTGACGGTCACTTCCGCCCGCTGGCCGACGGCAGCCGGACCGTGAATCGGGCACCCAGGATCCTGCCGTCCGGCGCGCGCCGGTTGCTCGCCGCGATCGTGCCGCCGTAGGTCTCCACGATCTGGCGGCAGATCGACAGGCCGAGGCCCGAATGCTGGCCGAAATGCTCGGTCGGGCGCTCGGAATAGAAGCGCTGGAAGATCGATTCGAGATTGTCCTCGGGTATGCCCTGGCCCTCGTCGTCGATGGTGACGACGAACGGCCCGTTGCGCGGTTCGCGGCTCAACTCGACGACAATCTTCGAGCCCCTGGGCGAGAAGGAGATCGCGTTGTCGATGACGTTGCGGAAGACCTGGCCGTAGCGACCGTCATGGCCATGCGCCACGAAGGGCGGATTGGCGGCCACGCGATACTCGACCTCGACGCCCGACTTCTGGTTGGCCGTTACCGCGTAGTGATGGACCATGTCGCGCAGCAGCCTGTCGAGTTCGACCGGTCGTACTTCGCCGCGCATCAGCTCGGCATCGAGGCGCGAGGCGTCGGAGATGTCGGAGATCAACCGGTTGAGGCGGTTGATGTCGTCCATGACGATGTCCATCAGCTTGGCGCGCCGCTCGGCATCGAGGTTGGGATGGCCCGCCATCTCGATCGCCGAGCGCAGCGACGTCAGCGGATTCTTGAGTTCGTGCGCCACGTCGGCGGCGAAGCTCTCGATCGTATTGATGCGCAGCCACAGCGCCTCGGTCATCGAGCGCAGCGCATCGTTCAGGTCGCCGATCTCGTCGCCGCGCTTGCCGAGATCGGGGATCTCCGGCCGGCTCTCGCGGGCGAGGCGGACCTCGTCGGCGGCGCGGGCCAGGCGCACGATCGGCTGGGTGATGGTGCCGGCGAGATAGAGCGACAACAGTACGGTGATGCCGAGCGCAGCCGCGGCGATGGTCAGCATGTCGTAGCGGACCTCGCGCAGCGACGCGGCGATGGCACGGTTGTCGCGGGTCAGCAGCAGGGCGCCCAGCACCTGCTTGTAGCGCTGCACCGGCACGGCGGCGCTGAGCATCAGTCGCCCGTCGCCGGCGCTGCGCACGGCCGAGGCATTGAAGCCGCGCAACGCGCTCGCCGCCTCGGGAAAGTCGCGCAGCGTCGGCACCGGCTTGTCGATGTATTCGGGATAATGATCGACCCTCGAGAGCTGGCGGGCGATCCAGTCGCTGATGCGGTCGCCGAACTTCGTCTCGGTTTCGATGGTGGCAACCGGCATTTCCGGCGGCGGCAGGGGCACGACGTGGATGCGGCCGACCTCGTTCAGCATCGCCGAATCGCCCAGCAGTTCGCCGGTCTCGCTGAAAAGGCGGGCGCGCACGCCGGTTGGGCGGACGAGGCGCGTGAGCAACTGCCGCGCGGCGTCGGCGTCCATGCGGTTGACCGTCGTCTCGCCGCCGACCACCGCGACCTCGCCGATGCCGGCGGCCACCATCTCGCCCTGCACCAGTAGCGAGGCGAGTTCGGTGTCGATCAGCTCCTCCTCGTAGTCGCTGAGGTAAACTGCGCCGAGGGTGAGCAGCGCCACCGGGATGAGGTTGAGCAGCAGGATGCGCCGGGTCAGCGGCGAGTGGCTGCGATCGACACTGCGCCGCCGGCGCAGCAGCGACGGCGAGTCGGCAGCGCCCGTCGCCTGCGGCGGTGCCTTGCGCACCGCACGCGGAAACAGGCGGCCGAGCGCCGTCGCGATCCGGGAACTTAAAGTCGGTGACCCGAGCGGACGCGGCGCGGGCTCAGGAGTCGCGGTATCGGTATCCGATGCCATAAAGCGTTTCGATCTGCTCGAACTCGCCATCGACCTCGCGGAACTTGCGGCGGACGCGCTTGATGTGGCTGTCGATGGTACGGTCGTCGACGTAGATCGTCTCGCCGTAAGCCGCGTCCATCAACTGATCGCGGTTCTTGACGTGACCGGGCCGCTCGGCGAGCGACTTCAGGAGCAGGAACTCGGTGACCGTGAGGTGCACCTCCTTGCCCTTCCAGGTGCACTGGTGACGGCTGGGGTCGAGGACCAGCTCGCCGCGCACGATGCGCTCGGCGGCGGCTTCGCCCTTGCCACCGCCCACGTCGGCGCGGCGCAGCACGGCCCGGATGCGCTCCAGGAGAAGGCGCTGCGAGAACGGCTTGCGGATGAAGTCGTCGGCCCCCATGCGCAGACCCAGCACCTCGTCGATCTCCTCGTCCTTCGAGGTCAGGAAGATGACGGGGAACTGCTGCGTCTTGCGGATGCGGTTCAGGAGCTCCATGCCGTCCATGCGCGGCATCTTGATGTCGAAGATGCCGAGGTCCGGGGGCGCCTGGTTCAGGCCTTCCAAAGCCGACGCTCCGTCATTGTAGGTCTTGATCTGGAACCCTTCGGCTTCGAGCAGCATCGACACCGAGGTGAGGATGTTGCGATCGTCGTCGACGAGGGCGATGTTCTTGCGCACGGCGTGGCTTCTCCTGCAGCGGACAACGGCAATCTGACCATGCTATCACAGACCGGGCCGTCGCCGCCGCCTTCCCGGTCCACAATACTCAACGAATAATTGCGGCTTTTTTGAACCGAAAATGACCCAAGACGACATGCCTCGCACCGTGCGCGCCCTGCTGCGCGGCCTCGATCGGGCGTCCCTGGCCACGTTCCTGCCCGCCGAACCGGCCGGCTGGCCCTATGCATCGCTGGTTCTGGTGGCGGTCGATCACGACCTGACACCCATCCTGCTGCTGAGCGATCTTGCAGAGCATACGAAGGCAATCCGGGCCGACGGCCGGGTTTCCCTGCTGTTCGACGGGACGGCGGGCCTCGACCAGCCCCTGACCGGACCGCGCGTCACCGTGCTGGGGCGTGCCGAACGGACCGACGACGAACGTCTGAAGCGGCGTTTCCTGGCCCGGCATCCCGATGCGGCCCTTTATGCCGGCTTCAAGGACTTCGGATTCTACCGAGTTTCCGTGGAGCGCAGTCATCTGGTGGGCGGTTTCGGCAAGATCCGATGGATCGACCGGGCTGGGCTGGCGGCCCCCGAGGCCGAGGGCCTGGCGGCGGCAGAACAGGGCATCGTCGGCCATATGAACGAGGACCATGGCGATGCGGTCCAGCTTTATGCCGAGAAGTTGATCGGCCGGACCGCCGGCGGGTGGACGATGACGGGCATCGATCCGGAAGGCCTCGATCTGCGGCGGGGCGGAGAGACCGCGCGGCTCGACTTCGACGCTCCGCTTGGGGCGGCCGGCGAAGCGCGCAAGGTTCAGGTGGCTCTGGTCGCCCGGGCTCGGACCGATCCTCCAGCGAAACCGGAAGAAAGGTGATTCCGCGACGCGACATTTATTTCGCGGTTGCGAAGTCCGATCCACATGATCCTCGACACTAACTTGTCGCAGGCACTTGCCACCCTATAGCCCTGCCAGTAGCGCATAGGGCAATAACACCTTCGCCATTCGGATTAGCCGGAAAGCAGGAGAAACGCTGTGCATCAGGCGGGCTTCGTCGTACCGAAACTTGGACTGGAAACACTCGGGCTCAAGAACCCGGGGAACGTCTACTGGAACCTCCAGGTTCCCGCGCTCTACGAGGAGGCGGTCCGCCGCCGCGAAGGTGTCGTGGCCGATGGCGGCGCGCTGGTCGTCCGCACCGGCGTCCATACCGGCCGCTCGCCCAACGACAAGTTCATCGTCGAGGACTCGGAGAGCAAGGGGCGGATCGACTGGGGCAAGACCAACAAGCCCATCACCCCTCCTGGCTATCGCGCGCTCTACAACCGCATGATCGCCTATGCGCAACGCCGCGATCTGTTCGTGCGCGACTGCTGGGCCGGCGCCGATCCCGCGCATCGCATCGGCGTGCGCGTGGTCAACGAGACGGCGTGGCACAACCTGTTTGCCCGCAACATGTTCCTGCGGCCCCGCCCCGAGGAACTCGAAGGCTTCAAGCCCGAGTTCACGATCCTGAACCTGCCGGGCTTCCAGGCCGACCCGAAGCTCGACGGCACGGCGTCGGACTGCGCCATCCTAGTGAATTTCACCGATCGCGTCGTGGCGATCTGCGGCACCTGGTATGCCGGCGAGATCAAGAAGTCGGTGTTCACGATCCTGAACTACCTGCTGCCGGACAAGAACGTGCTGCCGATGCATGCGTCGGCCAATCTCGGACCGAAGGGCGACGTCGCGGTCTTCTTCGGCCTGTCGGGCACCGGCAAGACCACGCTCTCGGCCGATCCGACCCGCACCCTGATCGGTGACGACGAGCATGGCTGGGCCGAGGACAGCCTCTTCAACTTCGAGGGCGGCTGCTACGCCAAGGTGATCAAGCTCAGCCGCGAGGCCGAGCCCGAGATCTATGCCACCACCGGCCGCTTCGGCACGGTGCTGGAGAACGTCGTGATCGATCCGGCAACCGGCCGGCTCGACCTCGACGACGGCGCCTATACCGAGAACACGCGCGCCTGCTATCCGCTCGACTTCATCCCGAACACCTCGGCCACCGGCATCGCCGGCACGCCCGAGAACATCGTGATGCTGACGGCCGATGCGTTCGGCGTGCTGCCGCCGATCTCCCGCCTGTCGCCGGAGCAGGCGATGTACCACTTCCTCTCGGGCTACACGGCGCGCGTCGCCGGCACCGAGAAGGGCGTGACCGAGCCGCAGGCGACCTTCTCGACCTGCTTCGGTGCGCCGTTCATGCCGCGCCATCCGACGGTCTACGCCAAGATGCTGGGCGAGAAGATGGCCCGCCAGAACGTGAAGTGCTGGCTGGTGAATACCGGCTGGTCGGGCGGTGGCTTCGGCGTCGGCGAGCGTATGTCGATCCGCCACACGCGCGCGATGGTACGCGCGGCCCTCGACGGCACGCTGGCCGGTGTCGCCTCCTCGACCGATCCGCACTTCGGCATGCAAGTGCCCAGCGCCTGCCCCGACGTGCCGGGCGAGGTGCTCAATCCGAAGAACACCTGGAAGGACAAGAAGGCCTACGACAGCGCCGCGCGTGACGTCGCCCAGCGCTTCGAGAAGAACTTCCAGCAGTTCGAGAGCCACGTCGACGACAAGGTCAACAAGTCGGCCATCCGCGCCGCGGCCTGAGGCCAGCGCGACATCGCTTCGGCGCGGCGGACATCCTATGATGTCCGCCGCGTGAGCCCTTCCGAGACACCCCCTCCTGTCGCAGCGGCAGCGGCCTTGCGCCGGCGCTGGCGGCTGCCGCTCGTCGCCGCTCTGGCGCTTGCCTTCGTCTCGCTCGCGCTGATTTCCGGCATCGCCTACATCGTGGTCCTGGCCGGGGCGACCGGTACCGCGGACCGACTGCTGGTCGACCGCGCGGCCCGCGTGGTCGATGCCCAGGTGGCGCTGGTGCGCAGCCGGCTCGATCCGGTGGGCGAGCAGCTCGAACTGATCGCCGCGCTGGCGGCCGGCGGGCGCATCGACATCGAATCGCCCGTCGCGGTGCGCGAGATGCTGGCGGTCATGATGCGCCAGGTCCCGGCGGTGTCGGCGATCGGCTTCGCCACGCTCGATCTCCAGCTGCATCGCGCGCTCCGCGAGCCCGACGGCACGATCGAGCGGGAAACCATCTCGCTGGTCACCCAGCCGCAGGGCATGGAGCGCTTCCGTCAGCTCCAGACGGCGCAGCAAACTTTCTGGGGCGCGCTCTTCTGGAGCGAGACGATCAAGCAGCCGGTGGTCAACGTGCGCACGCCGGTGCGGCGCATCGACAACGCCTTCATCGGCGGCCTGATCGCCACGGTGGCGGTCGGCGATCTCTCCTACCTCATCGGCAATCCGAGCCGGGGCGGAGACGGGCGATACTTCATCCTCGTCGGCCGCGACCAGGTCCTGGCGGCGCGCCGGCTGATCGACCCGCGCGGACTGGGCCTGTCGGAACAGCGGCCGCTGCCGACGATCAAGGAAGTCGACGATCCGGTGCTGGCCAAGATCTGGGACCCGCCGGTGCGCTCGCCGCAGATCGACCGGGCGCTGGGCTCGCTCGGCCATGTCGTCGAGGAAGGCGGCCGGCGCTGGGTGTTCGTCTATCGCGAACTCAGGCTGTTCGGGCCGGAACCCTGGCTGGTCGGGCAGTACTTTCCGATCGAGGACGCGACCGGCGACCTCAACCGGTTGACCAACGGCGCGATTGTCGGCGGCATCACGCTGGCCATCGCTGCGTTGCTGGCGCTGTTCATGGGGCTCAGCATGGCGCGCTCGATCCGCACGCTGACGTCGGCCGCCGAGTCGATCGAGCATCTCAAGTTCGATCAGCCGTTCCATCGCCGGTCGCGCCTTCGCGAGATCGACGATGCCGGCCACAGTCTCGACAAGGCGCGCGGCGCGCTGAAATGGTTCGGCGCCTACGTGCCCCATCGCCTGGTCTTCCGGTTGATGGAACTCGGCGAGGACGCGGTGGCGTCGCGACGCCGCACTGTCACGGTGATGTTCACCGACATCGTGGGCTTCACGCCGCAGGCCGAGGATCTGCCGGAGCAGGAAACGGCCGACATGCTCAACCATCATTTCGCGCTGCTGGGCGCCTGCATCGAGAACGACCAGGGCGTGATCGACAAGTACATCGGCGACTGCGTCATGGCCGTGTGGGGCGGCCTTTCCAAGATGGACGACCATGCCGATCGTGCGGTGCATGCCGCGCTGGAGATGGGCCGTGTCCTGCAGGAGGACAACCGCCAGCGCGCCGCGTCGGGCAAGGCTCCGGTGCGGTTACGCATCGGTATTCACTCCGGGCCGGTGGTCGTCGGCAACATCGGCGCACCGGGACGGGTCAACTACACCGTGGTCGGCGACACGGTGAACGTCGCGCAGCGCTTCGAACAGCTCGGCAAGGAGTTCATGCGCGACGACGAGGATGTGATCGTGCTGGCGAGTGGCGATACGATCGCGGCGATGAATCACCCGGAAGTGCTGGGCGTTCTGCCGACTCCGGAATTGCGGCACGTGAAGGGCAGGGACGAGCCGGAGCAGGTCTATCGCCTGATGTGAGCGAAGCGGCCCTGCGCTGGACGGGATATGGTCTTCGCCGGTACTGTGCCGCCGTTCTTTTCGTCGGCATTTTCAGGGAACGAGCAGCACATGGAACGACGCAAACTTCTTGCATTGTCGACGGCCATGCTGGTCCTGGCTCCCTTCGCCGCGCGCGCCCAGGATTCCAACAAGCCGTTCACGACCGAGCAGCTCGACCAGTTGCTGGCGCCCATCGCCCTCTATCCCGACGCGCTTCTGTCGCAGGTGCTGATGGGTGCGACCTATCCCCTGGAGATCGTCGAGGCGGCGCGCTGGTCGCAGGCCAATCCCAACCTCAAGGGCGATGCTGCCGTTGCGGCGGTGAAGGACAAGAGCTGGGACGTCAGCGTGAAGTCGCTCACCGCGTTTCCGCAGACGCTGCAGATGATGAACAACCAGCTCGACTGGACCCAGAAGCTGGGCGACGCGATGATCGGCCAGCAGAAGGACGTTGCGACGGCGGTCCAGCGGCTGCGTGCCAAGGCGGAGGCGGCGGGCAACCTGAAGTCGACGCCGCAGCAGAAGGTGACGACGCAGTCGAGCGGCGGTGCCAATGCGATCGTCATCGAGCCGGCCAATCCGGAAGTCATGTACGTGCCTTACTACAATCCGGCCTGGGCCTACGGCCCGTGGCCCTATCCGGCCTATCCGCCGCCCTATTATCCGCCGCCACCCAATTACGGCGCGGCGCTTATGACCGGCATGATGTTCGGCCTGGGCGTTGCCGCCGGCGCGGCGATGTTCGGCGGCTGGCACTGGGGTTACGGCGGCGGCGGCTGGGGCAACAGCTATACGACCGTGAACGTCAACCGGGCGACCAGCATCAGCGCCAACAACTTCAACGCCGACCGCTATCGCAACGGCCAGTGGAACCACGATCCGGCGCACCGCGACGGCGTGCCCTACCGCACGCCGGCCGAGCGCCAGGCGTTCGGCCAGCATCGTCCCGATTCGCAGCAGCGCGAGCAGTTTCGCGGCCAGCTCGACGGACGCGGCAACTACACGCAGCGTCCCGGCGAGAATCGGCCAGCCGAGAATCGTCCCGCAGAGAACCGGCCGGCGGAGAACCGCAACCTGGAGAATCGTTCCGCCGGCGAGCGCGGCGCGTTCGGCGACATCAACCGCGGCGGCAGCGCCAACCGCGACCTCGAACGTGGCAGTCAGTCCTGGGGCAACCGGAGCTGGGGCGGCGGCGGCGGCGGTGAGCATTTCGGCGGCGGTGGCGGCGGCAGGTTCGGGGGAGGACGGCGATGAGCGGCACGATGTTCAGGCGCGGTCTTCTCGCCCTTGTCGTGTTCGTGGGCCTTGCAGGGGGCCTGGCCGGCGGCGTGATCGCCCAGCAGGCGGCGAAGGTGCAGGGATACCCGACCGCCGAGGCGGCTGCCAACGCGTTCACGGACGCGGTGCGCAAGATGGATGCCCAGAGGCTGGGCGCTTTGCTCGGGCCCGAGTGGCGAGAATTCGTGCCGGCGACCTCCGAGCAGGTCCAGGCGCGCCGCGCGGCCTATCTTGCCGCGTGGGACGAGGGTCACGAGGTCAAGGTTTCGGGCGACAAGGCGACGATCGTGGCCGGCAAGGCCGGCTGGACGCTGCCGATTCCGATCGTGAAGGACGGCGCGGAGTGGCGTTTCGATGCCGTCGCGGGCTGGCGCGAAATGCGCCTGCGCCAGATCGGCCATGACGAAGCCGCTGTCATCCAGACGATGCTGGCGATCGTCGACGCCCAGCGGGACTACGTCGCGCTCGATCCGATGAAGACGGGCTCGCCGGTCTATGCGCGTCGTCTGCTCAGCTCGCCCGGCAGCAAGAACGGTCTCTACTGGGAAACCACGCCTGGCGAGCCGCAGAGCCCGCTGGGGCCGGCCGTCGCCCGCGCCCAGGTCGACGGCAAGTCGCCGGACGGCCACTACGGCTACTATTTCCGGCTTCTCTATGCGCAGGGGCCCGCGGCGCCCGGCGGCGCCCGCGACTACATCGTGAACGGCCGCATGATCGGTGGCTTCGCCGCCATCGCCTGGCCCGTTCGTTACGGCGTGACCGGCGTGATGACTTTCATCGTCGACTACAAGGGCGAGGTCTTCCAGCAGGACCTCGGACCCGATACGGCGCAGCGCGCCGGGATGATGACGACCTTCAATCCTGATAAGGGTTGGGTGAAAGCGGACATGACGCCTCCGTGACGGAGGCGTGCTCAGGGGGAGAAGTGCGATGAAGACCAAGGTTCTGACGCTGCTGTTGGCAGCCGGTTTCCTGGGTGGCTGCAACATGAACAACCTGTCCGACGGCCAGACCGGCGCGCTGGTCGGCGCGGCGGCCGGCACGGGCATCGGCCTGGCGACCGGTGGCAGCTTCGGCGCGGTGGTTGGCGCGGGCCTGATCGGCGGGGCGGTCGGCTATCTCGGCGGCACCGCCATCGGCAACAGCAAGTAAGCGCGGAGCTTTCCATGATTTCCAGGTTCATCGTCGCGCTCGGTGCGGCCCTCGTCGGCCTCTCGGCGTCCGCCCAGGCCCAGATGCCGCCGCTCAATTTCGACCAGGCCGCCTACATCACGTGCAAGGAAGCGCATGCGATGAACCCGGAGGCGCGCAAGGCGCTGGCCGTGTTCCTCGCCGAGCATTCGGCGCGCGTGCGCGGCGTGGTGATCCCCGATGGCGAGCAGGGCGCCCAGCTCGCCCATCTGGTGCGCGGCGGCTGCACCCTGTCGCCCGACGCCTACCTGTTCACGGTGGTGGACCGCGCCATCCTGGCCGAGAGCTCGAAGCTCCCGAAGCGCCGCTAGTTACTTCCAGCTACGGCTTCCAGCGGGTCACGCCGAGAGCTGCCGACACCAGGTGGGCGGCGTGACGCAGGCGGCAGAGGCGAAGTCCTGCGCGCCGGAAGTCTTTCATCTGGAGCGCCGTCGGATATCCCAGATACTGACCGTCCGAGAGCCGCTGCGGTTGTCCCGCGCTCCTGTCGGCCGAGAGACGCGCCAGTGCAGCCGGCAGGGCGCGCGCGCCGGCGGAGAAGAATTGCGTCGTCAGTTCGCCGACCGACGTTGCGCCATCGATCGGCACTTCGACCTGGGCAATGATGCGGCCGGCGTCGATCGTGCGATCTTCAATCGCGTGAACCGTGGCGCCTGAAATGCGCTCCTGCCTCGCTCGCGCCCACAGCACGGGGCAGGGGCCGCGCAGTTTTGGAAGCAGGGACGGGTGAACATTCAACGCAGCCACCTTCGGCAGAGCGATCAGAGGGGGCTGCAGGATCTGGTCAAAATTCATGACGACGATGAAATCGGGAGCGCAAGCCTGTATGGCGGCAAGTGTCTCGGCGGAATTGACGTCGGATGTTTCGACGAACCGCGCACCATAGTGCCGCGCCAGTTCGGGCAATGTCGCCAGTGCCGGGGGTCGTCCGGTGACCCGCGAAAGCCAGCGCGCGAAAAAGGCGACGATCGGTACCGATATCAGGTCGAAGCCCAGCCAGAGGTTGAGTGGGATGCCATAGCGCCGGAAGCCAGCAGTCGTTTGCTCCCAGAATGTGCCGTGACTGGAGCCGAACCGCCGCGAGGAGAGGACGAGACCTATGTCGTTTCCGAATTCCGCGAACACCGCGTTCAATGCCGGGAGGCAACACAGGCTGTCGATATGGCAAAATACGATGGTACGCGTCTTGGGCCTGTTCTCCGTAGCGGACGGCATGCGGCCCTACTCCTTCAACATCCGCGCACTCAGCCAGACGGGAAGCAGCGCCGTAAACCAGACGCCGATGGCGAGGCCAAAGGGGAAGGCGATCCGCGGTCTGTTGCGGGCGAGGCCGTGCCGGATGATCTGCGAGGCTCGCCCGGTGCTCATCGTTTTCGGTCTGGGATCGGCGATCGCATCGGTCATGCGGCTCGTTACATAGCCCGGGCAGACGACGCTTAATCCGACATTGGCTTTTGCGAGGGGGAAGCGAAGGCTCTCTCCCCAGACGCGTATCGCCGCCTTGCTCGCGTTATACGAAGCGGATCGCGGGCGGCCGAAGAAAGCCGCAAGGGACGAAATCACGCCAACTTGTCCTTCGCGTCGGGCCATGAGGCGATCAATCAGCGGCTCGACAGTGTTCAGTACACCCGTGATATTGACCGCGATGGTCCTGTGGGCCGAATCGAAGGGTTCGACTTCCAGGTTGTTCTGGTCGAGCGATATCCCGGCGTTGGCAATCAGCAGGTCGACTGGATGAGCGTCGTCGAACGCCTTCAACCAGAGCGCCATTGCGGATCGATCGGTGGTGTCGACGGTGTCGGCAAGCACCGTCGCGCCCCTGGTTCGACAGGCATCCGCAACCGCGGACAGACGCCTAGCGTCACGGCCCGTCAGGCCGAGAACGACGCCAGGAGCAGCATAGTCGATGGCCAGCGCCTCCCCGATGCCACTCGAAGCGCCAGTGATGATGATGTGGCGGAATGTTTTCATGTTGGGGCAGATGTATTGAAATGATAGTGACCTTGCGAGTGCTGGACCACGCATTTATGTTGGCCGACAGCGCATTGACCGATGGTCGAAAGTCGGGACGTGACCCGTAGATTTCTCTTCGACGTCAGCGGGCTGCTTCACTGGTATGCCTTCTTCCCGAATCCCTCTGGCATCCAGAGGGTGGCTGAAAAGCTGCTTACCTCGACGGTAGTTCAGCGTAACAAGCACGTGGAGTTCGTGGCGCGCGCTCTTGGCGGCGATGAACTCTACAGGGTGGATGGCCGCACATTGCGTGATCTCCAGGATCCGCTGCGGCGCAGGGCGGCGATAGCCCGCCTGCGCGCCCTCTTCACGATGACGATGCGACAGGCACGGCGCGGTGGCCCCTTATCGGACATGGCCATTGTCCACGCTCCCTACTTCCTCCTCGGTCATGCTCGTCTGGCGCCGTTGGTCGAGGCCTGGTTCGGCAGGCGATTGCCGACCGCCTTGCCGCCACTGGAAGTCGTGCGGGAGCCCGGGCCGCAGGATACGTTTTTCAACCCAGGGGATTTGTGGTGGCAGAATTACTACGCCCCGTTCGTGCTTCGGCTCAAAGCCCGCACAGGGGTGAGGGTCGTGCAGATGATCCACGATCTTTTCTTTATCGAACGGCCTGACTGGGCCTCGCCAACCTTCGTGCGCACATTCACGTCCACTTTCAGCGAGGCTGCACCTGGCGTCGATCGTTGGCTGACCAATTCGGTTTTCGTGAAGGAACAGCTCGGGGTTTACATGGAGAGCCACTCGCTGCCTCCGCGACCGGTCGAGGTCCTTCCCATGGGCTGGGATAGTTTCGCGGTTTCAAGGGGGGAGGATCGCCCCGGCGCCGGGACGGCGCTCCGCCGCTCCGGCATCGTCGGTCAACCCTTTATCCTGTTCGTCGGAACCATCGAGCCGCGCAAGAATCTGGCCATGCTACTCGATGTCATGGAGGACTTGCGCCGGGATCTCGGTGAGCGTGTTCCAGACTTGGTGGTCGTGGGCGGTTACGGGTGGAGCGCGAAGGGTCTTGCGGCGCGCCTGTGGCGCACCCCGCACACCAGGTGGCTGACCAGGGTTCGCGACGCCGATCTGTCTGCCATCTATCGCGCCGCGCTCTTCACTGTGTCGCCCAGTTATTCCGAGGGATGGGGACTACCGGTGCAGGAGAGCATCGCCCATGGCGTGCCCTGCATCGCCTCGACCGGCGGAGCGCTGCGTGAGTCCAGTCGTGGCCTTGCGGTTCATTTCGATCCTTTGGATCCTGCGAGTTTGAAATCTGCGATGGCCCATTGGATCAACGATGGCGCCGCCCTTCAGCGAGAGCGGGCGAGAATTGCCGAGGCCCTGGACTCGGGGCATTTCCCCACCTGGAACGATGCGGGGCAGGTGTTGTTGAAGCAGGCGAGCCTCGACGGAAACGGACGCGACCCGTGAGTGCGCGGTTGCTCTACGATCTGACGGGACTGGTGCATTGGTATGCCTACTTCCGGCATCCCGGCGGTGTGCAGAGGGTTATCGAGAAAGTGGCGTCCTCGGACGTCGTCCGACAATCGTCCACGGTCGAGTTCGTGGTGCGCATACTCGGTAGCGATCGATTCTACAGGATCGAACCCGAACTGATTGCCAACCTCGGTAGCGGACGCTCCTCGGCAATCTCGCGCCTGCGGCGTATTCTGGCGCAGGGATTGCGATTGGCGACACTCCCGGAAATGCTGTCCGAAGGTCGATACTTTCATCTGCCGTATCTGGCAGCCGGGCTGACCCGAATGGAAGGTCTCATCGAGGCCTGGACGGAAGGAGCCGCGCGGCGGTCATTGCCGACGCTCGATATCGTCGCGCCGCCCGGCTCGCAAGACGCGTTGTTCAATCCCGGCGATCTCTGGTGGCAGAAGAAGTACGTCGCGACGGTCGCTGGTCTGAAGAAGCGAACGGGCGTGCGGATCGTCCAGATGATCCACGACCTCTATCTGATCGAGCGGCCGGAATGGACTCCCGCCGGCGCCGTGCGGGTTTTCGCCGAGCAGCTTCACGGGATCGCCCCGAGCGTGGATTGCTGGCTGACCAGCTCGCAATTCGTCAGGCAACAGGTGCAGCGCTATCTCGCCGACCGGTCGGTACGGGAAAAGCCGATCGCTGTCTTGCCGATGGGCTGGGACAGCTTCGATGCCTTGCGCGACGCGGGCCATGATCGTCTCTCCGACCGCCTGGTCCTTGGGCGTCATGGACTGATCGACAAGCCGTTCATGCTGTCGGTCGGCACGATCGAGCCACGCAAGAATGTCCCGGCGCTGCTCGATGCGACCGATGAGCTTCGGGCGCGGTTTGGCGACGTTGTCCCGCGTCTGGTGATCGTCGGTGGCTACGGCTGGAAAGCGGCCGAGGTGCGCGCCCGGCTGGCATCCGGTTCCCGCAACGGCAACCTGCTCTGGCTCGAAAATCTTTCCGACGGCGATCTCGGGGTCCTCTACAGGAACGCTCTTTTCACGGTCATGCCGAGTCACGGTGAAGGCTGGGGGCTGGCGGTGCAGGAGAGCCTTGCCCTCGGGGTGCCCTGCATCGCCTCGAATGCCGGAGCGACGCGCGAGGCCGGCCTCGATCTCGCAACCTACTTCGATCCCGCGAGTCCCGAAGCGTTGACGCGGGCGATGGCCGCCTGGATCTCCGACGGAGAGGTTCTGGCGGCCGCCAGAGACAGGATCGCGCGCGCGCTGGCGACGCGGAGGTTTCCCAGCTGGAACGACGCCGGAAGCCTGCTGCTCAGGTCAGCTTTATCATGACGTGCCGGGCATAGGCCGGGCGCGTCGTGAGCCGCTCGTACCACGCCCGGACGTTCTTCAGGTCCGGGCGTTCTATTTCCAGCGCGTACCAGCGATGGATGAAGCAACCGACGGGGATGTCGCCGACCGTGAAACGGTCGCCCGCGACGTAGCGCTTGCCGGCGAGCCAGCCGTCGAGCCGGCCGAACAGCTTGCCGGCCTCCTGAGCCGCTTTCCCGATCGCCGCCATGTCGCGCTTTTCCGGCGGCGTGCGGATCAGGCCCCAGAAGGCGATGCGCATCGGCTCGGCGATGGTGCTGAGCTGCCAGTCCATCCAGCGGTCGGCCTCGCTGCGCTGGCCGGGATCGGTGGGCCAAAGCGAGCCCGCGGCATACTTCGCCGCGAGATAGCGCACCGCCGAGTTGCTCTCCCAGATGATGCGCCCGCCATCGTCGATGGTCGGAACGACGCCGTTGGGATTCATGTCGAGGTACCATTTCTGGTCGTTGCCGCCGAACGCGCCGCCGACATCGGTGCGCTCGTACTTCACGCCGCACTCGTCGGCGCACCACAGCACCTTCATCACATTGATCGAATTGGCGCGGCCCCAGATCTTCATGGCGTTCCTCAATTTTGTGTCGATGCAGGAAACGGTGTCATCCCGAGCGCAGCGAGGGATCCTTGGTAGGCGTCGCTAAGGATCCCTCGCTGCGCTCGGGATGACACTGGTGTTGTGGTCGGGTTTCGAGCCGCATCAATGCGCGGCCGCCCAGTTGTCGCCGACGCCGGTGTCGACGACCAGCGGGACGGTGAGCGAGGCGGCGCCTTCCATGATCTTGCGGGTCACGTCCCTGGTCTTGTCGAGCTCCTTCTCGGGCACTTCGAACAGCAGCTCGTCGTGGACCTGGAGGAGCATCTTGGCCTTCAGCTTGGCGGCGGTGAGCGCGCCGGGGAGGCGGATCATCGCGCGCTTGATGATGTCGGCGCCGCCGCCCTGCAGCGGCGCATTGATCGCGGCGCGCTCGGCGAAGGCGCGCATGCCCTGGCTCTTGTCGTGGATGAAGCGCAGGTGGATCTTGCGGCCGAACGGCGTCAGCACGTAGCCGTGCTTGCGCGCGAATTCCTTGGTCCGTTCCATGTAGTCGCGGATTCCGGGATAACGCTGGAAGTACTTGCCGATGTACTCCTTCGCCTCCTGCTGGCCGATACCGAGCTGGTTGGCGAGGCCGAAGGCCGAAATGCCGTAGATGATGCCGAAGTTGATCGCCTTGGCCCGGCGGCGCATCAGCGGGTCCATGCCCTTGACCGGCACGCCGAACATCTCGCTCGCCGTCATCGCATGGATGTCGTCGCCGCGCGCGAAAGCTGCTTTCAGTTCGGGTATGTCGGCGACGTGCGCCAGCAGGCGCAGCTCGATCTGCGAATAGTCGGCGCTCAAGAGCTTGTGGCCGGCCTCGGCAATGAAGGCCTGGCGGATCTTGCGACCTTCCTCGCTGCGCACCGGGATATTTTGCAGGTTGGGGTCGGTCGAGGCGAGGCGCCCCGTGGCGGCGCCGGTCATGTGATACGAGGTGTGGACGCGGCCCGTCCTGGCATCGACCTGGCGCATCAGCGCGTCGGTGTAGGTGCCCTTGAGCTTGGCGAGCTGGCGGTGCTCGAGGATCTTCACCGGCAGCGGATGGCCTTGCGCGGCGAGATCGTCGAGCACCGAGGCGTCGGTCGCCCACGAGCCGTTCTTGTTGCGCTTGCCGCCGGGCAGCTTCTGCTCGTCGAACAGGATTTCGCCGAGCTGCTTGGGCGAGCCCACGTTGAATTCGCGGCCGGCAATCTTGTGGATCTCGCCTTCGAGTTCGGCCAGCCGCTTCTCGAAGTCGGCGCTCAGTCCCTTGAGCTTCAGCGCATCGACCTTGATGCCGGCGCTTTCCATCGAGATCAGCACCGGGATCAGCGGCCGCTCGATCGTCTCGTACATCGAGGTGACGTGCTCAGGGACGAGGCGCGGCTTGAGGCGTGCCCAGAGCTGCATGGTGACGTCGGCATCCTCGGCGGCGTAGTCGCGCGCCTTGTCGAGCGGCACCTTGTCGAAGGTCACCTGCTTGGCGCCGCTGCCGGCCACGTCGGAGAACTTGATGGTCTTCTGGCCGAGATGCAGCTCCGCCAGCTCGTCCATGCCGTGGTTGTTCTTGCCGGCGTCGAGGACGAAGGAGATCAGCATCGTGTCGTCGACCGGTCCGATCTCGATCCCGTGCCGGCGGAACACCGCCATGTCGTATTTGATGTTCTGGCCGACCTTGAGCACGGCCGGGTCTTCCAGCAGCGGCTTCAGCTTCTCGATCGCCGTCTTCAGCGGGATCTGGCCGTCGAGCAGCTTGCCGGCATCCTTGTCGCCACCGTCGCCCAGAAGATCGAGCGCGCCCTGCACGGCGGCGCCGGGGACGCGATGCATCAGCGGCAGGTAGGCCGCCCGGCGGCGCGTCGAGTTGACGTCGCCCCACGGGCCTTCGAGCAAGGCGAGGGAGACACCGACCAGGCCGGCATTGTTGGAATCGAGTCCGTCGGTCTCGCAGTCGAACGCGACCGTGCCGGCGCGCGTGGCTTCGGCGATCCATTCGTCGAGCAGCTTCTCGTCCTGGATCAATTCGTAGTCGGCCGTCGTGAAGTCGCGGTTGGGCTTCTTCGACGCGGAGGCGGCGGGCGCGGGCGTCGGCTCGGCCTTCTTCGCCGGCGCGGGCGCGGAAGGGGGCGCGACCGGCGCTATCGCTTCGCCCAGCTCAGTGGTGAATCGCTGCAGCAGCGTCCTGAAACCCTGTTGCTCCAGCCACGGCAGCAGCACGTTGGGATCGGGCCGGCGCTTGTCGAAGGAATCGGGATCGGCCGGCGCCGGTACGTCGTCGCGCAGCGTGACGAGCTGCTTGGAGATGCGGATCAGCTCGGCATTGTTCTCGAGCGATTCGCGGCGCTTGGGCTGCTTGATCTCCTTGGTGCGCTCGAGCAGCGCTTCCAGGGAGCCGTACTCGTTGATGAGCTGCGCGGCGGTCTTCACGCCGATGCCCGGCGCGCCCGGCACGTTGTCGGTCGAATCGCCGGCCAGCGCCTGCACGTCGACGACCTTGTCGGGCGTGACGCCAAACTTCTCCATCACCGCCTCAGGCCCCAGCTTGATCTTCTTGATCGGGTCCATCAGCTCGACGCCCGGCCGCACGAGCTGCATCAGGTCCTTGTCCGACGAGACGATGGTGCAGGTGCCGCCGGCCTCCAGCGCCAGGCGGGCATAGGTCGCGATCAGGTCGTCGGCCTCGTAGCCGTCGAGTTCGCACACCGTGACGTTGAACGCGCGCGCCGCTTCGCGGATCAGCGGGAACTGCGGGATCAGGTCTTCCGGCGGCTCGGGGCGGTTGGCCTTGTACTTGTCGTAGATTTTGTTGCGGAAGGTGACGCTGCCGGCGTCGAGGATCATGGCGATGTGATCGATCTCCGGATTGTCCAGCAGGTCGGCCACCAGCATGCGGCAGAAGCCGAACACCGCGTTGATCGGCGTCCCGTCGGGCCGATTCATCGGCGGCAGGCCGTGATAGGCGCGGAACAGGTAGCCGGAGCCGTCGATCAGATAGAGGTTGCGGATCGGCTTGTTCTCGCCGTCCGCCGGGGTCGTCGCGGGAGCCTTGGATTTCGCCATGCCCAAGGCCTAGCACGCGGCGCCCTGCGGTGGGAGATGCGCCGTGATAGGATCGGTGCATGGCTATCGTGCTTTCGGAAAATTTCCGCGCCCTGTTCTACGCACCCTTCTATGCGGCCCATGCCACGGGTGCCTTCGCGCGGGCGGGTGTCGAGGTCGAGCTGCGGCCCTCGCCCGATCCGCTGGCGGCCGCCGCGGCACTGCGGGCCGGCGAAGTCGACGTGATGTGGGGCGGACCGCTGCGCGTCATGATCGCCCGCGACACCGACCCGAAGTCGGACCTGGTCTGCTTCTGCGACGTCGTGGCGCGCGATCCGTTCTTCGTGATCGGAGCACGGCCGCGTCCCGACTTCAGGTTCGCCGATCTCCTGTCGATGAAGCTCGCGACGGTCTCGGAAGTGCCGACGCCCTGGGTCTGCCTGCAGGACGATCTGAGGCGCGCCGGCGTCGATCCCGCGAAGGCCGATCGTGTCACCGACAGGAGCATGGCGGAGAACGAAGCGGCGTTGCGCGAAGGCAAGATCGACGCCGTGCAGGTCTTCCAGCCCTATGCCGAGCGGCTGATCTCGACGGGCGCGGGACACGTCTGGTACGCCGCCGCCGATCGCGGCCTGACCGCTTACACGACGCTGGTGACGCGACGCGGGCTGCTCGAGAGCCGCGCGGACGAACTCTCGCGCATGATCCGCGGCATGGACGCGACCCTGAAATGGTTCGCCACGGCGCCGTCGTTCGACATCGCCGATACGGTGCAGTCGTTCTTTCCCGACGTTTCGCGCGACCTGTTCGCGGCCTGCATCGACCGCTATCGCGCGCTGAATCTCTGGGGGCCGGATCCGGTCATTCGCCGCGAGGGCTACGACCGGCTGCACGCTGCCATGCGCTCGTCCGGTATCCTGTCGGGTGACATCGCCTTTGAGGACGTGGTCGACACGAAGCTCGCATCGGCCGCCATCGGGAGCGTCACTCGGGCTTGATGCCCTTGTCCTGGATGATCCTGCCCCAGCGCGCGGATTCGGCGCGCACGAAGGCGGTGAACTCGGCCGGCGTGTTGCCGCCGGGCTCGGCGCCCAGCGCCGCCATCTGCTCCTTCACGCTGGCGCTGCGCAGGGCCTTGGCCACCTCGTCGTAGAGCTTGCCGGCGATGGCGCGTGGTGTGTCCCTGACCAGGAAAAGCCCGTTCCAGCCGACCACCTCGTATCCCGGCACGCCGGATTCGGCGATGGTGGGAATGTCCGGTGCGAGCGCCGCGCGATGGCCGGTCGTGACGCCCAGCGCCTTGAGCTTGCCCGACTTCACCAGCGGCAGGGTGCCCGGCATGTTCTCGATCATGAAGCTGAGCTGGCCCGCGACCAGATCGGCCAGGGCCGGCGCGCCGCCGCGATAGGGAACGTGGGTCACGTCGATGTTGGCCATCGAGCGGAAGAGTTCAGTGGCGAGGAACGGGGTGCTGCCCACGCCACCGGAGCCATAGTTCAACTGGGCGGGCTTTGCCCGCGCCAGCGCGATCAGTTCCTCCACGGAGTTGGCCGGCAGCGAGGGATGCGCGACCAGCAGCAGCGGTGCCGTGTTGACCAGGGTGAGCGGGATGAAGTCCGTCATCGGGTCGTAGGGCATCTTCGCCATCAGGAACGGGTTCACCACGAGCGACGGATTGCCCATCAGCACCGTGTAGCCGTCGGGCGGCGCCTTCGCGACGACGTCGGCGCCGATCGTGCCGCCCGCACCGGGGCGATTGTCGATCACGATCTGCTGGCCGAGTGCGGGGCCGAGATGCTGCGCCAGCAAGCGCGCCATGATGTCGAGCACGCCGGCGCCTGCGGGGAAGGGAACGACGATGCGGATCGGCCGGTCTGGCCAGGTCTGGGCGAATGCGGCGCGCGCAAGCGGCGCGGCGAGCAACGAGAGAGCGAGCAGGCGACGCTTCGACAAAGACGGCATCAGGCACCTCGAACCAGTCAGGCGACTTTAGGGCAATGCGCCTTTCATGCCAGCACACGTTGCGAGGGGTTCGCAAAAACCCGCGACGTTCGGTGCCTTGCGAGTGCCCGAGCAGGCGGCTAACTGTGGCTCGTCATCGGGGAGTAGCCGGCCTCACCCCAGAGGCGGATGTGTCAACAGACTTGGTTCTTCGGAACCATGGCCCATCCGGCGACCGACGGTCCTTCGGACCGCGCTTGGCGAGACCTTTGGCTTCCAGCACTTTCACCCGCGGGATCGGGCAGTGCGGGGAGTCATCGGTTCGTGCTCGGTCCCGCTATGTGTGTCCGCCGTGGAAGCCTTTCTTGTTTCAACAGGACTCGTTGCCGTCGCCGAGATCGGGGACAAGACGCAGCTCCTGGCGATGATCCTCGCCACCCGCTATCGCCGGCCCGTGCCCATCATTCTGGGCATCCTGGTCGCGACGCTCGCCAACCACGCGCTCGCCGCCTGGGCCGGCGCCGCGGTCGCCGCCTGGCTGGGACCCGACGCGATGCGCTGGATCCTCGGCATCATGTTCCTCGCCATGGCCGTCTGGTGCCTGATCCCCGACAAGGCCGACGAGGGCCCCAAGGTCGCGGGCGCCGCCGGCGCGTTCATCGCCACGGCGGTCGCCTTCTTCCTGGTCGAGATCGGCGACAAGACGCAGATCGCCACCGTGGCGCTCTCGGCGCGCTTCAACGATCTCGTCGCCGTCACCGCCGGCACGACTTTCGGCATGATGATCGCCAACGTGCCGGCCGTGCTGTTCGGCGACGTCCTCTCGCGCAAGGTATCGCTGAAGCTGGTGCGCTCGCTGGCGGCCAGCGCCTTCGTCGTGCTGGGCCTGATGGCCCTACTGAAGCTCGACATGGGCCTGCTGGGCGGCTGACCCGGACAGACTGGGGAGGGTAAAGGTCCCTCACTGCGTTCGGGGCGACACCGTTTGTGTGACGGGCGCACTGCGCAGATCCCAGCAAAATAGTCATCCCGAGCGTAGCGAGGGACCTTTCGTTGGGCGGCTTCTACGCCACCATATTGGACAGCCGGCCCAGCCCGTCGATCTCGATCGTGACGCGGTCGCCGCGCTTCAGGAACTTCGGGGGCGTGAAGCCGATGCCGACGCCGACCGGCGTGCCGGTGGCGATCACGTCGCCGGGCTTCAGCGTGATGCCGGCGGAGATCGTCTCGATCAGGGTCGGGATGTCGAAGATGAGGTCGCGCGTGTTGGCATCCTGTCGGAGCTCGTCGTTGACCCAGCACTTCACGTTGAGGTTCTCCGGATCGACCTCGTCCGACGTCACCAGCCACGGGCCCATCGGGCAGAAGGTGTCGAGCGATTTGCCGAGGAACCACTGCTTGTGCTTGCCCTGCAGGTCGCGCGCCGTCACGTCGTTGATGATCGTGTAGCCGCAGATGTGTTTGTAGGCATCGGCCTTGGTGATGCCGCGGCCGCCCCTGCCGATGACCAGGCCGAGCTCGGCCTCATAGTCGACGGAATCGCTGACGCCTTCGGGATAGCGGATGTCTTCGCCGTCGGCGATCACGCATTCCGGCGCCTTGGTGAAGATGATCGGCGCGGTCGGGATGGCGTCGGCCGCGGAGCTGGCGCTGCTGTCGAAGCCCGAGCGCGTGAACTCCTTGGCGTGCTCGTGATAGTTCTTGCCCACGCACATGACGTTGCGTGCGGGGCGCGGGATCGGCGCCTCGATCTTCACGGCCGAGAGCGGGAGGCCGGCGCCCGCCGGTTTCAGCTTCGGCTTGATCGCGTCGAGTTCGCCCGCGATGGCGCCGAGATCGGGAACGGCGCGGCCCAGCATCCCTTCCAGCGGCCAGAAAGTCTTGCCGTCGGCGGCGACCAGCGTGGCCTTGGTGACGCCGCCGTGCGTGATCGTGGCGAGCTTCATTGCGCCTTGGCCTGCTCGCCCGCGTCCTTGCCCCAGCCCTTCTTCTCGGCATCGAAGAACGAAGCGAAGACCTTGCGGATCGTGCTCTCGCCGATGTCGCGCGTGATGAACACGACGCGGCTCTTGCGGTCGTCGCCCTCGGGCCAGGCGTCGAGCGTGGCCGGCGGATGGAAGACGTGCTGCACGCCGTGGATCACCACCGGCTTGTCGGTGTCCTTGACGTTCAGGATGCCCTTCATGCGCAGCAGGTCCGGGCCGCGATAGGTCACCAGCGCGTCGAAGGCGGCGGCCACGGTCGACCAGCTCATCGGCTCGTCGAAGGTCATGCAGAAGGAACGGATGCGGTCGTCGTGACGATTCACGTCGTGCGGATCCTGTTCGCCGTGGCCGTGAGTGTCGTGGGAATGCCCGTGATCGTGCCCGTGGTCATGGCCGTGATGATGGTGCCCATGCCCATGATCGTGGCTGCCTTCATAGGCCTCGGCCTGCAGCCACTTCTTCACGTCGGCGCTCTTGGTCTCGGGATTGTAGAGGCCGGCGTTGAGGATCTGGTTGGGATCGATCTCGCCGGTGGCGACCGTGTGGAACGGCGCACCGGGATTGAGGTGATGCAGCCGGTGCTTCAACTCGGCGAGCTTTGGCGCGTCGGCGATGTCGACCTTGGTGAGCAGGATGCGGTCCGCCACGGCAGCCTGCTTCACGGCCTCCTCGTGATTGTCGAGCGTGCTGGCGCCGTTCACGCCGTCGACCGTCGTCACCACGCCGTCGAGGCGGTAGCGCGAGGCGAGCAGCGGATCGGTCATCAGCGTGTGCAGGATGGGGGCGGGATCGGCGAGGCCGGTCGTCTCGACCACCATGCGCTTGAACGGCGAGACCTCGCCGCGCGAGCGCTTCAGGAACAGCTCGCTCATCGTGCGCACGAGATCGCCGCGCACCGTGCAGCACAGGCAGCCGGAATTCAGCGTCACCATGCCTTCGTCGTCGGACTTCTCGACCAGCAGATGGTCGAGGCCGATCTCGCCGAACTCGTTGATGATGACGGCGGTGTCGGCCAGTTCCGGCCGGCGCAACAGCTTGTTCAGCAAGGTGGTCTTGCCGCTGCCGAGGAAGCCCGTCAGCACGGTGACGGGAATACGCTGCTCGGCGGCGTTCTGCGGGTCGCTCATTGGGGAAATCCTGTGTTCTGGCTTCACGCCCGCCAGAAGCGCCCGACTTTCCTGAAATCCTTCCAGGCCCGCTCGAGCTTGCGGCGGCGGCGCTTTTCGCCGCTTGCCGCCTGCCTGGCGAGGACCTTGAGGGGTGCGGCCGTGTCCTCGGTGGGACGGGCGGCCGTGGCGATGTCGGCCAGCATGCGGGCCGCCGTCGCCCGATCGTTCAAGGCGCCGAGCGCGCCCTGCAGGCGCACCGTTGCTTCGATATAGGGCTTGGCCGCAGGCGACGCAAAGGCGGGCGCCAGGTAGGTCGCGGCATAGCGCAGTTTCTTGATGCCGATGCGCAGGCGATGGAGCTGCTCCTCACCCAGCCGGTCGAACGAGCGGCCGCGGCGCAGGACCTTGCCGTGGCGGGCATCCAGTACAGTGCGCCCGAACGTGTCGAGGCGGGGGGCTTTGGCGTCCGCGGCCGGTTCGGCCTCGGGCGTGCCGCCCGCGAAGGCCTGGAGCCGTTCGTCGAAGGCCGAATAGCGGGCGCTGGAGAGGGCGGCCCGGGCGCGCTGCAGATGGCTGGACGCCAGCCGGGCGGCCACGCGCTTCACGACCGGCGGGACGTCCGTGACGCTCTCGGTCAGGAAAACATGCAGGTCGCGTGCGGGGCCGCATTCGCCCGCCAGCCACCTGGCTTCGGCGGACAGGGCCCGCACCTCGGGCCCGTCCACGGCGGGGCGGAAGACGCTGAAAGCCGCCCGCAGGCGCCGTAGCGCGACGCGGGCCTGGTGGATGCCGATGGGCCGGCGGCTCTGCAGGACGATGGCACGATACCGGGAAAGGTCGGCCCGGCAGGCCGCCGCGATGTGCCGCAGTGCGACGTCGGGGGCTGTTTCGGCGGCGATTCGGGACCCGGAGGCAGGCATCGCTCCGACCGTAGCGACCGCAAGGGAGGGGGCAACCTCAAAGAACGACGGTCTGATGAAGGTTTTATTGCAACACGGAGGCTGTAGATTTTGCGGGATTCCGCCGATTTCGCTGGCCGGCCGCTGGTTTAGCTGATGCGTCAGCCGCCGTTTGCAGTGGCGGCAGCCGCCCGGCGTGGCCTAGAGTCACGCCATGAGTATCGATGCGGCAGCCTTCAAGAAGGGCATGCGCCACCTCGCGGCGAGCGTAACCCTGATCACCACCAAGCTTCAGGACCAGCGGGGCGGTCTCACCGCCACGGCGGTCTGTTCGGTTTCGGCCGAACCGCCCCAGATCCTGGTCTGCGTCAACAAGACCGCGAGCGCCCACGATCCGATCGGCGAGGCCGGCTTCTTCTGCGTCAACATCCTGTGTCCCGAGCATCGCAAGCTGGCGGAACGGTTCGCCGGCATGGACGGGATCGAGGGCGACGATCGCTTCAACGACCTGGGCGAATGGACGACGCTCACGACCGGCGCGCCGGTGTTGAAGGGCTGCCCGGTTTCGTTCGATTGCAAACTCGTCACCGAACTCTCTGCCGGGACGCACACGATCTACATCGGCGAGATCGTCGACGTGGCGTTGCATGAGACTGCATCGCCGCTGCTCTATGCCGACGGGGCGTTCGTTCACGGCGCCGCGCTCAAGAAGGCCGCCCAGGCCGCCTGACGCAGCGGGGTTGCGCCTCCGCGCCAACCCACTATGTTCCCGCCCGCCCGAACGAGCGCCTGCTGGGGCGTCGCCAAGCGGTAAGGCAGAGGATTTTGATTCCTCCATTCCCAGGTTCGAATCCTGGCGCCCCAGCCAACGCGCCCTGTCCGAGGGCTTGGACGTCCGTCCGCGTGCTTTCTGGATGAACCGCTCGAGCGACAAGGTCGATGAACTTTCTCAAGAATACGCTTCTCGTCGTGATCCTCACGGCCGTCTGTGCTCTCTGCCTCGAAGGCATGACCCGGCTGTTTCTCGACAACGGCATGCTCTACGAACTCGAGATGTGGCGTTACGCACGCGACGTGAAGGTGCGCGACATGCGGCCCGATCTCGGCCATCGCCATCGGCCCAATGCCGAGGCCCAGCTCATGGGCGTAAAGGTAACGACCGATTCACACGGTTTCCGTTCGTCGGAGATTCCCGAAAAGGCGCCGGCCGGCGTGGCGCGCATCGCCTTTGTGGGCGATTCGACGACCCTGGGCTGGGGCGTCGCCCAGAACGAGACCGCCGCGGCCCGCGTCACCGCCGCCCTGGTCAAGCAAGGCCGCAAGGTCGACAGCTATAATCTGGGCGTGGGCAACCACAACACGCTGCAGGAACTCACGCTGTTTCGTGACTCCGCCGCGAAGCTGAAGCCCGACATCATCGTGCTGAGCTACTTCATCAACGATGCCGAGCCGATGCCGACCTACAACCAGACCTCGTGGCTCGACGAGCATTCGGCGGCGTGGGTCGTCTTTAAATATCGCCTCGATTCGCTGATGCGTCAGTTCGGCGAGGCGCCCGACTGGAAACGCTACTACCGCGAACTCTACAAGGACGATGCGGCCGGCTGGCAGCAGACCCGCAAGGCCATCCAGGGCTTCGCCACGACCGCGCGCGAGATGGGCGTCAAACTGGTCGTATTCAACATTCCCGAACTGCGCGAATTGAAGCCCTATCCCTTTCCCGAGGTCACCGCCAAGGTGAAGGCCGACGTCGAGGGGCTGGGCGTGCCGTTCTTCGACATGTTGCCGACGGTACAGAATCTCGATCCGGCGAGCCTCTGGGTGACGGTTCCCGATCCGCATCCCAATGGTGCCGCGATGGCCGCCTTCACCACGATGATGGTGCCGGAACTCGACACGCTGCTGGACGGTCTGTGCAAGGATCAGGGCAAGGGCTGCAGGTAATGCGCTTGATCAAGGACGCGCTTCTCTTCCTGGTTTCGATCTCCCTGTGTGTGGTCGTTGCCGAAGGCGTCATCCGCTACATCGACGGCTACACGATCTTCTACATGCCGCTCAGCGAGCCGACCGGGCTCGCGAGCGTTAAGCAGGAGTCCGTCGACAAGGTGCCGCGCGCACCGGGCGTCGCGCGCGACTGGTTCTCCACCGAGCCCGCGCCGCTGCCCAACAAGCGCGCCGTCCCCGAGGACTGGGAGCGCCTCTATCGCTTCGTCGAGGCCAACCCCGTCGGCGGCATGTGGTTTCGTCCCTCCGATGCCTTCAAGGTCTGGAACACCAGCTTCTCCGGCGATCCGTGCAGGCACTGGTTCCTGCGACATGCGCCGGGACAGCTCTTCCTCTACGACGCGCCCGATGCCCAGGACCGGCCGCCCTACCGGTTCCTGCCTGACGTCACGATCCCGAGCGGCCTCACGACCAACCAGATCGGCTGGCGCGGCCCGCCCATCGAGAACCCGCGGCCCGAGAAGACGGTGCGCATCGTCTTCGTCGGCTCCTCGACGGTCGTCGAGGCGCACCACCTTCCCTTTTCCTGGCCGGAGTATGTGGGCCACTGGATGAACATGTGGTCGAAGGCCAAGGGCCTCGGCATCAGGTTCGAAGTCCTGAACGCTGGCCGCGAGAGCATCATCTCCGACGACATCGCCGCCATCGTGCGCAACGAAGTGTTGCCGCTGCGTCCCGATCTCGTCGTCTATCACGAGGGCGGCAACCAGTTCCGGCCCGCCTCGATCGTCGAGAACGTGCCCACCGACCCCGTCGCCCGCCCGTCGAATGCGCAGGAGCCGGCGGCGGTGGCCTGGCTGAAGGAAGGCGCACGTTATTCCGCCCTGATCGGTCGCATCCAGGCGGCCTTCGCCATCGCGGGCGCCGGAACCGGCGGCGGCGGCGAATGGCCCAAGCCCGACTACAAGGTGATCTGGCCGGAAGGGCTCGACGAGATGTCGCCGCAACTCGACTTCGCCAAGCTGCCGGTCAGCCTCAACCTCATCCGGTGGGACCTCGACCAGATCCGCGGCGATCTCAAGTCGATCGGTGCCGACATGGCGCTCGCGTCGTTCTTCCTGATGGTGAAGGACGGACTGGTCGTCGATCCGGTTCGCCACAAGTACATCATCGAACAGCTCAACGCCGCCAACTGGCCATACCGCTATCGCGACCTCGAACGGCTGGCGAAGTTTCAGAACCGGTACTTCGCGAAGTATGCCGCCACGCACGGCATCGACTTCCTCGATATCGTCGGCAACATGCCGTTCGACCCGGACCTGTTCACCGACGCCGTCCACACCAACTATGCCGGCACGCGCATCCGCGCCTGGACGGCCTTCAACCTGCTCGTGCCGATCGTCGAGAAGAAGCTCGCCGACAAGGCCTGGCCGCGCGCCTGGCCGGCCGACGCCTCGACGGCGCTTCCGACCTTCACGCCGCGCCTCACCAAGCTCGAGTGCAAGCCTTAGCTTAAAGCCGTCGTACTGACCCACTTGCCTCATCCTGAGGAGGTCGCCCCTCGAGTACCTCGGGGTAGACTCCACGACCGTCGCGAAGGATGGGCAGCAGACGTGGTGCTCGTGCCCACCCTTCGAGACGCTCACTGCGTTCGCTCCTCAGGGTGAGGTGAGTGACTTAATTTAGATGGATCAAGATGACCCTGATCCTAGGCCGCGTGATGGACGAAATGCTCCAGTAGAAGCTCGTTCACGCGCGCCGGCCTCTGGTCGGCGGCGTAGTGGCCGACGCCCGGCAGCACTTCGAAACGATAGGGCGCGTCGATGAACTCGCCCGTGCCCTCGGCCGCGGCACGCCCCACCGTGTCGTCTGCATCGCCCCAGACATAGAGCGTCGGCACCTTGATGGGCCCGAGAAGCATCCGCTCGCCGCGGGCGCGATACCAGGCAAGCGCGGCTTCCATGGCCGGCGCGTTCCCGAGCACGGAGAGATGCAGGTCGATCGCGTCCTTCGGCACGCCTTCCTTGGCGTGCCGCTTGCGCAGCCAGGCGCAGTCGTTCTCCAGCAGCTTCGGCACGGCATCGGGCTCGAGGAAGGCTTGATGGTGGCCGGAGCGACGCTTCTGTTCGCCGTCGGGCATCGCCAGGGCGCGCGCGAACGACATCGGATGCGGTCGCGAGAGGATGGTGAGCGAACGCAGCTTCTCAGGGCTACGGAAGGCGATGGCCCAGGCCAGGCTCGCGCCCCAATCGTGGCCGACCAGATGGAAGCGCTTGTTGCCATGCCCAACGGCCGAGACGATGTCGAGCGCATCGCCCGTGAGCTTGTCGAAGCGATAGGAATCGAGATCGGCCGGATCGGGTCGCGCGCCGGCCGAATAGCCGCGCTGGTTGGGTGCCACCGCGAAGTAGCCCGCCTGGCCCAGCGCCGGCACCTGCGCCTTCCAGAAATGCCGCGACACCCCGAAGCCGTGCAGCATCAGGACCAGCGTGTCGTCGTCCTTGCCGGCCACCGAGGCGTCGAACACCAGGCCGGGCGCGGTTTCTATCTCGCGGACTTCCATTTCCGTCATTCTCCTTCGCCAGTGCCGGCGCGACCCCACTTCGTCTCGAGGCGGCGCCATGCACGAGCCAGTCGCGCGGCGCGATCCTCGAACAGGTCGGGGGCGGCTTCCTTGCCTAGCAACATTTCCTCGACCGCATGATGCGGCCGCGTACCGCCATCGGCCAACAGGTGCTCGATGGTGACGCCGCGCTCTGCGAGACGACGCGACAGCAGTACCGTGCGATGGCAGTCGAGTGGCTCCTTCTCGGCGCACATCAGGCACAAGGTCTTGCCGTCCGCGCCCTCGATCACGCGGTCGAGGCCGGCCTTGAAGTCGGGTCGCGCGGCAAGCTGGTCGTAGCTGCCGCCGGCCGCGGGCTTTCCGCCCAACGCCGCGCCTTCATGCACATAGGCGATGCCGGCTTCGGCCAGCGACTTCGCGAGCTTCTCCCGGCCGAATTGCGGATGACGGCGTGACCACGGCGTGGAGCGCACGTCGACCAACCGATCGACGCCGCCGGCCTTCAGGAGTGCCACGAAGCGCTCGATCGGATGGTTGGAGTGGCCGATGGTCTTGACCGGTTTCATGCGAGGTGTCGGACCTGATCGATGAACGCGAGCGTCGCGGCCGATGCTTCGTCGCGGCGATAGGCGAGGTTGAGCGGCACCTTCAAGGCGGGCCGTCCGGAGAGCGGGCGGTAGGTTACACCTTCCAGCGGCAGGCGGCTCAGCGACGCCGGTACGATGGTGATGCCGAGGCCGGCCGCCACCAGATTCAGGGTCGAGACGATGCGCGGCGCCTCCTGGCTGACATGCGGATTGAAGCCGGCCGCGCTGCAGGCCGCGATGATGGCGTCGTAGAGGCCGCGCCCGTCGGCCCGGCGATAGAGGATGAAGTCTTCGGCCGCGAGATCCTTGAGCGTGAGGGTCGGGCGCCGCGCGAGCCGGTGGCGCGTGGGCAGGGCGGCCGCCATCTCCTCGTGCAGCAGGGCGTGCATCGCCAGCCCCTGCGCATCGGTGAGGCCAGAGCGGATGAAGGCGATGTCGAGCCGCTCGTCGCGTACCGCGGCCAGCAGGTCGCCCGAGCTGCTCTCTTCCAGCACGAACGAGATGTCGGGTCGCTCGCGGCGGAACTCGCGGATGGCGCGCGCGACCAGGGGATGGAACGGGGCCGACGTCGTGAAGCCCACGGCGATGCGGCCGGTCTCGCCGCGCGCGGTGCGGCGGGCCTTCACGGTGGCGCGTTCGACCGACGCCAGGATTGCCTCGGCATCGGCCAGGAAGGAACGGCCGGCATCGGTCAGGCTGACGCCGCGTGGATGGCGCAGCAGCAACGGCGCGCCGATCTCGCGCTCCAGCGCGCGGATCTGCTGGCTGAGCGGCGGCTGCTGCATGTGCAGCTTCTCTGCCGCACGGGTGACATGGCCTTCATGCGCGACGGCCACGAAGTAGCGGAGGTGTCGCAGTTCCATCTGGATATCCAATAAGTATCGAAGACATCCATATCATATATTTGAACACTGCATAGGTTGACCTTAGACAAACCCTCGTCCTCACCCTGAGGAGCGCGCAGGGCGCGCGTCTCGAAGGGTGGGCAACGGTTCCGGTGGGTGCCCATGCTTCGAGACGGCCGCGTGCGCGGCCTCCTCGGCGTGAGGAGCCTTCGGATCGGCGAGGGCAAGATGACGATAGCGATGGCTCTGGGGCTCGGCGTCCTGATGGTGTTCACGGCCTTCCTGTCCGGCATCTTCGGGATGGCGGGCGGCATGGTCCTCATCGGGGTGCTGCTGTTCGTGCTGCCGCTGCCCATGGCCATGGTGCTGCATGCGGTGACGCAGATGGCGTCCAACGGCTGGCGCGCCTTCCTGTGGTGGCGGCACATCCAGTGGCGGATCACCGTCTTCTACGTGATGGGCTGCTTCATCGCCGTCGGCCTCTGGTCGCTGACGCTCTACGTGCCGGAGAAGGCCATCGCGTTGCTGATGCTGGGCATCTCGCCCTTCCTCCTGCGCATCGTGCCCGCAAGGCTCATGCCCGTGACGCTGGGTCCGGTGCAGGCGCTGGGCGGCGGCGTGGCCTGCATGGCGCTGATGCTGCTCACCGGCGTCACCGGGCCGTTGATGGACCAGCTCTTCCTGCGCTCGACCCTGAACCGGCATCAGATCGTGGCGACCAAGGCCTCGTGCCAGGTGTTCGGCCACGGTTCGAAGCTGCTCTACTTCGGCGCGCTGATCGAGGGCGCGGGCTCGGTCGAGCCCTGGGTGCTGGCGATGGCCGTCGGCGCCTCGATGCTGGGCACGTCGCTCGGCAAGACGATCCTCGAACGACTGTCCGACGGCCAGTTCCGCACCTGGGCCGGGCGACTCATCACCGTGCTGGGCCTCTACTATGTCGGCTATGGCTTGGTGCTGCTGGCCGGGATTGCCTAAGATGGCGCGTGGACATTCCGGCAGGATTTAGAGAACTCACCGAGGCGACCGGCTTCACCGCGGCCAATGGACCGTGGTTCGAGAAGGTCGAGGGCAACAGGGTCTGGCGCGGCTTCATGCCGGGCCCGCAACATGCCAATGCGCTCGGCATCGTGCATGGCGGCATGATGGCCGCCTTCATCGATGCCGCGCTGGGCTCGGTGGTCTATCGCGCCATCGACCGGCGCTGCGTGACCCTGAAGCTCACGCTCGACTATCTGACGCCGGCACGGGTCGGCGACTGGCTGGAGGCGACCGGCGAACTGCTGGGCCATGACGAGCATGTGGCGCAGGTGAGGGGCCGACTCTATGGTCCGCGCCACGATGTTCTGGCCGGGCTGGGCGATTTCGCGCTGCTGCGGCCGGGACGCCCCCTCAAAGTCCGGAGCTAGCGTGTCTTCCGAAATACCCGACAGTCCGCCCGAAGGTTTCAAGCTCGTCGATTTCGCGCGCGGCCGGCCCGAGCCGACCTTCAACACCCATGTCGGCAACATGTACGCCAAGCGCGGCGAGAAGGGCACGCGCGACGAGTTCGTGCTGGCGATCCGCGTCCAGCAGAACATGTGCAACCCGGCCGGCGGCCTGCACGGCGGCATGATGATGACGGTCGCCGACCTGGTCGGCACGATGGGTGGCGGCTATCTCGCGGGCCTGCGCAAGTTCCTGCCGACCGTCAGCATGACGTTCGACTTCGTGGCGCCCGCCCGCGTCGGCGACTGGGTGGAGGGCCGCGCAGAGCTGATCCGCCAGACGCGCACGCTTCTCTTCACCAACATCTACCTGACCGTGGGCGACCAGAAGATCCTGCGCGCCTCCTCGATCGCCAAGATCTCCTCCGGCGACGGCACCGGCTACACGAAGACCTAGACTCTTTGCGCGTCGAGTTCACCAATCCACCTCATCCTGAGGAGGCGCGCAAAGCGCGCCGTCTCGAAGGATGGGCTGCAGACGTGGTGCTCGTGCCCACCCTTCGAGACGCTCACTGCGTTCGCTCCTCAGGGTGAGGCGTTGTTTGGATGCCTGCCGTGTTCAGTTCTCGCCTGGAAAGTCGCTAGCGTCCCGGCGGCCGCGACCTGAGGGACGATTTCAGGAAGTCGACGAAGGACGTGACGCGGGCCGAGATGCCGCGTCGCGCTGGCACCAGCGCCAGGATGTCGGCGCCCTCGAACGACCACGGCGCCAGCACGCGCCTGAGCTCGCCCCGCTTCACGAAGGGCGCGGCGTCCCACTGCGAGCGCAGCATGAGGCCGAGGCCGGCCAGCGCCCAGTTGCGCACGACCTCGCCATCGTTGCTGGTGAGCGTCGGCGTGACGCGCACGGCGCCGGCGCGGCTGCCGCGGCGATGGCGCCAGAGCGTCACGTCCTCGTTGTTCTCGCGCACGCAGAGGCAGTCGTGCTGCAGCAGGTCGCGCGGATCGGCCGGAATGCCGCGCCGCTCGAGATAGGCCGGCGCGGCGCAGACCCAGCGATCGTTGCGCGCCAGCACATGCGCGACCCAGGTCGAATCGCGCACCGCGCCGATATGCACGACGACATCGGCGTCCTCGCTGTCGGTCCACGGCCGTTCGGAGAGATCGAGCGTGACGCGGATCGCCTTGTGGCGTTCGGCGAAGCGGGCGACGAGCGGTGCGACGTGCAGCCGGCCGAAGCCGAAGGGCGCCACGATCCGCAGCGGCCCCGACAGCGCGCCGCCCTCCTGTCCCAGCAGGTCGGTGAGCGCGCCGATGCGGGTCAGCATCGCCTGCGCCTCGCTCACCAGATGCTCGCCCTCACCGGTGAAGCGCACGCGGCGCGAGCTGCGCACGACGAGGCTGACGCCCAGCGCCTGTTCGAGCTTCTTGAGGCGCAGCGACAGCGCCGGCGGCGTGACGTTGAGCGACCGGGCGGCCCCGCTCAGCGAGCCGGTCCGCGCCAGGGCTTCCATGAACTGCAGGTCGGCAAGCGAGATCATTCAGTTTTCCTTAACTGAACTATTGGTTCTATTTAAGCACCGATGGCCTGCCGCCTGCTACCGTACCGGCATGACGACGACCTTTCCCAAAGCCGTGCTGTTCGACCTGCTGACGGCGCTTCTGGATTCCTGGACCCTGTGGAACGACGTGGCGGGTTCCGAGGAACGCGGTCGCGCGTGGCGGGCGGAGTATCTGCGGCTCACCTATGGCTGCGGCAGCTACGTGCCCTATGAGCAGCTGGTGCAGGAAGCGGCGGTGGCGACCGGCCTGCCAGCAGCGGCGGCCGACACGCTGGAAGCGCGCTGGCTGGAGCTGCCGCCCTGGAGCGGCGCGCAGAACGCCCTCGACGCGCTGGCCGGCCGCACCAAGCTGGCCGTCGTCACCAACTGCTCGATCCGGCTGGGCCGGCAGGCGGCAAGTCGCCTGAAGGTACGCTGGGACTGCATCGTCACGGCCGAGGAAGCGGGCTGCTACAAGCCCGATCCGCGCCCCTACCGGCTGGCGCTGGCGACGCTGGGCGTCGCGTCGGAAGAGGCTGCCTTCGTTGCGGGCTCCGGCTACGACCTGTTCGGCACCTCTGCCGTCGGCCTCAGGACCTACTGGCACAACCGCGTCGGCCTCTCGCGCCCCGCCGGCGCGCCGGTCGCTTCCCTCGAGCGGTCGACGCTCGACGATCTTCTCCCCTGGCTGGAAGGACGTCCGTCATGATCATGCGCCGACTGTTGCTCACCCTCGCGCCGCTGTTGCTGGCGGCCACCGCCGCCACGGCCCAGGGCTTTCCCGCCAAGCCACTGACGCTGATCGTGCCGTTTCCGGCCGGCGGCCCGAGTGACGCGCTGGCCCGCGCGCTGGCGCAGGGCATGGCCGCGGATCTCAAGCAGACCGTGGTGGTCGAGAATATCGGCGGCGCCAGCGGCACGATCGGGCTCGCGAAGCTGATGGCCGCCGCACCCGACGGCTACACGATCGGCTTCGGCACGATCGGCACGCACGTCGCCAATGCCGCGCTCTTCAAGAAACTGCCCTACGATCCGCTGACGGGCTTCGAGCCGATCGGCCTTGCCGGCACGGCGCCGCTGCTGCTGGTCGCCAAGGCGGGCCTGCCGGTCGCCAACCTCAAGGAATTCATCGCCTATGCCGAGCAGCACAAGGCCGGCATGACCTATGGCAGCGCCGGGGTCGGCTCGATCTCCCACTACGCCTGCGTCGTGCTGCTGTCGGCGCTCAAGCTCAACATCACCCACGTGCCCTATCGCGGCGTGGCGCCGGCGATGAACGACCTGATGGGCGGCCATATCGATTTCATGTGCGACCAGACGACGACGGCGCTGCCGCAGATCGCGGGCGGCAAGATCAAGGCGCTGGCGGTGCTGAGCGACCAGGCGCTGCCGCAGCTTCCGGGCGTCGCCACGGCGGCGAGCCAGGGCTACGACGTCAACCTCCGCTCGTGGAACGCGCTGTTTGCGCCGAAGGGGACGCCGCAGCCCGTCATGGCCCGCCTGAACCAGGCCCTGCGCGCGGCGGTGGCCGACCCGGCGCTGGTGAAGCAGATGAACGCGGTTGGCGTCGATCTGCCGTCGCCGGAGGCGCTGCAGCCGGCTACCGTGATGGCGTTGATCGCGCGCGGGCTGGAGAAGGACGTGCCGGCGCTGAAGGCGCGCGGCGAGTATCTCGACTGAAGGGTGAACTCTTGAAGCTGATGGACATCGAGACCCCGGCGGCGCTCATCGACGAGCGCCGCATGGCGGGCAACATCGCGCGCATGCAAGACCATCTCGCCGCGCTCGGCGTGCGCCTGCGGCCGCACGTGAAGACGTCGAAGTGCGTCGAGGTCGCACGGGCGCAGCAGAAGGCGGGCGCCGCGGGCATCACGGTCTCGACCCTCAAGGAGGCCGAGCAGTTCTTCGCCGCCGGCTTCTCCGACGTGCTCTATGCGGTCTGCATCGCGCCGGACAAGCTCGACCGCGCCGTTGCGCTCATTCGCAAGGGCTGCGCGCTCACGCTGCTCGTTGATTCGGTGACCGCCGCCCAGGCCGTCGTCGCCAAGGGCAAGGCCGCGGGCCTGACCTTCGCCGTCATGATCGAGATCGATTCCGACGGTCATCGCTCGGGCGTACAGCCCGAGGCGCCGGAACTGCTCGACATCGGCAAGGTCCTGCAGGCGGGCGGCGCGACGGTGAAGGGCGTGCTGACCCATGCCGGCAGTTCCTACGATCTCGACACGCCGCAGGCGCTGCAGGCTCTTGCCGAGCAGGAGCGGGCGCTGTGCGTGCGCGCAGCCGAGCGGCTGCGGGCCGTGGGCATCGCTTCTCCGGAAGTCAGCATCGGCTCGACTCCGACCGCGATCGCGGCGCAGAACCTCGAAGGCGTCACCGAGGTGCGCGCGGGCGTCTATGTCTTCTTCGATCTGGTGATGTCCAATGTCGGCGTCTGCACGCCGCAGGACGTGGCGCTCTCGGTCCTGACCACGGTGATCGGCCATCAGCCCGAGAAAGGCTGGGTGATCGTCGATGCCGGCTGGATGGCGATGAGCCGCGACCGCGGCACGCAGCGCCAGAAGATCGACTATGGTTACGGCGCGGTGTGCGACGTCGCGGGAAACGTGATCGACGGGCTGATCGTGTCGGGTGCGAACCAGGAGCACGGCATCGTCTCGCGGCGCGACGGCACGGCCGACACGGGCCTCGTCGAGCGCTTCCCGATCGGCGCACGGCTGCGCATCCTGCCCAACCACGCCTGCGCGACCGGCGCGCAATACCCGTCCTACGTCGCGGTAACGCCGGCCGGCGACGCGGCGCCGTGGCCGCGCTTCCAGGGTTGGTGAGCTAGACCGTCGCGCCGAAGTGGCTGCCGAGAGCGCGGCGGCCGGAATCGGTGAGGCGCACGGTGCGGCTGCGGCGCAGCCGCTCGGCCCAGCCGCGCTTGAAGAACGTGTCGGCGATGGCCGCGCCCAGCGCGCCGGAGATGTGCGGCCGGCGTTCGCTCCAGTCGAGGCACTGGCGCGCGAAGTGGCGCGAACTCGTCCTGCGTGCCGTGTCGAGATCGACGCCCAGCCGCTCGCAGAACAGCTCGCCCGAGTTTGTCAGCTGCCAGTCGCGCGGGCCCTTGGGTTCGAGATGGCCATGCCGGGTCAGCGAATCGGTGACGGCGATGCCGACCTGCCCGGCGAGATGGTCGTAGCAGGTGCGGCAGAAGCGGAGATCCGGATCGCGCCGCCACGCCGCAGCCTTGGACGCCGGCGCCGCGCGCGTGCCGGCCAGCGCCATCAGCGATTCGATGGCGTGCGCCACGTCCGCCGATGCCAGGCGATAGAAGCGGTTGCGGCCCTCGGCGCGGGCGGCCAGCAGGTTGGCCTCGACCATGCGTGCGAGATGTCCGCTCGCGGTCTGCGCGGTGATACCGGCATTGTGCGCGAGGTCCGACGCGGTATGCGCGCGACCGTCCATCAGCAGCGACAGCATGGAGGCACGCGCCGGGTCGCCCATCAGGGCGGCGATCTCGGAAAGAGCGTTCACGGTGGTCATGGACGGAAATCTAGGCCTGCGTCCGGTGTCCCGCCACGGTGAATGGTTCGGCCGAGACCGAAGTATTAGGTGTCATCCTGAGCGCAGCGAAGGATCCTTCGCTGCGCTCAGGATGACACGGACTTAACGCCACTTCGGGTTGGCGATGGCGATCTTGTCGGCGATGGTTGCGTCGAGATGCGCCATCAGCGCCGCGTCGCTCTCGTCGCGTTCTCCGGTGCGTAACTGGCGCGCCAGCTCCTTGTTCAGTTCGTCGAGCGTCGCTTCGTGTCCAAGCAATTTGACGAGGCGCTCGTGCTCGCGTGCGTCGGCTGCCGGGCCGAGACGCACCTCGCGTTCGAGAATGGCGAGCGAGTTCACGGCAACGCGCATCTGGAAGCCGAGACGCGGCTCGGCCTTGTCGAGCGCCGGCGTCGCCTCCTCGCGCAGGAAGTCGGCGATGGCGGTCAGCAGCTCGGCGGCAGTGGGGCGGTCCTGGGCCACGGTCAGGCTCCCTGCTTCAGCAATTGCAGTAGATCGACTTCGGTCTCGACGGCGCGGCGGCCGATGGAGGCGTGCTCCATCGACCTGATCGAACCCGAGAGATGCTTCCAGGCCTGGTTGAGGCAGATGATGCCCCAGTGGACCGTGCCGAAGACTTCCCACCAATGCGCCCGGACCGGCTCGACCTTGCCGCCGCCGGCGCGCTCGTAGGCGGCCCACAGTTCCTCCCGGGTGCCGAAGCCGCCGGCCGGCTTGTCGATCGCGCCGAAGCGCCAGCTCTTCACGCAAAGCCAGCCGAGGTCTTCGACCGGGTCGCCGAGGTGGGCGAGTTCCCAATCAAGGATCGTCGTCACGCCCGTCTCGTCGACGAGATAGTTGCCGGTGCGATAGTCGCCATGCACCAGCACCGGCCGCGCGAGCGGGGCGGGCTTGCGGCGGTCGAGCCACGACAGCGCCAGCTCGAACACCGGCTGCGGGCGGCCCAGCATGTCGAGCGAGCGGCGCAGCTCGGCGATATGGTCGGCGGCTTCGCGACGCACGAGGCTCGGCAGGGTGGCGGTATCGGTCGCATGGATGCGCGCCAGGATCTCGCCGAGCTGGGACGCGATTTTGCCGCGTGCCGTCTCGTAGGGCGCGTCGCGCAGCAGTTTGCGGGCGATGGCGATGCCGCCGATGCGGCGCATCACATAGGCCTCGCCCAAGGCGTCCTGGGCGGTCAGCTCGAACAGGGGTTCGGGCGAGCGCACGCCGGCCGCATGGGCGGCCTGCAGCACGCGGAACTCGGTGGCACGGTCGATGGCGACGGCACGCTCGCGGTCGGTCTTGCCCTGGGTCGGCGGATCGCGGCGCAGGATCAGCGCGTGGCGTTCGCCGTCGACCAGCGCGTCGAAACTCCAGGTCTGGCGCGAGGCGCCGCCGGACTGGCGACTCAGTCTTTCGATTGTGGCGGGGGCGGCGAAATGGCGGCTGGTCGCTTCGGCGAGCACGCGGGCGACGTTTTCGGTTTCGGACGGCATGTGAACGGTCATTTACCGGGACTGTGGCACAGGCTCCGGCGCGTGGTAAGAGGACCGCGCCAACTGGGGAGATCAATCACGTGTCGAGCGCCTTCGCGGCCATGAATGGCCTGTTCCTGGAAGACCTCAAGCCGGGCATGTCGGCGATGTTCGGCAAGACCGTAACCGAGGCCGACATCATGGCCTTCGCGGGCGTGTCGGGCGACACCAACCCGATCCACCTGCATGACGGCTTCGCGCGCACAACGCGCTTCGGCCAACGCATCGCCCACGGCATGCTGAGCGGCAGCTTCATCTCGACCGTGGTCGGCACCAAGCTGCCCGGGCCCGGCGCCGTCTATATCTCGCAGACCATGAACTTCATGGCGCCGGTCATCATCGGCGACACGATTACGGCGGTGGCGACCATCACCGCGATCGACGACAAGCGCCGCCGCGTCACGCTCAAGACCCAGTGCCTGAACGGCGACAAGGTCGTGATCGACGGCGAGGCCGTCGTGCTGGTGCCGCGGCGCGACGCGGCCTGAGTTTTCGCATGATCCCGGTGTTCGACGCCTGGCGTTCCGTGCCGCCCGAATGGAAGGGCGGGGTGGTGGCGCTCGGCAATTTCGACGGCGTGCATCGCGGCCATCAGGCCCTGCTGGCGCGGGCGCGCGAGCAGGCGGCATCGCTGGGCGCGCCCGTGGTCGCCTTCACCTTCGAGCCGCACCCGCGCGGCTTCTTCGTGCCTGACACCGGACCGTTCCGCCTCACCCTGCTGCCGGCCAAGACGCGCCTGCTGGCCGGGCATGGCGTGCAGGCGGTGCTGGCACAGCGCTTCGACGAATCCTTCGCGGCGCTGCCCGCCGCGTCGTTCATCGAGGACGTGCTGCGGCAGGGCCTCGGCGCACGCCATGTCGTGTGCGGTTACGACTTCACCTTCGGCGCTCGGCGCAGCGGCAATGTCGAGATGCTGCGTGCCGACGGCAAGGCACATGGCTTCGGCGTCACGGTGCTCGACCCGGTGACGCACGAGGGCGAGATCTATTCTTCCACGCGCATCCGCGAGGCGCTGCGCCACGGCTGGGCGCGCGACGCCGCCGGCCTGCTGGGCCACGACTGGGAAATCGAAGGCACGGTCGAACTGGGCGACCAGCGCGGCCGCACGATCGGCTTCCCGACCGCCAACGTCGGCCTGGGCGAGCATCTTCGCCCGCGCTTCGGCGTCTACGCGGTGCGTGCGCTGGTCGACGGGGTGTGGCGGAATGGGGTGGCGAACCTCGGCAAGCGCCCGACCTTCGGCAAGCTGCAGGAGAATTTCGAGGTCCACCTGTTCGACTTCGCGGGCGACCTCTACGGTAAGGTCCTGCGGGTCGCTCTGGTCGATTTCATCCGGGCCGAGATGAAGTTCGCGGGCCTCGATGCACTGAAGGCCCAGATCGCGGCGGACGGGCAGTCGGCGCGGCAGATACTTGCCGCAGCGCCTTGAGTCAGTCCTGCGGCGATGGCAGGTGTGCCAACAGCTCCGCGCCGGACTCGGCCAGTAATGATCTGAAAGCCGGTGAAGTCGGCCCGCGGATAAGCCACTCCGCATAGGCCTGCCAGACCTTGGCGCCTCGTCGCCGCGCGACGGCGGCGGCTTCTTCGGCCGTCTCCCGCGCACGGTCGGCGAGGCCCGCCCGCAGCTGGACATAGGCGAGGTCGCACAGGATTCGGGCTTCGTTTTCGAGGCCCGCCTGGCGCTCGCGAGCGAGACGCAGCGTGTTGCTCAGCGTCGTGGTCGCTTCGGAATATTCGCCGCGCATGGCCTGGCCGAGGCCGGCGTAGGCTCGCCCATAGACCATGAGATAGGGATTGCCGCTCTTCTCGCCCAGGCGATGGGCGGCCGCGCTGTGCTCGGTGGCGAGGGTCACGTCGCCCGTCCCCCAGGCGATATCGGCCATCGTGGCATGGGCCTGCAGCCGATGTAGAACATCGACCTGCGATTCATCACTCGCGATCAGTTCGGTGGCGAGCGCGCGGGCCTCGTCATATCTGCCCATCATGGCCAGCGTCTGGCCGCGCATGCCCTTGACCCAGACGTCGACGCGGAAACCCAGCGTCTGCTGATCCTGCTCCTCGACCTTGTCGACATTGGCGAGCGCCAGATCGTTGTCCGCGAGAGCCACGTGTAAATCGCCGGCAAGACGCAGCGCATGGCATCGGATGGTCGTCAGCACCGCGGCCAGTCCGGCATGCTTTTGTGGGTCGAGCAGGTCGCGCGCCTCGCTCACCTTGGCAACATAATCCATCGCCGAGCCGGTGCTGCCCAGCGCGCGGCCGTAGGCGGCGGTGACCAGCGTGATGGCGCGCATGTCGCCGAGCGAGCGTGCGATCTCCAGCGCCTCGTTATAGTAGGGCTCGACGTCGGCCGCAGTGAGACCTTCGCGCCACGCGAAGTTCACGATCTGGCCGCTCGCCATCAACAGAGGATAGCGCGCGGGGCCTTCCAGCGGCAGGCTGAGCAGCAAACGGCGGACGCGCTTCCAGGCTTCGAGCGCCTGCGCCGGATCGCGCGTGCCGTGCCACATCGCGGCCTTCATGTTGTACGACGCCGCCTGCGGGATGTTCCCCGCCTCCTCGAGGTGGTAGGCGATGAAGCCCGCCTGGGCGCCCCCCGGATCCGGCAGGGTCTTCTCCAGTTCGGCGGCGACCGCCGCATGCAGCGCACGCCGCTTGTCCGAGACGAGCGAGCGATAGATGACCTCCTGAAGCATCGGGTGCTTGAAGGCGAAGGTTCCGGGCGATGACCCACCGGTCTCATAGACGAGTCCGGCCGACGACAGGCGGTGCAGGGCCATGCTCACGACCGTTTCCGCCAGTCCCGCGACGTGCTCCAGGATCGGCGCCATGAATTCGCGACCGATGACCGCGGCCGTCTGGAGCAGCGTGCGCTCCATCTCCGGGCGGCTGTCGACGCGTGCCGCCACGATCGCCTGCACATTGTCCGGGACCGTTTTCATGTCCGGCATCCGGAGGAGGCGGTAGGCACCGGCCTCGCCGGCAAGGTGGCCGCCGTCGGCGAACTTTCGCACCAGCTCCTCGATGAAGAACGGATTGCCGCGCGCCCGGTCGGCGATCAGTGGCAGCAACGGCACGACCGACTGATCGTCGCCCAGCAGATGGGACGCCAATTCATCGGCGGCGTTCTTGCGCAGCGGGGCCAGGGAGACCTGATCGTAATGGTCGCCGCGCATCCACGGCGCGGCATAGCCGGGCCGGAAGTTCACCAGCAGCAGGAGGCGGGTGCCGACCATGGCCTCCGCCAGAACCTCGATCAGCGATTCGCTGCCCGAGTCCATGAAGTGGAGGTCCTCGAGCAGGATGACGGCGGGCGTGGTCGCGCCGGCCGCGCGGACCAGGCGCCGGAAGAGCAATTCGAGCCGGTCCCGGCGGGTCCCCGGATCCATCCTCGGAAGGGGCGGAGCACCGGACCCAAGACCCAGGAAATCCACGAGCAGCGGCAGTTCGGTGCCCAACGCCGGATCGATGAGATCCAGGACTTCGGCCGCCTTGGCCCGGCCGCGCTCGGGGCTATCGTCCGGGGCGATTTCGAAGAACGCCTTGAGGATATCGATGACCGGCTCGAACGGCGTCGCGCGACTGTGCGCGAGGGCGCGACCTTCGAGCACGCGGATACCCCGCGCGCGGCAACGTTCCGCAAACTCGAATGCAAGGCGACTCTTGCCGACGCCCGCTTCCGCGACCACGCCGACGGCGCAGCCATCGCCTTCGGTCGCGCGCTCGAGGTTGCGCTCGAGAAGCGCCAGCTCCGCCTCGCGTCCCACGAAACCCGAGCGCTCCCGTTCGAGACTGAAGCGCTGGCTGGTCGGCCCGCGGCGCAGGCCGGTCAGCAGGAACACTTCCATTGGCGCCGACAGGCCGCGCACCTCCCGGTCGCCCATCGAGTCCACCGATACGAACTGGCGGGCGCCTCTCAGCGTGGCCGGCGAGATCGCGATCCCCCCCGACGGCGCCAGGCCTTCCAGGCGGCTCGCGATGTGGACGGTGATGCCGGTGGCGTCGAAGTCGGTGGAGAAATCTGTGGCGACGGTGCGGGCCAGCACTTCGCCCGAATGAATGCCGACGCGGATCGTCAACGCCTCGCCCGGTAGAGCCCTGACCGAGGCCTGCATGGCCAGGGCCGCGCAGCAGGCGCGCACCGCATGGTCCTCCTGGGGAGTGGGCGCGCCGAACAGCGCCATTACGCCGTCACCCTGTACCTTGACGACCGACCCCTCGAAACGCCGAACCGCCTCGTGCATGGCCTCGATGGCGGGTGCGAGGCGCCTGGCCGCCTCTTCCGGATCGAGCCGCTCGATCAGCTCGGTCGATCCGGAGACGTCGGCGAACAAAACGGTGATCTGCTTTAATTCACCGTTGCTGGCAGGTGTCTTGCTGGTGGCTTGCTTGGCCACCAGTGCTGTGCCGCATTGACCGCAGAAGCGGGCAGCGGGCGGATTGTTCGAATGGCAAGAAGGGCAGGCCTGTCCAAGAGCTGTCCCGCAATCTATGCAAAAGCGGGCGTCAGGGGCGTTGTTCGTATCGCAATTTGAACAGCGCATTCAATGTCTATGACTTTCTTCGCTTCGCTGCGGCCGCTCTGCGTGCTGCCGCTCTCTCGCGGCGCTTCTTGATGAAGGCGGCTACTCCGTCCGCGGGCATCGTTGTGATGGTGATCACTTGTGCATACCCTGTGTTTGGACCAACTTGGGTAGCAGTGGCAGAAATCGTATTTGCGTTGGGAACAATCACGAACACGATTTCCGAACACAGCTTTCCGTTCGTGCCGTCATCATCCAGGCCAGCGCGAATAAATTCTCGAATTGCGTCGCCAACATCAACCCACGAACTGTGCAGATGCTGCAGCCAAGCGCGGAAAGCATTGTCTGGTCCAGTTGTCTTAGCCTTTAGCTTTTCCTTTTTGGCGACATGGTGCAGCTTCTTCGGGTTCGCTTCGGAGCTGGAAGACGAACCTCCGGAGAAGTAGTTCTTTTTTCCAACGACACGCCAATCGTCCAAGTTATCGACATCGAACCGCCTGTTTACGAGAGCGATCAAATCGATTGTCTCATCGGTGTTAAAGTACAGGCCCATTTCTGCCTCCCCGCCCATTGACCACCGAACATTGCGCTTACATGAATCGGCGCGCAACATGCAAATATTAAGCCTTGTGGTGACTTCCAATCCTTTGAAGTTGGGCTAATCCGGTCGAGGCGATGCGAAGGCCGGCTGTGTTGCCAAAGATTCTTGGAAGGCCCTCAGCGAGCGCCCACTCTGTCGCGCGTTCTTCACTGCTCAGCCATCGATAATTTCTCAGATAGGGTGCGCCCCCTAGATGATGCCCAGTCTCATGAGCTAGGGCGACTGAAAGGCCAGCAAGACCAATGTTTCGGTGGCGTGAAAGGCCACCGAAAATGCGAACTCGCCTTGCCTTGCCCTCTAGAAACGCTTGGGCGTTTGCAATGTCTGTCTCAAACTCGAAGTCATAAACCAATTCAGGGAAAGCGACTTGGAATCGAGCCAGTAGTGCTCTCGCTCTTCGCCGTGGCCATAGTGCGTTCTTCGGCCAGAGCAGGTGGCGGGGCACAGGTGGATCGAACAAGGGCATCGCGTTAATGATGGCAGCAGGCATTGCTCTCTGCAATTCCAGCAAAGCGGCCGCCTTGACCCCCCCGACCCCCATCCCTAGATTGCGCGCCCTATGTTTATCGGGGCCTTCCAGGAGCGAATTATCCGCCCGGTCCGCTGACTGCGGCCGGGTTTGTCCTGTCTGTTCGCGGCTGTTTCCGGACGGCCGCCATCGCTCCTCTCAGTGCCGGGTTTCTTGTGACAACTGATTATAAATCCAGCGTTTTTCTGCCGAAGACCGACTTCCCCATGCGCGCCGGGCTGCCCAAGAAGGAGCCCGAGCTCCTGAAGCGCTGGGCCGAGATGAAGCTCTGGGACCGGCTCAGGGCCGAGAGCCGGGGCCGGCCGAAGTTCGTGCTGCACGACGGCCCTCCCTACGCCAACGGCAACCTCCATATCGGGCACGCACTCAACAAGATCCTGAAGGACCTCGTCTCGCGCACCCAGCAGATGCTGGGCAAGGACAGCCACTACGTGCCGGGCTGGGACTGCCACGGCCTGCCGATCGAATGGAAGATCGAGGAACAGTACCGCGCCAAGAAGCAGGACAAGGACCAGGTTCCGATCGTCGAGTTCCGGCGCGAGTGCCGCGCCTTCGCCGATCACTGGATCACGGTGCAGCGCGAGGAGTTCAAGCGGCTCGGCGTCGACGGCGACTGGGAGAACTACTACTCGACGATGAAGTACGAGTCCGAGGCGGTCATCGTGAGGGAACTGGGCAAGTTCCTGATGAACGGCGGCCTCTATAAGGGCTCCAAGGCGGTGCTGTGGTCGGTGGTCGAGAAGACCGCGCTGGCCGAGGCCGAAATCGAGTATCACGACCACACGTCGGACACGATCCACGTGCGTTTCCCGGTCGTGAAGTCGAACGGCGGCAAGCTCGACGGCACCTCGATCGTGATCTGGACGACGACGCCGTGGACCATGCCGGGCAACCGCGCGCTCGCCTACGGCCGGGATATCGCCTACGCGCTGGTCGAGGTCGCGGCCGTCGGCGAGGGCAGCAAGGCCCGCGTCGGCGAGAAGCTGGTACTGGCGCGCGACCTGGTCGACGCGGTCGCGGCGGAAACGAAGTTCACGCCGAAGATCGTGGCCGAGGTGTCGGCCGACGATCTCGACGGGCTGATCGCGGCGCATCCGTTCCGCGGCAAGGGCTTCGAGTTCGACGTGCGCCTGCTGGCCGGAGAGTTCGTGACGGCCGATGCCGGCACGGGCTTCGTGCACATCGCGCCGGGCCATGGCGCCGACGACTACGAGCTGGGTGTCGCCAACGGCGTGGAAGTGCCGGACACGGTCGCCGAGGACGGCACCTACTATCCGCACGTGCCGCTGTTCGCGGGCAAGCGCGTCTATACGCAGGACGGCAAGAAGGGCGACGCCAACCGCACTGCCATCGCGCTGCTCGACGAGATGGGCAAGCTGCTCGCCTCGGGCCGCATCACGCACAGCTATCCGCATTCCTGGCGTTCCAAGGCGCCGGTCATCTTCCGCAACGCGCCGCAATGGTTCATCGCCATGGACAAGCCGATCCCCGAGATCGGCGGCACCCTGCGCGAAAAGGCGCTGGCGGCGATCGACGTCACGCGCTTCGTGCCGCGCGCCGGCTACAACCGCCTGCGCTCGATGATCGAGACGCGGCCCGACTGGAACGTCTCGCGCCAGCGCGCCTGGGGCGTGCCGATCGCGGTGTTCGTCGACAAGAAGACCGGCGAGCCGCTGCGCGACGCCGAGGTGATGGGCCGCATCGTAGAGGCGTTCCGCACCGAGGGCGCCGATGCCTGGTTCGAGAGCCCGCCCGAGCGCTTCCTCGGCAACAAGTACGATGCCGCCGACTTCGAGCAGGTGACGGACATCCTCGACGTCTGGTTCGACTCGGGCTGCACGCATGCCTTCACGCTCGAAGGCAACGACCGGCTGAAGTGGCCGGCCGACCTCTATCTCGAAGGCTCGGACCAGCATCGCGGCTGGTTCCATTCCTCGCTGCTCGAGAGCTGCGGCACGCGCGGCCGCGCGCCCTATGACGGCGTGCTGACGCACGGCTTCACGCTCGACGAGCAGGGCCGCAAGATGTCGAAGTCGCTGGGCAACATCACGGCGCCCCAGTCGGTCTGCGACCAGTACGGCGCCGACATCCTGCGCCTCTGGGTGGTCGGCACCGACTACACAGAGGACCAGCGCATCGGTCCGGAGATCCTGAAGCACCAGGCCGAAGCCTATCGCCGGCTGCGCAACACGCTGCGCTACCTGCTGGGCAGCCTCGACGGCTATTCGTCGGACGAGACGGTGAGCCATGCCGAGATGCCCGAGCTGGAGCGCTGGGTGCTGCATCGCCTGGCCGAGCTGGACGGCGTGCTGCGCCGCGCGGTCGACGATTACGACTTCCACACGATCGCGACGGAGCTGCACAATTTCTGTGCCGTCGACCTCTCGGCCTTCTACTTCGACATCCGCAAGGACTCGATCTACTGCGACGCGGCCGGCACGCCGCGCCGTCGCGCCGCGCGCACCGTCATGGCCGAGGTCTTTTCGTTCCTGACGGCGTGGCTGGCGCCGATCACCTGCTTCACGGCCGAAGAGGCCTGGCTCGCGCGGCCGAACGACATGCCGGACGGCAAGGCCGATAGCGTCCATCTGCGCCTCTATCCCATCATCCCCCCCGCATGGCTCGATGCGGCGCTGGGAGAGAAGTGGAAGACCGTTCGCGCCCTGCGCCGCGTCGTCACTGGCGCGCTGGAACTGGAGCGAGCGGAGAAACGTATCGGCTCGAGCCTGCAGGCCGCGCCGCACGTCCATGTCGCGCCGGAATACCTCAAGGCGCTGGAAGGTCTCGACCTCAGCGAGATCTGCATCACGTCGGGCGGCCATCTCGTCGAGGGCGAGGCGCCGGCTGGCGCCTTCACCCTGCCGGACGTGGCCGGCGTCGCCGTCGTGCCGAGCGCGGCCGAAGGCACCAAGTGCGCGCGCTGCTGGCAGGTGCTGGAAGAGGTGGGCAAGTCGACCGCCCATCCGCTGCTCTGCCTGCGCTGCGAGGATGCAGTTTCAGCATGAGGCCCATCGATCGGCAGGCCATGGTGCTTCTGGCCGTCACCCTCGTGGCGGACCAGGTTTCCAAGCAGCTGCTGCTGGGGTTCCTGCTCAAGGCCGGCGCCATCGTGCCGGTGATCGACGGTTTCTTCCGGTTGGTGATCGTGTGGAACCGGGGGATCAGCTTCGGTCTGCTGGGCGGCGACCAGGCGGTGCCGCCCTGGGTTCTTTCCGGCGTGGCGATTGCCGTCTGCATCGGGCTGTTCGTCTGGCTGCGGCGCACCGACCGTCCCCTGACAGGATGGGGCATCGGCCTTGTCATGGGGGGAGCCATCGGCAATGTTATCGACCGTGCCCGATGGGGAGCGGTATTCGATTTCGCCGATTTCCACATAGGGCGCTGGCACTGGCCGGCGTTCAACGTGGCCGACGCGGCGATTGTCGTCGGCGTTGGACTCATGCTCGTCGACTCGCTGCTCGTCGAGAAGAAGCAGGCGCCCTGAAGCGGCCATGATCGGCGCACAAAAGCTCATTACCAAGGACGGACGATGAAACCGATTCTCCTCCCGATTCCATTGGCCCTCATGGCCTGCAGCGCGCTCGCCCTCGGCGGCTGCGGCGCCTTGGAGAACTTTGGCGGCTCCAAGAAGGTGTCGCCCGACGAGTTCAAGATCGTCTCCCATTCGCCGCTCACCATGCCGCCGAACGCCGAACTGCGGCCGCCGCGGCCGGGCGAGCCGCGCCCGCAGGAAGTGACCCCGGCCGACCAGGCCAAGGAAGCGCTGTCGCCGGCCCTTGCCGGCCGCACCCAGGCCCGCGTCAACGCCGGTCCCGACGCGGCACGGTCGGGCAGCAACTCCGAACAGGCGCTGGTTGCCCGCGCCGGGCAGGGCGGCATCGATCCCAACATCCGCGGCCAGGTCAACAAGGACACCAAGACGCTGGGCGAGAGCGACAAGTCTTTCCTCGACAGCCTGATCTTCTGGCAGAGCTCGCCGCCGTCCGGCGTGGTCGTGGATCCCAGCCTGGAACAGCAGCGCATCCGCGATTCGCAGGCAGCCGGCCAGCCGGCCTCGGGGCCGACGCCGACGATCACGCGCCGCAAGCGCGGGCTCCTCGAAGGCATCTTCTGAGTTCGATGCCGCTCCTCGGCCGCCGCGCCCTGCTCGGCGGCCTTCTTGCCGGCGCGGCGATCCCGCCCGCCCCGGCGCTTGCGAAGCTCTTCGCCGTGGGCCGACGCGACGCCGAGACGTTCACCCTCGCGAACGGCCTCCAGGCCATCGTCCTGCCGTCGCGCCGCGCGCCGATCGTCACCCAGGTCGTGGTCTACAAGGTCGGCAGCGCCGACGAGACCTTCGGCCATACGGGCGCCGCGCACTTCCTCGAGCACATGATGTTCAAGGGCACCGACAAGGTGCCGGGCGGCGAGTTCTCGCGAATCGTCTCGCGCAACGGCGGCCGCGACAACGCCTACACCACGTTCGATTCCACGGGCTATCACCAGACCATTGCGGCCGCGCAGCTCGAGCTGGTGATGCGCATGGAAGCCGACCGCATGGTCAACGTGCACGTCACCGAGCGCGAGATCGTGCCCGAGCGGCAGGTCATCCTCGAGGAACGCCGCATGCGCACCGACAACGTGCCGGCGTCGCTGCTCGACGAGGCGGTGCGCGAGCAACTCTACGGCCGCCACAAGCCCTATGCCATGCCGGTCATTGGCTATGCCGACGACATCAAGAAACTCGGCGTCAATGACCTGCTGGCCTTCTATCGCCGCCACTACGCGCCCAATAACGCGGTCCTGATCGTGGCCGGCGACACCACGGCAGAGCACGTCCGCAAGCTGGCGGAGCGATATTACGGCCCGATCGCGAGGCGCAAGACCGAACCGCGGACGCGCCCCTCTCGGGGGGGCACCGATCTGCCGCAGAAGGTGGTCCGCGCCGATGCGCGTGTCGCCGAGCCGCGCTGGTCGAGGCTGTGGCTGGCGCCGTCCTACCGCATGGGCGAGACGAAGTACGCCTATGCGCTGCAGGTGCTGGCGCGGCTGTTCGGCGGCACCGAGACCAGCCGGTTGTCGAGAGTCCTCGTGAACGAGCGCAAGGTCGGCCTGTCGGTCTATGCATCGTATGGCCCGTCGAGCCTCGGCCTGACGTCTTTCGATATCGGCGTGCATCCCGCGAAGTCGAGCAGCCTGGCCGACGTCGAGGAAGCGGTGACGTCCGAGATGAAGAAGCTGCTCGATGGCGGCGTCACGGCGGAGGAAGTCGAGCGCGCGCAGAACCAGCTCCTGGCGGCCGCCATCTACTCGCAGGACTCGCTCGCCAGCGGCCCGCGCATCTACGGCACGGCACTGAGCACGGGCAGCACCGTGGCCGATGTCGATGCCTGGCCCGAACGCATTGCCGCCGTCACGCCGGCCGATGTCGTGGCGGCCGCCCGCCATGTCTGGCGCGACGATGGCGCGGTCACCGCACTGCTCACGCCGGCCGAGGGCAGTCGATGAAGCGGCTGCGCCTGCTCGCGGCGGCCTTCGCCGCCTGGCTCGTCCTCGTTCCGGGGATGGCGTTCGCCATCGACATCAAGCAGATCACGACGCCGCTCGGCATCAAGGCGTGGCTGGTCGAGGACAAGAGCACGCCCGTGGTGGCGCTCTCCTTCTCCTTTTCGGGCGGTACGGCCACCGATCCGGCGGGCCAGGCGGGCATCACCGAACTGATGGCGGGGCTGCTGACCGACGGCGCCGGCCCGATGGACGCCCAGGCGTTTCGCCAGCGCCAGGAAAGTGCCGCCGCGTCGCTTGGCTTCAACGCCTCGCTGGACCGGCTGACCGGCTCGCTGCGCGTGCTGTCGGCCAGCCGCGACGAGGGGTTCGAACTGCTGCGGCTGGCGCTCACCGAGCCGCGCTTCGATCCCGACATGCTGAACCAGCGCCGGGCGCAGACGCTCGCAAGCCTGAACCAGGCTGCGCAGCGTCCAGGCTCGGTGGCGAGCCGCACGCTGATGCAGACGCTGTTCGCCGGCCATCCCTATGCCGCGGATCCAGATGGCACGCCGCAGGGGCTCGCGGCGGTGACGCCCGAACTGTTGAAGAAGCGCGCCGCCGAACTCCTGCTGCGCAACAGCCTCGTCGTCGCGGCGGTGGGCGATATCGGCGAGGCTGAACTGGCACGCCAGATCGACCGCTCGTTCGGCGTGCTGCCGACCGGGACGCCACCGGCACTGCCACCGGAATGGGTGCCGCCGACGAAGCCGCGCACCGTCGTCGTCGAGCGCCCGGTGCCGCAGAGCACCGCCGTGATGGCGCTGCCCGGCATCCCGCGCGACGATCCGGAATGGTACGCGGCACTGGTGATGAACCACGTGCTGGGTGGCGGTGGCCAGCAGTCGCGGCTGTTCAACGAGGTGCGCGAGAAGCGCGGCCTGGCCTACAGCGTGTCGAGCGGCCTGCGCACCTACAAGCGCGCCGCGCTGCTGGTCATGTCGACCGGCTCGGCGAACGAGCGTGTCGCCGAGGCGCTCAAGGTGATTCGCGCCGAGATGGCGCGGATGCGCACCGACGGCGTCACCGAAGCCGAGCTCAACGACGCCAAGACCTATCTGACCGGTGCGCTGGCCCTGTCGCTCGATTCCTCGGGTTCGATCGCGGGCCTGCTCCATTCCATGCAGATCGACGGCCTCTCGCCCGATCACCTGACGCGCCGCGCGTCGTTGATCGCGGCCGTCAAGCTCGCGGACGTTCGCAAGGTTGCGCAACGTCTGCTGCGTGACGAGACACTGACCACGGTCGTGGTCGGCAAGCCGGTCGGCGTCACGCCTGAACCCTAGGGAGTTCAAATGTTCTACAGCCACGTGATCGACGATGCCCTGGAGAGCAAGGTGGGCAAGAGCGGCCTGCCGCAGGCCTCGCTCGACCGCGAACTGGCACGCGCTTCGGCTGCGCTCGACAGGTTCCGCCAGTGGAAGGCGGACGGCACCCTGCCGCTGCTCAGCCTGCCCGGCGCGCGCGACGATCTCGCGCTCCTGAAGCCGCACGCCGAGCGCTTCGCCAGGTTCGAGCATGTGATCGTGCTGGGCACCGGCGGGTCGAGCCTCGGCGGCCAGACGCTGGTCGCGCTCAAGGACCTGGGATTCGGCCCTCAGGGCGGACGCCCGAAGCTCTGGTTCATGGACAATGTCGATCCCTCGACCTTCACCGAACTGGCCGCCCGGCTGCCGCTGGCGCGCACCGGCCTGATCGTGATTTCCAAGTCCGGCACCACCGCCGAGACGCTGACCCAGTTCCTGACGCTGTTGCCCGAGTTCGAGGCGAAGGTCGGCAAGGAAAAGCTCGCCGAGCACATCGTCGCCATCACCGAGCCCAGCGACAACGCGCTCGGCCGGCTGGCCGCGCGCATCGGTTGCCCGATCCTCGACCACGATCCCAAGGTCGGCGGCCGCTTCTCCGTGCTGTCGCTGGTCGGCCTGTTGCCCGCGATGATCGCCGGCCTCGATGTCGGCGCGATCCGTGAAGGTGCGGCAAGCGTCCTCGATCCGGTGCTCGAAGCCAGCGACGCCAAGGACCTCGCGCCGGCCGTCGGTGCGGCCCTGTCGATCGGATTGGCGAAGGAACGCGGTATCGGCACGACGGTGCTGATGCCCTATTGCGACCGGCTGGGCTATTTCGGCTTCTGGTACCGCCAGCTCTGGGCGGAGAGCCTTGGCAAGGGCGGCAACGGCTCCACGCCGGTGCGCGCCATGGGCACCGTCGACCAGCACAGCCAGCTCCAGCTCTATCTCGGCGGCCCGGCGGACAAGATGTTCACGGTGCTGATCCTCGACACGGCGGGCAAGGGCACGCCGATCGCGCCGGCATCGCTGGGCGGCGACAAGACGCTGGCCTATCTCGAGAACCAGTCGCTGGGTGATCTCCTGCTGGCAGAGGCCGAGGCCACGGCCGTGACCCTGGTGAAGAACGGCCGGCCGACGCGCATCATGCGGATCGCCACACTCGACGAGCGGGTGATGGGCGCCCTGATGATGCACTACATGCTGGAGACGATGTTCGCCGCCCAGCTGCTGGGCGTCGACGCCTTCGACCAGCCGGCGGTCGAGGAGGGCAAGATCCTGACCCGCCAGTATCTCGCCGCCCGCGTATCTTCCCCGGGCGCCCGGTCGTAAAATGACGGCGCCATGAGCGCCCCCCGCACCCTGCCCAGAGCGCTGCGACGCCTTCCCTCGACGCTGGTCAACCGCATCGCCGCCGGCGAGGTGGTCGAGCGCCCGGCCAGCGCCGTGAAGGAGCTGGTTGAGAACGCGCTCGACGCCGGCGCGCGGCGCATCGCCGTGACCCTGAAGGAAGGCGGCCGCACCTTCATCTCGGTGGTCGACGACGGGATCGGCATGTCGCCCGACGAGCTGCGCCTCGCGGTCGAACGGCACTGCACCTCCAAGCTGCCCGACGACGACCTGACCGACATCCGCACGCTGGGCTTCCGCGGCGAGGCCCTGCCTTCGATCGCCTCGGTGAGCCGCTTCACCATCACCTCGCGTCCGGCCGGCGCCGACACGGCGTGGAGCCTGGAGATCGACGGCGGCGCCAAGGCCGAGCCGCGGCCCGCCGCGCATCCGCAGGGCACGCGCGTGGAGGTGCGCGAGCTGTTCTTTGCGACCCCCGCGCGGCTCAAGTTCCTGAAGGAGCCGCGCACCGAATCCGGCCACGTCGCCGACGCGATGCGCCGGCTTGCCATGGCCCATCCCGGCGTCGCCTTCCGGCTGGAAAGCGAGGAGCGTGCGCTGATCGACCTGGCGGCCGCCAGCCCGTCGCTCCTGTCGGGCGACGCCGCGCGGCTCGAACGGCTGGCCGCCATCATGGGGCGAGAGTTCGCCGACAATGCCGTGGCGATCGACGCCAACCGCGAGGGCTTCCGGCTCACCGGCTTTGCAGGGTTGCCGACGCTCAATCGCCCGACGAGCCAGCATCAGTATCTCTTCGTCAACGGCCGCCCGGTGCGCGACAAGCTGCTGGCCGGCGCGGTGCGCGGCGCCTACCAGGATTTCCTGGCGCGCGACCGCCATCCGATGGTGGCGCTGTTTCTCGAAGCGCCGCCCGACATGGTCGACGTCAACGTCCATCCGGCCAAGACCGAGGTGCGCTTCCGCGATGCCGGCATCGTGCGCGGCATGATCGTCGGTGCCCTGCGCACCGCGCTCTCGGCGGCTGGCCATCGCGCCAGCACGACCGTGTCCGACGCGGCGCTCGGCGCGTTCCGTCCGCATACGGGTTTTGCGACGCCTCTGCCGATGGGTGGAGGGGGTTACGGCGCGGGCAATGGATATTCATCGGTGCCGCGCGGCCTGGCCGAAGCGGCGATGCAGTTCATGGCACCGCTCGATGGCCTGTCGGCGCGCGTCGAGGAGCCAGCGTCGAACATCGCTCCGGGCAACTATCCGCTGGGTGTCGCGCGCGCGCAGCTCCACGAGACCTACATCGTGGCCCAGACCGAGCAGGGCGTGGTGATCGTCGACCAGCACGCCGCGCACGAGCGTCTGGTGCATGAGCGGCTGAAGACGCAGCTCGAGGCCGAGGGCGTGAAGCGGCAGGCGCTGCTGCTGCCGGAGGTCGTCGAGATCGGCGAGGATGGCGCGCGGCGCCTGACCCAGCGCGCTGCCGAACTGGCCGACATGGGGCTGGTGCTGGAGCCGTTCGGGCTCGGTGCGGTCGTGGTCCGCGAGACGCCGGCCGTGCTGGGCGAGGTCGACATCCAGGGATTGGTTCGCGATCTGGCCGACGAACTGGCCGAGATGGGCGATCATCTGTCGCTCAAGGAGAAAGTCGAGGAAGTCTGCGGGACGCTGGCCTGCCATACATCGGTGCGGGCGGGCCGCCGGCTCACGGTCGAGGAGATGAATGCCCTGCTGCGCCAGATGGAGGCGACACCGCACTCCGGGCAGTGCAATCATGGCCGACCGACCTATGTCGAACTCAAGCTGGCCGACATCGAGCGGCTGTTCGGAAGACGATGAAGAAGCTTCTCGCGCTGCTCATGATTGCCGGAACCGTCGCCACCGGAGCGTCGGCTCAGAACCGCGCCGCACCGCCGCCCTCGGTCGCGCCGCCGTCCGGCACGCCGACGCCCGCTCCGGCCTCGCCGCTCGACGGGACCTGGCGCGGCACCAGCGACGGCGGCTCGTGCAATGCGCCGCTCGACTATGTGCTCACCATCGAATCGGGCTTCGTCGACGGCTCGGCCTACGACACGACCGCGCGCGGGCCGGTGCCCAATCCCAACAAATCCGCTCCGCCGCCACCCACTCCCGGCCTGTGGCAGATCCACGGCGTGGCCAAGGCGGGTGCCGCGTTCAATCTCCTGAGCCTCGCGTCGGTGAAGGGCCCCACGCACCAGCGCATGCAGCTCACCGCGCGCGGCGACGGCCAGAGCCTGGTCATAAGCGAGAACAGCGGCTGCCGCCGGACGGCGCGGCTCACCCGAAGCTGACGAGTCCCAGCCGCTCGCGTCGCAGCCAGCGGCCGATCAGCAGCAGGGCCACGACGGTGAGGCCCGTCGCCAGGCCGATCCACAGGCCGAGGCCGCCCAGCCCGCCCTGGAACGCCAGCACCACGCCCAGCAGCAGGCCGATGCACCAGTAGCCGATGCCGGCATAGACCATCGGCACGCGCGTATCGTGCAGGCCGCGCAGCATGCCGGCCGCCACCGCCTGGCCGCCATCGGCCACCTGGAACAGGGCGGCGATCATCAGGAAGCCGACCGCCAGTTCGATGACGGGCGCGTTGGCCGGCGTGTCGAGATCGAGGAACACGCCGACCAGCAGGCGTGGCGCCAGCACCATCGCCAGCGCCGTCAGCGCCATGAAGCCCACGCCCATGACATACGCCGTCCAGCCGGCGCGACGGATGCCTTCCCGGTCGTGCGCGCCGAAGGCACGGCCGACGCGCACGGTCGCGGCCTGGGCGAGGCCGAGCGGCACCATGAAGGAGAGCGACGCGAGCTGCATGGCGATCGAGTGGGCGGCGAGCGCCGCCGCGCCGATCAGGCCCATCAGGAACGTCGCGCCGTTGAACACCGCTACCTCGAAGACCAGCGTCGCGCCGATCGGCAGGCCGAGATGCCACAGCTCGCGGAAGCGCGGCCAGTCGGCGCGCCAGAAGCGGCCGAACAGGTGATAGCGGCGGAACTTCCGGTCGGTGACGAGCACCGTCGCGAGAATCGCGAACATCAGGATGTCGGCGAAGGTCGTGGCGTAGCCGGCGCCCACCAGGCCGAGATTGGGGAATCCGAAATGGCCGAAGATCAGCAGCCACGCCGCCGCGGCATTGGCGACGACGCCGGCCACGCCGGCGGCGAGCGCCCACAGGGGCCGTTCCAGCGCCGAGACGAAGGCGCGCAGCACGAGGAAGAAGAAGAACGGCAGCAGCGACCATTGCAGCGCGCGGACATACTCGCTCGCCGCCTTCGCCAGCGCCGGCTCCTGGCCCAGCGCCAGCAGGATCGCCTCGCTCTGCCACAGCACGATCCAGATCGGCAGCGTGACGACCGCCGCCATCCACAGGCCCTGGCGCACCGTGCGGCGCACATCGCGCACCGAATGGCCCTTGCGGCCGAGCTCGCGCGCGATCATCGGCGCGGTGGCCGTGGTGAGGCCGAGGCCGAAGATCATCGTCGCGAAATAGAGATTGGAGCCAAGCGCGCCGGCGGCGAGCGCGTCGGGGCCGAGCCAGCCCATCATCACCACGTCGGTCGCGGTCATCAGCGTCTGCGCGAGATTGGTGAGGATCAGCGGCCAGGCGAGCACGAGCGTCGCGCGCGCTTCGTCGCGCCATGTTGCTCGGTCCGTGCTTTCCGTCTGTGCCGTCGTTTCCATGCCGGCGCTTATAGCCGGCACACCGTTACGGTCACAGGTACGTTCAAGGCTACGTTGGAGCCTGTCCGACCGGGAAAATATCGCCCGCTCACCAACAACCACCTCACCCTGAGGAGCGCTCCGGAGGAGCGCGTCTCGAAGGGTCGGCACACGCACCGCGTCCGTTGCCCATCCTTCGAGACGGTCGCTGCGCGACCTCCTCAGGATGAGGTCGTGTGTGTCGATTTGAGACCGAAAGACTCTACAATTCGCAGGCGATGCGTTCTTCGCTGCCGGCCATCAACCGGAAGAAGGCATCCTGCGGCTTATCGAGAACGAACATGGCGCGTGCATCGAGACCGAGATTGAGGCCGCGCACGACGGCACCGCTGACGCCATGGCTCACCACCACGGTACGCACGCCCGACGTCGCGATCTCCGTCAGCACCGCCTCGCAGCGGCGGCGCAGATCGATATGCGTCTCGCCGCCGGGTGGGCAGTAGCCGTGCGGATCGGCGCGCCAGTCGGCCAGCGCCGTCGGATGATCGATCTCGATCTCGGCCCAGGAGAAGCCTTCCCAGGTGCCATAGGAGAGTTCGGCCAACCGGATGTCTTCCCGCCATTCGCCGGAGGCGATACCGAGTTCGCGGCCGACGATCTCCGACGTCTCGCGGGTTCGGCCGAGCGGGCTGCGCAGGAAGATCGTGGGACCGGGTTCGCGCTCGAGTTCGGCCTTCAGGGTGCGGCCCATCGCCAGCGCCTGGACGCGACCGCGCGGCGTCAGGTCGGAATTCTTGCTGCCCTGCATGCGGCGTTCGGTGTTCCACGCGGTCTCGCCGTGCCGCAGCATGTAGAGAGGGGCCGTCAGCTTCACGGGCGCGCGCCTCACGGACCCCGCTTCAGGATCACGATCTTGGCGGCACCATAGCGTCGCTCGTCGATCGTCTCGAAGCCGTCGGGCGCGATCATGTCCTCGTTGTGCGCGAGTTCGATCGTGACGACGCAGCCCGGCGACATCCAGCCCGCGGCGGCCAGGGCCGCGATGGCGAGGGGCGCCTGGCCCGAGCGATAGGGCGGATCGAGGAAGACGAGATCGCAGGGCTCGCGACAGGGCGGCGGCCGCGTCGCATCCGCGCGCACGACCTTGGCCGCGCCGGCCTCGCCCAGCTTGCGCAGGTTCTCGCCGATCGCCTTGATCGCACTGGCCTCGTTGTCGAGGAACGTCACATGGGCCGCGCCACGCGACAGCGCCTCCAGTCCCAGCGCGCCGGAGCCGGCATAGGCGTCGAGCACGCGCGCGTCGATCAGCGGCGAGGTGCCGCCATCCTCCTCGCTGTCGCGCCAGCGCGAATGCATCAGCACGTTGAACAGCGATTCCCGGGCGCGATTGGATGTCGGGCGGGTCGCGTCGCCCGGCGGTGTTTCGAGCATGCGCCCGCGATGCCTGCCACCGATGATCCTGATCATCAGGTCCGCCGGCGCTTGGCGTGGGGCGGGGCCGGCCGGGGTTTGGGCTTGGCCCAGCCTTCCTTGCGCGGCGGACGCTTCACGCCCAGCAGGTTCTCGAGCGCCTGCGGCGGAACCTCCTCGACGATGCCGCGCTCCAGCTCGCCGAGATGGAAAGGCCCGAAGGCCACGCGGATCAGGCGCACCACCGGCAGTTCGAGATGGGCCAGCACGCGGCGCACCTCGCGGTTCTTGCCCTCGGTCAGCGCGATGTCGATCCAGGCGTTGGAGCGCTGCTGGCGGTCGAGGCTCGCCTGGATCGAGCCGTAGCGTACGCCCTCGATGGTGATGCCGTTGGCGAGATCGGCGAGCTTGGCCTCGTCGACATTGCCGTGCACGCGGGCGCGGTAGCGGCGCGTCCAGCCATTGGCCGGCAGTTCGAGCTGGCGCGCCAGGCCGCCGTCGTTGGTCAGCAGCAGCAGCCCTTCGGAGAAATAGTCGAGGCGGCCGATCGTGACCACGCGCGGCAGGCTCTTGGGCAGCGAGTCGAAGATGGTGCGCCGTCCCTCGGGATCGCGCGCCGTCACCATCTCGCTCGGCGGCTTGTGATAGCGCCACATGCGCGCCCGCTCGGGGGCGCCCAGCAGCTTGCCATCGACTTCGATGACGCTCTTTTCGGTGACGACGCAGGCCGGGGTCTCCAGCACCTTGCCGTCGACCTTCACGCGACCGGCCTCGATCCAGCGCTCGGCATCGCGGCGCGAGCACAGGCCGGCGCGCGCGAGGCGCTTGGCGATGCGCTCGCCTTCCTTGACGGGTGCTTCGGTCATCGTGCGGCCGCCGCTCCCAGGAAGGCGCGGAACAGTTTCGCGTCGCCTTCGGAGATCAGGAACTCGGGATGCCACTGCACGCCGATGCAGAAACGGTAGGCCGGGGCCTCGATGCCCTCGATCACGCCGTCCGGCGCGGTGGCGTTCACCACGATGCCTTCCGGCGAATCGGCGGCGGCCTGGTGATGGGCGCTGTTCACCTGCAGCTCCTCGGCGCCGACGATGCCGTGCAGCTGCGTGCCCCGGGCAACCTTCACGACATGGCCGGGCTCGTTGCGCGGATTGGGCTGCTCGTGGGCCAGCGGATCGGCGATCGTGTCAGGGATGTGCTGGATCAGCTTGCCGCCCAGCACGACGTGCAGGAGCTGCTGGCCACCGCAGATGCCCAGCACCGGCTTGTTCTGCTCGAGCGCGCCCTTGGTGACGCCGAACTCGAAGGCGGTGCGGCGGTCCTTGGTGATCACCGTCGCGTGGCGCGCGCCGCCGCCATAGTAGGAGGGATCGACGTCGAAGGCGCCGCCGGTCACGACCAGCGCATCGATGCGCTCGAGATAGTCGGCGACCCGGTCGGGCTCGTGCGGCAGCGCTATGGGCAGGCCACCCGCCGCGTCGATCGCGTCGAGGTAGTTTTGGCGCAGCGCATACCAGGGAAACTTGGAGTATCCGCCTGGCTTTTCAGCATCCAGGGTGACTCCGATCAGGGGACGGGGCATGGGGGCCAAGATACGCGCGTGCGCCGTCGCGCGCTATAGTGCGGCCACGATGCCGGATTCAGCCAAGTCGACGCCCATGGAAAGAGCCCTCGCCGCCGCCCGTGCGGCCGGCGCGCGTGGCGAGGTCCCGATCGGTTGCGTGATCGTCGGACCCGGCGGCGCGGTGCTGGCCGAGGCGGGCAATCGTACCGAGGAGCTTAAGGACCCGACCGCCCATGCCGAGCTGCTGGCGATCCGGGCCGCGGCTGCCGCGCTGGGCTCGCCGCGGCTGGTCGACTGCGATCTCTACGTCACGCTGGAGCCGTGCCCGATGTGCGCCCAGGCGATTTCCTTCGCCCGGCTGCGCCGCGTCTACTGGGGCGCGGCCGATCCCAAGGGTGGCGGCATCGAGCAGGGCCCGCGCATCTTCGACCAGCCCACCTGCCACCACCGCCCCGACCTCTATCCCGGCCTCGGCGAGCGCGAGGCGGGCGAGCTGCTGCGCACCTTCTTCAGAGAGCGGCGCTAGGTCCTCATCGCCTCGGCCCATTCGGCGCGGACGTCGGGGTCGGGCTCATCGACGCTCTGGCTACGCCGCGCCACTTCGTCCGGCGCGAGCTGCGACAGCGCCCAGACGGCGGCGCCGCGCACCAGGGGCTGCTCGTCCTGCAGCAGCCGTTCGACCGCGGGCAGCGACTGGGCCGGCGTGCCGCTGTTGCCCAGCGCATAGGCGACGTTGCGCAGGAAGCGGTTGCGGCCGATGCGCTTCACCGCGGTGCCGGAGAAGCGCGTGCGGAACGTCGCATCGTCGAGCGTCGCCAGCTCGGAGAGGAGCGGCGCCTGAAGCTCGGCGCGCGGCACGAACGCCGCCTCGCGCGATTGGTGGGCGAACTTGTTCCAGGGGCAGGCGGCGAGGCAGTCGTCGCAGCCATAGATGCGGTTGCCCAGCGCCGCCCTGAACTCGCGATCGATCGGGCCGGCATGTTCGATGGTGAGATAGGAGATGCAGCGCCGCGCATCGAGCTGGTACGGCGCGGGGAAGGCGTCGGTCGGGCACGAATCGAGGCAGGCGCGGCACTGGCCGCAATGATCCGTCTCCGGCGCGTCGGGCGGCAGTTCGACCGACAGGAGCAGTTCGCCGAGGAACAGCCAGGAGCCGAAGCGGCGCGACACCAGGTTGGTGTGCTTGCCCTGCCAGCCATGGCCCGCCTGCTGCGCGGCGAGCTTTTCCATCAGCGGCGCGGTGTCGACGAACACCTTCAGGCTCTGGTGATAGGTGTCCCAGATGAATCGGCCGAGCTGCTTCAGCCGGCTCTTCATCACGTCGTGATAGTCGCGGCCCTGCGCATAGACCGAGACGGCGCCGCGTTCGCGCTCCTGCAACACGTCGCGCGGATCGCTCGCCGGCCCGTAGTTCAGCGCCACCGACACGACGGTGCGCGCCTCGGGCCACAGGGTCGAGGGATCGATGCGCTGCTCGGCGCGGTCGACCAGCCAACCCATGTCGCCCTGGAAGCCGCGTTCGAGGAACGTGGCCATCCGCTCCATCCGCTGCTGCCGCGCCTCGGGCGACAGCTGCGCCGGCGCGAAGGCCACGGCGTCGAAGCCGAGTTCCAGCGCCTTGGCCGCGATCGCGTCCCGCAACTCGCGCGCCGTCGCCGGCTTGGGCGGTCGCTTGGGGCGGGGCGGCAGCTTGGCCATTATCCCCGGCCGCGATAGGACGCGACGCCGGTGTCGGGAAGCCACAGGCCCTTGGGCGGCAGGGCGGTCTGCCAGAACACGTCGATCGGCATGCCGCCGCGCGGATACCAGTAGCCCGCGATCCTGAGCCAGCGCGGCGCCAGCTCCTTCACCAGCCGCTTGCCGATGCCCACGGTGCAATCCTCGTGGAAAGCCGCCTCGTTGCGGAAGCTGTTGAGATAGAGCTTCAGCGACTTGCTCTCGACCAGCTTGGCGCGCGGCACGTAGTCGATCACGAGGTGCGCGAAATCGGGCTGGCCCGTCACCGGGCAGAGCGAGGTGAACTCGGGCTGCGTGAAGCGTGCGAGATAGAGCGTGCCCGGATGCGGGTTGGGCACCGTCTCGAGGAGGGCCTCGGCGGGCGAGGCGGGGAGGGGCGTCTCATGCCCGAGCTGTCGGAGTTTTGCATATTTAGCCATGCGCCCATCATATGCTAAGCGGGCCGCCATGACTCACAGGGTTGCCATCGTCGGCGCCGGCCCGTCCGGCTTCTATGCCGCGGACGGGCTGCTGCGCGGCCGGCCGGACCTCCGCATCGACATCATCGACCGCCTGCCCACGCCCTTCGGGCTGGTCCGGGCCGGCGTCGCGCCCGACCACCAGGGCACCAAGGCCGTGGTCCGCCAGTTCGACAAGCTGCTCGACCAGCCGGACGTGCGCTTCGCCGGCAATCTCGACATCGGCCGCGACCTCACCTGGGACGAGCTGGTCGAGGCCTACGACGCGGTGATCGTCGCCACCGGCATGGTGATCGACCGCAAGCTGGGCATCCCGGGCGAGGAGCTGCCGCAGGTCTGGGGCTCGTGGCGCTTCGTGGGCTGGCTGAACGGCCATCCCGATTTCCGCGAGGGCCCGGACCTCTCGGCCGTGAAATCCGTGGCTGTAATCGGCAACGGCAACGTGGCGCTCGACGTGGCGCGCCTGCTGGCCAAGACGCCGGACGAGATGGCCAAGTCCGACATCGTGCCCGAGGCGGCGGCGGCGATCGCGGCGGCGCCTCTCACGGATATCCATGTGATCGGACGGCGCGGCGCCGAACAGGCCTCCTTCACGACCAACGAGCTGGCCGAAATGGGCCGGCTGGCCCGCGCCGTGTCGGTGGCCGATGCCAGCGTGCTCGATGCCGTGGCGCCGGCCGCCGATCCCACGCCGGAGAGGCTGCGCAAGGCCAAGAACATCGAGACGCTGAAGGGCTTCGCCGCACACAGGCCGGGCGAGAAGCCGGTGACGGTGCACTTCCGTTTCCACGCCACGCCGCTGGCGATCCGTCCGGGCGAGATCGAACTGTCGACCGGAACCATCCCCGCCGACCTCGTCGTCACCTGCATCGGCTATACCGGCGAGGCCTTTCCGGAGGCGGACGGTGTCTTCGCCGTCGGCTGGGCGCGTCGCGGTCCCAGCGGCACCATCCCGACCAACCGCGCCGACAGCCATGCCGTGGCGAAGGACGTCATCGCCTGGCTCGAGGACCGCGACCCCAAGAGTGGCCCCGACATCCTGCCGCTCGCCGTCGACGCCGAGGGCTGGCGCCGCATCGACAAGGCCGAGGTCGCCGCCGGCGCGGCGCAGGGACGGCCGCGCCTCAAGCTGGTCGACCGCCAGGCGCTTCTCGGCATCGCGCAGGGCGACTGACGTTTCTTCGAGTCGACGGGGCGTCGCGCGTGGTGGCCGCGCGCCATATTGTCGGTTCACCGGGTAAGGCAAAGGGTAAGGAGTTTTCATGCTGAACATGGGTCGTCGTTTCATCTGCGCGCTCGCCGCCGCGGCCGCGGTGGTGCCGTTCGCCGTGCCTGCGCCCGCTTCGGCGCAAGCCCCGCAGTCCGCCCTCAAGGTGGCGCTTCATTCGGATCTCAAGATCATCGATCCGATCTGGACGACGGCGCTGATCACCCAGCATCACGGCTATCTGGTCTATGACACGCTGTTCGCGCTCGACGACAAGCTGCAGGTCAAGCCGCAGATGGTCGAGAAGTGGGACACCTCGCCCGACAAGCTCACCTGGACCTTCACCCTGCGCGACGGGCTGGCCTGGCATGACGGCAAGCCGGTCACCGCAGAGGATTGCGTCGCCTCGCTCAAGCGTTGGGGCGCCAAGGATGCGATGGGCCAGAAGCTGATGTCGTACGTGTCCGAACTGTCGGCGCCCGACGACAAGACGATCAAGATGGTGCTGAAGGAGCCCTACGGTCTCGTGCTGAGCACGCTCGGCAAGCCTGGTTCCAACGTGCCGTTCATGATGCCGGCGCGGGTTGCAAGCACCGATCCCAACACGCAGATCACCGACGCCACCGGCTCCGGTCCTTTCATCTTCAAGAAGGACGAGTGGAAGCCCGGCGAGAAGGCGGTCTACGTCAAGAACACGAACTACAAGCCGCGCGCCGAACCGTCGGCCGGCCTCTCGGGCGGCAAGGTCGCCAAGGTCGACAGGATCGAATGGGTCTGGATCCCCGACACCCAGACGCAGGTCAATGCGCTGCTGAACGACGAAGTCGACATGATCGAGATCGTGCCGCCGGACCTGCTGCCGCTGATCCAGAAGGAGAAGGGCATCAAGGTCCAGGTCGTGAACCAGGCCGGCCGCCAGTATTCGATGCGCTTCAACGTGCTGCACAAGCCGTTCGATAACGCCAAGGTCCGGCAGGCCGTCCTCTACGCGCTGAACCAGAAGGACTTCCTCGACGCCAACGTCGGCAATCCCGAGTTCTACCGGGAGTGCAAGTCGCTGTTCCCCTGCGGCTCGCCGAGCGAGACGACGAAGGGCTGGGAAGACAAGCTCTCGGGCAACGCCGCCAAGGCGAAGCAGCTCCTGACCGAGGCGGGCTACGACGGCACGCCGGTCGTGCTGATGCACCAGACCGACATCGCCGGCCACAACAACCTGGCCACCGTGGCCAAGCCGCAGCTCGAGAAGGCCGGCTTCAAGGTCGACCTGCAGTCGATGGACTGGCAGACGCTGGTCGGCCGCCGCGCCAAGAAGGATGCGCTGAACGCCGGCGGCTGGAGCGCGTTCTTCACGTCCTGGGCCGCCGTCGACGTGCTCGATCCGGTGGCCGCAGCGTTCCTCAACGCGTCCTGCGAGAAGGCGACGTTCGGCTGGCCGTGCGATCCGGAACTGGAGAAGCTGCGCGATGCCTACGCCAAGGAGACCGATCCGGCGAAGCAGAAGGAGATCGCCGCGCAGGTCCAGGCCCGCGCCGCCGAGTATCCCACGCACGCGCCGCTCGGCCAGTTCACGACCCCCACCGCCGTAGGCCGCAAGGCCTCGGGCCTGTTGCCCTCGCCTGCGCTCGCGTTGTGGAACGTCGAGAAGAAGTAATGCGAGGTCACGTTGCCAGCCATCGGGCCGGCAATTATGGTTTTGGCGTTCTCAGGGCAGGGTGAAACTCCCTACCGGCGGTATGCGGCGCGAGCCGCGAGCCCGCGAGCGCCTTCCGCAAGGAAGGGTCAGCAGATCAGGTGCGAGGCCTGAGCCGACGGTCACAGTCCGGATGAAAGAGAACGTGTGTCCCGCTGCTCCCGCAGAGCAGCGGGTCCGCGCGTGATCGCCTTGGGTGACGTGTCTGTTCGCCAAAGGAGATTGCCATGACACAAGCCCGCTACGCCTTCGTCAAAGCCAGGTGGCACGCCGACATCGTCGATCGTGCGCTCGACGGATTCCTCGAACTGATTCCGGCGGCGCAGGTCGACGTGTTCGACGTGCCGGGCGCCTTCGAGATGCCGCTGTTCTCGCGCGACCTCGCGGCGACGGGAAAGTATGCGGCTGTTGCCGCCGCCGCCTTCGTGGTCGATGGCGGGATCTATCGCCACGACTTCGTGGCCCAGGCCGTCGTCGACGGGCTGATGCGCGCCGGCATGGACACCGGCGTGCCCGTCCTGTCGGTGTCGCTGACGCCGCATCACTATCAGGAGACCGAACACCACAACGCGATCTTCCGCGCGCACTTCGTCGAGAAGGGCCGCGAAGCCGCCCGCGCGGCGCTGATGATCGGCAAGGCCCGCGCGTCCATCGCGGCGTAGGCGGCCGCCGGCGGATCAGGCCGGGACGTAGCGGAGCCTCAGCACGTCATCGCCGATCCGGTCATGGGACACGAGACGGAGCGGCGGGCGCGGGCCTGCGAAGTAGGGCGTGCCGTGGCCCAGCACGACCGGGTGCAGGTAGATGCGGTACTCGTCGATCAGGCCGAGCTCGGTGAGGCTTCGCGCCAGGGTCGGGCCGGCGACCTCGATGTCGCCGTCGCGCTCGTCCTTCAGCCTGCGGATGGTGCGTTCCAGATCGTCGCGGATGAGCGTGGCGTTGGGACCGACCGATTCCAGCGAGCGCGAGACGACCCATTTCGGCTGCCGCTGCCACGCCGCGGCAAAGGCGCGGCGCTCGTCGTCCCAGTCGGGCTGATCGTCGTCCCAGTACCGCATCAGCTCATAGACGTGGCGGCCGTAGAGACTGCCGGCCTGCCCTTCCGCCTCCTCGATGAAATGGCGGAAGAGCGCGGTACTCGGCCCGAACGACAGGTGGTCGACATAGCCGTCCAGAGAGTTGTTCATGCCGAAGACGAGCCGCGCCATCCTGCTTCCTCTCCTCAAGTGATTCAGCTCTTCGAGCGTCTGCGAGTCGACAATTGTGAAAATGTGCTCCGCAGGGCCCCCAGGATCGGGTCGGCAAGTCGCAAGAAGTTGCCGGACGAATCGCCGGCGTCCTGGCCGCCGAGAGAGGGCTGGAAACGCGACAGGAATTCCCGAATGACGATCCTGCCGTAGGCGTCGTTCAAATGAATCCAGTCGGGCTTCGTCCATGTCGGATGACGATACTTGTCCTTCGACAGAAGCGGCGAGGCGAGAGTAGCCTTGGGTTGCTCGAGGAGGATCAGATTTCCAGTGGCCAGTCGGCGGCAGGCCTCATCATAGGCCGCGCGAAGAGCCGGCGCATCGATCGCTTGGGCGGCCATTTCAATGTCCTCCGGCGGCTTGTCCAACGTCAGGACGACCTCGGCGGGGGCAGGGGTGGGCGCCAGCCAGATCGACTTGTCAGTGATCTGACGGAGCTTGCCGACGAGGGCCATTGCCGCCGAGGCCTTCAGCCGGTCGCAAACGACATCCAGGAAACAGGCATCGGAAACCAGTAGAAACCTGCCTTGCTCTCCCTTGTGAGAGTCGGCCCGCCATCCTGAGTAGAGCGAGGTGGCGGCCCTCACCTCGCATCCCAGGCCCACGACGCAAAACGCGTCGTAGTCGGCAACGACCATCTCACGTCGGCCGCCAGAGGTCGTCTTGACCCATCGCGCGACGTCCTCATTCGTGAACACGAGTCTGTCGCCTTGCGGTTCGCAGTGCGCAAATGGCGCTCCCGGTGCGGCGAAAAAAATGAACTCGACGCCCGGATAGGCCTTGCCGAGCGATGTCCAGGCGCGCTTCCAGTTAAAGATATGAGAATTGCCCAGCAGGGCAACGCGGATCATCGGGAGAACGCATCGAGGAGGACGTCCTCGCAAACCGCCTCGGCAGCCGGATCCTCGGGCGTACGGCCCGCCGCACGGCCCTCGTCCTGCTCGCCCGCTGCGACAGGAGCCGATGCTTGCGCAAGGGCCGGTTGCGCGTCGAAGAAGATCCGCATGACCGCCTCCACGCCCGGCTCGGTGATTTGTCGTGCGTCAGGCGAATGGAACACGCCTCGCGTCGAGGCGCTGGAGAGAAGGTCGAAGGACGGGAAGTAGTCGACGTTCTCGAATGTCTCGGCCAGCTTCCCGGCCACCGCACGCAGCACCGATTTCGAATAGGTCGTCGCGACGAGAACGTGTTTGTCGCTGGCCGTAGCCGCGAGCGGAACCGGCGAGACGGTGAGCAGGAACTTCAGCCCGGGGTTCCGCTTCGTCGCGATCCGGTGGAACTTGACGAAGTCCTTGTACACATCGAGGAAATCGAAGTTCCGGAAGGCGTGCACTTCGGGTCGATAGGAGCCGGCGATCGTACCTGGTGCGGTGGGATACACCGTGCCCGACTCCGCGTGGGTCCAGGCTTCCGTCAGGCCGAGGGTGAAGACGAAGACATCTGTCTTGGCGAACAGGCGTCGCACCTGGGCGAGATGCTGCTGGCGGTGTCGCTGCACGGCCTTGGCGGAAGGCAATCCCCCGGGTTCGACCCCGATCCGCATCGCATCGAAGAAGCGGCCGTTCCGTTCCCAGACGGCATCGGACGGCGCGAACCGGCCAAGGGCTTCCTCGGTGAGCTGCAGGAGATGGCGAACCGTGTAGATGTTGCCATATCGCGCCGAATAGATGCCGTAGCCATACTTCATGGCGTTGGCCGCAGACAGCCCGAGGGGGGGCGGCTCGAGGTCGACGACGGCGGCGTTCCTCGCGCGCAGATATCGGGAGATATGCTGGGCGAAGCAGCTGCCCGCTGTCGCAATGCGCGTATCGGGGGCGAAATGGAACTTCGGCTGCCACAACCCGGAGACGGTCTCGGGAGACCGCCCGGAGACGGCTCCCTTCCAGAAACTTCGGGAAGGGAGGTCGGAGTATGGTGAAATCATCGGGCGACTCGAGCTCGTTCGGATTGCACCTTATTCGTCGCCCCGGGGCCCTAGTCCAGCCGGACGCTGATGCCTTCCAGTCCCTTACCCGAGGCGGGATAGCGCGTCATCACCTCGGCATCGTGGCCGGGAATCACCATCTCCACGCGGCCATCGGCCAGCTTCTTGAGTTTGTCGTAGCCCGCCAGCATGTCGGCGACCGAGTAGACGATCGAGAACAGCTTGTCGTTGTTGACGCCCCAGAAATAGTGGCTGGCGTCGGAGGCCAGCACGAGCCAGCCGTTGCGCGTGTTGATGCGCACCGACTGGATGCCGGCGGTATGGCCGCCGATCAGGTGCAGCGAGATGCCGGGCTGCAGCTCCTCGTCGCCGTCGTGGAACACCAGCCGGCCGCCGTAGAGCGCGCGCACCATGCCCACGATGTCCTCGCACTCGTAGGCGTGGCGGAACGGTCCCTTGCACATGTGCCGGCCGGTCGCGAAGTTCATCTCCTTGTCCTGGAGATGGAAGCGCGCCTTGGGGAAGCGGTCCCAGTTGCCGATATGGTCGTAGTGGAGATGGGTGACGATGACGTCCTCGACGTCCTTCGCGTCGACCCCGACCTCGCCGAGGAGATCGGCCGGGTTCTTCTTCACCTCGCGGCCGCGCTGCTTGCCGACCGTGGCGTTGAAGCCGGTGTCGATCACGATGGGCTTGCCGCCGATCGTGCGATGGCCGTTCTCGTCCAGCGGGATCGCCACCCAGACGAAATAGTCCATCGGGAAGTCGGCATCGTGCGGGTCGGGATTGATCTGTACTTCCCATGCCTTGCGCGGCAGGTGGGCATACTTGACCGCATGCACCTCGTAGATGGGCGTCGAACGCATCTTTGTTTCCTTCCCGGCGGGTTCGTTTCCGGACCCTAGCGCGCCGGCCGGCTCGGGCGCTATAGTTGCGTCATGGCCCGCACGGACCTCCTTGTCGTCATGAAGGCACGGCGAATTAGCACCGCGGTTTGCACTGCAAACCGTTGCGTTGCCGCGTTCGCCCGTCTCTCGTCCAAGGAATCGTCCGATGTCCGCCGTTCTCTCCCTGAAGCGCAGTAATTCCGCCGTCCGTTATTGTTTCGAGGCCGACGCCGAGCCCGGCGTGTTGCCGCGCGCGCTCGAACTGATCGCCAAGCGCGGTCTCGTCCCCGCCCGTGTCTTCGCGCAGGCCGACGGCGATGGACTCAACGTCGAGATCGAGGTCGAAGGGCTGGAGCCCGCGGTCGCCGAACATGTCGGCCGCTCGCTCGGCCAGATAGTCGGCGTGCGGCAGGTGTTCTGATCAATCCCGCCTCCCCCGTCAGCGGGGGAGGTGCCGACGTCTTACGGCGACGGAGGGGTCATGCGCGGCGCGGGTCATATGACCCCTCGGCCCGCGCAGACGCGGGCACCTCCCCGTTTGAATGGGGAGCCGAGTCCCTCACTTCATTCCGTGAAGGTGATCTTGTTGTCGCGGATCACCTTGCCCCAGGTCTCGACCTCGCCCTTGGCGAAGGTGTCCATCTGGGCGGGCGTCCAGTCCTTCAGCACGACGCCGAGCTGGTTGGCGCGGGCGACGATGGCTTCCATCTTGCCGACCTTGCGCATCGCGGCGTTGAGCTTGTCGACGATCGGCTGCGGCGTGCCGGCCGGCGCGAACAGCGCGAACCAGCCGTCGAGGATGAAGCCCGGCAGGCCCGCTTCGGCGGTCGTGGGAATGTCGGGGAACGCTGGCAGGCGCTTCTCGCTGGCCAGCGCCAGCGCCTTGAGGTTGCCGTTGCGGATGTGGCCGGACACGGCGGGCGGCGTCACGATCAGCAGCTCGACCTGGCCTGCCACGGTGTCGGCGGTGGCGGGGCCGGCGCCCTTGTAGGGGACGTGGATCAGGTCGAGGCCCGCCGCCTTGTTCAGCAGCACGCCGCCGAGATGCGGCACCGAGCCCGCGCCCACCGAGGCGTAGTTCAGCTTGCCGGGATTGGCCTTGGCGTAGGCGATGAAGCTCTTGAGATCGTCGACCGGCACCTTCTTGGCGACGACGATGACGTGCGGCGCCACCGCGCCCATCGCGACGCCCACGAAATCGTCGGGCTTCCAGTTGAGGTCCTTGATCAGCGCCGGGTTGGCCGAGTGATAGGCCGAATACTGCATCAGCAGCGTGTAGCCGTCGGGCTTGGCGCGGGCGACGATGGCCGTGCCGATGTTGCCGTTGCCGCCGCCCTTGTTGTCGACGATCACCTGCACGCCCAGCTCCTGGCTCAGCAGGTCGGAATAGAGACGCGTGACGAGATCGGTGCCGCCGCCCGGCGGGGCCGGCACCACCATGGTGATCGGCTTGTCGGGATAGGTCGAGGCCTGCGCGAACGCGGGGGCACGGGCGGCCCCGGCGAGGGCGGTGGTGGCGGTCGTGGCGGATGCGAGAGCGACGAAGCTGCGGCGTTTCATGGGTAGTTCCTCCTCCAGGTTTCTGTCAGTTCCGGCCGTGCATCGGCCTTGCGCGCGATGGCGAATAGCTTGGGCGTCTCGATCTCGAACCAGCCGCGACGCGGGCGCCAGCGGGTCATGACGTCGAGATAGATGTCGAGGGCGGAGAAGCGCTCGCCCAGGAACCATGGCGCGCCGGCCTGGCTCTCGATCTGGCGCCACAGCCGCTGGGCATAGGCGTCGGTGGCGGCGCGGAACGGATCGCGCGCGTTGTTGACCGAGACGAAGCGCGACGGATCGTCGGCGTAGGTGAAGGTGGGATAGATGTTGGCCACCAGGAACACCAGCCAGCGCAGGAACTTCGCGCGTTCCGCGCTGCCCGCGGCCGGCACCAGCGAGTCGGTGCCGGTGATGTCGGCCAGCAGCAGCGTGATGGCCGCGCTCTCGCTCATGACCGTGCCGTCGGGCAGGATCAGGGTCGGCACCTGTGCCAGCGGGTTCACCTTCTCGAGCTTCGCCTTCGCGCCCGGCGTCTTGAACAGGTCCTCGACCGGCTCGAAGGTGAAGGGCAGTCCGTACCAGTCGAGCTGCGCCTCGATGAGGGCCGAGCCCCAGCCGGGCCGGCCCCAGAGTGTGTACCCGCCGCTCATGCCGCGCGCCCCCGACCGGCTTACGGCTTCTGCAGCGGCTGGATCAGGCTCGACGTGTCCCAGCGTCCGCCGCCGCGCGCCTGCACGCGCTCGTAGAACTGGTCGACCAGCGCGACCAGCGGCATGGCGGCCTTCTGGCGCTTGCCCTCGGCCAGCGCGATGCCGAGATCCTTGCGCATCCAGTCGACCGCGAAGCCGTAGTCGAACTTGCCGTTCACCATGTTCTGCCAGCGGTTCTCCATCTGCCAGCTCTGCGCCGCGCCCTTGGAGATGGCGCCCAGCGCCTTCTCCATGTCGAGCCCGGCGCGCTGGCCGAGGTTCAGCGCCTCGGCGAGGCCCTGTACGATGCCGGCGATGCACATCTGGTTCATCATCTTGGTGACCTGGCCGGCGCCCGGCGGGCCGATCAGCGTGACCGCCTTCGAGAAGGCGTCGGCCACCGGCTTGGCCTTGTCGAACGGGCCCTGCTCGCCGCCGCACATCACGGTGAGCTGGCCGTTCTCGGCGCCCGCCTGGCCGCCCGAGACCGGTGCGTCGATGAAGTCGATGCCGAGCCTCTTGCCCTCGGCATGGAGCTCGCGGGCGATGTCGGCCGAGGCCGTGGTGTTGTCGAAGAAGATCGTGCCCTTGCCCATGCCGGCAAAGGCGCCGTCCGGACCCAGCACGACCGAGCGCAGGTCGTCGTCGTTGCCGACGCAGCAGAACACGATCTCCTGGCCGGCGGCGGCCTCGCGCGGCGTCTTCGCGGCCTTGCCCTTGTGCTTCTGCGTCCAGGCCTCGGCCTTGGCGAAGGTGCGGTTATAGACGGTGACCTCGTGGCCCTTGGCGGCGAGATGCCCCGCCATCGGGAAGCCCATCACGCCCAGTCCCAGAAATGCCACCTTGGCCATCGTTCCCTCCCGCGAAATTCCGTCCCTGTCCTGCAGGGCGGCGGCGATCATAGAGGCAAAATGGGACTGTGCCAGCCGGTGTGAAGTGGTTCGGGGTCAGCCCCGTGCTACTTCGCGTCCTCCGCCAGCGTGTGTGCCACGATGGCATTGGCATGCCCATGTCCCATTCCGTGGTCGCTCTTCAGCATCGCGACCAGTTCCATGTGTTTCGCCGGAAGGGCCTTCCGCACCAGGGCCTGCCACTCGCGGACGGGACGCCCGTACTTCTTCTCGATCGACGGAAAGTAGGAGGCCGGTCCCTTGACGACTTTATCGGTCACGATTGTTCTTCCTCCACTTTCGCTTTCCGGGGCAGGCGCCTTCGCGCGGCGATCCTCTGCCAAATCCCATCCACGCCGGCTTCTCAGTTCGGGCCCGGGCCGAGCTTCAGGTTGCGTTTCTCGATCTCGGGCCGGAGCTTGATCATCACCTCCGTCGCCGCCTTGAGCGCCATCGTCTGCGTCACGCTCATGGTCTCGGACAGGAGGGTCGGCATTTCCCGGATCACCTTGCGTCCCACCGGTGTGTCGTAGAAAGCGGCGATCTAAGCCAGGTCCTCGGCCGTGAAGCGCTGCGCATGGAGCGTGACGATGGCATCCATAAGCGCCGGCAGATACTTGGCGTACTCCGCGCGGATGAGATCGATCACTTCGCCGATCTGCGCCGCACGGGCGGGATTGAACCTCTCCAGGGCGGCCCTTTGCGAATCCTCGACGGCCTTCGCGACCTGTAGGCCCAACTCGGCGGCGTTGGACCTTTCGAAGACGATCCGGGCCTGGGCCAGCGCGGCCGGATCGACGGGCTTCGCCTCCTGGGCCAGGGCGGTCGTCGCGAACGAAAGGGCGAGGGAGAGAAGCAGGGCGAGTCGACGCAGGGTTTCCTTCAATTCCAGAGGGCCCGCACGACGGTTCAGGGTGTCCGCGTACACCGCATCGGCGGAGCGCCGTATCCCCACGTCACCACGGCCGTGCCCTCCTTCTCGGTGAAGGTTTCGTTCCGGCCGACATATTTCGCATCCGGTCCGCCATGCTCGCGGACCATCAGCGACGTCGAGTCGCCGCGCTCGGCGATCAGCGTCCTTGGGTCCGTCGGGAAGAACGTCACGACGAGTTCGTTGCGGCGGTCGCCGTCGCAGAAGAAGGTTGCGGGACCGGTGCCGGTCACCAGTCGATAGCGTGCCTGGAGCGAGACGATCCGCTGCCGGTATTCGGCTTCGACGCAGGACCGCTTGTCGTCGCTCTTCCAGCAGTCGTTGCGCCCCCGGATCCAGCCGATCTGCTCGGCCTTCAGGGTGGGCGGGTGTTCGTTGACGGCCTTCCGGGTCGCCGCCTCATAGACCTCGGCCAGCTTGCGATCGAGGGATGAAAGGGCGGCATCCCCGCAGATCAACGTCTCGATGCTGCCGTCGCGCGCCTTGGCACAATCGAAGGACGGGCTGTCCGCCTGGGCCTGGGCAGTTGTCGCGAAGGAAAAGGCGAGGGAGAGAGGCAGGGCGAATCGGCGCATGGTTTCCTTCACGTTCCGAGGGCCAGCAGGACCAGCACCGCCGCGACGCCGGTCAGGAGCGGCGGCAGCGCGAGCGGCCAGGCGCGGCGGTAGAGTACGGCATCGGAGGTTGAGAGCGCCAGGATCGCGGCGCCCATCGAGACGCGGATCGGCGACAGCATCGTAAGGTTGGTCGTGACGCTGTTCTGGACGGCGGCGATCCAGGCGGGATCGACGGCGACAGCGCGGGCGAGCGCGATCTCCATCGGCATCAGCATGGCGTTGGCCGCCGCACCGCTGCCGGTCAGGAAGCCGCCCACGGCCGCGAACAGCGGCACGCCCAGCGCCGAGCCGCGGCCCGCGACGGCGCGCAGTGCCTCGGCGATCGAGGTCGCCATGCCCGAGCCCACGTAGAACTCCGCCATCACCACGAAGGCGAGCGTCACCGCGCAGGCGCGCCAGGCGCCGGTGAGCGCTTCCCTGGCGACCCGGGCGAGCGGCGCGCGCGCCACGACCACGACCGCGAGGCCGATCGCCAGCAGCCAGAAGCCCGGCGCGTAGAACGGCGCGAAGGCCGGCTGGTTGTCGAACGGGCGCATCGCCCACAGGGGCTTCAGCAGGTCGCGCAGCGGCGCCACCAGCCGCGTGGCGCACAGGACCAGGGTCAGCGCGACATAGGGCGCGGCCGTGCGCAGCGTCGCGCGCAGCTGCGCGCCGTCGGGCCGCTCGTCGCGCCAGAAGCGCACCGCAAGCAGGAAGGCGGTGGGCGCTGCAGCGGCGATCTCGACGTCGCTGTGGCGGTTGGCCAGCCAGATCAGCGCCAGCAGCAGCGCCGTCCACAGCGCATCGTCGAGCTTCTGCCGCGCCGGCACGGGCACACCGGCCTCGCGCGCGAAGCGCCAGTAGAGGGCGAGATAGAGGAAGTGGATCGGCACCTGCAGCACCGCCGAGCCGAGACCCAGCTCGTTGGGCGTCAGGCCGGCCAGGGTCGCGCCGACGGTGGTGCCGATGGCCAGTGCGCCCCACGGCACCAGCGACTGGCTGTAGAGGCCGAGCAGCAGGGCGGGCAGGCCGCCGATGCCCAGCCGCCGCAGCGCCGCCAGCGCGATGATGTAGCCGACGCCGAAGCCCGTCACCGATTCGGCGAAGGGCGCCAGCAGGAAGCAGACCGAGAACAGGCGGCGCGGCGTCGCCTCGAGCGCGGCCCCGCCGATCCCCCCGCCGCGCGCGAGGTTGGCGCGGTGGAAGAAGACGCCGGTGACGATGATCGCGATGACGTGCCAGGAGAGCCACAGGCCCGCCGGCACCTCGCGGCGGAACAGCAGCGCCACGGCGGCCGGGCCCTCCGCCTGCATCACCAGCGCGGCCGAGGCGGCCAGGGTCGCGGCGAGCCCGGCCAGCCCCGCCACGAGGGCGCTGGCGCGGCCCGAGGCGAGGAGGCCCAGGACGAGGAGGAGGGGCAGCAGCGAGAGGAGCGTCGTCATGCCGGCGTTCTATAGCCTTACCGCACGCCGCATGCTTCGGTTTCGGCCGAAGCGGGGCGCCGGAAGGGGCCGAAAACGCCGCCTTGCGCCCGCGCCGGCTTTCCCTTACACCCGCCTCCGCGCCCCGATAGCTCAGCTGGTAGAGCACGTCATTCGTAATGATGGGGTCGGCGGTTCGATTCCGTCTCGGGGCACCACTACCCAGCCTAAGTTATTGATATTAGTCAGTTCCTGTGCCGGTGGGACAGGCTGTCGAAATGCGGTGGGACACTAGCTGCTCCCCTGCGTTCTCCTCGGCATCAAGAGATGCATCGCATCGGCGGCCAGTCTCGTTCGATTTGCCTTCCTTGTGTAGACCGCTGCCTGGCGCGCACTCGCCCATCCGAATATCGCCATTAGCTGATGCTCCGTCGCCCCGTTCTCTGCGGCAATTGTAGCTCCGGCTTTGCGCAGGCCGTGAGCGGTGCACTCTTCGGGAAGCCCAGCCTCGCGGCACCACTTCTTCATTCGATTGCCGAAGCCGTTAGACCCGAATGGCTCGCCGAAACTCGTTACCAAGTAGGTGTCCAGGCCTGAAGGCGTGGCGTCGATACTCGCCTGTAGCCGACCATGATTAGGAGCGCTCAAGAGTGCGACAGGCCGGTCTGGCCCGAGCTTCCATCAGGAACGCCCACGAAATCCGTTGCAAATTGCAAAGGAAGGGGGTGGCTAGTCCAGAGTTGCGTCGCAAATTGCAACGCCAGTAGCGTTCACGACCCCTGGCTCCTCCTCTCAGATAGCGAAAACCCAGGTTTTCGGCGAAGGTTCGCATGGCGCCGCTTTTGCAACCTGCGCCGCTTGGGCTCCCGTTGGACCAGGACAGATGACTGAAATTGCCGCAGCTACGTCCCCGCTTCGATATCGGCTTAGCCCGCGCGGCCGCGTGGCGATCGCCGGAGGCGTCCTGACGGTCTGCTTGGTGGTGATGGGCGCAACCCTGATGCTGTGGCAGGCCCGCAAGACCACGATCGAGGAGTGGAAGGTCAATCTCTCCAACATGTCGACCATCCTGGCGGCCTCGACCAACCAGACCATGAAGGCCGCCGACCTGGTGCTCAAGAGCATCAGCGACCGCGTGCATGACGCCGACATCGCCAATGAAGGCGAGCTGCGGCGCGAGATGGGCACGCAGGAGATCTTCGACATGCTGCGCAACAAGGCGAGCAGCGTGCCCCAGGTCGACGTGGCCACCATCGTGGCGTTGAATGGCGATGTCATCAGTTTCACGCGATCCTATCCGCCGCCCCGGATCAACCTGGCGGACCGTGACTACTTCAAGGCCCACATGGCCGATCCGCGGCTCGACGTCTTTCTCAGCGCTCCGGTCAAGAACCGGGGAACCGGCACATGGACCTTCTATCTCGCCCGCAAGATCCGGAGCCGGACCGGAGAGGTGCTGGGGTTGGTCCTGACGGGCATCGAGAGCAGCTTCTTCCAGGATTTCTTCAAGGCGGTGAACATCAGTGAAGAGAGCGCGATCTCCCTGTTCCGCAGCGACGGCATCCTGCTCGCCCGCTATCCGACCCGGGAAGACCTGATCGGCAAGTCGTTTCGCGAGCAGCCCGTGTTCAGCGACATCATCGGGCGCGGCAATGAAGCCGGCGCCACTGTCACGACCGGACCGCGCCTCGCCGACAACTCGGCCAGCCAGATGCGGATCGTGGCGCCGCGCACGCTGAAGGACTACCCGCTGGTCGTGAACGTGACGGCGAACGAGGGGCTGATCCTCGAACTCTGGTACACCACGGCGTGGTTCGTCGGCATCGGGACCGCTCTGTTCTCGCTGCTGCTGCTCGGCCTGACCGGCTGGATCGCGACGCTTCTGACCCGCCAGGAGGCGACCATGGCCGACCTCAGGCGGGCCCGCGGCCACGCCGAAGAGGCGACGCAGGCAAAAACCGACTTCCTCGCGATGATGAGCCACGAAATCCGCACGCCGATGAACGCCGTCATCGGCATGTCGAACCTGCTGGCCGATACCCCGCTCGAGCAAACGCAAAAGCGTTATGTCCGCATCATCGAGGACTCGGCGGCGCACCTGCTGCAGATCATCAACGACATTCTCGATTTCTCGCGCCTCGAGGCCAGGCGTCTAATGGTCGAGAAATCGGACTTCGACCTGCATCGCCTCGCCGAGAGCGCCGTCGACATCGCTCGTGGCCTGCCGGGCGCCGAGCGGGTCGACATCGTGATGGCGTTTGCCGGGAACATCCCGACCTTCGTCTCGGGGGACGGCGACCGGCTGAACCAGATCTTCCTGAACCTGCTGGGCAACGCCGTGAAATACACAGAGCGGGGCGCGATCACCCTGTCGGCCGCGGTCGTCGAGGGCGCCGCGACCCTGCGAATCCGTTTTTCCGTCACGGACACCGGTGTTGGCATCGCGCCGGAGGTTCAGGGCCGGCTGTTCCAGCCGTTCGAGCAGGGAGACCTCCGTCTGGCGCGTCGGAAGGGCGGCACCGGCCTGGGGTTGGCGATCTGCAAGCGGCTGGTCGATCTCATGGATGGGGAGATCGGTGTCGTAAGCAATCTGGGGCAGGGCTCGACCTTCTGGTTCGAGCTGCCGTTCGGTCGGGCGATCGATCCCGCGGGTGGTGCCAGGAGCGTCCAGCAGGTCCGGCCGCACGTCCGCAGGAGCCTCCGAATCCTGGTCGCTGAAGACACGCCGGCGAACCAGATCGTCGCCCGCGCCATGCTCGAGAAGCTTGGCCATCGCGTGCAGGTCGTGTCCGACGGCGGCGAAGCGGTGGCCGCGGCGCGCAACGGGGCCTTCGACCTGATCCTGATGGACATCCAGATGCCGGGCATGGATGGCTACGAGGCGACCCGGCGCATCAGGAGCCTGGGTGCGTCGGTGGCGGCGATACCGATCATCGCGCTTACCGCGTTTGCCCAGCCGAGTGATCGGGAAAAGGCCATCGCCACGGGGATGAGCGACCACATCAGCAAGCCGATTCGCGTCGATGAGCTCAACGCGGCGATTGAGCGAAACGTGATGCCCGGCGGCGACGCCGCACCGATGGCTGCCGGCGCGCTGGACCGAGCCGCGCTCGACGAGCTGCGCGATGCGGTTGGCCCGGAGTCATTCAGCCGGTTGATCGACGCCTTCATGCGGGACGCCACCCAGTCCCTCGACGAACTGCGCGCCGCCGGGAGCGACCCAGTCCGGTCGCGCAAGGCCGCCCATCGCCTCGCCGGCCTGTTCGGCCAGTTCGGCGCGACGGATGCCGCCGATGCCGCCGTCGCGGTCGAGCGCGCCAGCGACGACCAAGTGCGGGCACAGACGGATGTTCTCCTGTCCGCCGGCGACGCTGCCGTCCGGGCGGTCCGTTCGGCCCGACCCGGCGCCGCATGAGCGACGCGAACAAATCCCCGGGCGGACAAGTCGACGACCAGCCCGACACGATATCCGTGCCGCGAGTCGTGCCGCAGGACCCTGCGCTGCTGCTCGCGGCCCTCGAAGCCTTGCCCGACGGGTTCGTGCTGTTCGACGCCGACGACCACATCGCCCTGTACAACGAACGCTATCGCGAGATGTATCGCGACAGCGCCGACCTGATTGCCGTCGGCACCTCCTACGAGCACGGACTCCGGGAAGGCGTGCGGCGCGGGCAGTATCCGGAGGCGCGGGGCCGCGAGGAGGCATGGATAGCGGAGCGGCTGCGTCAGCATCGTGATCCTCACGCTCCCATCGAACAGCGCACCGCGGACGGCCGTTGGGTGCGCATTCTCGAGCGCCGGACGCCCACGGGCGAGACGGTCGGCCTGCGTGTCGACATCACCGAGATCAAGGAACGCGAAGAGGCACTACAGCGGAGCGAGGAGCGGCTGCGCGCGATCATGGATGCCACCCCGGACTGCATTTTCTGCGTCGACGGGACAGGCCGGGCCGTGGACGTCAATCAAGCGGTCGAAACCGTGCTCGGCTACCGGCGCGACGATATCATCGGCCGCCGGCCGGTCGACATCGTGATCCCCGAGCGCTTCCGACCCGGCCTCGAAGTGGGGCTGCGGCGTTACATCGAGGCCGGCGAGGTGCCCGACGGCAAGGCCCGCCACGAAATGAGGGCGATACGGGCCGACGGCAGCGAGTTCTTCTGCGAGGTCACCATCGCGGCCGCGCGATCGTCGGGACGGCATATGATCGTTGCGTGCCTGCGCGACGTCACCGCCCGCAAGCAGCGGGAATACGAGCTTCGTCAGGCCAAGGAATCCGCCGACATCGCCAACCGTGCCAAGTCCGACTTCATCGCCCGCATGAGCCACGAGATCCGGACGCCGATGAACGCCGTCATCGGTCTGTCGAGCCTGCTGGTCCACACACCGCTGGATGCCGTGCAGAAGCAGCACGTCGACCTGATCGAGAAGTCGGCGACTCATCTGCTCTCGCTGATCAACGACATCCTCGATTTTTCCCGCCTCGATGCCGGGCATTCGGAACTCAAGATCCGCCCTCTCGACGTGCAGGACCTGGTGCAAGGCGCCGTCGCGGTGGCGCGCAGCCTGCCCGGCGCGGCACGGCTCAAGATCTCATCGAATTTGGCGCCCGATATCCCGGCGCGACTGAAAGGCGATGCGCGACGGTTGAACCAGATTTTGCTCAATCTGCTGGGGAATGCGGTGAAGTTCACCGATGGCGGTGCCGTGACCCTGTCCTGCAGATTGGTCGAACGTCATGGTGGCGCGGCGCGCTTGCGTTTCGCCGTGGAGGATACCGGGATCGGCATCTCGCCGGAGATGCGAAGCCGCCTCTTCATGCCGTTCGAACAAGGCGCAGAGGCCGCCGCCCGGCAGGCCGGCGGGACCGGGCTGGGACTGGCGATCTGCCGGCAACTCGTCGAAAGCATGGACGGAGCCATCGGCGTCGACAGTGCCCCCGGTGCGGGGTCGACATTCTGGTTCGAGCTCGACTTCGATGTCGCTGCCGCCGACGTGGCGGCGGCTGACCTCCCGGAAGCCCGCGGGCAAAGGCAACTTTTGGTTCTGATGGCGGAGGATGTGCCATCCGGTCAGATCCTGGCCCGTGCGCTGCTGGAGAAGATGGGACATCGGGTTGAGATCGAAGCCGACGGTTCCGCCGCGCTCGCCGCTGCGAAGACCGGCCGCTTCGATCTCGTGATGATGAATGTCCGGATGCCGGGCATGGACGGGCTGGCGGCGAGCCGGGCGATCCGCGCCCTCGAAGGGCCGGCGGCTGCGGTTCCCATCATCGCGCTGACGGCATTCGGCCAGCCCGAGGACAAAGCACGCGCCCTGGCGGCCGGAGCCAATGACTGTCTTGCCAAGCCGATACGTCCGCACGAGCTTGCGGCCGTGATCGAGCGCGTGACGGCGCGGACGATGCCGGTCATGCCGCCGGTGGAGGAAGACGTCGATCGCGTCGCCCTGGAAGAGTTGCGCCAGTCGGTGGGGGTGGAGGCCTTTGAGAGGCTTCTGATGCGGTTTCGGCAGGATGTAGATGAATCGCTGGACGAACTGGATTCTGCCGCCCAGGCGCGCGATCCGGCACGCCTGCGCAGGGCCGCGCATCGGCTCGCTGGCCTGTTCGGTCAGTTCGGTGCCATGCGTGCAGCCGAGGCGGCGGCCGCCGTGGAACTGGCCTCCGACGATGACATCGCAGGGCACGTGATGCTCCTGCTCACGAGCGGCCGACGGGCGCTTGCCGCGATGGAACGGCCATAGCGCGTCGCAATTCGCGAAGACCGGGTGGCCTCGTTGCAAAAAGCGATGGCTTGATTCCGGGGCACTCCACCAATTGTCATTTGTTTTCAACGTCCTGACGAATTGCGGTCCGCTGGCCCGGCCGTTGCAGTTTGGCACCTCGCCACATCTCGCGAGGAAACCATGCAATTCAGCGCCGTTGAACATCGCTCCATCGCCACGCCGGTCGTGCGGCCCTGGGGAGCCTACGAATCGATTGCCGCCGATCCTGGCTACCAGGTGAAACGGATCGTCGTCGCCCCGGGCGGCAGCCTTTCGCGCCAGCGCCATTCGCAGCGCGCCGAGCACTGGGTCGTGGTCCAGGGTACCGCGATCGTCGAGGTCGACGGCGTGGAGCGTGAACTGCATCCGGACCAGTCGGTCTACATCCCGTTGCGGGCGATCCATCGCCTGACCAATCGCACGGATCGGCCGCTCGTGCTGATCGAGGTCCAGTGCGGGGACTATGTCGGCGAAGACGACATCGAGCGCTTCGACGACGTCTACGGCCGGGTCTGATCCAGCCCTCGGCCATCGCCCCATTCGTTCCTGAACCGCGCGCGCTCCTCTCGGGGCGGGAAAACGGCGCGCGCCCGTTTGAAAGAGACAGATAGTGTCAGAGTTCATGCAGAGCCCCGTCGTCGGGACGACAAAGGACGACACCCTCAAAGGAGGCTCGATCGACGAGCTGTTCCTCGCCCGACAGGGCAACGACACGGTCTATGCCAATAGCGGCAACGATGTCGCCTATGGCGGCCGCGGCAACGACACGCTGTCGGGCCAGACCGGCAACGACGTCCTGTACGGTGGCGGCTCCGGCCCCTCCATCGCCCGGCTCGACCGCTTGGTGGTCGATCAGGATTACAAGGGCGCAGTGACATTCAATGGCGAGACCGCGGGCTACCTGAACACGCTCGGCTGGTACAAGGTCGTCGACGGCAAGATCGCCGAGGTGCAGGTGCTGTGGGCGAACGCCAGCCTCAAGGGCAGCGGCGGCAACCTGTCGTCCGGTGACAGCCAGGCGCTCGATCTGCGGGCCGGCGACCAGATCGGCTTCTTCGTCGTGTCCAACGGCGCGTCGCAGAATGACTTCTCGAAGATGACCAACGGCCACTTCGAGTTCCGCGATGCCGACGGCAAGGTCGCAGGGCTGACTTCCGTCAATCCCAAGCTCTGGTTCGTGGGCCTTGACGGCAAGGCCTTTCAGGTCAAGGGCGACCCGTATCACAGCGCCGCCTACGCCAAGACGCTGCCGCTGAACAACGACGGCATCCTGCACACGGCCGGCACGGTCGATGCCGCCAAGGGCGTCGTGCGCATCGGCTTCGAGGACCTCAAGGGCGGCGGCGACCGCGACTTCGACGACTCGGTCATCACCATCGACATCGGCACAGCCAACGTGAAGGTCCTGAACGCGCACGGCAAGACGGGCTCGCCGGAAGGCGATTCGCAGTCGGCGGGGAGCGGTTCGCCCAAGCTCTACGTGCCGGGTACGGAAAACGACAATATCTCCGGTGGAGACGGTGACGACACGCTCTACGGACGCGCCGGCGACGACAAGCTCCAGGGCGATAACGGCAACGATACGCTCTACGGTGGCACCGGCAACGACACAGCCTCCGGCGGGGCGGGCAACGACAAGCTCTATGGCGAGGCCGGCAGCGACACGCTCTATGGCGACATCGGCGACGACCTCCTCGACGGTGGGTCGGGCGACGACGTGCTGAGCGGCGGCACGGGCAACGACAAGCTCCAGGGCGGCGACGGCAAGGACAAGCTGCTGGGCGAAGACGGCAACGATGTGCTCAGTGGCGGTGCGGCCGATGACTCCCTCGACGGCGGCGCGGGCAACGACTCCCTCGACGGCGGTACCGGCAACGACGTGCTGTTCGGCGGCACGGGCGACGACAAGCTCGTTGGCGGCTCCGGCAACGACGCGCTGAGCGGTGGCGAGGGCAACGACGGCCTGTTGGGCGGCGCCGGCAACGACATGCTCGATGGCGGCAACGGCACGGACAAGCTCGACGGTGGGGCGGGTGACGACAAGCTGTCCGGTGGCAATGGCAACGACAAGCTGTCGGGCGGCTCCGGCAATGATGCTCTCGACGGCGGTACCGGCAACGACATGCTGGATGGCGGCACCGGCAATGACCGGCTGGGCGGCGGCTCGGGAACAGACACGCTCAAGGGCGGCAGCGGGGACGACGTGCTGATCGGCGGCGAGGGCAAGGATTCGCTTTCGGGCGGCGCCGGAAACGACACGTTCGTCTTCCTGCCGGCCGACAGCAAGTCCCCGGGCGACCTGATCAACGACTTCGAGTTCGGTCGTGATCGCATCGACGTTTCGGCCTATGCGCTGGAGAATGGGATGAAGGACATCTCCTTCGCCATGGCCGACAACGGGCTGCATGTCCTGCTCGACACCCACGATGGTGGACTGGTCGACATCGCGACCCTGAAAGGCTCGCAGGATCTGCTGGCCCAGATTGGCTACGAAAGCTTCATCGTCTGAAGTGGCGCATGCCCGGCAGCGTCCCGCGCTGCCGGGCTTTCTCCGCAAGGGAGCACATCATGTATTCTGATAGCGCCTGGCGCGTCCTCGATCGGTCGCTGGCGTTCGACGCCGGTCCGCGCCTGTCGGTGTGGCGCGAGCGGGTCCTGCTGCCCGACGGGCGAGAGATCGACGATTATTTCCAGGTCGCCCTGCCGGATTTCGTCGTCCTGGTCGCCCTGACCGCCGACGACTGCGCCGTCATGCTTCGCGGCTATAAGCACGGTGCCAGACGCCCGTGCCTCACCTTCCCGGGCGGCCTGCTCGAGCCCGGTGAGGATCCCGAAGCGGCTGCACGCCGCGAGCTGCGCGAAGAGACCGGCTTCGAGTGCGGCGACATCGCGTCGCTCGGCTCGTTCGTCGTGAACGGCAACCAGCGCTGCGCCAAAGCACACATGTTCTATGGTACGGAAGCGCGGCTGACCGGCGCCCCGACCGAAACCGACCTCGAGGGCGCCCGGCGCGTGTTGTTGCCTTTCGACCAGCTTGCCCTGCACGTCGGCCAAGGCGGTTTCAATCTTATGCCGCATGCGACGGCTCTCGGCCTTGCGGTCATGCATCGGGCTCGCCAAACCGTGTAACGGACCCGCTGGCCCACCCCGCTGCAATCGACTAACTAGGAGGTATGAGAACAGGGGAAGGGGGCCCCGTGCAGAACACGCGCGGCAGGGTCTTGATCGTCGAGGATGCGCCGGCCCTGGCCGAGACCTACGCCGAGTATCTCAAGAGCGAGAACTGCAGCGTGGAGATTTTCGGCAACGGCAAGCTGGCGCTTGCTGCCATCACCGTCCTGCCTCCCGATGTTCTGGTTCTGGACGTAAATCTTCCCGATATGAACGGCATAGATCTGCTGCGTGAAGTCCGCAGCCGGGGATTGCCGACCGAGGTCGTGATCGTAACCGGACAGGCCTCTGTCCGGCTGGCGGTCGAATCAATGAAGGAAGGCGCCCTCGACTTCCTGACCAAGCCCTTCAGTGCCGACCGTCTGCGCATCACCGTGCGAAACGCCCTGCAGCGTCGCAAGCTCGAATCCCAGGTCGCCGCCATCCAGGAGGAGACCGGGCGCGACCGCTTCTGCAGCTTCATCGGCCAGTCGATGGTCATGCAATCGATTTATCGCATCCTGCAGAACGCGGCCGCGAGCAAGGCGACCGTGTTCGTGACCGGCGAGAGCGGCACCGGCAAGGAACTTTGCGCCGATGCCCTGCACAAACTCAGCCGAAGACGCGAGAAGCCCTTCGTCGCCATCAACTGCGCGGCCATCCCGCGCGACTTGCTGGAGAGCGAGGTATTCGGCCATGCCAAAGGCTCCTTCACCGGAGCCACAGCCGACCGCGCCGGCGCCGCCCTGCAAGCCAATGGCGGCACGCTGTTCCTCGACGAGATCTGCGAGATGGATCTTGGTCTGCAGGCCAAGATGCTGCGATTCCTCCAGACCGGCACCGTACAACGCGTCGGCGAGGACAAGCCCCGCCCGGTCGACGTGCGCATCGTCTGCGCCACCAATCGTGATCCCCAGGAGGAAGTTGCGGCGGGACGCTTCCGCGAGGACCTTTTCTATCGGCTCAACGTCATCCCGGTCGATCTCCCGCCGTTGCGCGAGCGCGACCATGACGTGCTGCTGATCGCCCGGCATTTCCTGCGGCAGTTCTCCGTCGAAGACGGCAAGAAGTTCACCGCCTTCTCGCCGGCCGTAGAGGCCGTGCTGCTCGGCTATGGCTGGCCGGGCAACGTTCGCGAACTGCAAAACACGGTCCGCAACGTCGTGGTGCTGAACGAGGGCGAAACCGTGGAAATCGACATGCTTCCGCGCTCTTTTCAGGGTGGCGTCGGGGGCCTGCCGGTGACGGGAGCGCGATCCATCGCGGCGGCGATCCCGGACGCGACGATGCCCATCGAACCTCTCGATGCCGTCGTGCGCCGGAGCATCGAGCGCGCCATCGCACAATGCGACGGCAACATCCCCAAGGCGGCGGCCGCGCTGCAGGTCAGCCCCTCGACCCTCTATCGTCGAATCCAGGCCTGGCAGGCCGGCCAAGCCTGACACCTGCCCGGCGCGATTTGCAACCTGCGAAGCGCGACGCGCCGGCCGGGCCGCCAGGATTTGCAATTCGCGACGAACACGTTTGGCATCGATTTCTTAAGTCATTGAATTATCGACGTTTTCTCCGCTTGGCACGGTTGGCACGTGTCTTGGGAAGGGGTTGGCACAGGCCAATACCGGCCGCCTTCTTGGAGAAACGCCATGCTTTACGAGACCCGCACCTTCACCACCCTTAATTCCGCCGTGTCGACCGCCGACGAAGCGCTCACGCTCCCGGCGATCTCGGTCGTCGGCCTCGGTTACGTCGGCGCCGTGTCGGTCGCCTGCTTCGCGCAGCTGGGCCATCGCGTCGTCGGCATCGACCTTGACCTGAGCAAGGTCGAACAGATCGCCGCCGGTTCCTCGCCGATCGTCGAAGCCGGTCTCGGCGAGGCGCTGACCGACGGCGTCGCCGACGACCTCATCACCGCCCACACCAACGCCCTCGATGGCGTGCTCGAGACCGACATCACGTTCGTCTGCGTCGGCACCCCCAGCCGTGCCGATGGCACCGTCGATCTCTCGGCCCTGAAGGCCGTCGCGGGCGAGATCGGCAGCGCGCTCGCCCTCAAGAGCGACTATCACCTGGTCGTCGTGCGCAGCACCGTGCCCGCCGGCACGACCCGCCGCATCGTGCTGCCGGAGATCGAGCGCGTGTCGGGCAAGCGTTGCGGCCGCGACTTCGGCCTGTGCTTCCACCCTGAATTCCTGCGCGAGGGCGTGGCCATCGCCGACTTCTACGCGCCGCCCAAGACGGTGATCGGCGAGCACGACGAGCGCAGCGGCGAGATGCTGGCCCGCGTCTACCGCTCCATCGAGGCGCCGCTGCTGCGCACCTCGATCGAGGCGGCCGAGATGGTGAAGTACGTCGACAACACCTGGCATGCCGTGAAGGTCGCGTTCGCCAACGAGATCGGCAAGATCTGCCAGTCGGCCGAGGTCGACAGCCACAAGGTCATGGACATCTTCGTGCAGGACCGGAAGCTGAACCTCTCGCCGTACTATCTCAAGCCCGGCTTCGCCTTCGGCGGCTCGTGCCTGCCCAAGGACGTGCGGGCCATCACCGGCCTCGCTCATGCCAACGGCGTCGAGGTGCCGCTGATCGACAGCCTGCTGCGGTCAAACGACTCGCACATCGACCACGCCTTCCGCCTGATCGCCGAGACCGGCGCGAAGCAGGTCGGCCTGCTGGGCGTGACCTTCAAGGACGGCACCGACGACCTGCGCGAGAGCCCGCAGATCGACCTGCTCGGCCGCCTGATCGATGCCGGCTACAAGGTCCTGGCGCATGACCGCAACGTCAACACGGCGGGCGTCCGCCTCGCCGGCGGCTATCTCAAGGCCGCGAATCCCGCGACCCGGGTCGCGCTGCAGGTCCTGCCCGACCTGCTGACCGACACGGCCGGCGAACTGGTCAGCGCCTGCGACGTGATCGTCGTGTCGCACGGCACGCCCGACTTCATCGCCGCCCTCGAGGCGCGTCATCCCGACAGCACCGTCATCGACCTGGTTCGCCTTCCGGCGGCCGTCCAGGACCAGCCGGGCTATCGCGGGGTCTGCTGGTAAGCCGTTGGATCCGAAGGATCGGTGCCATGTCCAAGCCGACCACCACTAAGCGCAGCCTGGTCCGTCGCATGACGATGGGCCTGCTGTGGGCGATCGCCGGCGGTGCCGCGATCGTCTACGGCGGTGCTCTGGTCTACGCCAACGTGGTGCGGCTCGAGGTCGACGCTGCCGTCATCGCCGGCGCCGTCGAGCCCATCCGCGCGCCGTCGGACGGGGTGATGCTCGGGGTCGGCATCAAGCCAGGCACCATGGTGGCGAACGGCAGCCAGTTGGCGAAGATCCACGATCCCGAGGTGGAGCGTCAGGTGTCGCTCGCCAGCGTCCAGCTCGAACGGGCCCGCCATGCGCTCAGGCAGCATGAGGCGCATCTCGTTTCCGAGAAGGCCAAGCGTGATGATACGCTGATCATCACGCAGGCCGAGCTGAAGGCGGTGCAGGCCGAGATCGCCTCGCTCGAGGAACAGCTCGTCACCGCCAAGGCGCGGGTCGAGCGCGTCGGTGGGCTGTTCGCGCAGGGGTTTGCCCCCCGCCAGAAGCTGGAAGACCATACCAATCAGCACGCCATCCTCAATGCACAGCTCAAGCGTGCGCGCATCCTTGAGGAGCAGCGCAGCGCCCTCGTCGCCTCGGCGGCAGCGGGCCGCTTCTTCGATGGCAATCGCATCACCGGGAATCTCGCCGAGCTGGAGGCCGCCGTGCAGCGTGCCCGCGCCGAGATCGACGTGGCCACCGAGGAGCTGCGCGTGTGGCAGGAGAGGCGCGCCGCCGCCGTCGTCACCGCAACGGGGGATGGCCGCATCATGCGCGTGCTCCACGGTGAAGGCAGCGCTGTCCGGGCCGGCGACACGGTCGCGGTCTATGAGCGCAAAGGTGAGCGTACGATCAACGCCTTCCTGACGCAGAACGAAATCCTGCGCGTCAGCGTGGGCGACGCCGCCACCATCTACATCCCCGCGCTGCGCCTGCGCCTGCCCGCGCACGTCGTTGCCATCGACCGCGCAGCCGCGTTCCTCGACGATGTCGAGAGCCGCTACACCTGGCGCCAGGCGCGCGACAGCGGCGTGCGCCAGGGAGATCTGGACCGCACGGCGCGCGCGGTCTTGCGCCTGGACAATGACCAGGCCGAGCAGCTGCGTCGCGAACTCGAACCCGGTACGCCCGCCGTTGTCTCCTTCCAGCGTCGCTCGCTCGACACTGTACTGGGCGACTTCCGCACGGTGGCGGATCGGCCGGTCGATCAACCGGCGGAGAAGCGGCTGTGAACGCGATGCCCAAAGTCCCGCCGACACCGGGCGTCATCCAGTATGCCGACATGCTTCCGCAGCCCGGCTTCTGGGCGAAGTGGAGCCCGACCGTGCTGGGTGGCCTGGCGGCGTACGCCGCGCTTTGCGTCATCCTGCTGCTGACGGTGCCCAACACGCTGTGGGACCCGGTGGCGCGTCACGTCACGATCGTGATTGGCGGCCTCGGTCTCTGGCGGTTCGGCTGGTGGACCACCCACGTCGTTCGGGCCTGGATCTACGCCTTCGTGCGCTATCCCGCGCTGCGCCGGCTCGCCGACCGGGCCTGGCAGGACGGTCACCGCCCGCGCCGGGTCCACTTCATGATGACGACCTTCCGCGAAAAGCGCGAAATCACCCACGCCGTGGTCGACAGCATCGTACGCGAGCTGCGATCCACCGGCCTGCCCGGCACGATCTGGCTGGGGTCCGGTGACGAAAGCGACGAGATCATCATCGCCGACTTCCTGGCCGAGCATGCGGCCGACATCGAGATCCGCTTCGAGATCGCCCGCCAGACCGCGCCCGGGAAGCGCTACGGCATCGGCGCATCGCTCCGCGCCATGGCGAAGGGCCGCGAGCGCGGCGAGGTCCGCGAGGACGATGTCGTCGTCTTCATGGACGGCGATTCGATCATCGGTGACGGCATGCTCGCAAAATGCGCGTCGCTGTTTGTTGCGGACCCGATGCTCGAGGCGATGACCACCGACGAGGAAGTGATCTGCTTCGGTCCGCGCTGGATCCAGCTTTGGCTCACCATGCGCTTCGCCCAGCGTCGAATCGCCATGCAGAGCCATGCGCTCGCGGGCAAGGTCCTGACGCTCACGGGCCGTCTCTCGCTGTATCGCGTCAACCACGTCATCCGGCCGGAGTTCTACGAGCTGGTCGAGGAGGACCATCTCGAACACTGGCTGTGGGGCCGCTTTCGCTTTCTGTCGGGAGACGACAAGACCACCTGGTACTACATGCTGCGCGCGGGCGCGAAGATGATGTATGTGCCCGACTCCATCGCCTACACGGTCGAGCATATCGAGGGGTCGGGCTACGAGCGCATGGTGCAGAACCTGCGGCGCTGGTCGGGCAACATGCTGCGGAACGGTGCGCGCGCCATCGCGCTGGGTCCCCGACGCACCGGCTTCTTCATCTGGTGGTGCATCGTCGACCAGCGCATCGCCATGTGGACCATGCTGGTCAGCCCGATCCTCGGCCTGATGGGCGCGGTGCTGGTTTCGCCGGCCTATCTCGCCACGTACTTCATCTGGATCGCCATCACGCGGCTATGGCAGGCGTTCGTTCTGTTCGGCTATTCGCGCGAGATCCACCTCGTCTATCCGCTGCTGCTCTACGTCAACCAGTTCGTGAACGCGGCGGTGAAGGTCTACTGCCTGTTCCGGCTGTCCAAGCAGCGCTGGACCAACCGCGGCGACCAGAAAGCGGGCTTCGGCGGCGGCCTGGCCGACCGCCTGCGCAATGCCGTCGCCTTCTATCTGACGACGGTCGCCATGGCCGGCCTCGTGCTGACGCTCGTGAGCTATGCCGGCGTGCTGCGCCTGCCCAGCCTCTACACCCTTCATGAACTCAAACTGACGGTGCTGCCATGAGGCGCGTCATTCTCATTGCCCTCACGGTACTGATGGCCTCACCGGCCTTCGGTCAGTCGAAGGCCTACAAGGCGTGCCGTCCTCCCGCGGGCCACGGCGAGCCGGCGCCGATCGTCGCGATCCAGGGGCCGGCCCACCACGGCACCGACCGGGCCATCGAACCGTTCTCGCTGCTGCAGATGGAAGCGGCGGCGGCATGGCGCGGACGGCGCGACGAACCCGCCGCCAACAGGGGCGTGGAGGCGCTCGTGCACTGGGCGCGCGCCGGAGCGCTCCGGGAGGTTGTCGACGCAGGTCCTGCCGGCAGCAACACCAACTCGATCTATTCCCTGCGCCGCGCCCTGATTGCGATCCTGGGCTCATGGATGGAACTGCGCACGTCGCCGGCCGGCAGGATCCACCACGCGGAGATCGAACGCTGGCTCGGCGACCTCGTCGCCCTCCAGGACGTGCCTACCGGAGGAGAGAAGAGCCGCGCGAAGGCTGAGGCGGTCAGCAACCACAACAACCATGCCCTTCTGCGGGCGACCGTCGCGGCGCAATGGGCGACCCTGACGGGCAGTCGCGAACTCGCCGACAAGGCGGCGCAGACTGCCGTCGCGACGATCGACGGGATGCGTGCCGATGGTGGGCTGCCGCTGGAGATGGCGCGCGGATCGCGCGCCTTGTGGTACCAGCGTCATGCCATCGCGTCCCTGGTCTATCTGGCGGACCTGCTGCAACCGTTCGGCCAGGACCTGTGGCTGCCGCGGGTGGACGGCGTGGACCTGCATCGCGCAATCGCATTTCTCTTGAACGGTATCGAGCAGCCCGAACTCCTGTCGGCCGTGACCGGCGGCGAAGTCGGCAGTTCGCAGGACTTCAGCTTTCTGGTGCGTCGCGGCAATGGCCGTCACTACATGGCCTGGGCCGAACTCTATCGCGCCCGGTTTCCGGAACGTGACGAGTCGAGGCGCCTTGGTGTCCTGCTGCCGCAGATCAGCGAACCGGGCTGGCCCTTGCTCGACGACTATGTCGGCGGCAACACCACCTGCCGCGTGCTTAGCAGCGATCCGGCATAAACGGAGAGTCCATATTAGTTCGTCGCTGCTGCGCGACACCGGCGCCGCGATCGGCGGCCTCTCGGTCGTCGAGTTCCAGGAGCTGGTCGCCAAGGGCATCGACAAGATCGACGCCACCGACAGCGTGCCGACGGTCTACGTGGCCAAGGTCGCCGGCCTGCTCCCGGGCATGCTGACCACCTCGGACGTGGTCACGCTGTCGGATACCGGCACGGCGATCGGCACCATGTCGGTCGCGGACGTCGCGGGTCTCGCCGGCAAGTGCATCGACCGGATCGACGCCACCGACGACGTGCTGTCGCTGACCGTCGCCAAGTATCTCGGCCTGGGCACCGTTGCGTTGACCGCTGCGGACATGGTGACCATCCAGACTGGTCGGACGACCTATACTCTTCCGTCTACCGCCGACAATCTTGAATTCACCGGCAATGGGAAGTTCACAGGGACCGGTAACGCCTCGGCAAACTTGATGACCGGCGGAGTTTCGGCCGACTCACTGAGCGGGCTCGCGGGCAACGACATGCTGATCGGCGGCGGGGGGCTTCCTGCGAGGCGGGGGAGATAGCGATACCTTCGTTTTCAACGCTACTCCCGGCCCGGAGAACGTTGCAACGTTCGCGGATTTTACGCATGGGATTGACAAGATTGCCCTGACCCAGACGGTCTTCGCGGCAGCCGGCCCAATAGGTGCCGTGGACGTGGCCGCCTTCCACAGCGGTACAGGAGCCCACGAAGAAGTGGATCGCATCATCCATGATGTCAGCTGCCGTCATGGGCCGGGACAGGCCCGGACCTTCTCATCTGCACCAGCACCAAGGCCTCAATCCGCGCCGGTTTTCTCCAGCCAGTCATGCTCCAGCAATCTCAGCCGGCTGGTGACGGAAAGCAGGAAGGCCGTCGACCAGCCGAACAGGATCAGCCCGTTGCCCGCCTCGATGGCGCCAAACAGCCGCCACTTGCCGTCGAGCACGACGTCCCCGTAGCCCAGGGTCGTGAAGGTCACAGTCGAAAAATAGAGTGCCGTTTCGAAGTCACTCACGGCACCGATGGCCCAGTAAGCGGCGCCATACAGCCAGATCTCCACCGAATGGATGGCGACCAGTCCCAGGACCACGAACAGGATGACGCCGAGCGGGACGAGGCGGCTTTCGTGCGCCCGGATGCGATGCGCCCGATCGCGCAGCACCCACAAGAGGCCGAGCAGGCCGCCGAGATGGATGGCGACGGTAAGGCCGACCATCAAGGTCGCGAGCGCGAGGTTGGCAAACATGAGTTGTCCGGCATTCCCCAGAAGAACCCCTGGAAGAGTCAGGGTCGAAAGTTGGTGACGGTCTGGATCGGGAGGGCGGCATATCCTGGGGTGGTTGAAGCCTCTCCTTCTCCATCGAAGGAGCGATATGGCCTTTTGAATTCTAACGTCGTCAAACTGGCTCGGCCACGCACTTTCAGAGATCAACCCACCGAAGTCTTGCGTCGGCCGGTGTGCTGGGCGTGAACATGCAGACGTCGTTCATGCATCCACCCTTCGGATTCGCGCTTTTCTACCTCAGATCGGTCGCCCCGGAGGGATCCTATTGAGCATTGCCAGCGCCAACCGGTCTGTTGGCAAAGAAGTGCCTTCTGCAACGGCGGGACCGAGTTCGTGCGCCGTGCCGGCTCCCACGATGGGGATGTCCTGGACGGTGAGGCCAAGGCCCCGCGAGAGATGGGCGAACTGGATGCTGCCGCACGCCTGTCGGAGAGCAAGTTGCCCGTCGCGCTTCGCCGGCATCGTCGAAGCCGGGCAGTTGCTGCCCGCGGCAGTGCTCGTGGTGCCTGATCAAATTGATATCGAGGTGTATCCCTCAAGGTGGCGATTCTGCGCCCGGCGGCTGGAGAGCCGTCGATGACCTAGGAAAACAGGATGTCGCCGATTGCGATTGCATTGGCTCCGATGAAGGCCATGGCGGCGTCGGTGCCGATGTCGAAGTTGCCCGGGCTCTGTAGAACGTAGAGGCTCGTCGAGCCGCCGTCCGACTGGATCACGACATGGGACGCGTCGGTGGCGAACGCCCGCAGATCGAGTTTGCTGACGCCGGAGACGAAATCGCCGATCGTGTCGTAGCCGGTGACGAGGTTGCTGTCGGTGTGACCGGAAAAGACGAAGACGTCGGCGCCGCCGCGACCCCAGAGCACGTCCGCGCCGCTCCCTCCCGTCAACCTGTTGGCGCCTGCGTCGCCCACGAGCGTGTCGGCGTTCGAACCTCCTACGAGGTTCTCGATGGAGTTCATTTCGTCGATGAGCACGCCGGCGACGTGGCCCGCCTGCACGCCGAGGTCGGCATAGACCACGCCTGTGGCAGTCGCATACGAGGCGGTGTCGCTGCCTTCCCCGCCCCACAACTGGTTGGTGCTGCCGGCCGGGACCGCGCCGCCGATCAGGGTGTCGTCGCCGCCCTGGCCGTAGAGATAGTCGATGCCGGCGCCGCCCGTCAGCACGTTGGCGTCGCCGTCCCCGACCAGGGTGTTGATGCCGGATCCACCCGTCAGGTTCTCGATGGAGTTCATGGAATCGACCAGCGCGCCGTCGACGTAGCCGGCCTGTGCCGCGACGTCGGCATAGACGATGCCGGTCGTGCCGGCATACGACGCCGTATCGGTGCCCTCACCGCCCCAGAGCTGGTTCGGCGCGGCGCCGGCGGCACCGCCGATCAGGATGTCGTCCCCTTCCAGGCCATACATGTAGTCTGTGCCGCCAAGACCGCTCAGCGTGTTGTGGCCCGCGTTGCCGATGAGGATGTTGCTCAGCGCGTTGCCCGTCCCGTCGATATCGTCGGTGCCGATCAGGAGCAGGTTCGGAACATTGCCGGGCAGCGTGTAGCTCACGCCGGACAGGACCAGATCGGGACGTTCGTCGTTGCGGATGATTCCGACGGCCGACGCGGTATCGATGACAGCGCCTTCGCTGGCATCGGACAGGGTGACCTGGAAGCTCTCGTCCCGTTCCACCAGCGTCTCGCCGAGGACCCAGACCGTGACCGTCTTGGAGGTCTCCCCGGCGGAGAAGCTGACGGTGCCGGCCGGCATCTCGCCACCGAAGAGGGAGAATGCCGGAAGCTCAGGATCGTCTTCAGAGGGGATCTGGATAAAGAAGGGACCGAGGTCGGAAGCGAACTGGGACAGGAGGTCGGCGGAGCCCAGAAGCTCGTCGGAGGGGATGAAATCGGCGTCGAAGACATCGGACCCGGTGACCCCCCAGCTGACGCTGGTGCTGCCACTGAGATCGCCGGTGCGGGTGACGGTGAAGGTGAAAGGCGTGGCGCCCATATCGCCTTCGGCCTTGTCGGCGCTCGTCGCCGCGATCGACAGTGACGCCGGGTCAATATCGTCGTTGCCGATGAGGCCGTTCGCCGAGGCGGTGCCGATGACGGTGCCGGCGCTGGCATTGGACAGCGTCACCGAGAAGGCTTCGTTCGACTCGACGGCGGTGTCGCCTGCGACATCGATGCTGATCACCTTCGAGCCCTCGCCGGCGGCGAAGCTCACGGTGCCGGTCGGCAACTCGCCGCCGGTGAAGTCGGCGGCGTTGACGGCCGCGCCCGTGACGGCCCACTGGGCGCTGGCGGCGCCGCTCAGGTCGCCGGTACGGGTGACGGTAAAGGTGAACGCCGAGCTGCCGGACTGGCCTTCGGCCTTGTCGGCGCTTGTGGCGGCGATCGACAGCGACGCATCGTCGTTGCGGATGCGGCCGTTCGCCGAAGCGGTGCCGATGACGGTGCCGGCGCTGGCATTGGACAGCGTCACCGAGAAGGCTTCGTTCGACTCGACGGCGGTGTCGCCTGCGACATGGATGCTGATGACCTTCGAGCCCTCGCCGGCGGCGAAGCTCACGGTGCCGGTCGGCACCACGCCGCCGGTGAAGTCGGCGGCGTTGACGGCCGCGCCCGCGACGGCCCACTGGGCGCTGGAGGCGCCGCTCAGGTCGCCGGTGCGGGTGACGGTGAAGGTGAAGGCCGAGCTGCCGGACTGGCCCTCCGCTTTGTTGGCGCTGGTAGCGGCGATCGACAGCGACGCCGGGTTGGAATCGTCGTTGAGGATCGTGCCCGTGGCGCTGCCGTCGATGATCGACGCGCCATCCGACGGATCGGACAGGGTGACGGTGAAGGTCTCGTCGCCTTCGACGGTCGCATCGCCGGTGACGGCGACGAGGATGTTCTGCTGCACCACACCGGGCGCGAAGGTGAGGGTGCCGCTCTGGGCGACATAGTCCTGGCCGGCGAGCGCTGTGCCGTTCGCGGTCGTGTAATGGACGGTGACGGTCGAGGTCGAAGCCTCGGTCAGGAAGACCGGGATGCTGAGGTGGTTAGGTTCGCCGCCGTCGCCCTCGTCGATCGACCCGTCGCCGGCCGTGACGCCGACCGTCGGTACGCCGTTGCGCACGGCAAAGACGTAGGTGCCCGCCGCGCCGACGTTGCTGGCGCTCTCCAGCGCGAGCAGGGCCCCCTGGTTGCCCGATTGCGTCAGCTCGAAATACTCGACGCCGTTTCCCGCGCTGTAGCCGGCCCGGGCCGGCGTGCCGCCCAGACCGTTGCTCCCGCCGGACGCGTTGCCGGTCGTCCAGTCGATGTTCTCGTAACGGAAGGTGATGTCGAAATCGCCTTGCGCGTTGATCTTGTGGATGCCGAGCTGGAAGGCGTTCAGCTTGTTGGTCTGGCTGCTGAAATAGCCGACATCGTCCCATGTCGCGGTGAAGGTCTGCGTCAGGGCATCGAGATCGTACCAGAGCAGGTTCGTGCCGGTCGACGTGCCGCCCGGCGTCGGCGTGACCGCGCCACCGCGCGTGTCGATGTCGGCCCAGTAGGCGGCGATGACGGGATTGCTGGTCGATCCCGTGATCGCACTCGGCGTAAAGCTGCTGGTGGCCGCGTTGAAGGTCACGCTGCCGTTGTTGTTGAGATAGAAGCCGGTGTAGTAGCGGCCGAAGAAGTTGATGCCCTGCGCGCCGAAGATCGGCGTGAGGTCGATGAACCCCGTCGAGCCATCGTCATTGCGGGCGAGTGAGAACTCACCGAACCCCGCGGTACCGCCCAGATCAGCAACCAGCGACGTCATGACGGGCTCCAAAACGGTCTGCCTGACCCCTTCCCGGAGGTCCGGACGACACTTTTGTCGTCAGAGTTTCTTATCGATCGGACAACCTAATCGGGGGGCCGCCCGATGGCAACGAAGCCGATTGCCATTGAGTCGTGCGGCGTCCAACGCGCGGCGGGGGTCTGAAAACTGCGTCAGGGATGCAGTTGTGCGAAGCCGTCCTGCAGCAGCGGCGCGATCCTGAAATCTGCGCCGATGCTCACCTTCACGCCCAGCGGCCGCGAAACTGGCAGGACGCGCGCGCTTGCATCCGCTGTCGTTTGCGGCTCAAACGGAATCGTCGGAGCAAAGGGGGAAAAAAGACCATGCGGCAGAACAAGATCAAGCAGAAGTGGCAGGCCGGGCAGTGGGTGTCGTTGGGCTGGCTCTCGGTGTCCCACACCTTCACCGCCGAGGTGATGGCGCGGCTGGGCTTCGATGCGCTGTGCGTCGATCTCCAGCATGGCCTGTCCGAGATGAGCGACGTGGCGCCGATGCTGCAGGCGATCTCCCAGACCGACACGGTGCCGGTGGTGCGCGTGGCCTGGAACGAGCCGGCCGCCATCATGAAGGCGCTCGACCTCGGCGCCTACGGCATCATCGTGCCGCTGGTGAACAATGCCGAGGAAGCCGCGAAGGCGGTCGCGGCCTGCCGCTATCCGCCGGTCGGCATGCGCTCCTCCGGTCCGGTGCGCGCGGTGCACTATGGCGGCGCCGACTATGTCGCCAAGGCCAATGACGAAATCGTCGTTATGGCGATGATCGAGACCAGGGAAGGCATTGCCAACCTCGACGCGATCTGCGCCACGCCCGGCCTCGACGCGGTCTATATCGGCCCGGCCGACCTGTCGTTCGCGCTCGGCCTGCCGCCGCGCGGCGACAATCCCGATCCGCTGCACATCGCGACCTGCGACAAGATCCTGGCCGCCGCGCACAAGGCCGGCATCAAGTGCGTCATGCACTGTGCCACTGCTGAGTTCGCCGCCGGCGCCATCAAGCGCGGCTTCGACATGGTGATGGTGACCTCCGACCTGTCCTGCATGATCGCGGGCGTCAGGAGCGAACTCGAGATCCTCAAGACCAAGACGGCTTGAGGGGGCGGGACATGGGCAAGCGGGTTGCGGGCAAGATCGCGGTCGTCGTCGGCGCCGGACAGACGCCGGGGGAGACGATCGGCAACGGCGCCGCCATCTCTCTCCTGCTGGCGCGGGAGGGCGCGACCGTGCTCTGCGTCGATCGCGTCGGCGAGCGCGCCGACAAGACGGTGGCGGTGATCGCGGCCGACGAACTCGCGCGCGAGGGCGGCGCGGCGCCTGTCCTGTCCTCGATGGCGGCCGACATCACCAAGGCGGCCGACTGCGCGCGCATCGTCGCCGAGGCGCGCGCGCGTTACGGCCGGATCGACATCCTGATCAACAATGTCGGCATCGGCGGCGGCGGCGATGCGCCGGCCCACCGGCTCGAGGAGAAGGTGCTCGACCGCATCCTCACCGTGAACCTCAAGGGCATGTGGCTCACCACCAAGGCCGCCCTTCCCCTGATGCGCGAGCAGGAGGGCGGCGCCATCGTCAACATCTCCTCGCTGGCCGCGACCAGCGGCGCGACGCAACTCGCCTACGAGATTTCCAAGGCCGCGGTGAACCGGCTCACCACCCATGTCGCGCAGTCCAACGCGCGCTACGGCATCCGCGCCAATGCCATCATGATGGGTTTCATGGACACGCCCATGGCCGTCACCGGCATCGCAGAGGCGACCGGCCGCACCACCGACGCCGTGCGCGCCGAGCGCAATGCCATGGTGCCGCTGCGCCGCAGGATGGGCACCGGCTTCGATACGGCCTACGCCGCGCTGTATCTCGCATCGGACGAGGCGCAGTTTGTGACCGGCGAAATCCTGCGGGTCGATGGCGGCATGGGGCTGGGGACCGTCTAGCTTCTGCTGGTCGTACCCGGTCCTGTTGCGCTACTGGAAGGTGGGGACGACCGAACGGGGTGGGACATGCAGCTGATTTTCATGACGTGCGCGCAGTCGAGTGCGGTGGATAGCCAGACCGGCCGGCTGAGCCTGTTCCACCTGCTGGAGCAGGTCCAGGCCACATCTTTCCCGACGGCCATGTCGCTCACCCTGGTCGGCATGTTCGTCAAGGACCCAGGCGAGCCCGACGACCAGTCGGTGCGGCTGAAGGTCGAACTGGACGACGCGGTCATCTTCGACTCGCCGGTCAACTTCTCTTTCAGGGGCAAGCAGCGCAGCCGGGTGCTCACGGCCATGAACGGCCTGGCCATCCAGTCCGCCGGCAAGCTCTCCTTCTCGTTCCTTTCGGCCACGGGTGCTCCCCTCGGTTCGCCCTGGGAGGTCGTCGTCGAAAAGGCGGCGTCCCCGGCCGGGAGCCCGGCGCCGGCGCCCTGAGCCGACCCTCGGTGACCCCTCGGGGGCGAGCCGCAATTCAGCTATTTCATTCGGGTTGCGGAAGTTCCGCGGGCGGCCTCGTGTCCGGTTACTCTCGGCCGCGGGGGGCCACGAGACCAACGCCCTGATCCAAGTCGACCCACGCGCCGATTTGGGCCGAATTTTGTCTTCATCCCGGCTGAAATAATAATCCCAGATAAACGCATTTGTGACTTCCACAATTCTTGCGTCCGCGGTGCAGCTTGCCGTAAGACTTCGCAAGAAACCGCGCGTCTGATCTGCGTAAATGCATAGTTGCAGGCGCTCAGGGGGCCCATGCTCAATAGAAGTCAGGTGGCGTTCGTCGATCCCGCGGTGGGGGATGCGCTCCTGATTGCCGGCTCGCTGCAGCTTGGCATCGAAGCGATCCTCCTCGATGGCTCGCGTCCGGCTCTGGCGCAAATGGCCGCGGCTCTGGCGGGCCGGCGCGACATCGCCGTCGTTCACGTCATCGCTCACGGACGTGCCGGGCAGATCGACTTCGCCGCCGGCGCGGTGACGCGCGCGTGCCTGCCGGCTCACTCGGACGATCTGGCGCTCCTTCGGCGCGCGCTTTCGGCAGCGGGGGAACTCCGTCTCTGGTCCTGCGAAACCGCTCTCGGCCCCGACGGCGCCGTCTTCGTTGCGGCGCTGGGCGATGCGCTTGGCGCTCCCGTCCTCGCATCGACACGCCTCGTGGGCGCCGCCGACCGGGCCGGGCAGTGGGAACTGGACGTGCCGGCCGGCGTGTCGCCGCCGCCTCCGCTCACGCCATCCGGCGTAGCGGCCTTTGCCGGTGTGCTGGCAAGCTTCACCGCGACAGCGGGTACCGACACGTTCAACGGAACGACGGCCAGCGACACGTTCATCGTCGCGACCGGAACGGTGAGTGCGACCGATACGTTCAGCGCCGGCGGCGATCCGGGCATCGACGTCATCCAGATCGGAACGGCCGGCGCCGGCACCAGTGTGGACCTGAGCGCTGCGGCGACCGACGGCGTGGCCGGCTTCCTCGATTTCGAGGCGATCACCTTCGTCAACACCTCGGGCACGTCGACGGCGACGTTCAATGCCGCCCAGTTCGGCGCCGGCAAGATATCGACGACGGCGGCGATCACCGGCACGGCCTTCACCCAGGCCCTCGTCGTCAATACAAGCGCCGGCACGTCGGTCGATCTCTCCGGCTGGACCTTCGCGACCTGGACGTCGGGCACCGACACGATCTCGATCGGCGCCGCCACGGGCGACGAAATCCTCGTCGGCAGCAGCCAGGCCGACCGTTTCGTCGTCACCGCCACCAACCAGGTTTCACTGGCCGACCGGTATGACGGCAGCGCGGGCAATGACGTGCTTCAGATCGGCTCGACCACGACGGGCGTCTCCGTCGATCTGAGCGCCGCCGCCTCGGACGGCATCAACGGCTTCGTCAGCATCGAAGGCATCGCCTTCGTCAACACGTCGGGCACCTCGACCGTCACACTGGGCAGCGCCCAACTCGGCGTCGGCAAGATTTCGAACGCGTCGGTGATCACCGGCGCGAGTTCGACGCAGGCCATCGTGATCAACGCGGCGGCAGGCGACTCGGTCGACCTGTCGGGCTGGACTTTCTCCGGCTGGACCTCCGGCACCGACACGATCACGCTGACTGGCTCGACCGGCGACGAAATCCTGGTCGGCAGCAGCCAGATCGACCGCTTCGTCGTCAGCGACACCGCCCAGGTGTCCGGTGCGGACCGCTACGACGGCGGCGCGGGCAACGACGTGCTTCAGATCGGCTCGACGGCGGCGGGCGTTGCCGTCGATCTGAGCGCCGCCGCCTCCGACGGCGTCAACGGCTTTGTCAGCATCGAAGGCCTCGCCTTCGTCAACACGTCGGGCACCTCGACCGTGACGCTGGGCAGCGCGCAACTCGGTGCCGGCAGGATTTCGAACGCGTCGGTGATCACCGGCGCGAGCTCGACGCAGGCCATCGCGATCAACGCGGCGCTGGGCGGCTCGGTCGACCTGTCGGGCTGGACTTTCTCCGGCTGGACCTCCGGCACCGATACGATTTCGATCATGGGCTCGACCGGCGACGAAATCCTCGTCGGCAGTAGCCAGATCGACCGCTTCGTCGTCGGCGACACCAATCAGGTCTCCGCCGCCGACCGCTACAATGGCGGCGCCGGCAACGATGTGATCCAGATCGGCGTCGCGGGCGCCGGCACGAGCATCGATCTCAGCGCCGCCGCGGATGACGGCGTGAACGGCTTCCTGAGCGTCGAGGGCATCACCTTCGTGAACACGTCGGGCACCGCGACGGCGACGCTCGACGCGACGCAGATCGGGAGCGGCAAGATATCGGCGGCGTCGGTCATCAGCGGCACCGCGGCCACCCAGGCCGTGGCGATCAATCTTTCCGCCGGCGGCTCGCTCGACCTTTCGGCCTGGACCTTTTCCACCTGGACGTCCGGCACCGACACGATTTCGATCACGGGTTCGACCGGCGACGAGATCATCGTCGGCAGCAGCCAGATCGACCGCTTCGTCATTGGCGACACCAATCAGGTCTCCGCCGCCGACCGCTACAATGGCGGCGCCGGCAACGACGTGATCCAGGTCGGCGTCGCGGGCGCCGGCACCAGCATCGATCTCAGTGCCGCCGCGTCGGACGGCGTGAACGGTTTCCTGAGCGTCGAGGGCATCACCTTCGTCAACACGTCGGGCACCTCGACCGCGACGCTCGCCGCTGCGCAGTTCGGGACCGGCAAGATTGCGACGGCTACGGCGATCACCGGCACCGCGGCGGACCAGGCCCTGGCGATCAACGTGGCGTCGGGCGGGTCGATCGACCTTACGACCTGGACGTTCACCACCTGGACGTCGGGAACCGACACGATCACCCTCACCGGCTCGACCGGCACCGAGATCATCGTCGGCAGCACCCAGGTCGACCGGTTCGTCGTCAGCGACAGCAATCAGGTCTCGGCGACCGACCGCTACAATGGCGGCGCGGGCAACGACATCCTCCAGGTCGGCGTCGCGGGCGCCGGCACGAGCATCGATCTCAGCACCGCCGCCGCCGACGGGGTCAACGGCTTCCTGAACGTCGAGGGCATCGCTTTCGTCAACACCTCCGGCACGTCGTCGGCGACCCTGAACGCCGCGCAGTTCGGAACCGGCAAGATTGCCGTCACCGCCGCCATCACGGGAACGCTCGGCGCCGTCCAGGCGCTGACGGTCAACGTGGCGGCCGCCGGATCGATCGACCTCTCGGCCTGGACTTTCGCGAACTGGACCTCCGGCACCGACACGATCACGGTCAATGGCTTGACCGGCGCGGAGACGCTCACGGGCGCCACGGAGGCCGTGCGGATTCTGGCGGGTGCCGGCACCGACACGCTGATCGTCACCAATACGAACCAGGTCCAGGCCGGCGACCGTTACGACGGCGGCGACGATGCCGATACGCTGCGCATCGGCACGACGACGGGCACAGCCATCGATCTCAGCGCGGCGGCCAGCGACGGCGTCGACGGCTTCGTCAACATCGAGCGCGTCACCTTCGCCAACACCTCCGGAACGACGACGGCGACCTTCAACGCCAGCCAGTTCGGTACCGGCAGGATTTCCAGCACGGCGCTGTTCACCGGCACCACCCAGGTCCAGGCCGTGGCGGTCAACCTGTCCGCCGGCGGTTCGCTCGACATGTCGGGCTGGACCTTCGCGACGTGGACCTCCGGCACCGACATCATCACCGTGACGTGCTCGACCGGCGACGAGATCGTCGTCGGCAGCAGCCTGATCGACCGGTTTGTCGTCAGCGATACGAACCAGGTGTCCGCGGCGGACCGCTACAATGGAGCGGGCGGCAACGACATTCTCCAGGTTGGCCTCGCCGGAGCAGGTACCGCCATCGACCTCAGCGCGGCCGCCTCCGACGGCGTCAACGGCTTCCTGAGCATCGAGGCGCTCACCTTCGTCAACCTCTCGGGCACGTCGACCGCGACGTTCGATGCGGCCCAGTTCGGCACCGGCAAGATCGCGACCACGGCGGCGATCACCGGAGTCGCCACGTCGACGCAGGCCCTCGTGGTCAACATGGCGACGGCCGGCGCGCTCAACATGTCGGGCTGGACCTTCACCACCTGGACCGCGGGCACCGACACGATCACGGTCAACGGCTCCAGCGGCACCGACACGATCACGGGCCCCATCCAGGGCGCCACCATCCTGGCCGGCGCGGGCAACGACACGCTGATCGTCAGCGCCACGACGCAGGTCCAGTCGGGCGACCGCTACGATGGCGGCGCCGACATCGACACGCTGCAGATCGGTACGGTCGGCGCCGGCGTGGCCGTCAGCCTGACGACCGCCGCGAGCGACGGCATCGACGGCTTCGTCAACATCGAGGCCATCTCCTTCGTCAATACGTCGACCACGTCGACGGCGACCTTCAACGCGAGCCAGTTCGGCGCCGGCAAGATCTCGACCGCCGCGACGATCACCGGAACGGCGGCGGGCACCCAGGGACTGGCGGTGAACCTCGCCGCGGGCAATTCGCTCGACCTGTCGGGCCTCACCTTCGTCACCTGGGTGTCTGGCACCGACACGATCAGCCTGACCGGCTCGACCGGTACCGAGAGCATCGTCGGCACGAGCCAGATCGACCGCTTCGTCGTGGGCGCCTCGAACCAGATCTCGGCCGGAGACCTGTACGACGGTCGCGCCGGCAACGACGTCATCCAGGTCGGCGCGACGACGGCCGCCGTTTCCATCGATCTCAGCACGGCCGCGTCCGACGGGGTCAACGGATTCATCAGCGTCGAGGGCATCACCTTCGTCAACTCGGCCGGCACGTCGACGGCGACCTTCAATGCCAACCAGTTCGGCGCCGGCAAGATTTCTTCAACGGCGATCGTTACCGGCACGACCTCGACGCAGGCCCTCGTCGTCAATGTCAATGCGGCCGGTTCGGCCGACCTGTCCGGCTGGACCTTCGGCACCTGGACCTCCGGTACCGACACGATCACGGTCAACGGCTCGACCGGCGCCGAGACCTTCACGGGCGCGATCCAGGGCACCACGATCCTGGGTGGGGCCGGCAACGACACGCTGATCGTCAGCAACACCACGCAGGTCCAGGTCAGCGACCGCTACGATGGCGGCGCGGACAACGACACGCTGCAGATCGGCCTGGCCGGCGCCGGCACCAGCATCAGCCTCGCCGCCGCAGCGACCAACGGCGTCGACGGCTTCGTCAACATCGAGGGCGTCGCCTTCGTCAATACGTCCGGTACGTCGACCGCGACCTTCGGCTCGGCCCAGATCGGCGCCGGCAAGGTTTCCAGCACGGCGCTGGTCACGGGCACGGCCTCGACCCAGGCGATCGTGGTCAACCTGGCCACGAGCGGTTCGCTCGACCTGTCGGGCTGGACCTTCGCGGGCTGGACCTCGGGAACCGACACGATCTTGCTGACCGGCTCGACCGCCAGCGAAACCATCGTCGGCAGCAGCCAGGCCGACACGTTGGTCGTCGGCGCGACCGCACAGGTCTCGGCGGGCGACCGCTACGATGGCGGCCTGGGCACCGACGTCCTGCAGATCGGCGTGGCCGGCGGGGGCACGAGCATCGACCTCAGCGCCGGCGCGACCGACGGCGTGAACGGGTTCCTCAACATCGAGGCCGTCAACTTCACCAACACGTCCGGAACGTCGGTCGCAACGTTCAACGCAGGCCAGTTCGGCGCGGGCAAGATTTCCAATTCGGTGGCGATCACCGGCACGGCCTCCACGCAGGCGCTGGCGATCAACCTGTCCGCCGCCGGTTCGCTCGACATGTCGGGCTGGACCTTCGGCACCTGGACCTCTGGAACCGACACGATCACGGTGACCGGCTCGACCGGCGACGAAATTCTCGTCGGCAGCAGCCTGATCGACCGGTTCGTCGTCAGCGCGTCCAACCAGGTCACGTCGGGCGACCGCTACAACGGCGGCGCCTCGAACGACATCCTCCAGGTCGGGCTCGCGGCTGCGGGCACGAGCATCGATCTCAGCGCCGCCGCCTCCGACGGTGTGAACGGCTTCCTGAGCGTCGAGGCCATCGCCTTCGTCAACACGTCGGGCACGTCGACGGCGACCTTCAACGCCAACCAGTTCGGCACGGGCAAGATCGCGTCGACGGTCGCCATCACGGGAACCGCGTCGATCAACGCCATCGTGGTCAACGTGGATTCGGGCGGCTCGGCCGACCTGTCCGGCTGGACCTTCCCCACCTGGACCTCCGGCACCGACACGATCACGGTCAACGGCTCGGGCGGGGCCGAGACGTTTACGGGCGCGATCCAGGGCACGACGGTCCTGGCCGGTGCCGGCAACGACACGCTGATCGTCAGCAACACCACGCAGGTCCAGGTCACCGACCGCTACGATGGCGGGGCGGACAACGACGCCCTCCAGATCGGCGTTGCGGGCGCCGGCACCAGCATCAGCCTAACCGCCGCGGCGACCAACGGCACTGACGGCTTCGTCAACATCGAGGGGATCACTTTTGTCAACACGTCCGGCAGCTCCGTCGCGACGTTCAACGCGACGCAGTTCGGCGCCGGCAAGATTTCCAGCACCTCGACCATCACCGGTACGGCCTCGACGCAGACCTTCGCGGTCACCCTGCCGTCGGCCGGATCCTTCGACCTGTCGGGGTTCACCTTCTCGAGCTGGACGTCGGGCACGGACGTCATCTCGGTGACCGGCTCGACGGGCGCCGACACGATCGTGGGCAGCGGGCTGATCGATACGCTGACGGGGGGCGCCGGTGCCGACACGCTGACGGGCGGGGCAGGCCTCGACATCTACAACTTCGCCGCCGGATCCTCCGCCCTCACGATCGGCGGTTCGGGCACGTCCGGTACCATCGTCGGCTACGACACGATCGCCGACTATGCCTATGGAGCGACCGCGGGAGTCAGCGAGAAGCTCGGCTATTCCGGCGCCGCCGTCGTCACCGCCTTCACCCGTGCAGTGGCATCGACGCTGCAGCTGAACACCGGCGCGACGGTCAAGTCGCATGCCATCTCCAACGGCATCATCACCTTCGACGACGCGACAACCTATGCCGCCGCGGTGAACCTGCAGTCGCTGTCGGACGTGGCCGCGGCGGTGCAGTATCTCCAGGCTCACGATATCGGCTCCACCGGCAGCTCGGTCGCCTTCAAGGCGACGATCGGCGGCATCGGGCACACCTTCGTCTTCATCCAGGGGACGTCCAGCGGCTCGCCCGACAGCAGCGATTCGCTGATCGACCTGGTGGACGTGTCGGCCAGCAGCCTCACGGCCAGCAGCAATCAGCTGACCGCCTTCGACGGCGTGCCGCCACCGCCGCCGGCCGCGCCGACCGTGGCGGAGAATGCCGCTGGTGGAATCAACGCTGCCGAAGCGGCGGACGGCACGGTGGTCGTGGTCAGCCTGTCCGGGATCGGCGCGGTCGCCGGCGATACGCTGACGGTGAACTGGGGCGGCGAGGTCGTAACCCACCTCCTGACGGCCGGGGATATCGTGGCCGGCAGTGTCGAAGTCGCGGTGCTGCCGGAAACCGTCGCGGCGCAGGGCGATGGCGAGTTCAACGTCACCGCCAGCCTGACCGATTCGGTCGGCAATGTCGGTGCGAATTCGCCGGCCACCCTCGTATCGGTCGATACCGTCGCGCCGCCGGCACCGCTGGCGCCGGGGATCGCCGAGAACGGGGCGGGCGGTGTCAACGCCAGCGAAGCCTCGAACGGGACGGAGGTCGTGGTCGACCTGTCGGGCCGCGGCGCCGAGGCCGGCGACACGCTGACGGTGAACTGGGGCGGCGAGGTCGTGAGCCGCGCTGTGACCGGGGCCGAGGTCCTGGCCGGCAGCGCCACGGTCCAGATCTCCCTCGGTGTGATCGCGGCCCAGGGCGACGGCACGTTCGACGTGACGGCAAGCCTGACCGATATCGCCGGCAATGCCGGACCGGCCTCGACGCCGACATCGGTGACGGTGGATACGGTTGCGCCGGCGGCGCTGGCGGTCGCGCCGGTCGTTCCGGAGAGCGCACTCGACGGGCTGAACGGGTCCGAGGCGGCGGACGGCACAGCCGTCGTGGTCGACCTGTCCGGCAGCGAGGCCATGCTGGGCTATTCGCTCAGGGTCAACTGGGGCGGCCAGGCCGTCACCTACGCGCTCACCGAGGACGACCTCCTGGCCGGCAGCGCGTCGGTCGAGGTGCCGTCCGGTGCGATCGCCCTTCAGGGCGACGGCACGATCGCCGTGACGGCAAGCCTGATCGACATCGCCGGCAACGTAGGCCCGGCTTCTCCGGCCGCGAGTGTCCCCGTCGACCGGACGAATCCCACCGTAACGGTGGCGATTGCCGAGAGCGCGCTGAGTGACGGCACCACGAGTTCGCTGGTGACGTTCACCTTCAGCGAGGCACCGGTCGGCTTCACCGACGCCGACCTCGATGTCGTGGGCGGCACGGTGACGGGGCTGGCGGCGACAGGCGACCCGCTGGTGTGGACAGCGCAGTTCGCGGCGCCGGATGGTTTCACCGGCACGGGCTCGGTGACGGTCGTCTCGGACAGCTACACCGACGCGGCGCTGAACCTGGGCGGTTCGGGTAGCGACAGTGTCACCATCGATCGGACCAATCCGACGGTGACGGTGGCCATCGCCGACGGGTCTCTCAGCGACACGGACTCGAGCTCGCTGGTCACCTTCACCTTCAGCGAAGCGCCGACGGGCTTTACGGATGCTGACCTCGATGTCGTGGGCGGCACGATCAGCGACCTGGTGGCGACGGTCGATCCGCTGGTGTGGACAGCGCAGTTCACTGCGACCGATGGCTTCACGGGCACCGGCTCGGTGACGGTCATATCGGACAGCTACACCGACGCCGCCCTGAATCTCGGTGGCTCGGGCAGCGACAGTGTCACCATCGATCGGACCAATCCGACGGTCACGGTGGCCATCGCCGACGGGTCTCTAAGCGACACGGACTCCAGTTCTCTGGTGACGTTCACCTTCAGCGAAGCGCCGGTCGGCTTCACCGACGCCGACCTCGATGTCGTGGGCGGCACGATCACTGACCTGGTAGCGACGGTCGACCCGCTGGTGTGGACCGCGCAGTTCACGGCGACCGATGGCTTCACCGGCACCGGCTCCGTGACCGTGGTCTCCGACAGCTATACGGATACGGCGCTGAACCTGGGTGTGTCGGGTAGCGACAGTGTCACCATCGACCGCACCAATCCCACCGTCACGGTGGCGGTCGCCGAGAGCGCACTGAGCGACGGCACCGCGAGTTCGCTGGTCACCTTCACCTTCAGCGAGGCACCGGTCGGCTTCACAGACGCGGACCTCGATGTGGTCGGCGGCACGATCACCGACCTGGTGGCGACGGTCGACCCGCTGGTCTGGACGGCGCAGTTCACCGCGACGGACGGGTTCACCGGCACCGGCTCCGTGACCGT
>JAESFZ010000151.1_pt1 | contig 119047 bp, 117 predicted proteins | sample 9269561 | NCBI WGS metagenome assembly JAESFZ01 (sample SAMN14515552, study PRJNA621657) | algae metagenome | isolation source: Tildeniella nuda ZEHNDER 1965/U140 and co-occurring heterotrophs from wet... | place: Switzerland: Stansstaad, Zurih | collected 1965-01-01 | reverse complement strand
GATTGCGCGGATCACGATTGCCTCCACCACACAGGACGTGACCTGTCTCGCACTATTCTGTCCAACTGGTTTCGCAGCTCTGTGGTGGTTGCGGGCTTATGAACCGGCTGCAGCTTCGCCATAGCTTCCGGCGATCGACGCTCCGACCGCCACTCCGCCCACATCATCGCCTGCTCGCCGCAAGGGAAGTCCAGTTCATCCGGGGCAGCCAGTGCCCGCTGGACGTGATCGCATTCCCAAGGGTCGGGCTCGCGTGGCACCTGCTCCAGCGCCTCGATAAAGCGGGCAATGCGCCGCACGATGTTGGGGCGGGCAGTGGCGAGGGCGGCAGGGCTTAGGCTCATGTTGAATGTCCAATGCTGATCATTGGGGGCATTACTGGTCAACCGAAAGAATTGCCTGCATCTAGCCCCTTCATAGACGGCTCTTTTGCGGCACACCCGGATCGAACTTCTTGTGCTCCAGCCTCAGATCTACCGACGATTCAATTCAGCAGGTACTAGGGTCCGTCCTTTGACGCCCGCCTTTGCCTCCTTGGGTGAATTTGGGAGGCGACACGTGCCCTTGCCTAGTTCGGACTCGAGACACCAGCCCAATGGCACGTATGTCTGGAAATACACCGGGCAAAATTCCCCGTGCTCCTTAAAACTGGTGTCTTGAATACTGTCACCTTTCTCTGAGTGATGGAGCGCGGCTACAACTACCTTTTCGCCGCAAGACGTCTTGAGGGTTAGACAGTCGCCGGCACCCTGCTGCTTTCTTCGCGCATAGCTGACGGAGCACTCCTTCGGCGCAGAGCCTGGCCGAGGAGACTCGGCCAACTGCTGGTTTGTAGCGGCTACCACTCGCGCCTCTTCGACCACGGCCCCAGCACTCAAGCTGTCAAATGAGGAAGACGAGTGTGCAATGGCGCCAATGGACCCCAGCAAAGTCGAAGCAAGACCTAACGCCGCCACACTAAGGCGCGACAATCGCGAGGTTCGAAGCTGCATTCCGGCTCTCGACAATAGCCCCGCCAATCCTTGGGCGGGGGCGGCATCAGCCTAAGCGACCACAACCCCCAAGTGTGGTTATACTGCCTCCATCATACGGCGGCGTAAATGGGGGAAATGATGAAAGGTTTCTTGGGTCACCGTTCCTTTCTGGCGATTGTTGTGGGTGGATTCACGGTTGCGGCCGCTTCGCTCGTTGGACTGAGCGCAGGAAGTGACGCCCAGCAACGATGTGGTATTGAGATCGAGTGTAGATTCATTGGTGCCGAACTCGGATCAGGGCCAGTCCGGGAGGAGCGCAAGATTGTGCGGGAGTGCAATCCAAAAGAACTTCTTGAGAATATGGTGTGGCTCCATAAGGACGCCTCGCACAGTCGGAAGAGTGCGTTGGCGCGGAACCGGATCTTGCGAGCAATCTCGGTGTCGCTGGTCGGGGATATTGATCGCATTCGATCTGCCTATAAGGAGGGCCAGAACCTTAACGCGACTGCAGCAGCGCTGATTGATGAATGCGATGACGAAGAAGTTAGCAAAGTGAGCGACGAGTTCGCCGAGCGCTATGTGAGAATTAGATCATGCGGCGCAGCACCACCAGCTCCCTGGGCCACCTGTGCTGATTTTACGGAGAATCTTCGATGGTCCCTCCTAGACAATGCGGACTGTTCTGAGAAAGCTCGTGGTGCGCTTGACTTTCTTGTGCTGGGGAACACCTTGGAAAAGGTGGGTGCCGAAAAAGTGAGACGAGCGCTTCAAACATCGCAGGGGCATCGGCCCGACATAGCGAAGTCGGCGGATTTTATTGGAAACGCACTCATCTTGCAGATTGCGAATCAGGTCTGGAAAACGAAGGTCGAGACGACAATCAAAGACGCGGGCATTGAAGGGTGGATTTACCAATGGTGGATAACGAAAGAAAAGTGCCCCGGCATGGAGTTTTACCACAACTACGACTAACCAGATCTTTGTTGGCCAGCTCGTCTCATCTGACCAATACGAGCGCCCCCAAGTGGCGCTCGACGTGATGGCTGCCGTCGTCATGAGGCGTTCCTGGTTGGGAGTTTCCCTTGGTCGCATCGACATATGCAGCGACATCACCATCGCGGCCAATGTCGAGAGAACCGAGTGCGAGCCGATTGGAATTTCGGTCGGTGTGACTTTGGACCTATGGCGCGACTTCCGACAAGTCGCCCAAGCTGCCATCGACGCTGGCTTCTATGCTGAGACGACGTGCGGCTTCTGGTCCCCCGCAGAACCCTCGACTTACGGCTTGGATAAACTCGACATCTCGAGCGAATGTATCTACCCGCTGCACTCGTTCGACATAATGCGCTCCTCGCAGCGCTTGCCGCCGGGCAACCAGCAAAATCGGGCAAGTCAGCCGTGACGCCGGAGGAAGAGCGAAAGCAATTCCGCGAAGTCTTCTTCCTCAAGGAGACGGTCAAGCGGCTAGAGAAAGAGAGTTGGGATCGCGACAAGCGATTGCGGAGAGCGGAAGATAGAGTTTCCTCTCTTGGTGCTGGGCTAGCTTGGCTGGCGGCTAACCATTCTCCCAGGGACTGCCCGGCTCGATGAACAGCGTTTTCACGCCAACCCTGGCAAGCCAGTGCCGAACCGCCTTGGCGGCGAACTCGGGCCCGTTGTCCGACCTTATCCGACATTTCCCAGATGAACCCTTGGAACGCAACGCTCACGGCATCGCCCTTTCGGCGCGCACCATGTCGGCCTCGGGCTGGGGCTCCGCCCATTTGATCAAGATGACCTTGAGGGCGTCGGGCCCCTGCCCCGGATGCTCGGTGCGCCACCGGTCCCTTGCCTGCTCGTCCGTCTCATAGTGATGCCGCCACATCACCGTGACGCCGCCACCGTTTGTGGCCTCCAGCTTCGACACACGGCTAGTTAGGTTCATGCTGACCTCCAATAATGCCTAGCTCACGCTTGCGGCGCGCCTCCCATTGGACACGGGTCTCCCCGCTCGAGGTAACGGCATCGCAGTGATACGGCCGGCCCTCGGCCTGTGCTGCGGTGCGGGCAATCCACTGCTCTTTGGTTTCGTGCGGCGGCCGATCGATCGCGTCACGTACGGTCAAGGGCACTTCCAGTTCGCGGATGCCATCCAGGCGACGATGTAGGCTTCGGAGGCTCATTGTCCGCTCCCTGCCGGCCCGGAGTATGTCCGCACCCATTCCTCGGTGGTCCTGCAGGTCCGGGGTGCGATGACGACGGGATAGCCCAAAACGGCAGCGCGGTTCGTCACCTCCATGTCCGACTCGCCCTCTTCCTGGCAAAGGACGTAGGGGCGCGGAGCCGAGGGCTGAATGCGCTCGATGCGCTGACGCAGTGTCTTAATGGTCATTGGGCGTCTCCGCGACCGCAGAGGGCAATCCACTCCTCATCCGAGTCGCACTTGGAGGGAAGCGCCGCAACCGGGTGGTGGCCATTCTCGCGAAGGTAATCGGCAAGCCTTTGAGCCCTCGCAGCTGCCGGCTCTCCTTCGACCGTCCGCAAGATCAAAGACCTCGATCCGCCGCGGGCTGAGGCCAGAAGGCGCTCGACGCGATTGTGTAGCTGAGTGGTCATTTGCGTTGCTCCAGTGCCGTGATGCGGGTCTCAAGATCGGTCGTTTCGATCGCCTTCCGCTTCACCTCCAGGATGGCCGCGACGGCGCCGCCTTCCTCGGGTGTGAGTTCTCCACCGCCTACAGCCGTTGCGACTTTGCCGACGGCCTTCACGAGGTCCGCAGCGGTCTCGATCGGGGGAAGCTCGAACGCCACAGGTCGCCCGCCTCGACGGATCGGCCACACGCGGGACAGGACGATTTCCGCCGCGCGCTGGTCGCCGCCCTTCGCCAACTCAAGCTGCTTCTCAAGCACCGCCTGCGCGTCACCTTCCGCGAGTTGGTCGAGAAGCAAGGTCGCCTTGTTCCGGCTCCCGGCTGGCCTCCCCGGGCCTCCGGGGTGCCCCGGCTCAAAAGGTCGGCCCGGCACCTTCCGCATTTTCGGATCGTTTTTTGATGCAGTCATGCGGGCAAGTCCCATGGCAGGCAGGTATCGAGGGTGAGCGCGCGCCGCAGCCAGACATGCCGGCCGCCCTGGTAGGTGATGAGGCACCCGGAGCGGCGCACGTCCGTCACCACGTCGCCCGGCCTCATGCCGAACACCAGCCCCGCCACATGCGACGCGTCGTGCGGAGGGCGCCGCTGCACCCCGATCAGATCGAAGGCCTCCCAGCCCCGCTCCAAGGCCTTGGCGGCGGCCCCCGTGACGATCAGGTGCGCCAGTGCATCAGAGACGGCCGCCCAGCGTTCGAGAGTCAGGCCGGGCAAGTCGCCAGTGCGAAGGACATCGGCCCACGCATCCAGGTCCAGTGCCACCCGTGGAGGGGTAGCGGAAACTGCGGGAAGTGCGGAAACCTTCCTGTCGGGATGTTGCGCGGGGGTTAGCGCAGTTTCCGCAGTTTCCGCTACCGGGTCTCGCAGCCATCTACGCATCACTTCCCCTCCCCAGCAGACTCGGGTTCACGGCCCACCGCTTCGCAGGACGCCCGCCCGTCGGCCCTACTCCAGATGGCAGCGCGCGAAGCACGTTGCCTTCAACAAGGCGACCAATCGCGAGGTCTGCACCGGCCGCATCAACGGCCTGTGCAAGGGCATCGCGTCGAACGTCCTCGCGCGACACTTCCACACAGCCCTCGCTTTTCAGCCATCGGATCACCCTCCGGGCATTCCTGTCCTGGCTGTTCCTGCCCGCTCTGTAGATCGCGGATTGGGCGTGATGCCGGAAGTAGTCCGACCACAGACCCGCCGCGTCGCGTACGTCGTCGAGACAGATCGGCGGGGGATGGGCGATGGCATCGCCCTCGGACCACCGGAGCAGGCTGAGAATGCCGGCCAGCCTGATCACGGTGCCGCGTCCCTTGCCCAGGAACCCGGCCTCCAATCCTTCCTGGCTCTGGGCCTCGGCATGCAGTTCGCCCAGGAACGTATCCAGTAGTTCCATGGCTTCGGGAACCAATGGCAGGATCAGCGGATTCTCGACCGTGCCCGTCACCCCGAATATCCGACGCAGGCGGGCTTGTGCCCCGTCATGGTCGACAGATCGATGATGCAAGATCGAGTGATACCGGGGAACCGCAGGCCAACTGAAAAGGAACCGCGCGCTCATGCCGTCATCGGCGCCGGTCAAAGCCTCCGACAATCGATCCGGTTGCAGTGTCCCGATGATGCTCACAGGGAAGCGCCGGAGATGCAGCGGGCCGGATCGGGACTTACGATTGATCGTCACGCTGGCGGCAGCCCATGCCTCCAGGTAGTGCGGGCGATCACTCCCGCCAGAGTATCTGCTGAGATTCCCCAGCCATCCCGTCAGTTCGTCTCTCCAGATCGTCACGCCTTGAGGATTGCCCGATATCACATCCGCCAACGCCTCAACCGTGGGATCGGTCGTGATGATCTGCCGCGCAACGAAGGTCTCATCAAAGGCCGCTTCGGGCGGACGGATGGGAGGTGGAACGCCTCTTTCAAGGGCCGCCTCACATTCGCCCTTCCACTTGTCCGACAGGAGCCGTGCTTGTTCGGCTTTCGTCGCGTGTTCCCTCTGCCGTTCCTCGTCAGCCGCCCGCAACTCGTCTTGGATCGGGTCCAGGAGCCGCCGGGCCATCGCGAGGGCCGGACTCTTTCCACTGGAGGGAGCCCCGACCAGCATCTGCCAAAGTACGAGGGGTTCGCGCCACCCCGGCGTCACTTCCACGAGTACGCCCGCGCCAGTCACGGCGGACACACATGCGAACAATCCCTGAGCGACGTAATCGACGGGAGCGCCCGCCGACTCGGCAGCATCCCGCGCCCAAAGCTGCCAAACATCCGACAAGACGTGTAGCGGAAACTGCGGAAGGTCTCCGCGAGCGCCTTCGATCAGGCTCTGGTCGATCGTCCCCCATGATTCAGCGGACGAATCGAAGCGGCGGAAGCCTAGAGGCGCCACAGCGTTACTGATTTGCATGGTGGCGGCTTTCTCGAACGAAGATCTGGGGAATGTGAACCGGCAGACGCAGGCTTTCGTCTACTTGCCGGGCGAGACGGTCGGATTCGCAGTTGAGGCGCGGAACATCGGCCAGAGCGAAGCGGGCCACCCGCCAATCGATGATGACGGCACCGCGCCGGCCATTGCGTATCCATTCGACGGGATCAGGAAACAGGCGCGCGGCCGATTCCGTCTCGCGGGCATGGTCAAGCCACTCCTCCCCCAGCACGGCTGCGACGCCGCAACGGGTACGGATCGCCCGGGTTTCGAGCCCTGTGGCGACCAGATCGATCAACTCGCCCTCGACGAATCCAGGGACGATGATCGCCGGCTTACCGCCCGGGCTCGGAGTGTAGTGGTGAGGATCGACGGACACGAAAGCGATGCCCCACATCGGGCCGGTCTGCGTCAGTCCGCAGGCGGCCAGCGCGTCCTGTAGATCATGTTTGCGCGCAAGCTTGTGCGCCGCCAACAGCTCGGGAAATAGCGGGCTCATGGGTGAAGCCCCGCGTTCGCCAGCAGCGCGACGATGACACCTTCGGGAAGGGTGCCGGCCCGGTACTGGTCGATGACCAGGCGGGCTGTCAGCCGGTCGAACGAGTGGCCGGTGTTGGCATTTCGTGGGAGGAGGATTACGTTAGCGCTGCTGCTGCTATTGAAATCCGAGCCGCTGGTACGGGGAGCCACCCCCGGCCAGCGGTTTTTCGTTGGCCTCATGTCATGCCGCCTTCGCATCGCTGGTAGACGTGCGAAGGGGGCCGAGCCGCTTCGCCGCCCAGATGTCCAAGGCGTCACGCGGATACAGCGGCACGCGGCCGGCGTGATGTGCTGGCGGGCCATCGGATTTCAGGCAGTGCCATTTCGCCAACGTCGAGGGCTGCACGGGGATTCCGTGCACCTCACGCAGGTATCGGGCTGCATCAGCTCGGCGGAGCTTCGGCGGCCAATTCGTGATGATCGGGGTTGCGTTCAATCTCGCCTCCATCGTGACGCCCGGGAAACGCTGGGCGTTTGCTAGTGATGGAGTCGTATTACCGTTCGCTTTGGGAGGGTGGGAGCGACCGGAAATGATTTCCGATGTCGCAACTAACGACTAGAGCGGGGGGTGATGAGCTTGAGGCCCGGATCTGGTTTTCGCCGTGAGGTCGCAAATCGTCCTTTCACGGCGTAGCTGTCGCTTGCCTCTCTCATTTTCGTCACTACGTGCGAGGCAATCTGATTGCCAGGCACGTCAGAGCCTACAATGTCTCGCCAAACGATGCCCATGCGTGCCTGGGCTTCTCTCCAACGCTCGATAGTCCGACGGGTCACGCCAAATGCGTTTGCCGCTGTAGGCACGGGATGGGGGTCCGCAATGACGCCCTCCACAGCAAGGTCTACGTAGGCCACCGCCCACCCTTGGGCCCGCATTTCATCGGGTCCGTTGGATGGCACCCCTCGGCCGGCGAGCAAATCGCCAATTGGACCACGACCGATGCCAGCCATGACGAGGCGCACCTGATTGCAAATGTCGGCGGCCAATTCCGTTGGGAAGTGATGCGTTGGCGCCTCTTCGCGACCATCGGGCCAATTTCGAGCGTCGTAGTAAACGAGAAGGACGGCCGCAGCCTCGGCAAACAATTTTTCTGAGGCTTCGCGAGGAACCTTTCGCGGCGGTGTCGACTTTTCGCATAACTGCACGAGCCGGTTGTAGTCAGCTCTAACCGCTGAATAAGACGAGAATGCTTCCAATACGGTCGGGAAATCTGATGACATTGGCCCTCCGCAGGGTTCCGCAACGAAAAGTGGGCGCGACAGTCTGGTGCGGGCCGGATGTTCGGGCGGCCAAGCCCTAGTCGCGCCGATGGGCAGAATACTTCAAGCGCTTCGCTGGTCACGTAGATGAGAGACGGTCGCCGGCCTCTCGCCGGCCATCGCCTTGGCGATTACACCAGCCACCCGGTCAGCCGCTGCGAGTAACGTGGCGTCGACCACATGGACGTAACGGCTGGTCATGGTTCCGCGAGAATGGCCCAGCATTGCTGCGATGGTCGGTTCCGAGAATCCCAGCGTGTTGGCGGTGGTGGCGAAGGAATGGCGCAGGGTGTGGAGTGTTATAGCCGGGGGCAGCTTTGCCCTCTTGGCGATGCGCGCCCAGCCACGCTGCAGCCCCGAGAATGGTTTGCCGTCCTCCCCGGTGGCGAACACGGCCTCGCTCCTGGGGTGCTTCGGCAGGCTCTCAAGCAGGTCGGCGGCGGTTTGGCCAAGCGGACGCAGGCTGAAGCCTTCCTTCGTGTTGGCCAAACGGAGCTGGCGGTTTTGCCAATCAATCTCAGGATGCGTGAGGCCGGCCACTTCGCCACGGCGGCAGCCGGTCATAGCAAGTAGCCGCACCTCGTTGATGGCATGCCGGCTTTCGCCCTCCTGTTCGGCAGCATTCAGGGCGGCGCCTAAGATCCGGTAGTCGTCCAAGGTCAGGAATGCAGTGTGCTTCTGGTCGGCAGGGCGGCGCACCCCCCGGACAGGGTTGTCGTCGCGGTATCCTTGGCGCACAGCGTAGCTGAAAATCCCGCCCAAAAGCCCAACTGTACGTGCCGCAGCACCCGGGCCGCCAACGACTGCAGGCCCCTTGCGGCGCTTGTCCTTGGAACGCGCGGGAGCCGTCTTGCCCATCTGAACGCTATCCAGGAACTTTGCCACATCCTGGCGTGTAACCGCCTTCACCTTCATAGAGCCCAGCAGGGGCTTGATATGGCCCTCGATGCGGCCCCTGTCGGTGACAATGGTCGACGCCGCCTTACGCCGCCCCTGCTTGCCCAGCGCAAGGCCTTTCTCCACTGCGGTCAGGTACTCGCCGCAGAGGGTGGCGACGGTCAGGCCCTTACGGTCGGCTTTGCGGGTGGCGGATGGGTCCTTGCCCCGCTCGACGTTCGCCAGCTCGATTTTTGCGTCTCTCCGCGCCTCTTCAGGCGTGAGCTTGGCCGCAGACCCCAACTTGAGCTGGCGCGTCCTGCCGGCCTCATTTCGGTATCTGGCGACCCACGTACGGGCCCCCAAAGGGTGCTTCTTGCTCGGCGGCTTCACCCGCAGGGCAAACCCCTTCACCTCAGTATCCCGGTAGAGCATATCCCGCGAGACGGGTTTCAGGGCGTCGAGGAAGCGCTTGGTTAACTTAGGCAGGGCAGCCTCCGCATGGGCTGTTCGGTTTACCCCTTTGCCGGGGACACTCCGGGGACACAACAGGTAGGAAACCCGGGCAACTTCCCGCCATTTCCAACCCGTCCTAATAATGCCCTAACGACAAGCTTTTGCCAACTCTAGCAACGTGGGGAAAGGCCGGGGAAACGGGCGAAAGTACCGTGCACTAGCCCTCTCAAGGCTAAAACACGGGTTCGAATCCCGTAGGGAGCGCCAGCCGGAAAGCCCAGTAAACAAGGGCTTTTCGGCCCGTTCCTCCCCTTCTCCGCATCGTGCGCAAATGGTCCGGATTGGACCGTTTTGGAAAGGAATGTCGGGGCAAATCCGGGGAAGATTTCTCCAGCAATCACGCCGCCGCCGCCACGCTTGCCGCACCGACGACAAGACGCCTGATCAACTATGGAAATAGTGCCCCGCCCATCGATGGGCCTGGCGCATGAGAGGCGCCAGCAATCGACGCCACAGTCGCGGGCGCACGGATATCGAGAGCATCGGCGGAGGCTCGGAAGGAAGGCCGCCCAGTTCCTTCCGAATGTCGCCGAGTAGACCAATGTATGGTTCGTAGAGATCGCTACGCACGATGGATGAAAACGGTCCAAGGTACGAAGGCAGGCTGCCAAGCCAGACGCCCGGCCTGACCTCCTTCAATCCGGAGAAGTGGACGAAAATCAGCGCGTAATTGTCGCCGACGATGATCGAGCCGTCTGCGGCTCGACGAATGCTTTCACGACAAATGTTCCAAGGACCTACGTTGGCGCCGGGATGGGTGATTTCGACGACGTTGGGGAACCTGGCAAAAATATGATCGAGGTACTTCTGGTCTGCAAAGAGATCGCCGTCGACGCAGCCGTAACACCACTCGATGCAACGGTCCCGCCACCATCGAGCCGCCTCCGTACCAACGGCGTCGGCGCGAAAGCTCACCCACCCGACATTGAAGCGCCCGTATTTCAGAAGTCGCCTGGTCCACCAGTGCCAGCGATGGCCGATCACGCCGACCGAAGCGCCCATCATTGCCTCATGGATGGGAGCTGGGTCCGAGTAGAACATCAAGTCGGCATCGAGATAGGTAACCACGTCGTCCGGCTGCGCTTCTCGCAGAAGGGAATATACGAGGCTGCCCGTCAGGGTGAAATAATAGTCGCGAAGACACCTCGTTTCCTTGGCGGCGAGCAGGTCTGGATTCTCGCGCTCGAACTCCTCCAGCGGAATCAGAGTGACGCCGGGTTCGCCGAGGCCAGAAAGCACGCGGTGAACCGCCGGGGTAAGGCAGAGCACCGAAATCGATCCCTCAGGATCGACCCGGCGCAAAGACCGGATCATCGCCAAACCGCGATCGAGGTAGACATGATCGAAGTAGGTGCAATAGCGCCGCTTCATTTCTGAGACTGACAGTTGACCTCAGCCGGAATAGCGGTAATCGCTTCTTCCTTGTCATGGACTTGTTCGGCGCATACCCGGCAGCCAGGCGCCAGAGACCGCTCGAGATCGTATCCGTCAATCATCTCGTCTTCCATATTACTTTCGACCTCGTCGACGAGATCGCCTGCGGCGCTGGAGGCATCTTCGGTGCGGTCACTCCCTACCGACACTCGGAGGCCTCCGCCGGCCACCGCCTCTTCTCGACCTGCCCGGAGCATGTCATTTCTCCCCGCATGACGAGCCCAGTCGACCGGATGCCTTCCCCCACTCTCCCCCAAGGGCGAGTGGCCGATCTCGCTTTGCTCGTGATCGGCGGCAGCGCCATCCTGATCGCCATCATCCTGTGGTTCGACAATGCGCAGGGTGGGCTGACGGGCAACGGCGTCTTCAAGAGCCTCGAACTGAAGCCGTGGGTCGTCGATCCGGCAAACGCGCCTCTCTACGCCTCGAACTACCTTTTCTATCCGGTCTATGGCGCGCTCTGCCGCCTGCTCGACCTGCTGGGCATTTTCGCCGGCGATCCGCGCCGGCAGCTCACAATCCTGAATGCACTGAGCGCCAGTCTGTCGGTGGGCGTCGCCTATCTGCTGGCCCGCGCCATCACCGGCAACCGCTCCATCGCCCTGCTGACCGGTGCGTTCCACCTGGCGACCAGCCACGTGATGTTCCTCGCGATCGTCAACGAGGACATCATGCCGAGCTATACGGTGATGTTCGCGGCGATGGCGCTGGGCGCCGTGTGGCTGGCGCGGCCGACGGCAGCGCGCGTGATTGCCGTTTCGGTCCTCTTTTCCATCGGCTGGCTGTTCGAATGGCGGCTGATGTTTCCCACCCTCCCCGCGATGCTGGCCGCGCTCTGGCTGTGCGAGCAGCGCCGGACGCTGCGCTTCGCCTGGATCGCGCTCTTCCTCGCCACCATGGTCGCGGTCGCCACGCTCGTCTCGCTGGCCTGGCGCGGGCACGAGGGCGCCGTCGGCCCGTTCGACCTCATCTGGACCGGCAAGGCGGTGCGTTCCGTCTGGGCGGGCTTCACCTGGCCCAAGGTCGGCTATCTGTGGGACGGCATCGTGGCCTACCTGCTGGGCACCGGCATCACGACGTTCGACGGCCTCCCCGGCTGGGACATCTGGCGCTTTGCCACGACGTTCTGGCTGATTGGCATGGGCTGGGTATCCGGCTCGATCCTGTGGCGCACACGGCACGAGGGGAAGGCGCGCGCGCTCGTCGCGGTGTTTGGCGTCACCTTCCTCGCCGGCGAAGTGTTCAACCTCTATTCCCAGCCGCAGGATCCGCAGATGCAGATCAACGTCATGGCCTGGGTCACACCCGCCTGGGCGCTGACGCTGGTGGCGATCGGGCGGCGCTGGCCGGCGCGGGGTCTCGCCGCGATGGCCGGCGTGACCGTGGCCCTGTTTGCCTACAATGTCTGGAGCATCGCGCCGCTGCGCGGGCTCGACAGCAAGTGGCGGCAGGCCATCGAGCGGCTGGAACAGCAGGGCGAGCCGGCCCGCACCGTGTTCCTGCTCCACGATTTCGACTGGACGATGGTCTATGCCTCGCTGCACTGGGGCACGGCCGAGCCCGGCGTTTCCGAGCTGGGGCCGGCGCCCCAGGCACGGCCGAAGTTCAAGTGGATCGGCTTCACCGGCAACGTGCTGCGCCATCCCGACTGGAGCACGGAACGGCATGTCGAGGCGCTGCGGCGCGAGATCGACCGGGCGCTGGAGCTTGGCTACGAGGTGATGGTGGTGCGCCTGTGGGACATTCCCGAGGCTCAATTGCGGACCGAAACCGGCATGGTCGCCGACGCCGCCCGCCTCGGTGCGCTGCAACGCATGCTGCGCACCGACTATGTCGCAACGCCGGTCGCTGTCGATCCGGTCGCCGGGTCCGTGAACCGGCTGCGACGCGCCGCCGGCCGCTGACGCCCTACATCGTGGCCTGCTGGATGCGCCGCTCGTCGATCCCGACCGAGCGCGCGGTCTCCACGATGGCGGCCCAGGTATCGTCCGGCAGCGGCACGCCTTCGGCGAGACGCTGGGCGCGGGTGCGCGATTCCTGCTCGCCCGGCACCAGGATCTCTACTCCCGGCGTCGCGGGCTTCGAGCCCTTCACGAACGAGACGTACTTGGCGATATCACCAGGGAAGAAGCCTTTGGCGTCGAACACCTTGGGATCGACGTAGAAGGACAGCATGCCGTTGGCGAAGCGCCCGCGCTTCGGGTCCGTCGCGCCCGTGCCCGACAGCGAGCCGCCCAGGATCTCGCACATGAAGGCGAGGCCCGAGCCCTTGTGGTCGCCGAAGGCGCGGATGGCGCCGGTTCCCTTGCTGTGGTCGCGCGGGCCCGTGGGCGTGTAGTCGCCATAGAGCAGGTGCGGATCGGCGCTGGGCTTGCCGTCCGGACCGATCAACGCTCCCTCCGGCAGCTTCTTGCCGCCCTGGCTCGTCACTAGGACCTTGCCCTCGGCCACGATCGAGGTGGCGAAGTCGAGGACCAGCGGGTCTTCGCCGGGCCGCGGGACACCGACGCAATAGGGCGCGGTGGAAAAGCGACGCTCGACGCCGCCATAGGGTGCCACGAGGACGCTGCCCGAAGCGTTGACGAAATGGACCGACACGAGGCCCGCTTCAGCCGCCATCTCCGCCCAGTCACCGACGCGGCCGACATGGCCGGCATTGCGCAGCGTCACCGCCGAAAGACCGTTCTTGAGGCACTTGTCGATGCCGATCTGCACCGCCTGCGGAGTCACGGTCTGGCCGAAGCCGTACTTGCCGTCGACCACGGCGATCACCGGCGTATCGACCAGCACGTCGACCTTCACGTCGGCAACGACGGTGCCGGTCTTCTTCTGCGAGGCATAGCGCGGCACGCGGACCACGCCGTGACTGTCGTGGCCCGACAGGTTGGCACTGACGAGGTAGCGACCGATGCGGCCACCCTCCTCTTTCGAGCATCCCGCCGTGGCAAAGATGTCCGCGACGAAGGATTCGAGTTCCTTCGCCTTGATCGTCACGTAGCCCATGTCAGGACTTGCCGCGTTGCAGGCTGGCGACGTAGCCGCGGTTCCAGGTCGGGTTGATCATCACCTCGTTGATGACGATGTGCGGCGGCAGGCAGGCGATGTAGCGGATCAGGTCGCCCACGTCCTCCGACTGCGCCATGCGCTTGCGCTCGGCCGGGGTGATCGGAATCGGCCGCTTGTCGAGGATCGGCGTCGCCACCTCGCCCGGGCAGACCACGCAGGAGCGGATGCCGTTGACGCACTCTTCCATGTTGATCGTGTGGCTCATCGCCACCACGCCGTGCTTGGCCGCCGAATAGGCCGGCCCCGACAGCAGGCTCGGCACCTTGCCGGCGACCGACGACGTATGGATCAGCACGCCGCCCTTGTTCTTGCGCATCAGCGGCAGCACCGCCGAGGTGCAGTAGAACGCGCTCGACAGGTTGCCGTGCACGACCTCGTCGACACCCTTGGGCGTCAGCTGCTTCCAGCTGCGCTTCTGGATGTTGAGGCCGGCGTTGTTGACCAGGATGTCGAGGCGGCGATGCTTCTTGGCGATCGCCGCGACGGTCTTCTCGACCGACGAGGCCTTCATGAGGTCCGCCGGCTTCACCTCGGCCTTGCCGCCGGCCCGGGCGATCATCGCGGCCGTTTCCTCGAGGGGAGCCCGGCGGCGGCCGGTGAGAACGACAGTCGCCCCATCCTTCGCCAGCGCCACCGCAGCCGCCTGACCGATACCCGAGCCAGCACCGGTCACCCAGGCGACCTTGCCCGTCAACGAACCCATGACATTCTCCTCAACGCCGAAAAGCAGCGATTAAAGCACCTTGCCGGTGCTGTCGTCGATCAGGTGCATGTTGCTGAGATCGGCCCTCAGCTTCATGGAACGTGCCGCCTCGGCCCCCGCGTTGGGATTGACGCGGCCGCAGATCTCGCGGCCGTTCACCGTGAAGTAGACCAGAGTCTCCATGCCCATCGGCTCGACCACGTCGATGACCATGTCGAAGTCGTGCTGGTTGGGCTCGACGTGCGGCCGGGTCTCCGCGATGTGCTCGGGCCGCAGGCCCAGCATCAGGTTGGCCTTGCCCACATGGGCATTGTAGCGGGCGGTGCGTTCGGCCGGGACGGGAAACGACAGCGTATCGTTCAGGCGGACGCGCAGCGCGCCGGCCGCCTGCTCGAGCTGGCAGGCGATGAAGTTCATCGCCGGCGAGCCGATGAAGCCCGCGACGAACTTGGTCGCCGGCGAATGGTAGAGATCGTTCGGTGAGCCGACCTGCTCAATCAGGCCGCCGTTCATGACCACCACGCGATCGGCGAGCGTCATCGCCTCGACCTGGTCGTGAGTCACATAGACCGTGGTGGTGCGAACCTTCTGGTGCACCTTCTTGATCTCGGTGCGCATCTGCACGCGCAGCTTCGCATCGAGATTGGACAAGGGTTCGTCGAACAGGAACACCTTGGGGTCGCGCACGATGGCGCGGCCCATGGCGACGCGCTGGCGCTGGCCGCCGGAGAGCTGCTTGGGCTTGCGGTCGAGCAGCTCGGTGATGTCGAGGATCTGCGCCGCCTGCTTGACCCTCTGGTCGATCACGTCCTTCGGCGTTTTCTTCAGCTTCAGGCCGAACGACATGTTCTCGTAGACGTTCATGTGCGGATAGAGCGCGTAGTTCTGGAACACCATGGCGATGTCCCGGTCCTTGGGCGGCACGTCGTTGACGACGTGGCCGCCGATCGCGATGTCGCCGCCGCTGATCTCCTCCAGTCCCGCGATCATGCGGAGCGTCGTGCTCTTGCCACAGCCCGACGGACCGACCAGGACGATGAACTCCTTGTCACTGATGTCGAGGTCGATGCCGCGCACGGCGAGGACTTCGTCGTACTTCTTGACGACCTTACGCAACGTTACCTGAGCCATGTGTCGACTATCCCTTTGTCGCGCCCGCGGTCAGACCCGCAATGTAGTAATCCATGAGGAAGGCATAGATGATGAGCGGCGGGGCCGCGCCGAGCAGCGCGCCGGTCATGATCTGTCCCCAGTTGAAGACGTCGCCCTTGATCAGCGTCGTGATGATGCCCACCGGCAGCACCAGTTCGCTGGTCGAGGTCGTGAAGGCCAGCGGGTAGAGGAACTGCGCCCAGGCCACGGTGAAGGTGAAGATCGTCGCCGCGATGATCCCGGGCAGCGCCACCGGGATGAAGATCTTGGTCAGCGTCTGCATCCAGGTGGCGCCGTCGATCAGTGCCGCCTCGTCCAGTTCCTTCGGGATCGACGCGAAGTAGCCGATCATGATCCACGTGGCGAACGGCACCGTCAGCGTCGGGTAGAGGATGATCATCGTCCACCAGTGATTCATCAGCTGCACGCCGAACACCTCGTTCACCCAGGCGAACATCTTGAACAGCGGGATGAACAGCAGCGTTTCCGGGATCAGGTAGGTGAGGAACACACCGGTCGCCAACGTTGCCGATCCCCAGAACTTCATGCGGGCCAGCGCGAAGGCAGCGATCACGCTGATCAGCATGGTCAGGATGACCACGCAGATCGACACGATCGCCGAGTTCCGGAAGAACACCAGGAACTGATTCTGGGAGAGCAGATCTATGTAGTTCTGCAGGGTCGGATTGCCGATGAACCACGGGTTCTTCGCGGCCGAAATCTCCGCGCTGGTCTTCAGCGAGGTGATCAGCATGTAGATCGGCGGCATCAGGAAGAAGATGGCGAACAGCACGAGAAAGAAATAGGACCAGCGCAACGCCCAGGTCCGATCGCGGCTCATGCTGCCGTAGTTGGGCCGGGTCGACGCTCCGGCCGCGACTGCAGTGTTGGCCATCAGACTTCACTCCCACGCTTGGTGATGTCGCGCAGGATGAAGGTCGCGGCGACGGCCAGGATCGGCACCATGAACAGCGACACGGCGGCGCCGAGCGGGATGTCTCCGCCCTCGATGCCGACGCGGAACGCCCAGGTCCCGAAGATGTGGGTGCTGTTGAGCGGACCACCCGCCGTCAGCACGCGCACGATGTCGAAGTTGGCGAAGGTCACGATCAGCGAGAACAGCGCGGTGATCGCGATGATGTTGCGCATCATCGGCAGGGTCACGTACCAGATTCTCTGCCACCAGGTAGCGCCGTCGATCGAGGCCGCCTCGTAGAGCTGCTCGGGTACCGACTTCAGTGCCGCGAGGTACATGATCATGAAGAACGGAGAACCGATCCACACATTGACCAGAATGACCGAGAAGCGCGCCCAGCCGGCCTCGCCAGTCCAGGGAATGCCCTCGATGCCTACTCCCTCGAGGAGCCAGTTGAGGGCGCTGTAGGACGGATCGAACAGCCACAGCCAGGCGAGCGTGCTCATGGCCGGCGGAATGACCCACGGCACCAACAGCATGCCGCGCCACTTGCGCTGGCCTTTCGCGGGAATGTTGTGGACGAAGTGGGCGACCACGAAGCCGATGATCGCCTTGAAGATCACTGCCGTGATGGCGAACAGGCAGGACTGGTAGACGACCAGCCAGAACGTGTCGCGGCCGAACAGGAACTCGAAGTTCCCGAAGCCGACGAAGCGGGTCATGCCCTTGTTGAGCGTCGCGAGGTAGACCGCGTAGCCCGCCGGATAGGCGACCAGGATCGTGATCAGGAGGATCAGCGGCAACGCCATCAGGAAGGCGATGGTCGACTTGCGCTGCATGAGCTTGTGCAGGCTGCTGCGCTGCTGTGACGGATGCCCGGCCGGATTTCGGGCGGCGATGTCTGCCATCGGGTACTCCAGGCCCTGTCGGGCCATGCGGGAACGCCAAGTTGAACAGGCTACGAGAACAGTCTGGACCGTACCGCCGCGACGGAAGCGGCGAGCTGTCCCGCCCAAGGCAGGACCGCCCGCACACCCGTCCCGAACCGGTCCTGCAGACCGATTCCGAGGCCGATCCCGGAGCCGCCCACCGATCCCCTGTTGAGGACCGGCAGGCAGCTTCGCATCAGTTGCGGCTGAAGCCCTCGAGCTCCTTGGCCGCCCAGTCGAGCGTCTTGTCCATGGCCTCGCCCTTGGCGTAGCGCACGACCATCTGGGTCTGGATGGCCTGGGTGTAGATCTGCTCGGCGATCTTGTGCGGCGCGGGCGCCGCGGCGATCGAGAGGGTCTGGTGGTTGTGCGGGTTGGGGTAGTGGTAGAGCGTGCCCTTGGGAGGCGACTCCTCCGCCCACACCTTGAAGGTGGTCAGCTTCTCGAACGCCGGCAGGTCGTAGCCCTGCGATGCGTTGGTCATCTTCTCCGCGGAACTCGGCTGCGAGAGGAAGGTGATCAGGCTCTTGGCCGCCGACTGGTTCTTGCTGAAGTTCCAGACGCCCCAGAAAAATGGCAGGAACGGCGCGTAGCGGCCCTTCGGCCCGACCGGGAAGCCGTGCGTCCAGAGCTGCTCGGCGATCTGCGGCGCATCGCGCTTTGCGACGGCCCAGGCGCTGGGCGGGTTCATGATCAGCGAGCCCTGGCCCGACACCAGGAACTTGTTGTTCGAGGCGTCGTCCCACGACGGCACGTCCGCCGGCAGGAACTGCATCAGCTTCTTGTAGTAATCGAGCACCTGGCGGACCTGGTCGTTCTTCACGACGATGTCGCCCTTGGCGTTCACGAGCTGGGCGCCAAAGGCATGGAACAGGGCGCCGGCGCTGTCGACACTGTCCGAAGTGGTGCCAAGCCCGATGCCGAACGGGTTACCGCCCTTCTGGCAGGCCTCTGCCGCCTTTACGAAGTTGTCGAGATTCCAAGCGTCCGCCTTGGGCGCCTGTCCGACCGGGTACATCGCCTGGATGTCGATGCCGGCATGCTTCTTCAGGAGATCGATTCGTGAGCACGGGCCCTTGATCTGGCTGCCGACCGTGGCCGGCACGGCGAGCCATTTGCCGTTCAGCTTGCCGAGGTATTCAACGGTATCATTGACCTTGCCGTTCTCCTTGATGAGCGGCTCCATGACGTCGTTCATCGGGACGAGCTGGTCGGCATAGCGCGCCGGCAGCCAGGTCGAGAAGGCGAGAACGTCGTGGCCCGACTTGGCCTGCGATTCCGCGGCCGTGGTGAGGAGCAACTTGTTGCCCTGCGACGTGATGAAGTCCATCGAGACTTCAACCTTGTTCTTCTCGGCCCATTCCTTCACGAGAGCCTCGGTCGCCTTGTTGGCGCCCGGCACCCAGTGATCCCAGAAGCCTACGGAGAGCTTGCCGGCGGCATTCGCGCTCCGCACGAACGGCGCCGCCACGAGAGCCGCGGACGCCGCAGCGGTGCCGGCGACGAATCGACGACGATTGACCTTCATCGAGACCATGTTTCCTCCTCAGAGCCGATTTCGACCGGCAGATTGATCCCAGCCCGCGCTGACGCTTGGGGCACTGGCTCTCAAACGGAGCCTTGCGGCGATGCTATGCACAAGACACCGGGCAAGCAATGCATTTTGACATGGGATTCGGCTTCGAACGCAATTTGACAGGTTGCAGAGAGACTTGGATGCTCCGCCACTCTTCGCCAGAGCGGCCTCGAGGCTCTTGCGAAATTAGACTGTGAAATTCGTTCGTCAGCCTTTCCGAAAAGAGTCTTACGCCTGCTCATGAATACCGCTCCGATCGTCAATCCGTGGCTCGCCGCCGTCGCTCCCTCCCCCATCGGCGAAACCAAGCGCTGGGTGCTCGGACGCACCTTTCCCGCCGACCGGCCGCTGATCGACCTCAGCCAAGCGGTGCCGGGATACCCGCCGGCACTCGAACTGCGCCGGCACCTCGGCGAACTGCTGCTGGATCCGACCATGCATGGCTACACGCCGATCCTCGGCACGCCGGTGCTGCGCGAGACCTACGCGAACCATCTCACGGACTTCTACGGCGCGCCGATCACGCCCGCCGAGGTGGGCATCACGTCGGGGTGCAACCAGGCCTTCTGCCTGGCCCTGATGAGCATCGCCAAGGCGGGCGATCAGGTGATCCTGCCAAGGCCCCACTACTTCAATCACGACATGTGGATGCGGATGCAGGGTGTCGAGCCGGTCTCGCTCGACTTCCGGCCGGGTTCCGGCGCGGTGCCGAACGCGGAAGACGCCGAAAAACTGATCGGGCCGCGGACCCGAGCGATCATCCTGATCTCGCCCAACAATCCGACTGGCGCGGTCTATCCACCGGAGACGATCCACGCCTTCTACGAACTCGCGAAGAAGCACGGCATCGCCCTGCTGCTCGACGAGACCTACAAGGATTTCCTGCCCGAGGGCACGCGGCCGCACGATCTTTTCAGCCGGTCCGACTGGCGCGACACGCTCGTGCACCTCTACAGCTTCTCGAAGGTCTTTGCGCTGACGGGCTATCGCGTCGGCGCCGTCACTGCGGGAACCGGCCTGATGGCCGAGATCGAGAAGGCCATGGACTGCGTCTCGATCTGTCCGCCGCGCCTCGCCCAGGAAGGCGCGCTCTACGGACTGCGTCACCTCCTGCCGTGGGCCCGGAACAACACGGCGGGCCTCAAGGCGCGCGCCGACATGCTGGGCCAGGGCCTTGAGCGCTCCAATCGCTGGCGCCTCGTCAGCATCGGCGCCTACTTCGCCTATGTGGAACATCCGTTCGCCGGGACGCCGTCGACCGAAGTCTCCAAGCGCATGGCCGACGAGGAAAACCTGCTCACCATCCCCGGCGACATGTTCGGCGCGGGCCAGGAGCGCTTCATCCGCATCGCCTTCGCCAACGTCACCGACGACAAGATCCCGACCGTGCTGGAGCGGTTGGAGCGCTTCGGCGTGTAGGCAGGACGCTGCACGTCGCTCCGAGCGCGGAATCTTCTCCACCGCCTTGCCCCCTTTGGTGCGGGTGCGTGACCGATGAGGCCTGGGTGCCTTGGCAACGAACGTCTCGACGGCGACCGGCTGGGCCTTGATGGGGCGCGCTGGAGACTGCGGCGCGATCGTGAGCGCCGTCGGCGGGCAGCAGCCCGAATACGAAAAGTCCGATGGCGGCGCTGCAGGTGCGATAAATTTACCGCAGCCCCATAAGCCCGGCACTGCTGCCGGCTGGCCCGACGTCGACAAAGGGCACGCCCGACACGTGCCTCAGCTTGAAGTCGGACAGTGCTGTCGATCCAAGTGGCTTGCGGCCAAGCTCGCGGGCGTGACCCTTGAACGACAGGAAGCGGAGGTATTTCCGGTCTTTCGTCGGAACCGCCAGATCGGCGACACCGTCGCCATCGAAGTCCGCGACCGCTGACAGTCCGAGATGCGGCGATCCGATCACATGATTGGATGTGTCCGGCATGCTCGCGATCTCGACCAGCCGGCCCGAGCGCAAAGTCCATATCCGCAGCAAACCGAGCACATGTGGCATTTGCACATAAGCTATGTCGACCATTCCATCGCCGTCGAAGTCGGCGATTCCCGCCGGGTTCAACCACGTATTGGGCGAGCCCGTCGGTGGCGTCTCGGCGACAATCGACAGCGCTCCGTCTCGGACGGCAATGACTGCAAGAGCGGCACCGCGATTGAGGTAGGAGCGAACGAGCACAATTTCATCGATCCCGTCGCCATCGAGATCGGCAAGACGGGGCTGCCGATCCTCGAATACCGAATCATCTGGCAGCGTCAATCGTAGAAGTTTGCCGTCGCGCAGGCGCACCATCAGGCTGGCCGCTTCGTAAGGGGAGCCGAGCACGAAGTGCCTATATCGCGTGGTCGCGTCTGCCAGCCACGCGTCGGCAATCGTGCCAGTGCCGCGAGCAACACGCAGATCCGCTATGGCGCCCGGATAGTCCGCGGCCCGACCGTCTGGCATGGACGCGAGCACGGCGACGACGATGGCGATGGCCCGCCAGCCGACTGAATGCAGCCATCTCAAGCACATCATCTACTTTCCAGTGTGTCGGTCACGTTGGCACCTGACGGGGATACGCCCCGGGCGACCTCACTTTGTTCGATGCCGTTCGACAGCTCAATCCGCAATTCCGTGAACGTCGATCGCGGCGGCCCCTCACCACCAAGAAGGGAGTCCTTGCGGCCCGTGTCGCGACGACGCGGCAGAAGACGGTGGCCTTTCCGCTCCGCTTTCGCGACCAGGGCAGCGTAACCTTCGCGAAGACTATCGTGTAGATGCGATGCTTTGCCATAGCCGCGATGCTAGCCTGTCCGCCGCCACCATCAACGATGCGAAGAGGAGCCGCACCATGCCGCACGCCAACACGCCCGACGGGGTGAAGCTCTACTATGAGGAAGCGGGTACCGGGACGCCGATCCTGTTCGTCCATGAGTATTGCGGTGACTGGCGAAGCTGGGAGCCGCAGGTGCGGTTCTTCTCGCGCCGCCATCGCTGCATCACCTACTCGTTCCGCGGCTATCCCGGCTCGGACGTGCCGCTGGCCGCCGACATGTACGGCCAGCAGCATGCGGTCGACGATGCGAAGAACATGCTCGACCACCTGAAGATCCCCAAGGCGCATATCGTGGGCCTGTCGCAGGGCGCTTTCGCGACCGCGCACTTCGGGCGCTGCCATGCCGACCGCGCCTTGTCGCTCACGCTCGCGGGCGTCGGTTCCGGCGCCGGCCGCGAGGGACATGAGCAGTTCAAGAAGGACGCCGTGACGACCGCCGGGCTGATCCGCAAGGACGGCATGGCAAAGTATGCCGAGAGCCTGACGACCAACCCCACGCGCTCGCGCTTCAAGCTGAAGGACCCGCGCGGCTTCGCCGAGTTCACGAAGCATCTCTCCGAACATCCCGATCTCGGAGCCGCCAACACGATGGAGAATTACCAGGGCAAGCGGCCGTCGCTCTACGATTTCGAGGAGGAATGGAAAGCGCTCGACGTCCCGACCCTGATCATCTGCGGTGACGAGGACGATCCCTGTCTGCAGCCGAGCCTCTACCTGAAGCGCGTCCTGCCCAATGCGGGGCTGGCAATGTTCGCCAAGACCGGCCACACGGTGAACATCGAGGAGCCGGACGCTTTCAACCGCGAGCTCTGGAACTTCATCGTCATGAGCGAAGCCGGCAAATGGACGGGCCGGCTCCCGGTCGCCGAGGGCGCCGGGCTTATCTGACCGTCACCGCGTGATTCAGCGGACCGTGCCCGCGTCCGAAGCCGGGCGCGGTCTCGATGGCCCTGCGGACATAGTCGCGCGCGCGTGCCACGGCATCGCGGAGCGTCATCTTCTGGGCGAGCCCGGCCGCAATCGCCGATGCAAGAGTACAGCCGGTCCCGTGCGTGCTCCGGCTCTGGATGCGGGCATCCTCGAAACGGTCGAACCGCCCCTCGTGGAACAGCAGGTCGACGACGCGATCGCCTTCGAGATGGCCGCCCTTCATCAGCACCGCGCCGGCGCCCAGCATTGCCAGCCGCTCCGCCGCGCGCTTCATGTCGGCCTCGACCCGCACGGGAAAGCCGACGAGGACCTCCGCCTCGGGCAGGTTCGGCGTGATCAGGGCTGCCATCGGCAGCAGCGTGTCGCGCAGCGCGGCTTCCGCTTCGCTCAGCAGCAGCCGGTGCCCTCCCTTGGCGACCATCACCGGATCGACCACCAGCGGCGTGCCGGCCGCGTGTCTTGCGATCCCGGCCGCCACGACCTCGATCACAGCGGCGCTGTGCAACATCCCCGTCTTGAGCGCATCGGCGCCGATGTCGGTGAGCACCACCTCGATCTGCTGGGCGATGAATGCCGGCTCTATGCCGATGACGCCGTGCACGCCTTCGGTGTTCTGCGCCGTCAGCGCCGTGATCGCGGTGGCGGCAAAGCCGTTCATGGCGGTAACCGCCTTGATATCGGCCTGGATTCCCGCTCCGCCGCCGGAATCCGATCCGGCGACGATCAGCACGCGGCCTTTCATGCGGCCTGCCGGGGAAGCGCTTCGATGATCTGGTCGACGACGCTTCGAACCAGGTCGGAATCGTCGCCCTCGGCCATGACGCGGATCAGCGGTTCCGTGCCCGACTTGCGCACCAGTATCCGGCCGCCCGTGCCCAGTCTGGCTTCGGCCGAGGCGATTGCCTTGATTACGGACGCCGCGTCGAGTGCCGCGGTCGCGTCGGATACCCGTACGTTCTTCAAAAGCTGCGGCACCGGTTCGAAGGCACGGAAGAGCTCGCTGGCCGGCCGGCCCGTCTGGATCAACGCGGCCAGCGCCTGAAGCGCCGCCATCAGGCCGTCGCCGGTGGTTGCATGGTCGGTCATGATGATGTGACCGGACTGCTCGCCGCCGAGATTGTAGCCGTCGGCCCGCATGCGCTCGAGAACGTAGCGGTCGCCGACCTGGGTGCGTACGAGCCGGAGCTTGCGCGCGTCGAGATAGCGTTCGAGGCCGAGGTTCGACATGACCGTGGCAACGACTCCGCCACCCGACAGACGCCCGCTCTGCATCCACTGATCGGCAATGGTCGCCATGAGCTGGTCACCGTCGATCACCTGGCCATTTTCGGCGACCATGATGACCCGGTCGGCATCGCCGTCGAGGCCGATACCGATATGGGCATGGTGCGCGACGACCTGCTCCTGCAGCACGCCGGGATGCGTCGAGCCGCAGTTGCCGTTGATGTTGAAACCGTCCGGCGACACGCCGACCCGAATCACCTCCGCGCCGAGTTCAGACAGAACGGTCGGGGCAACCCTGTAGGCGGCACCGTTGGCGCAATCGACGACGACCTTGAGGTCGCTGAGATCGAGGCCGCGGGGTGCCGAGGCCTTAACGGCCTCGATGTATCTGCCCTGCACGTCGTCCAGCCGCTTGGCGCGCCCGATCGCGGCGGCGTCCGCGAGCGTCATGTCCGACGGCGACATCACGAGCGCCTGGATCCTGCTCTCGACGGCATCCGACAGCTTGAATCCGTCCGGGCCGAACAGCTTGATGCCGTTGTCCTCGTAAGGATTGTGCGAAGCCGAGATCATCACGCCGACATCGGCGCGCATCGATCGGGTCAGGAAGCCCACGGCGGGCGTCGGGATCGGCCCCAGGAGAAAGACATCGACGCCCACCGACAGGAAGCCGGCCGTCAGCGCCTGCTCCAGCATGTAGCCCGACAGGCGCGTATCCTTGCCGATGACGGCGCGATTGCGATGGGCGCCGCGGCGGAACACCTGTCCCGCGGCCATGCCGATGCGCATCGCCATCTCGGCGGTCATCGGAGAGGTATTGGCGCGGCCGCGAACGCCGTCCGTGCCGAAAAGTGAACGAACCATGACGGCGGTTCTACCGCATCGCCTCGAAGACGGCGAGCGCCTGCCGGGTGGCCGGGACATTGTGGACGCGCACGATGGAGGCTCCGTGCCGCACCGCCTCCACGGCCAGAAAAGCCGAGGCCGGATCGCGATCCGCTGCCCTCTCGACGCCCGTGAGGCGGCCGATGAAGCTCTTGCGCGAGGCGCCGATCAACACCGGATAGCCTGCGTCCGCCAGCCGCCGCGCGCCCGCAATCAAGGCCAGCTCCTCCTCGACCTTCTTGCCGAAGCCGAGACCAGGATCGAGGGCGATGCTCCGGCGCTCGGCGCCGGCCACCACGCAGGCCGCGGCGCGATCGAGCAGGAAACGCCGGACGTCCTCTACCACATCGTCATAGGCCGGACCGGCATAGCGCTCCTCCGGCTTGCCCCGCCGATGCATCAGGACGACCGCCGCCTGCGTGCGTACGATCAGAGGCAGCATCGCCTCATCATCCCTCAGTGCCGAAACGTCGTTCACGATCCGCGCTCCGGCGGCGAGCCCCGCCTCAGCAACGGACGCGCGTCGTGTATCGAGCGAAACGACGGCCCCTTGTCGGGCAAGTCCCTCCACGACCGGCAGGATGCGGCGGCGCTCCTCATCGGGAGACACGGAAGCCGATCCTGGCCTCGTCGATTCACCACCGACGTCCAGGATATCGGCGCCTTCCGAGACGAAACGCAGGCCATCGTCGATGGCCCGCGCCGGGTCGAAGCGTTCCCCGCCGTCGGAGAAGGAGTCGGGCGTCACGTTCACGATCGCCATCACGAGAGGGCGATCGAGGGCGAGGCCCGCGAAGCGTCGCGTCAAACGCCCGGCTGAGGCTCAGGGTTGGCGCCCGGCGCCGGGCCGGTGCTGGTCGGAACCGAGGCACGGCGGCGGCGATCGGAGGTGCCGGCGCCGCCGGTATCGTCGCGCACGACCTTCTCGCCGCGCAGAACAGTACCGATCTCGTCGTTGCTCAACGTCTCGTACTCGAGCAGCGCCCTCGAGATCGTGTGCAGGTCTTCGAGGCGCTCCGTGAGGATCGTGCGGGCACGGCCCTCGGCCTCCTCGATCAGGCGGCGAACCTCCTGGTCGATGAGCTGCGCGGTCGCCTCGGAGACGTTCTGCGTCTGCGTGACGGCGTGCCCCAGGAACACTTCCTGCTCGTTCGCCTGATAGCGGACGCGACCGAGCTTCTCGGACATGCCATAGGCGGTGATCATGCCGCGCGCAGTCTGCGTCGCAACCTGGATGTCGCTGGCGGCGCCCGTCGTCACGTTCTCCGGACCGAACACCAGTTCCTCGGCGAGGCGGCCGCCGAACATGATGGCGAGGCGCGACTCGAGATACTGCTTGGTGTGGCTGAGATGATCGCGCTCGGGCAGCTGCATGGTGACGCCCAGCGCGCGGCCGCGTGGGATGATCGTCACCTTGTGCAGCGGATCGCTTTTCGGCACGTGCATGGCAACCAGCGCATGACCTGCCTCGTGGTAGGCCGTGAGCGTCTTTTCCTCGTCGGTCATCGCCATCGAGCGGCGCTCGGTGCCCATCAGCACCTTGTCCTTCGCGTACTCGAAGTCGCCCATGGTGACGAGACGCTTGCCCACGCGTGCAGCGCGCAGGGCGGCTTCGTTCACGAGGTTGGCCAGATCGGCGCCGGAGAAGCCCGGCGTGCCACGGGCCAGGACGCGAGGATCGACGTCCGGTGCCAGCGGCACCTTGCGCATATGGACCTTCAGGATCTTCTCGCGGCCGCCGACATCGGGGTTCGGCACCATGACCTGGCGGTCGAAGCGGCCCGGACGCAGCAGCGCGGGATCGAGCACGTCGGGACGGTTGGTGGCGGCGATGAGGATGACGCCCTCGTTCGCCTCGAAGCCGTCCATCTCGACCAGCAGCTGATTCAGCGTCTGTTCGCGCTCGTCGTTGCCGCCGCCGAGGCCCGCGCCGCGATGACGGCCGACCGCGTCGATTTCGTCGATGAACACGATGCAGGGCGCGTTCTTCTTGGCCTGCTCGAACATGTCGCGCACGCGGCTCGCGCCGACGCCCACGAACATTTCCACAAAGTCGGAGCCGGAGATCGTGAAGAAGGGCACGTTGGCCTCGCCCGCGATGGCGCGAGCGAGCAGCGTCTTACCGGTACCCGGAGGACCGACGAGCAGGCAGCCCTTGGGAATCTTGCCGCCCAGGCGCTGGAACTTCTGCGGGTCCTTGAGGAAGTCGACGATCTCCTCGAGTTCGCCCTTGGCCTCGTCGATGCCGGCAACGTCGTCGAAGGTCACGCGCCCGTGCTTCTCGGTGAGCAGGCGCGCCTTGGACTTGCCGAAGCCCATCGCACGGCCGGTGCCGCTCTGCATCTGGCGCAGGAAGAAGATGTAGACACCGACCAGCACGAGGACCGGCAGCCAGCTCACGAAGATGCTGCCGAGATTGACGCCCTCCTCCGCCGGACCGGCATCGACGCGGTCGACGTTCTTGATGAGCATCGGCATCAACTGGTCGTCGGGCGGGGTGCTCGGCGCGTAGGTCGAGAACTTCTGCACGCCGTTGCGCGGCTCGCGGAACGTGCCGTTGATCGTATTGCCCTGGATGCGGACGTCCTGGACCTGCCGCTGTTCAACCGCCCGGACGAATTCGGAATAGGAGATGGTGTTTCCGGGAGAACGGGTCGCTCCGCCCTGGAACACGCTGTAGAGCAGCGCTAGCAGGAGAACGATGACGATCCACAGGGCAGCGTTACGATTGAACGGGTTCACTTAGGGCTTCCGTTGGCTAGAGCTACGTTCAAAGATGGGTTGCGGCCGCCGGGTCGCAAGCGAAAAATTCAGCCGGAATCAAAGGCTGCCTGTCTTTCCTGCCACTTTCGGGGCGGACAATCCACACAAGCCGCCGCGAGCCGACAGCCTGACGCAGGAGGAATTGGCACCCCGACAGGGTGAAATCGCTTTCCCGCCCCGATTTCCCGCGTTCGAGCGGCCCCGACAACCGCGCCAGCGCGCGGTCCAGTCGCTCCCGCCGCGGCTGATGGCGACGGCCGCCGATCGCCTGCACGATGCGGCTCATCAGCCGGCCGCGAAGGTCCAGGGGCAGGCATTGCAACATTTCAGGATCGAGGGCGACACCCCCCTCCTCGCCGGCCTCGAGAAGCATCACACCAGCCTCCGCCGCCGCGCGTTCATGACCGACGCGCACAAGGTCTGCATCGGACCGGCTGGCATCGCTCACACCGGCAAAGCGCAGCCGCGCCCGCTCGAAGCGCGGGTCGACGTTTGACGGGTCGTCGATCCAGGGAACACCGCGGACCTCAAGCGTCGCCGTGAGAGCCGCACGCCGAACCGCCAGCAGGGGTCGCAGCAGTCGCACCTCCGGCCACTCGACCAGTGCCGCCATGCCGGCAAGCCCGTCCGGGCCGCTCGACCGGGCGGCGCGCATGGCGATCGTTTCGTCCTGGTCATCGGCGTGATGGGCCACCAGCAGGTGAAGGATGCCGCGCTCCCGGCAGGCCTGCCGCAGCAGGCGATAACGGGCGTCGCGGGCAGCTTCCTGCAGGCCCGTCTGCGGCTTGTCGCCCGTCCAGCGCAGCACGGCGCTTTCAATGCCCACCCCCTCGAGCAGGCGGGACGTCGCCAAGGCTTCGTTTAAAGATTCCCGCCGCAACCCATGGTCCACGATCAGGGCGATGGCGCGCCCCTCCCGGGCGACGACCCACTCGCTCGCCAGCAGGGCCAGGCACAGCGAATCGCGGCCACCGGAAACGGCCACCGCAAGGTCGGGATGTCTCTCGAAGGGCGCGAAGGGCGCCATCAGACGTTCGAAGGCCGCTCCGCCCAGAGCGGACGGGATGGCGGCGATGCTCACCCGCAGCTGTTCTTCTGCCGCTCCTGGTCGATGCGGCGCTTCTGAAGGTCCGTGGCGCGCGGATAATCCTGGTTGAAGCGGGCAAAGATGGCGCAGGCGTCGGACTTGCGGCCGAGGTTGGACATCGTGATCCCCAGCTTCAGGAGGTTGTCCGGTCCCTTCGGGCTCGTCTTGTAGACCTTGTAGCCTTCGGCGAATGCCGTCAGCGCATTGTTGTAGTCGCGCCGGGCGTAATAGGTCTCACCCAGCCAGTATTGCGCGTTGCCCGCGAGCTTGTTCTGCGGATTGCGCTGCACGAAGGTCTTGAAGCCGCGTTCGGCGGCGGCGTAGTCGCCCTCCTGCAGTTTCTTGAAGGCCTCGTCGTAAAGCTGATCGCCGGCCGCGGCACCGCCCGGCGCTGCGCCCGGCGTCGGCGCGGGCCCCGAGGGGGTCGCGGGTGCAGCCGCCAGACCGCCCGGACGCGGTGCCGCGCCGCCCGGCTTGCCGCCACCGCCCTTCTCGAGCTGGTCGATGCGGTACTCGTAGTCGGCCTGCATCTTCTCCATCTGCTGCATCAGCGTCGCATTGCGATGCTGGAGCTGCTCGATCTGGCCGGTCATCATCGTCAGCGTCTGCTGAAGCTGATTGAGGCGGTCCTCGATGTAGACGCTGTCGCCACCGCGCTGTGCCGCTGCGGCGGTCGGCAGGGCGAAAACGACGAGAAGAGCGAACCAGGGCGAAAAGATCTTCATGGCAGGCGCTTTGTTCACATCAAACGCGGCCATTTTCAGGCATGCCCGCCCCGCCTCCAAACGAAAACGCCGGTCGCGTGGCGACCGGCGTCTACTCAATCGCCTCGCTACGAGGCTGAACTACTCCAGCGCGGTGATGGCGCGGCGGTTGCGCGCCCAGGCGGCTTCGTCGGAGCCGACCGGATCGGGACGTTCCTTGCCATAGCTGACGGTCTTGAGGCGCGACGCGGGGATGCCCTGCGCGATCAGGTACTGGCGCGCGGCATTGGCGCGGCGCTCACCGAGCGCCAGGTTGTACTCGCGCGTACCGCGCTCGTCGCAGTGGCCTTCGATGGTGATCTGATAGTTGCCGTACTTTTTCAGCCACTCGGCCTGACGATTCAGCGTCTGGCGGCCGTCTTCGCGAACCGTCGAGGAGTCGGTGTCGAAGAAGACGCGATCGCCGACATTCTGCCGGAAGTCGCCGACCGAGCCGGGCGTCACGGACGTGCTGGCGGCGGAGGCGGTCTGGGTGTCGTTGTTGCTGCAGGCTGCGATGAGGAACATCGCTGCGAGGGCCGACAAGGCCTTGATCATGCTCATCTTTCGATCCACTCCCTGACAGAATCGACCCGGGCGCGGGCTACGCACGGGTCGACAAATAAGATCATATATTTCGCTACTGCGGAATCAAGGGTGACCACGCCGGGTCCGATGCGTCGGTCGGCGTCGGCACCTGCCGCTCGAAGCGGCCGGTGATATCGACCTGGTGCAGCGTCGCGGAGCCCGCGCGGCCCCCCGAACTGGGCTGCTGGCGGAAGAACATCAGCACGCGTCCGTTGGGCGCCCAGGTCGGGCCTTCGACGAGGAAGCCGTTGGCCAGCATGCGTTCGCCGCTGCCGTCCGCCCGCATCACGCCGATGCCGAAGCTGCCGGCCGAGATCTTGGTGAAGGCGATGAAGTCGCCACGCGGCGACCAGACCGGCGTGGCGTAGCGGCCTTCGCCGAAGCTGATGCGCCGCTCGCCACCGCCGCCTGCGCTCATGACGTAGAGCTGCTGGGTGCCGCCGCGATCGGAGTTGAACACGATCTGCGCGCCATCGGCCGAGAAGCAGGGCGAGGTGTCGATGGCCGGCGAGTTGGTCAGGCGGCGGAGCTGCCGGCCGCGCACGTCCATCTCGTAGATGTTGGTACGGCCGTTCTCCGCGATGCTCATGACGACCTTGCTGCCGTCGGGGGAGAAGCGCGGCGCGAAGCTCATGCCCGGGAAATTGCCGAGCAGTTCGCGGCGGCCGCTGTCGACGTTCTGTAGATAGACGCGCGGCGGGCCGTTGTTTTCGCCGTACGCCATGTAGACCAGTTCCTGAAGCGTCGGCGAGAAGCGCGGCGTCAGGGCAAGGGTCTTGCCGTCGGTGATGTAGCGATTGTTGGCGCCATCCTGGTCCATGATGGCGATGCGCTTGACCCGGGCATTGGCCGGACCGGTCTCGGAGACATAGGCGACACGGGTGTCGAAGTAGCCCTCCTCGCCCGTCACGCGCTTGTAGATCGCATCGGAGATGATGTGCGCGAGGCGCCGCCAGTTGTTGGGCTGGCTGGTGAAGGAAAGACCGGTGGCCTGCTGGCTTGTCACGACGTCCCAGAGCCGAAAGTCGACCTTGATGTTGCCGCCGACCGACGTGACCTGGCCGACGACAAGGCCGGCCGCCCCGACGCTGCGCCAGTCCTGGAAACGCGGCGGCGAGGTCGCGTCGACATCCTTCTGGATGTAGGAGCCCGAGGGGATGACGCGAAACAGTCCGCAGTTCTGCAGGTTGTTGCGAATGACACCCGCCATCTGTGCACCCACCGCGTCGCCCTTGAAGTCGACGATGGCGATCGGCACCGGCTCGAAGCTCGGCCGTGTCATATCGATGGTGAGCTGTGCGCGAGCCGTGCTCGCAGCGCCAATCGCGGCAAGCGCCACGCCGCCCAGCAGGGTCGTCCGTCGGTGAAGCATCATGTCGGACCTCTTCATCTCAAGGTTTCTATAGGGTGGAGGGGTCTAGTAGTCGCGTGGATCGAAATTGAATGTGATGGTTTTCCAGCTCGTGAACTTTTCTGGCGAAAGCGGCCAGGGCTGGCAACGCGGATTCATGATGGCGCGATGGGCGGCGTCGGCGGCGGCACGATAGACCGGGTCGCTATTGTAGCGCCCGGGATCGCGCAGTTCAGCTTTCACCGGCGTGCCGTTCTGGTTCATTTCAACGACGAGCGAAATGATCATCGCTTGGTCACGGGAGCCGCCCTGCGTGTTCCAGCACGGCCGGATCTTCTGGCGCACGCCCTCGATCTCGCTGGCCGTGACGACGGCGGCGAGATTGGGAGCCGCCGGCGCCTGCCGCGTGACCTGCTGCACGGGCTTGGGCTGCTGCTCGGGCGTCTGCACCTTCGACGGCGACTGCTTGTTCTTCAGGATGTCGTCGATCATCGAATCGACGCTCTGCTTCGGTGGTGTCGGCTTCGGCGGCGGCGGTTTGGGCGGCTCGGGCTTCTTCACCTCGGGCGCGGGCTTGGGCGGCTCCGGCGGCTTCTCCACCTTCGGCGGCTCTGGCTCCTTGGGCTTCATCGCCACGAGATCCTCGACCGGCTTCGCGGCCTCCGTCTTCGGCTTCTCCTCCGGCTTCGGGGGTGCCGGCGGCTTGGGCGGCTCGACCACTTCCGGTGGCTTGGGAGTCGGCGGCGACGGCGGCGGTTCGGCCGACTTGGGCGGCGGCGCCTTTGTCGTCTCCTGGGCGATCGGCACGTCCTTGGGCTGCGGCGGCGGATTGCCCACCGTCGGCGCAGCGGCCTTTGCGGCGATGGCCTCGAACTCGACCATCACGGGCTCGGGTTCCATCGGCGGCGGCTTGCCGAAGAAGTCGAGGTTCAGCACCGCCGCCCCCAGCACGAAGACGTGCACCATCGACGACACGATCGCCGGTGTGCGCATTTCGATACTGGAAGGGTGACGCCGAGCCATCGCCTGTCTGGATCCGTCTCTCTTAACGCCGCTGGGCCGGCGCCTGGGGTTGCGGCGTAGGCGCCCGCGGCGCGGGCTGGGCCGGCGTGGCCGGGCTCACCGTGCCGCCGCCTCGTCCGAGCGCCTGCGCCTGCTCGCCGAGCAGGCCGAGCTGGCGGAAACCGCTGTCGATCACCACACCCATGACCTCCATCATCTTCCCGTAGTCGACACTCTTGTCGCCACGCATGAAGACGCGCTGGTCGGGCTTCTCCTCATGGATCGCCTTCAGCTTGGCGCCGAGTTCGGCCACGTCGTACTTGGTCTCGCCGAGGAAAACCTCGCCCTGGGAATTGACCGAGACGACCATCGGCTCGTCCTTGCCGCCGACCTGGCTGGCGCTGGTCTTCGGCAGGTCGACCGGCACGCCGACCTGCAGGAGCGGCGCCGTCACCATGAAGATGATCAGCAACACCAGCATGACGTCGACGAGCGGCGTCACGTTGATGTCGGCGATGGGCGTATAGCTTCGCCGCTTGAACTTGCTGCCCGACGAGTTGGCGCCGGGTGCCGGAATGACGCCCGACATCAGACCTGTTCCTCGAGCTGCCGCGACAGGATGGTGATGAACTCACCGGCGAAGGCCTCGAGCTGCTGGGCGTAGCGCGAGACCTGGCCCGACAGGATGTTGTAGGCGGCGGCTGCGGGAATGGCGGCCACCAGGCCGATGGCGGTCGCGAACAGCGCCTCCGAGATGCCGGGCGCCACCACCGCAAGCGAGGTGTTCTTGGACTGCGCGATGTGGCTGAAGCTGTTCATGATGCCCCACACCGTGCCGAACAGGCCGACGAAGGTGGCATTGGCGCCGACGGTGGCGAGGAAGCCCAGGCGCTTTTCGATCGCCTCCATCTCGCGCTGGATGGTGACGCCCATCACCTGCTCGATGCGCTGGCGCAGTGCCGCGCGCGCCGTGGCGCTCGACGCCAGGCCCTTGGAGACCGAGCGGCGCCATTCGCGCATGGCGGCGGAGAAGATACTCGACATCGGATCGTCGGGCTTGGCGCCGACGCGGTCGTAGAGGTCCTCGAGCGAAACGCCCGACCAGAACGTGTCCTCGAAGGTCTGGGCGCTGCGCTTCAGCGAGCGCAGGCGGAGAACCTTCTCGAAGATGATCGCCCATGACCAGAACGAGGCCAGCAGCAGCAGGATCATGATGGCTTTCACGACCCAGTCGGCCTGCATGAACAGGCCGTAGACGGACATGTCGATTGTCCCCGTGCCGCCGCCGAGGGGGGCTCCGGCGACCTGCGCAAACGCGTCCATTTATGTTCTCCGTTGGTTCAAGAGGGTTGTATCCGAATATGGCGTGAGCGGGGCGATCCGTTCACGGCTACCTGGGCCAGGGCAGTCCGCACGAGCGGCGGCAATCGGACAGGCCGACCGCCCTCGCCCATGCAGGCGACGACGAGTTCGGCTCGAACCAGGATCTCTTCACCGCGGCGCGCATGCTGGAGCATGTCCAGCGAGGCGCCACGCAATTCGCCGCAGCTTGTGACGATCTCGATCGTATCGTCCAGCCGCGCGGGCTTCAGGTAGTCGATGGCGCAACGGCGCACGACCCAGTTGACGCCGCGCTCCTCGCGCAGCGCCGTATGCTGCTGCCCGAGAAGCCGCAGAAGTTCGGTGCGGCCGCGTTCAAGGAAGCGCAGCCAGTTAGCGTAATAGACGATGCCGGCGGCATCAGTATCTTCATAGTACACGCGCAGCGGCAGCACGTGGCTACCGTCGTCGATGCGGCCCGAGGTCGGCGCCGCGGTCACGCTTCCTCCACCGGGCCGCCGCCCGCCAGCAGGTCGAGCTGCTGCTTCTGGCCCTTGGGAATCGAAAGGCCGAGATGACGATAGCCGCCTTCCGACAGCAACCGGCCGCGCGGGGTGCGCATCAACAGGCCGAGCTGCATCAGGTAGGGCTCGATCACGTCCTCGATGACGTCGCGCTGTTCCGCCAGGGCGGCCGCCAGCGTTTCGGCTCCCACGGGTCCGCCGCCGTAATTCTCAGCGATGCAGGCGAGGTAACGGCGGTCCATGGCGTCCAGGCCACGCCCATCGACTTCGAGGCGCGTCAGGGCCGCGTCCGCGATCCGGGCGTCGACGTCGGCATTGCCGGCGACCGCGGCGAAGTCGCGAACCCGGCGCAGCAGCCGGTTGGCGACACGCGGCGTGCCGCGCGAGCGCTTGGCGATCTCGGCGCTGCCGTCCGCCGCCAGCGACATCTTCAGGACGCGCGCGGCGCGCTGCACGATCGTCTCCAGTTCGGCCGGTTCGTAGAACACCATGCGCAGCGGAATACCGAAGCGCTCGCGCAACGGCCGCGTCATGAGGCCCGAGCGCGTCGTGGCGCCGACCAGCGTGAACGGCGGCAGTTCGATGCGCACCGACCGGGCCGCAGGTCCCTCGCCGATCATCAGGTCGAGCTGGAAATCCTCCATCGCGGGATAGAGGACTTCCTCGATTGCAGGATTGAGACGGTGGATCTCGTCGATAAACAGCACATCGTGCGGCTGTAGATTCGTGAGCTGCGCCGCGAGGTCCCCCGCCTTCTGGATGACAGGCCCCGAGGTCGCGCGAAAGCCCACGCCCATCTCGCGCGCCACGATCTGCGCCATCGTGGTCTTGCCGAGGCCGGGCGGCCCGTGCAGCAGCACGTGATCCAGCGCCTCGCCACGCCCCTTGGCGGCGGTGATGAAGATCTTCAGGTTTTCCCGGACCTGCTTCTGGCCGATGAAATCGTCGAGCGTCTGCGGGCGCAGCGCCAGCTCGGCCGCGTCTTCCTCGGCGCGCGTGCCAGTCACCAAGCGCTCCGGAACGGCATTCATCGCGCAAGCTCCTGCAGGCCGGCGCGGATCACGGCGTCGAGCCTGGCCTCGGCACCGAGCCGCTGGGTGACGCGAGCGACGGCGCCGAAGGCCTCGACGCGCTTGTAGCCGAGATTGACGAGGGCGGAGATCGCGTCCTCGTTGATCGAGCCGGCGGCAGCGGCCGGCGCACCCGCGTTGCTCTCCGACGCAGGAGCCGGCGCGATGCCGAAGGCGGCGGCCTTGTCCTTCAATTCCGTTGCAAGCCGCGCGGCGAGCTTGGGCCCGACGCCGGCCGGCCGCGAGAGAGTGCCCTTGTCCTGCGCGGCGATGGCGCGCGCGATCTCGTCCGGCGACAGGGTCGACAGGATCGACAGGGCGACCCGCGCGCCCACGCCCTGCACCGTCGTCAGGATCCGGAACCAGTCGCGTTCGGCCGTTCCGAGGAACCCATAGAGCGAGATCGCATCCTCGCGCACGATCGTCTCGACCAGCATCGTGGCCTGACCGCCGACCGCAAGATCGCGCAGCGTGCGCGCCGAGGCCGAGACGAGATAGCCCACGCCGCCCACGTCGATGACGGCGCTGTCGGTGTCGACCGAGTCGACGAGGCCCTTCAACTTGGCGATCACAGCGCGGCCTCGATCCGCCGCGCCGTGGCGCGATGATGGGCATGGCAGATGGCCACGGCCAGGGCGTCGGCCGCGTCCGCCTTGGCGACCACGCCAGGCAGCAGCCGGCTCACCATCATGGCGATCTGGTTCTTGTCGGCGTGCCCCGCTCCGACGACCGACTTCTTCACGAGGTTCGCCGAATACTCGAACACTTCGAGGCCCGCGCGGGCGGGCGCCAGCATGACGACGCCGCGTGCCTGGCCGAGCTTCAGGGTCGAACCGGGATTGACGTTCACGAAGGTCTCCTCGACCGCGGCCTCGATCGGGCGCTGCGCTTCGATGACGCCGGCGACGCCCTCGAACAATTCCCTCAGTCGCTCCGCCAGCGTGCCCGCCGAGGCAACCTTCACGACGCCGTGGGCCACATGGCGCAGCCTGTTGCCTTCGACCTCGATCACACCCCAGCCGGTCAACCGCAGGCCGGGGTCGAGGCCGATCAATCTCATCCCGCCCGACTCAGGCCGCGAACTTCGCCAGGGCGTCGTCCGAAACCTCGAAGTTGGCGTAGACGTTCTGGACGTCGTCGTTGTCTTCGAGGGCGGCGATCAGATCGAGCATGGTCTGCACGGTCTCACCCTCGATCGGCGCGCTGGTCTTGGGACGCCAGGTCAGTTTGGCCACGCTGGGCTGGCCCAGCGACTTTTCGAGCGCCTCGCGGACCAGGTTGAAGTCGTCCTGGGCGCAGTAGATCTCGTGGAACGCGCCCTCGCCCTCCCCGCTCACCACATCGTCGGCGCCCGCCTCGATCGCCTTCTCCATAACTTCGTCGGCGCTGCCGACGGAGAGCGGGAAGCGGAACTCGCCCAGCCGGTCGAACATGAACGACACGCTGTTGGATTCACCCAGGTTGCCGCCATGCTTGGAGAAGCTCGATCGGACTTCGCCCGCCGTCCGGTTGCGATTGTTGGTCAACGCCTCGACGATCACCGCGACGCCGGCCGGGCCGTAGCCCTCATAGCGCACCTCGTCGTAATTCGCGTCGGCGTCCGTGCCCGAGCCTCGCTTGATGGCGCGATCGATCGTGTCGCGAGTCATGTTGTTTTCGCGCGCGGTGATGATCGCCGCCCGCAGACGTGGGTTCGACGCGGGATCGGCAGCGCCAAGCCGGGCGGCGGTCGTGATCTCGCGGATCAGCTTGGTGAAGATCTTGGCCCGCACGGCGTCCTGACGCCCTTTGCGGTGCATGATGTTCTTGAATTGGGAATGCCCCGCCATCGCAGACAACCAGATTAGGTAATGAGAAGAGCCGCCTATACCACTTCTCGTGGGTTTTGGCAGGCGGGCAGGCGCCCCAACCGGCCGTTGGGACAAAAAAAGGCGGGGGCCGAAGCCCCCGCTAAAAAACGTCGGAATCTTGATTCCGACGCCCCCTCTAACCTAGAAGACCGTTCGCCGAATGTGGCGAAAAACTCTTTAACTTCAAAAGGATGCCGGTTTTTCCCCAAGCCGTCAACGGCGCTCTTCAAGCCACTTCTAATAGGTGTGCAGGGTGCGTGACGGATACCAAATACGGGAAAGTCAGGCGGTCGGCGCCAGCCGCCCCCCCACCCTGACCGGCCGGATCGACCTGGCGAGACCGGTCCGGTCGTCGGTTTCGACCACCGCGGCGCACAAAGTGCCCTCGCCCTCGGCCGGCGACAGGCGTTCGCCCGGCATTTTCCGAATGAATCGCTGCATCGCGACCTCCTTCTTCATGCCGATGACGCTGTCATAGTCGCCGCACATGCCCACATCGGTCTGATAGGCGGTCCCACCCGGAAGGACCCAACCGTCGGCCGTCGGGACGTGACTGTGGCTGCCCAGGACCGCGGACGCGCGGCCGTCGCAAAAATGCCCGATCGACTGCTTTTCGCTGGTCGCCTCGCCATGGACGTCGACCAGAATCAGCTGAGCGCCGCGGCCCAGGGCATATTTCGACAATTCGGCGTCCAGCGCGCGGAACGGGTCGTCGAGCGCGTCCATGAACAGCCGGCACATGACATTGATCACCACGATCTTCTGGCCGCGTGGCGTCTGGAACAGGTTGGCGCCCCATCCCGGCGTCCCCGGCGGGAAGTTGATCGGCCGCAGCAGGCGCTTGTCCTGCGCGATGTAGGGAATGATCTCCCGCTGGTCCCAGGCATGGTTGCCGGTGGTGATGCAATCGACCCCAGCCTCATGGAGTTCGGCGCAGATCTTGGCGGTGATGCCGAAGCCGGCAGCCGCGTTCTCGCCGTTGACGACCACGAAATCCAGTCCGAGTTCGCGCCGCAGCCGCGGCACTTCCTTGACGACCGCGTCGCGGCCGGCGCGGCCGACGATGTCGCCGCAAAACATGATTTTCATGCGCTAGACAAAGGCGCAAGCGCGCCGATCGGTCAACAGCCAATCCAGCCGCTGGTCGTCGGCGCCGTGCGGAACCTCCGCTACCAATTGCAGATCGAAGCCGACACCGATCGCCGTCACCGCGCGCCGCCGGCGCAGGTCCACGAGCGTGCGGTCGTAGAAGCCGCCACCGTAACCCAGCCGCCAGCCTTCGCCGTCACAGGCGAGCAGCGGCACGAGCAGCACGTCCGGTTCGATGGCCCCGGAGGCGGCCGACGGCTGCAAAGTTCCGAACACCCCGGCTTCCAGCGGCTCGCCGGGGCGCCAGGCACGGAACAGCAGACGCTGGCCCCGGCCCTGCACAACCGGCAGCGCAAGCCGGCAGCCTTTGTCGACCAGAGCATCCATCAGCGGACGGATGTCGATTTCATCCCTGATCGGCCAGAAGCCGGACACGACGGCCGGCGACTGGAACGGCGATTCGAGGAGAAACTGTTCACGAAGGCTCGCGGCGGCGGCGCGGCGGGCCACGTCGCCGAGGCTCTCGCGCTTGGCCAGCATGGCGGCGCGCAAGGCCCGCTTGCTGTCGATCAGGGTCATCCTGCGGCTGCCGGAATTCGAGTGGGGCGGCTCCACGATAGGCCGTAGCTCGTAGAACCACCAAGGCCTGCAAAAGCAGGTGGGCGTCGTGTAGCCAAGACCAGGGTCAAGGCTAGGTACAACTCCCAGGAGTTCTTATTGGCCCCGGGGTTTTAAGCGACCTACGCACCGCGCAGAAATCCGCCCCGCACCCAATCTAGGCACTCGGGGCGGCTACCGCAATGCGCGGTCGCGACCTCGTTTCACGCCGCGCCGCTGACTTTCTTCGACATCTTGTCGACACGCGCCGTGATCAGGTCCTCCAGCGCAGTCGCCAGCGTCTCGGCGCTGTCCGTCGCGCTGGCACGGGCTGTCTCGGCTGCCTTGGCGGCGCCGCGCGCTTCGCGGCTTTCCTCGGCGAGCAGCAGCGAGGCGAATACCAGCAGCTTGAACTCCGGCGTGCCGGGAAGCTGGCGGCGAAGCTCGCTGACCTTTTCCTCGACATAGGCGGCCAGTTCCTGGACGCGCGCTTCCTCGCCCTCACCGCAGGCGAGCTCATAGGTGCGATTGGCGATTTGAACCGAAACTTGCGGCATTTTCCGCTTCTCCTACTTTTTTGCGCCTTATCCGGCGTTTGAGGGTAGTCGTAGTCTGCCACGTCACTTTCGGCGACGCACTCCTGCCCTGGGGAGGAAAAGGATCAATCCCTACGACTGGTCGGCAGCCAGCAGCGAACGAATATATTCCATCGCCCGTTCGAGCCGGGCCTCGACCTCGATCGCCACCCGCTTCAATTCCTCATGCTCGCTCTCGACCTTCGCGAGGCGTGCAGAGAGTTCCTCGGAACGAGCCTGTTCGGCGCTCAGTCGTTCGTCGACCATCGCCTCGAGCCGGCTGAGCGCGCTGTCGACCCGGTCCTTTGCGGTGGCTGCCCTGGACATCGTTCCCCCGACAGCGGATCGCCGTTCGTCGCCCGGCTGAATCTGCTCCATCGGCGAAGGATAAGAGGTGTGCCTGTGAGCGGTCAACATCTTGCCCCCGGGAGGGGTAAAAGCCCGCAATATGTTGGCCTTGGCTGCGGTTTTGCGCATTGACGCGCCATGGGGTGGTCGTCATGTTGCGCGCCATTCGAAAACCCATACGGTACAAGCTCAAAATGACCGAACAGACCGCTGCCCCGCGCGATATGGCGAACGCCATCAGGGCCTTGGCCATGGACGCCGTGCAGCAGGCGGATTCGGGGCATCCCGGCATGCCGATGGGCATGGCCGACGTGGCCACCGTCCTGTTCTCAAGGTTCCTGAAGTTCGACGCCTCGGAGCCCAACTGGCCCGATCGCGACCGTTTCATCCTGTCGGCCGGCCACGGCTCGATGCTGCTCTATTCTTTGCTGCATCTCACCGGCTACGCCGACATGACCCTCGACGAGCTGAAGAAGTTCCGCCAGCTCGGCGCCCGAACCGCCGGCCATCCCGAGTACGGCCATGCGAGCGGCATCGAGACGACGACCGGCCCGCTGGGCCAGGGCCTCGGCAACTCGGTGGGCTTCGCGCTGGCCGAGCGTGCGCTCAGCGAGCGCTTCGGCCGCGATATCGTCGACCACTTCACCTACGTCATCGCCGGCGACGGCTGCCTGATGGAAGGCGTCGGCCAGGAAGCGATCACCTTGGCCGGCCATCTCGGCCTCGGCCGCCTGATCGTGCTGTTCGACGACAACGGCATCTCGATCGACGGCCCGACCTCGCTGTCGACCTCGGAAGACCACAAGAAGCGCTTCGCCGCCGCCGGCTGGCACGTCCTTTCGGTCGACGGCCATGATGCCGAGGCCGTCACGCGCGCCATCCGCAAGGCGCGTAACGTCACCGACAAGCCCTCGCTGATCGCCTGCAAGACGGTGATCGGCTACGGCGCACCGACCAAGGCCGGCACCGCCGCCACGCACGGCTCGCCGCTCGGCAAGGACGAGATCGCCGGCGCCCGCGCCAAGCTGGGCTGGAACCACGGCCCGTTCGACATTCCCGAGGCGATCTTCTCCGCGTGGCGCAAGATCGGCGCCCGTGGCAAGAGCGCCCGCCGCAAGTGGAACAAGAACCTCGCCGCGATGGCGCCCGAGGATCGCGCCGAGTTCGACCGCCGCCAGAAGGGCGACCTGCCACCGGCCGTCGGCGAGGCGATCGCGGCCTTCAAGGCGAAGCTCGCCAACGACAAGCCCGCTTGGGCGACGCGCAAGTCGAGCCAGGAGGCACTCGAGGTCATCAACCCGGTGCTGCCCGACACGATCGGCGGCTCGGCCGACCTGACCGGCTCGAACAACACCAAGACGGCCACGCTGAAGGGCGCCTCGCGTACCGATACCTCCGGCCGCTACATCTATTACGGCATCCGCGAGCACGCGATGGCCGCGGCGATGAACGGCATGGCGCTACATGGCGGCGTCATTCCCTACGGCGGCACCTTCATGGTGTTCACCGACTATTGCCGGCCGTCGATCCGCCTCTCGGCGCTGATGGGCATCCGGGTCATCTACGTGATGACACACGACTCGATCGGGCTCGGCGAGGACGGCCCGACCCACCAGCCGGTCGAGCATCTCCCCGCCCTGCGCGCCATTCCCAACCTGCAGGTGCTGCGTCCCGCCGACGCCATCGAGACGGCGGAATGCTGGCAGATCGCGCTCGAGGCGAAGCACACGCCGAGCATCCTCGCCCTCACCCGCCAGAACCTGCCGACCTTGCGCGGCGCGGGCGACGAGAACCTGTGCGCCAAGGGCGCCTACATCCTGGCGGGCGAAGAGTCCGCTCCCATCCGCCTGATCGCTTCAGGCTCGGAAGTACAGCTCGCTCTGGCGGCCCGCGATCTCCTGGCTAAGGAAGGCAAGGAGGCCGCCGTCGTCTCAATGCCGTCGTGGGAGTTGTTCTCGGCGCAGGACGACACATATCGCAACAGGGTCATGGGTGCCGACGGCACCGTGCGCGTGGCCTGCGAGGCGGCGACCGGCTTCGGCTGGGAACGCTGGCTCGGCGCCAAGGGCGCTTTCGTCGGCATGAAGGGCTTCGGCGCTTCGGCCAAGGCATCCGATCTCTACAAGCATTTCGGCATCACCGCCGAGGCGATCGCGGAAGCGGCGCGTCGGCTGGCGTCATAAACGGAGGAAAGACATGGCTGTTCGTGTTGCAATCAACGGCTTCGGCCGCATCGGCCGCAATGTGCTGCGCGCCATCATCGAGTCCGGCCGCAAGGACATCGAGGTCGTGGCGATCAACGATCTCGGCCCGGTCGAGACCAACGCTCACCTCTTCCGCTTCGACTCGGTTCACGGCCGCTTCAACGGCGAAGTGAAGGTCGACGGCGACACGATCGACGTGGGCCGCGGCCCGATCAAGGTCACCGCCGAGCGCGATCCCTCCAAGCTGCCGCACAAGGCGATGGGCGTCGACATCGCGCTGGAGTGCACCGGCATCTTCACTTCGAAGGACAAGGCCTCGGCCCACCTGACCGCCGGCGCCAAGCGTGTCCTGGTGTCCGCGCCGGCCGACGGCGCCGACCTCACGGTCGTCTACGGCGTGAACCATGACAAGCTCACCAAGGACCACATCGTCGTCTCGAACGCCTCGTGCACGACCAACTGCCTGGCCCCGGTCGCCAAGGTCCTGAACGACGCGGTCGGCATCGACCACGGCTTCATGACGACCATCCACGCCTATACCGGCGACCAGCCGACGCTCGACACGATGCACAAGGACATGTACCGCGGCCGTGCCGCCGCGCTGTCGATGATCCCGACCTCGACCGGCGCTGCCAAGGCCGTCGGCCTCGTGCTGCCGGAACTGAACGGCAAGCTCGACGGCGTGTCGATCCGCGTGCCGACGCCGAACGTCTCGTGCATCGACTTCAAGTTCGTCGCCAAGCGCAAGACCGACAAGGAAGAGATCAACAAGGCCATCAAGCTGGCCGCCGCCAACCAGCTCAAGGGCATCCTGGGCTGGACCGACCAGCCCAACGTCTCGATCGACTTCAACCATGACAGCCACTCGTCGACCTTCCACATGGACCAGACCAAGGTCATGGAAGGCACGCTGGTCCGCGTGATGAGCTGGTACGACAACGAGTGGGGCTTCTCCAACCGCATGGCCGACACCGCCGTCGCGATGGGCAAGCTCTAAGGCCGGTCGAAGCCTTCTCAACTCGAACGGGCGCCCTGCGGGGCGCCCGTTTTCGTTTCGCGTGCCTTGATGCCGCGGAATGCCTCTTCGAGATCGGTGGACTGCCGCTCGGGCGCGCGCGAGGCCTGCAGTGTCACGAGACCGGCAAGATGGCCGAGCATCAGCTTCGCGGCCTTGTCTGCCTTGCCGCCCAGAATCGCCTCGGCGATGTCGCCGTGATCGTGAGGGCCGGCGCAGTTCGTGAGCTGCTGCGGCGCGGCGATCGAAAAGTGCATGGTCGAGCGCGTGAGCAGGCCGCGCAACAGCCGCGTCAGCTCGTCGTTGCCGCAAAGCTCCGCGAGCAGGACGTGGAACTCGCCCGACAATTCGAACAGCCGGCCGCGATCGTCGCGGCGCGTGGCCGCCTTCTCCTCGCCGACATGCGCCTTGAGGCGCTTTGCCGCCGCCGTAGTGTGGCCTTCGCTGAGCCGGCGCACGATCGCCGCCTCCAGCATCGAGCGGACGTCGTAGATCTCCCGCATCTCCTCGACCGTGAGCGAAGGCACGAAGGTGCCGCGGTTGGGGATCGCGGTGAGCCAGCCCTCGTGCACCAGCCGGTGCAGCGCCTTGCGCACGCGCTCGCGGCTGACGCCCAGCACGCGCGCCAGCGCCGGCTCCTGCAGCTTGGTGCCGGGCGCCAGCCGGCCCATGTGCATCGCCCGCCGGATCGCGCCATACACCGCCTCGTCGGCGGCGACGTCGCCCTTCATCGGCTTACGCGGCATCGATCTCCTCCACCGCGGCAACCAGCAAACGGAGTCCCTGCGCGAAATCGGCGAGGTCCATGGCCTCGTCGGGATTGTGGCTGCCATGGTCGTTGCGGATGAAGATCATCGCGGTCGGCACGCCCATGATGCCGAACACCGCCGCGTCGTGTCCCGCCCCGCTCGCCATCGGCAGCGCGTCGATGCCGAGTTCGGTCGCCAGCCGCTCGATACGCACACGGTGCGCGCGATCGATCGGACCGGGCTTGGCATTGGTGAAGGCGCCGAGATCGATCGTGACGCCACGCCGTGCGCCGATCTCGTGGGCGATCTCGCGCAGCCGGCGGTCGACCGCGAGCAGCACCTCGTTGTCCTCGCTGCGGATATCCATCGAGAACCAGACCTCGCCCGGGATCTTGGTCATCGTGTGAACGGCCGTGTCGGTGTGGAACTGGCCGACGGTGCAGACGAGATCCTTGCCGGCCGCCTCATGTTCAAGCCAGAGCGCTTCCAGGCGCGACACGAATTCCACTCCGGCCATCACCGCGTCGTTGCGCGAAAGCCTCGGCTCGGCGCCGGCATGGCCGTATCGGCCGACGATATGCGGATTGCGGTATCGCAGGTTGCCTCGAATACCGGTGACGATTCCCACTGGAAGGCCACGATCAACGAGGACTGGTCCCTGCTCGATATGGAGTTCGAGGAAACAGGCGATACGCGCGGGATCGAGCTGCCTCTCACGGGCACGAATGCGATCGGGCGCGAAGCCCAACTCTCTCATGTGCTCGGCCAGCGAGCGGCCGGTGTCAGGACGCCGGCACGCGTCGAGCGCCTCCGGTTCCAGCAGGCCGAAGGCCGCGCGACTGCCGATATAAGGCGCGGGGAACCATGAAAGCTCCTCCGCGCGCACGCCCATCACGGTGATGTCGCGCTTCGGCCGGCGGCCGGCGCGGTGCCAGCGCGCCAGCATCGCCATGCCGGCGACCACGCCGGCCGCGCCGTCGTAGTTCCCGCCCTCCGGCACCGAATCGAGATGCGAGCCCGTCATGATGGCGGGCAGCGAGCGGTCCTGCCCCGGCAGGGTCAGATAGAGATTGCCGGCGGCGTCGATTCGCTTCTCCAGCCCCAGCGACTGGCCGATGCCTTGCATCAGCTCGTGCGCCATCTGCTCGCCCTCGCCGTAGGACGCGCGGGTGACGCCGAGGCGGCTCCTGGAATGCGTGCGCAGATGCTCGAACCATTGGCCCGCCAAGGCCGTTTCAGGATCGAGATCGCGGTGAAGTTCGGTCATGGGCCTGCCGCCGATTGGTAAAATTATGTGCACATAACGTCAAGAAATGTGCACATCCTGTTGGAGGAAGACATGCAAGGCGTGAGCCAGATGCGCGACCTGGTGGGCTATGGCGGCACGCCGCCGGCCTGGAAGCTGCCCGGGGACGCCAAACTCGCCGTCTCGATGGTGGTCAACTTCGAGGAAGGCGCGGAGCTGGCCGTCAGCGACGGCGACCCGCAGGCCGAGAAGATTTCCGAGGTCGTGAGCGTGGTGCCACCCGGCCGCTGGGACCAGGGCAACGAGCAGATCTTCGCCTACGGCATGCGCGCCGGAATCTGGCGCATGCTGGCCGCGCTGGAGAAGCACCGGCGGCCCGTTACCTTCTACATGTGCGGTCGCGCGGTCGAGCGCCTGCCGCAGCTCGCCCGGCGGATCGTCGACGCCGGCCACGAGGCCGCCTGCCATGGCTGGCTGTGGCGGCCCCATGCCGACTACGCCGACCGGACGGACGAATTGTACGATCTCCGGCGCTGCGTCGAGGCCATGGAAAAGGCCACGGGCCAGCGACCCACGGGCTTTTTCTGTCGCGGCAGCGAGAGCCGCGAGACGCGGTCGATCCTGCGCGAACTGGGTTTCGGCTATGCCAGCAACGGCTTCGATGACGACCTGCCCTACTGGGACAGATCCGACACACAACGCCCGCTGCTCGTACTGCCCTACGCCCTCGACAGCAACGACATGAAGTTCTTCCATCCCAACGGCTTCGTGCGTGCCGACGAGATGGTGGACTATGTACGCGACGCCATCGAAATGCTGCTGGAGGAAGGCGAGGCCGGCCATCCGAAGCTGCTGAACATCGGCTGGCACCTGCGCATCGCCGGCCGCCCCGGCCGCTTCGCCGCCTTCAAGCGCGTGCTCGCCCTGCTCGATTCCTACGGCGAGAAAGTGTGGATCGCGCGGCGCGACGAGATTGCGGCGTCTTGGCGGGAACAATTCCCGGCATGAGGGACCTGCCGATGGTTGGCATGCCCCTTGCGTTTGTCGCCTGCGGGAGGCGGCACATTTGCAGGATGTAGCGACAAACAAGGCGGCGCGTGCGCTGGACGTCGAGGACCTGAGCGTCCGCTACGGACAGTCGCTGGCCGTCGACGGCGTCACGCTCGCCATCGAGCCCGGCGAGGTCGTCGCCCTGCTCGGCCCTTCCGGATGTGGAAAGACCACGCTTCTCAGGGTCATTGCGGGCTTCGTCCGGCAGGCCACCGGTCGCGTGCGGGTCGATGGAGCGACCATCGACCATCTCCCGTCCAACCAGCGCAACATCGGCATCGTCTTCCAGAACTACGCCCTCTTCCCGCACATGACGGTGGCGGAGAACGTTGCCTATGGCCTGCGCGCTCGCGGGAACCGCGGGCCGGAGGTCCAGTCCACGGTCTCGCGCTTCCTCGACACCGTCCAGCTCGGTGCCTTCCACCAGCGCCTGCCGCGCCAGCTCTCGGGCGGCCAGCAGCAGCGCGTGGCGCTCGCGCGTGCACTCGCCATCGAGCCCTCGATCCTTCTGCTCGACGAGCCCTTCGCCGCCCTCGACCGCAACCTGCGTCTCGACATGCAGATCGAGATCAAGCGCCTGCAGCGGACGCTTGGCCTCACCACCATTCTCGTGACGCACGACCAGGACGAAGCGATGAGCGTCGCCGATCGCATCGCCGTCATGAACAAGGGCAAGGTCGAGCAGTTCGATACGCCCGTCGCGATCTACGACCGGCCGCAGACGCTCTTCGTCAACGGTTTCATCGGGACCACCAATCTGATGAATGGCAAGGTCGCCTCTCTTCAGAACGGCATGGCGACGATCGCGCTGGATGCCGGCGCCAGCCTCAGCCTGCCCGCGCCCGCCGGCATCGGTCTTGGCGCACCGGTACACATGTCGGTTCGGCCCGAGCAGCTGGAGCTTTCCTCCGTCCCTGGCCCCGATAGCTGGAAGATCGAGCCCGGTCTCGCGTTACCCATCGGCGCGCAGCTCGTGCACGAGGCCCGCACCGCCGACGGCACGTTCCTGAAGATCATCGAGCCACGCCGCACGGTCGTGAGCGAGGCGGCCCGCGCCTATTGCGCCCTGGCCGCCGACGCGCGTCCCACGCTTTTCCCGCGTTCAACCTGACAACCACGGAGACTCTTCCATGATCAGCCGCAGACATCTCCTCGCCGGCGCTACCGCCCTCGGAGGCGCCTCTCTCCTCCCTTCGATCGCATATGCCAAAGGCAGCGTCGCCGCCGCCATCTATCCCGGCACCTGGGAGGAGGCATTCCGCGCCATCGTGGCCCCGGCCTTGAAGAAGAAGGACAGCATCGATCTCGAGCTTCAGCCACTGTTCGCCGTCGATCAGGTGGCCAAAGCCAAGGCCGCGCGTGGGGCGCCGCCGTTCGATGCCTTCGTGCTCGATCCCGGCCCGCGCATCACCGCCATCGAGGGCGGCCTGTTCGAGAAACTCGATGCCAAGAAGCTCACCAACGCGTCCAAGCTGCCAGCCGGCCTGGTCGACGAATGGGGCGTCGGCGTCAACGCGCAGGTCGTGGGCATCGCCTACAATCCCAAGAAGGTACCGGCGCCGAAGGGCTGGAAGGATCTGTTCAGCGATCCGTGGGTCTCGCGGCTGGGCATCACCGGCTTCCAGACGACCTTCGGGACGGTGTCCCTGATCGAGATCGCCAAGGTGTTCGGCGGCTCGGAGACCAACATCGAGCCGGCACTCGCGGAGCTGAAGAAGGTGCTGCCCAAGATCGCCGCGGTCGGCCAGCCGGCCGCCATGCCGGGCCTTTTCCAGCAAGGCCAATGCGACGTGATCTACACCAACACCCAGACCGTCGCGACGCTGAAGGGCCGCGGCGTCGACATCGAATTCGTGAAGCCCGAGACGGGCGCCATCACCTTCCTCACGACCTTGCACATCGCCAAGGGCGCGGCCGATGCCGACAACGCCTACAAGTACATCGACCTCGTCGCCGGCAAGGAGGTGCAGGAGGCGCTGACCAAGCCGCCCTACAACTTCGTGCCGGTCAACAAGGACGTGCCGCTCCCCGACTACCTGCCGATGAAGAGCCTCGACGAGATGTCGAGCTTCATCCGCCACGACTGGGCCAAGATCAATCCGCTGCGCGCCGGCTGGATCGAGAAGTTCAACAAGGAAATGGCCAAGTGATTTCAGCTTGCCTCCCCATTCAAATGGGGAGGTGCCCCCGTTATCGGGGGCGGAGGGGTCATGATCGATGCGCACGATGACCCCTCCGTCGCCTGGCGGCGCCACCTCCCCCGCTGAAGGGGGAGGAAAGCGCTCCGTCCTCGCCGAGTGGCAGCTCGCGCTGCCGCTCGCGCTGGCCTTCGCCTCGATCTTCCTGGCGCCGCTGCTCATGCTGGTCGGCGTCAGCTTCTTCAACGACGACAAGATCAGCCAGCCGGGTTTCGGCCAGTGGGCCAAGTTCCTCGGCGATCCCTTCAGCTACAAGGTGATCGCCGACACGATGCTGCTTGGCGTGAAGACGGTGGGCGCCACCATCCTGATCGGCTACCCGCTGGCGCTGGTCTACCTCGATGCATCGCCGCGTATTCAGAAAGTACTGATCTTCGTCATCGTGATGCCCCTGCTGCTTTCCGTGGTGGTCCGCACCTTCGCCTGGATCGTGGTGCTGGGCCGCGAAGGCGTGGTCAATACCGTGCTGATGCAGCTTGGTCTCATCTCCGAGCCCCTGCGCCTCCTGCAGACCGAGCTCGGCCTCGTGATCTCCCTGACCCAGATCGAGATGCCGCTGATGCTGCTGCCGCTGATCAGCGTGATGTCGCGGCTCGATCCCAACCTGCGCGACGCTTCGGCGGCGCTGGGTGCCTCGCGCTGGCGTACCCTCTTCACCGTGATCGTCCCGCTCAGCATGCCGGGACTGGTGGCCGGCTGCCTGCTGGTCTTCGCCAGCTCGACCACCGCGTTCATCTCGCAGAGCGTGATCGGCGGCGTGCGGCTCATCTACCTGCCATTGCTCATCTGGCAGCAGTCGCTGGTCGTCTTCAACTGGCCGTTCGCCGCTGTGGTCTCGATCGCCCTGCTGATCTCCGTGCTCACCGTCGTCAGCGCCCTGTCGTGGCTCGGCCGCCGTTCTGGAGGCTATGTCCATGGGTAGGCGGCGAAGCTTCGGCGACATTTCCTACGGCGTGGTGATCTGGACGTTGGCCACGACCGCCCTGTTCATCATCGTGGCGCCGGTGGTGATCGTCCTCACCACGTCGTTCACGGAAGGCCGGTCGCTCAAGTTCCCGCCGACGGGATTTTCGTTGCAGTGGTACGAGGCCCTGTTCGATCCGTCGAAGTCCCGCCAGATCCACCGCGCCGTCGGAAACTCGCTCGAGGTGGCGGCGTGGTCGACCGGCTTCGGCGTGCTGCTGGGCTCGATGGCGGCACTCGGCATCGCGCGCAACCGGCACCGTCTCGCGCGGGTGGCCGACGGCTTCTTCCTGTCGCCGCTCGTGCTCCCCGGCCTCACGTTCGGCCTGGCCTCCCTGATGTATTTCACACTGATCGGCTTCCGCCCGTCGCTGAACCTGATCATTGCCGGCCACATGATCGTGACCGTGCCGTTCATCCTGCGCACCACGAGCGCCAGCCTTTCCCAGCTCGACCCCGCCTTGAACGACAGCTCGCAGAGCCTGGGCGCGAGCTGGTTCTACACGCTGCGCCGCGTGACCCTGCCGCTGATCGCGCCCGGCATCTTCGCCGGCGCGTTCCTCGCGTTTATGGCCTCGATCGACAACGTGCCGGTCTCGCTGTTCCTGTCGACGGCACGCACCGACATGTTGCCCATCCGCATGTGGGGCATGATGGAGTCCACCCTCGATCCGCGCATCGCCGCGGTGTCGGGCGTGTTGATCACCGCGGCCTTCCTGTTGATGCTGGTCATGGAATGGACGGTGGGATTGACCCGCCGCATGCGCGACTGACGAGGACCCGCCAATGGAACTGATCCCCCAGCCCCTCACCAAAGAAGCCTTTGCTCCCTTCGGTGACGTGATCGACGTGCCCGACACTGCCGGCCGTACCTACTACGAGGATGCGCTGGGCAATCTCCGCCCGGCGGCACACGCCAGCCTCTCGGTCAGCCTGAAGGCCGAGACGCCGGAGCGACCGCTGCGCAGCGACTATCTGGAACGCCACGAGTATTCCTCTCAGACCTTCATGCCGCTCGACGTAAGCCGCTACCTGATCGTCGTGGCGCCGCACGCGGAGGCCGGCGGCCCCGACTTCGCGGGCGTGCGCGCCTTCATCGCCACCGGCAAGCAGGGCGTCACCTACCGGGCCAACACGTGGCACCACGGCCTCACCGTCCTCGACCGTCCCGGCCGCTTCGCCGTCTTCATGTGGCGCGACGGCGGCAAGGGGGATGAGGAGTTCGTGCCGGTCCCCCCCTTCACCGTCCGCATTCCCTGAGCCGGAGCCCCCCGATGCCCTACGAGGTTCGACGCGATTTCATCGGCTATGGCGCCAATCCGCCCGACCCGAAATGGCCCGGCGGCGCCCGCATCGCGGTGAACTTCGTGATGAACTACGAGGAAGGCTCGGAGCCTTCGATCCAGGACGGCGAGGGCCATACCGAGATCGGACTCAGCGATGCCGCGGGCATGGGCCAGTCGATCACGGGCCGCGACCTCGCGGCCGAGGGGCTGTTCGAATACGGCAGCCGGGTCGGCTTCTGGAGGCTGATGCGCCTCTTCCAGGAACGCGGCCTGCCGATGACGATCTTCGGCTGCGGCCTTGCGATGGAGCGCAATCCCGAAGCCTCTGCCGCCATCGCCAGGTCGGGCTTCGACGTCTGCTCGCACGGCTGGCGCTGGATCAAGCACTATGAGCTCGACGAGGCCACGGAGCGCGACCACATCCGCAAGGCCATCGCCGCCATCGAAAAGATGACCGGCGAGCGCCCGCTCGGCTGGTACTGTCGCTATGGGCCCAGCGTGAACACACGCCGCCTCGTCGTCGAGGAAGGCGGCTTCCTCTACGACAGCGACTATTACGGCGAGGAGCTGCCCTTCTGGCTGACCGTCGAGGGCAAGCCGCAGCTCGTCGTGCCCTACTCCGTCACCAACAATGACGGCCAGTTCGGCGCTTCCATCGGCACGTCGGACCAGTGGTTCTCCTTCGTGCGCGACGCGTTCGACATGCTCTACCGCGAGGGCGCCACCCAACCGAAGATGATGTCGATCGGCCTGCACATGCGCCTGATCGGCCATCCCGCCCGCGCCGTCGGCCTGCAGCGCCTGCTCGATCACATCCAGAAACATGAAGGCGTCTGGGTGACCCGTCGCCTCGATATCGCGCGCCACTGGATCAAGACCCATCCCTATCCGGGCAAGGGCCTGAATGAGTGACACCGTGTATTGTGGCGACGATGGAGCGCCCCGTAATCCTGGTACGAGACTGGAAGCAGACCGAGGCGGCGCTGCTGGCCGCGCGCGCGGCGGGCACGGCCCCGGTGCTGCTGACGCCTGAAGATGCCGCCGCGATCTATGGCGCGGGTTACCTGGGCGCATTGCAGACGCGCGCGCGGCAGGAGTTCCCCGACGTCGATTTCACGCTCATCGTCGATTGCGGCGACACGCCGGGCTATGCACTCGCCTGCCTGCGTACCGGCGTCCGCAAGATCTCGATGGCGAAGCACAATGAGAAGATTGCCGACATCGCCCGCCAGATGGGCGCCGAACTGGTGAGGAGACCGTCATGAACTGGGAACCGAAACGCGACCTGATTGGCTATGGCGCCAACCCGCCCGATCCGAAATGGCCGGGCGGCGCGCGCATCGCCGTCAACTTCGTCGTCAACTTCGAGGAAGGCTCAGAGCCTTCTGTTCAGGACGGCGAGGGCTACACCGAGACGGGGCTCACCGAGTCGAGCACTTCCTCGATCGGCCTGAAGGGTCGCGATCTCGCCGGCGAAGGCATGTTCGAGTATGGCAGCCGCGTCGGCTTCTGGCGCATCCATCGCGCCTTCCAGGAGCGTGGCCTGCCGCTCACCGTGTTCGGCTGCGCACTCGCGCTGGAGCGCAATCTGCCGGCCGCGGAGGCGATCCGGGCCGCCGGCTGGGACGTCTGCTGCCACGGCTGGCGCTGGGTGCGCCACTTCCAGCTCTCCGAAGAGGAGGAACGCGAGCACATCCGGAAGGCCATCAAGTCGCTGGAGCAGACGGTCGGCGAGCGGCCGGCTGGCTGGTACTGCCGCTATGGACCGAGCGTGAATACGCGCCGCCTGCTTATCGAGGAAGGCGGCTTCACTTACGACAGCGACTATTACGGCGAGGAACTGCCCTTCTGGCAGACCGTCGAGGGCAAGCCGCACCTGATCGTGCCCTATTCGCTGACCAACAACGACGGCAAGTACGCCGCCGGCATGGTCCACTCGGACCAGTGGTTCGGCCTGGTAAAGGACGCTTTCGACGTCCTCTACAAGGAAGGCTCGACACAGCCCAAGATGATGTCGGTCGGCCTGCATCAGCGTCTGATCGGCCATCCCGCCCGCATGGCCGGCCTCTGGCGTTTCCTGGACTATGTGCAGAAGCACCAGGACGTCTGGGTCACCAAGCGCCTGGACATCGCCAAGCACTGGATCGCAACGCATCCCTATCCCGGTAAGGGTCTGAACGAATAGGCTTCAGACCCTGGCGCGCCCGGCAACCATCCGGACCTTGCCGGGCGACGCGAACCAGATCGACACAGCGCCCAGCGCGCTGAAACCCAGCGCAACAACGAACGCTGCACGATAGGAGCCTTCCATGTCGTACAGCACGCCAGTGATCCACGGTCCCGCGGCGCCGCCCGCCAGCAGCGAGACCATGATGATGCTGAAGATCGAGCCGAAGTGCGGGCCTTCGAAAATCTCGGCCACCACCGAGCCCATCAGGCTGGTGAACGAGTAGCCCAGCACGCCCTGCGAGAGCACCATGAGGTAGAGCAGCGGCTGCGACGGTCCGGCGGCGAGCGCGAGGAGCGCCCCGTAGCAGATCACGAAGCCCGTGCCGGCGATCGTCCAGACGATCTCGCGGCCGATGCGGTCCGACAAGGCGCCAAGCAGGATCTGGCCGGGAATGCCGACCATCGCCACGAGGCCCAGCGCCCAGGCCGACTGCATCGGACTGAAGCCGATCTCGACCAGGTACTTGGTCTGGTGCACCTGGACCGCATACCAGGCGTAGCCCGTGCTGAAGAAGCCGATGCACAGCCACCAGAAGCGGTGCGTCCGCACGGCCCTGGCGACTGTCCATTCGACGGCGGCCCAGCGCGGATCGACGATGGCCGCGGCGCGCCGCGCGGCGGCAGACCCTGCCTCCTTCGCACCGTCAGGCAGCAGGCCGAGATCCTGCGGCCGCTTGGTCACGAACAGGTTCAGCGGCAGCAGGACGAAAAGGGTCATCAGCCCAAGTGCCCAGCAGGCGCTCCGCCAGCCGTCCTTGAGGATGATCGTCTGCAGCCAGGGCAGGATCAGGATCGCGCCGACGCCCACGCCGGAAAAAGCGATGCCGGTTGCCAGCGCGCGGCGGCGCACGAACCAGTTGGGCAGATACTGCGACTGCACGGAGAAGCTCATGCAGTTGGCGCCCGCCCCCACCAGGACGCCGAGTGTCGCGTAGAGCTGCCACGGCGCGTCGATCACGGTCGCGCCCAGCAGGCCCGCCACCGTCAGCGCGACGCCAATCTCGATCACGAACCGGGGCCCACGACGATCCATGGTCCGGCCGACGACCGGACTGATCACCGCCGACACCAGAAAGCCGAAGGAGAAGGCGCCCGCCGCCAGGCCACGATCCCAGCCGAATTCGTCGACGATGGGCGGAAACATCAGGGAGAAGGCCGTGCGCGTGGTCACGCTCACCGCGACGGTCAGGAACGCAATCGCGATGATCACCCAGCCGAAGAAGAACGGCAGGCGCGCCGCGAATGACGCGGGTCGCGGGGGCAAAGAGGGAGACGGCACCAATACTCCTCTATCCGTTTCGCCAGTCGCATTGTGGCAAACAGGGGCCGCAGCCTGTCCATAGCTCCGCCCCGGGGTCAATGATGCGGCAGGTAGTCGGGCCGGTAGCGGGTCCGCCGGGGCTTGAACCTGCCCCCCGGCACCGCTATCACCGGCTCCGTTTCCCCTCGAATGAACCGCCCTGGGAGCTGGACCGTGAAGATCACCCGTACCGTCAAGAAGATCCTCGACAATTACGAGAGCGATTGCCCCGGCACCAAGGCCAACCTGGCCCGCATCCTGATGCACGGCCGCCTCGGCGGCACGGGCAAGATGGTGATCCTGCCGGTCGACCAGGGCTTCGAGCACGGCCCGGCCCGCTCCTTCGCGCCGAATCCGGATGCCTACGATCCGCACTACCACTACCAGCTGGCCGTCGACGCCGGCCTGAACGCCTATGCCGCCCCGCTGGGCCCGCTTGAGGCCGGAGCCGACACGTTCGCCGGCGCGATCCCGACGATCCTCAAGTGCAACTCTGCCAACTCGCTGTCTACCAACAAGGACCAGGCCGTGACGGCCACGGTGGCCGACGCGCTGCGTCTGGGCTGCTCGGCGATCGGCTTCACGATCTATCCGGGTGCCGAAGACCAGTACGAGATGATGGAAGAGATCCGCGAACTGTCGGCGGAAGCCAAGTCGGTCGGCCTCGCCGTCGTGATGTGGTCCTATCCGCGCGGCGGCAAGCTCGACAAGGCCGGCGAGACCGCCATGGACGTCTGCGCCTACGCCGCCCACATCGCGGCCCTGCTCGGCGCCCACATCATCAAGGTGAAGCCGCCGACCAACGTGCTCTGGCAGCCCGAGGCGAAGGCCGCTTACGAGAAGGCCAACGTCGACATCTCGACCCTGCCCGCGCGCATCAAGCATGTGATGCAGGCGACCTTCAACAACCGCCGCATCGTCGTGTTCTCGGGCGGCGAGGCGAAGGATCTCGAAGGACTGTTCACCGAGATCCGCGGCCTGCGCGACGGCGGCGCCAACGGCTCGATCATCGGCCGCAACACCTTCCAGCGCCCCCGCGCCGAGGCGCTCGACATGCTCGACAAGATCATCAGCATCTACCAGGGCAAGATGTAAGACATCGGCACTGGCCGGACCTTTCGGGGCGCTGGGGAACCTTCAGGGGTAACCCGGCGCCTTTTTGCTGCCTGTGTCCCGGACGCAGCTGCCGTAGTCGCCCCGGAGCGGCCCTTCCGTTTGACCGAGTCCCGACTGCTGACTACCCTGACAAGGAAGATTGCAGCCGAGTTCTACTATGACGATCAGCTACGTTGCCTTGGAAAGCTCCTCTTTCCTCGACTTTCAGGGGTATCGCAGTGACGTCGTTCCCCTATCGGGCGGAACAAGCGTCGACGACTTCAAGGTCAACGTCGCCCTCGTATTCGAGCGCAACGCGCCAGCTTCGCAACTCGATTGCCTGCTCGGCCAGGACTGGGGAACCCGCCAGCAGGAAATCGCCCAGATGACCAGCGCGGGCACGCTCTGGTCGACGTACGGGGCTTGCCCCGAGGCCTACCAGAACGCCGTCGACTTCCTGAAATCGCCCGACATCGACATCAAGATCCGCGACTACGGCACGACAAGCACGCAATACATCTCCTCGGTCGAATCACGGACGCTTTGGGTTGAACTCGACAAGTCTGCATTCAAAACCCTCTTCGGCACGGAGCTGCTGCAGGGTCAAACGGCCACCGGAAAAGCGACGTGGTACTGGGACGGCAATCTGTCGCTGCCGACGGAACTCTCCGGCATCCAGGGCGTGGCGGGGCTGTGGTTCGACAGCTTCGAGTTCACTACGGCGTTACCCGACGAGACGGGCGTGCCTCCGGCGCCCCTGGGTCCGGGATCACAGAGTGTCGGCAATGCCTCTACGCTGACGCCCAATCACAAGGCGCTCTATCCTTCCGAAATAGCGGCTAATTATTACAATTTCCCTCTGCCGGGCGATCCCAGCCTCAATGTTCAGACCGGCACCATCGGGCTGCTCGAGTCCGATCTGGGGATAAGGGTAAAGGACGACGACTTCGCCAGCCTCCTTGCCACCTATCGGCTGGGCGCCGGTATCGGAACACCGGGCGACGCGGTGGGTGTCGACCCGGGCGGCGATGCGGACAAGACGAGCGGCGAGCGCTCACTGGATGTCGGAATCGCCACGACGATCAACCCTCAGAGCAAGCTCGTGCTCTACGCCGGCTCGGGCAAGAAGGATGATGCCAAGTCCGAACCCTTCACCACGTATCAGGCCGCCATCTGGGACACCCGCCACGACCCCGAAGTGATCTCCTCTTCCGAGCGCTTCGCCACCTCGCAGATGACGCCCGATTCCCCCTTTGCCTTCGCCGTCAACCAACTCCTGATCGATGCCGCCCTTGCGGGCATCACCGTATTCTCGTCGGCGGGCGATGGCGGCTCGGGATATCAGACCGCAAACGGCCTGACGAATGTAAGCGGCGCGCGCGCCAGCCAGTACAGCGTCATCGTCGGCGGCACGTCGCTCAGCAGCATGGAAAGAGCGACGACCGATGCAACGCTGTCCACCATCAGGGACAAGGCGCTGGCCGGCGACCTCGATACGATCTGGCGGCTGGTCACCAACGGACTCAACGTGTTGCCCGCCAACGCCCCGGCTACGGCCCGCCTGATCGAGACCGTTTGGAATACCTATTCGCTCGACGGCAACACCTTTGCCGAGAAAGGCTACTTCGGGAACCTTGCCAGCAATGGCGGCGTGGATTCCACGCAGGCCGTGCCGGGGTATCAGACAGCCTTCGGGCTGACACCGAAGACGACCGACGGACAGGCTTTGACCGGCCGCGGCGTGCCCGACGTATCGGCCAATGCCGGTGGCAACCTTTTCTACCTCGTGCCCAAGCCGGATATGAAAGAGACGCATGGAGACGGCGGGACGAGCGCGGCGACGCCGCTCTGGGCCTCGCTTGCGATCCAGATAAATGCGATCCTGCTGGATCAGGGAATGCACCTGAAGCTCGGGTACATGACCGACCTGCTCTATATTGCGGCCGCCATCGCGCCGGGCTCCTTCAACGACATCCGCCTCGGCAACAACACCTCGTCCTTTTACCTGAACGGCACCTTTCATTCGGACGGCCAGGACATTACGCCGACCGGCTACGGCTACGAGGCCGACAGGGGCTACGACCTGGCCTCCGGCCTCGGCTCCCCTAACGGCCTGCTGCTCGCGCGCGCGATCTCCGGGATCGCGAACGCGCAGGTCAATTTCGCCGCGACACCTGACGTGATCGATGCCAACGGCTCGGGCGGCTGGACCAGCGGCACGACGCAGACGCTGCTGTTGCAGACCATCGCAAACGCCGACGCGGCCGTCACCGTCACCACCGGCTCGACGGCAATCGATGCCAGCAGCGCCGCGCACGCGACATACGCCTGGACCAGCCAGCTCGCGCAGCAGTCGCTGCAGACCGACTTCGACGGCACATTGCTCGCCTTGTTCGACGGCAGGACACAGGGAACGCTAACGCAGGCGAGCGTTGCCAACGGAGACAGCGTGTCGGTCACTTTCAACGGCACGACGACGGTTGCGGCGCAGGCAAGTCTCAGCGCCTCGTTCGGCTTCGCGGATTTCTTTTCCGATGCCAGCAACTCGGTGCGCCTCGCGCAGGCGGTCGCTGTCGCCGAGACTGCGGGCGGTGCCGACGATTTGAACGTCGTCGTGCGCATGCGCCAGGTCGCCGGTGCCGACCTCTCACTGATGCTCTACAAGGTCGACGATTACAACGGTACCATCAACGGCGTGGCGCCCGACCAGGCGGGCTATGCGGCCCTCGCCAGCGTCAATGCCTATGAGGTGATTGGCGGCGGCTCGTCGATCAACGGCCCCGGCGACGGCAGTGCGGCGCAGAGCCAGATTATTGGCGTCGATGCCGGCGACCTGATCGCCATGCAGCTCACCAACGTCACCAACGGCGACGTCTTCTGGGCCTTCAGCCAGGCCAACGAGGTGGTGAACGGCAGCCATGTCGCCCATCTCTGGAACTACGGCGCCAACACCTGGGGCTGGGAAGACCTGTACGGCGGCGGTGACCGCGACTTCAACGACCTCATCGTCCAGCTCGACTTCACGAGCGCCGTCGGCCAGGGACTCCTCGTATGAATGACCTGAGCGGCTCCCGCGAGGTCACTCCCATGACGCATCGTCAGAAACACCATCCCGAATTGCCCCACGAAGAGGAAATCGACCTCACGCCGTCACGTCTCAGCGCGCAAAAGAATGTCGTGCGCGTGTTCTACAAGGACCTGTGGGACAAGGCCGACCTCAGCCTCGTTCCGACGATATTCCACCCGGACTTCACCTTTCGCGGGTCGCTCGGTCCCGTACTCGTGGGCCACGGGCAGTTCGGCAACTATGTGACCTGGCTGACGGAAACCCTCGAGGACTACACGTCCGACATCCTCGAACTCGTGGAAGAAGGCAGCCGAGTATCGGGCAAGCTGCGTTTCCATGGCATTCACCGCCGCACGCTGTTCGGCGAGCCGCCGACCAATCGCAGGGTCTGGTGGTACGGCGCACCCATCTTTACGTTCGACGGCCCGCTCGTTCGCGATCTCTGGGTGCTGGGTGACATCCACGGCTTGCGGTCCCGCCTTGCTCCGGCGGAAGGGAATGCCCTCAGATTCGACCGCGGCTAAAGCAGGCCGTTGTCGCGAACGTACTTCGCGATCTCCCGCGCGATCAGTTCGTGGGCGGCCCGGTTGGGATGCCCATCGCCCACGATGTAGAGATTGGTGCCCTTGTCCCTCTCCCGCTGGAAGGCTTGCGTGAGGTCGAGGAGCCGGATGTCACCGATCAGGCGGGGCAGCGCTTCGGGTGCCGAGTAGTAATTCGTCGGCAGATAGACGACGAGTAGCTTGGCCCCGATCGCCGTGGCCGACCGCTCCATCTCGCGCAGCAGATAGCCCAGCGCCTCTTCCTTTTTCCGGTCGGTCGGCGTGCTGTAGGTGGCCTGGGCGTATTCGATCCGGCCGCGAATGACATCGACGCCGTGCGTCAGCCAGGTGACCGGGTTGGTGAAGTCGCCCGCAAGATGGCGTTGGAAACGACGCACGCCGTTGCTCTCGGGCGGGGCGATGTAGGGTTCTCCCGCCGCGTTCCAGGTGACGTGCGAGGCATCGAAGCAGAACGGATAGTAGGACGGGAGGCACGGCATCACGTTCCGCTCGAAGTGATGGGCGATGATCCCGTACACGATCAGCTTGGGTTTGAGATCGCCGTTTCGGCGCAGCATCTGAAGCGACTGGGTCGTGCCGTAGGCCGCCATCGCGAAGTTCGACACGCCTGTCCCGAGTTCACGCGCGAGATGCCGGGCATAGGTTTCCGGATTGGCGAGCGCATAGCCCCATGAGAATGAGTCGCCGACCACGAGGACATCGACCTGGGCCGGGCTGCGCTGCCCCGGTCCGTCGACCCGCGCGCCGCGATCGTCGGTGTAGATGTCGAAGGCGAATGTCTGGCGGTCGCGAACGGCCGGGTAGATGCGCCGTGCGTGGGAGCTGGGATTGGCCCTCGCGCCGATCTCGGGGTCGAACACCAGGAGACGGTCGCCTTCGGATATCAGGGGAATGCTGGGAATGGTCAGGTAGGCGGCGATGGCGATCCCGGCCAGGACGCTGGCGGCGGTCGACACCAGCACCAAAAGAATGGTCTTGCTGACTTTGTTCATGGTTCCTGGCGAGAAGGCTGCCGTCAGTTAGCCCATGCCGCCGCGGCAAGACAACGGAAGGATTTCCCCGCCCGCCTCTCGACGCGGCGCCGGGTTCCGCATACACCACACGAAAATCAGGAAGCCCGTGACCGCCCGTCTCTATCTCATCTCGCCCGCCCGCATCGAGCATCCGTCGATCTTCGCCGACGAACTGCGTGCCGCCCTCGACGGCGGCGACGTTGCGGCTTTCCAGCTCCGGCTGAAGGACGTTCCCGACGACGAGATCGCCCGCGTCGCCGACACGTTGCGGCCGATCTGCCAGCAGCGCGACACGGCGCTGATCATGAACGACCGGCCAGACCTGGCGGTGAAACTCGACTGCGACGGCGTGCATGTCGGCCAGGACGACATGCCCTATGCCGAGGCGCGCCGGATCGTCGGACCCAACCGGCAGGTGGGCGTCACCTGCAAGGCGTCGCGACATCTTGCGATGGAGGCGGCCGAGGCCGGTGCCGACTACGTGGCCTTCGGTGCCTTCTTCCCTTCGACCACAAAAACGGTCACCACGCCCGCCGATATCGAGATCGTCGAATGGTGGAGCGCGCTGATGCAGGTGCCCTGCGTCGCGATCGGCGGCATCACGGTCGAGAACTGCAAGCCGTTGCTCGTCGCCGGCGTCGACTTCCTCGCCGTGTCCGGCGGTGTCTGGAACTACGGCGACGGTCCCGAGGCGGCTGTCCGGGCCTTCAACGAGCTCTTCTCAGCGCACGGGCAACCATAGAACGTCCTCGATGCGGCCCGCGCCGCTCGCCAGCATGACCAGGCGGTCGAAGCCGAGCGCGATGCCGGAGCAGTCCGGCAGGCCGTGATCGAGCGCGGCCAGGAAATCCTCGTCGACCGGCCAGCGCACGCCATAGAGCCGATCCTTCAGGTCCATGTCCGCTTCGAGACGTTCGCGCTGGATTCGCGGATCGGTGAGTTCGCCGAAGGCATTCGCCAGTTCCACCCCGCAGACATACAGCTCGAATCGCTCGGCCACCCGAGGATCGCCCGGCTTGGCGCGGGCGAGCGCCGCCATCGAGATCGGGTACTCGCAGAGAATGGTCGGACGGCCCATGCCGAGCCGCCGCTCGATCTTCTCGAACATGATTCGGAAGAAGACGTCTTCCCAGGTATCGCCCGCATGCATCGCGACGCCGGAGGCTCCCGACAGCGCCTCGGCATTGCCCATGGTCGCGAACAGGTCGACGCCGGCATGGCGAACGAAGGCGTCGGCGACCGTCAGCCGCTCCGGCTCGGCCCTCGGATCGCAGACATGCCCGTTCCACCGGAGCTGATCGACGCCCAGCGTGGCGAGCAGCGCGGCGCAATCCGCCATGATCGCCTCGTAGCCCACGGCCGAGCGGTACCACTCGAGCATCGTGAATTCGGGATGGTGCAGCGCCGAGCCCTCGGCGTTGCGAAACACCCGCGCGAACTGGAATATCCGCGGCAGTCCACCTGCCAGCAGCTTCTTCATCGCGAACTCGGGCGAACTGTGGAGCCAGCGCTCCCGCGACTCGCCGTCGGGCAGCTCCCATTCGGTGGCAAAACCGGTGAGATGGACTTCGGCTCCGGGCGCGGCCTGCAGGATCGGCGTCTCGACTTCCAGGAAGCCTTCGCCCGCGAACCACTGCCGCATCGCGGCCTGCAGCCGGGCACGCGCCTGGAGATGCGGCAGGCGACGCTCAAGCCTGTCGGGACGCCAATCGGTCATGCGCCAGCATCGCACGCCGCCGGCACGGCGTGTAGGATGTCGTCATGACGCCGAAGCAGGTCGATGCCTATTGCCGCAGGCTGCCAGCAGCCACCAGGACGGTCCAGTGGGAGGGCGTCACCGTCTTCAAGGTCGGCGGCAAGATGTTCTGCCTGATCGGTCCGCCCGGCCATTCAGTCGCGCGCCTCTGCTTCAAATGCCCGCCGGAGCATTTCGAGGCGCTGTCCCATGCAAAGGGGTTCAAACCAGCCCCCTACCTCGCCCGCGCCACATGGGTTGCCCTGGAAGATCCCTCGGTCCTGACTCCGGCCGAGACGCGCGCCTACCTGAAACAGGCCCACGCCGTCATCGCGGCAGGCCTTTCGAAGAAGAAGCAGGCCGAATTGGGCCTCAAATAGCCCCGGAGGGCCCGTGGCCGGCCGGTTGCGACCCCGGGCCGCCTTTGATAGAAGGCCGCGCCGGCCTCGAACCGCCCTCGCGGACGAGGCCGAATTCCATTCATCCGAGACAGCGGTAGGGCCGGGTAAACCCATGAAAGTCCAAGTCAATTCCATCCGAGCCGGCAACGTTCTCGAATATAACGGCAAGCTCTGGGTCGCCTCCAAGGTGCAGCATATCAGCCCCGGCAAGGGTGGCGCTTTCGTCGCCATCGAGGCCAAGGCGCTGCGCGAAGGCAACAAACTGCAGGAGCGATTCCGCTCGGGCGAGACCATCGAGCGCGTCCACATCGACGAGCGCGAGTGCACCTACCTGTTCAAGGACGAGGCCGGCTTCACGTTCATGGACAAGGAGACTTTCGAGCAGCTCGTGGTCGGCGCCGACGTCCTCGACGAGGATCAGTCGCGCTGGCTGCAGGACGGCATGGAAGTGACCGTGTCGCTCTATGAAGGCACGCCGGTCGGCGCCGAGTTGCCGAAGACCGTCATTCTCGCCGTCACCGAGGCCGATGCCGTGGTGAAGGGCCAGACCGCCTCCTCGTCCTACAAGCCTGCCATCGTCGAGGGAGGCATCCGCGTGATGGTGCCGCCGCATATCGGCGTCGGCACCCGGCTGGTGATCAATACCGAAGAAGGCACCTACATGGAACGCGCCAAGGATTAGGCGCGCACCCGTGGCCCTCCCAACCAACCGTCCCCCGAGAGAAACACCGGTCGCCCGCGTCGGCCGCGCCCCGATGGGCGAAGCGCGCGAGCGCTCGGGCCCGCCCGAGCGCAAGTCGCTGGCGCAGCGCTCGGCCACCGTCACGGTCATGATCCGTGCCGCCTTTGCCGCGGCCAAGAGCCTGAAGCGCGACTTCGGCGAAGTCGAGCATCTGCAGATCTCCGAGAAGGGACCTGGCGACTTCGTGAGCCATGCCGACATCAAGGCCGAGCGCACGCTGCGCACCGAACTGTCGCGCGTCCGTCCCGACTACGGTTTCCTCGGCGAGGAAGGCGGCGAGACCAAGGGCGACGGCCGCAACCGCTGGATCGTCGATCCGCTCGACGGCACGACCAACTTCCTGCACGGCGTCCCCCACTTCGCCATCTCGATCGCGCTGGAGCGCGAGAAGGAGATCATCGCCGGCGTCATCTACCAGCCGATCTCCGACGAGCTGTTCTGGACGGAGAAGGGCAACGGCGCCTATGTCGACACGCCGAATGCGCGCTCGCGTCGCCTGCGTGTCTCGGGCCGCAAGGATCCGGCGCGCGGCCTGATCGGCACCGGCATCCCGCATATCGGCAAGGGCAACCATGCCGCCTATCACGCCAAGCTGGCGGCTGTGACCGAGCGCACGGCCGGCGTCCGCCGCTGGGGTGCCGCCGCGCTCGACCTCGCTTTCGTGGCGGCCGGCCGCTACGACGCCTTCTTCGAGTTCGGTCTGGCTCCCTGGGATGTCGCCGCGGGGATCCTGATGGTGCGCGAGGCCGGCGGCCTCGTGGGTGACGTCGCGGGACAGCCCTACGAACTGGGCGGTCCGTCCCTTCTCGCCAGCAATTTCGGTCTGCGCGACGCCATGGTCGACATCCTGTCGAAGGCCTGACCGTTCGTTCGTGCGAATTCGTCCGCAGGCGCGTCGCCGCCGGCGGTTGAGCGCACGGATTCCATTCGGTATGGTCGATTGCCAAATCCCTTGGAAAGGCAATTGGTTATGCCCCCGTCTTCGGTCGCTGCACGCAGCCTGGCTCTCGCGCTGTTCGGCGTCGGCGCTGCGGCTTTTGCAGCGCACGGGCAGAACGTCACCGCCTTCAATCCTTACTCCGGAGTCGGCCTGCCGGGCGGTCCTTCCCCGCAAAGCGCCGTGCAAGCCCCTCCTGCCGTGACAGCACCAGCCGTGCCCCCGGCGCAAGTTGCCGGTCCGGCGTTCAACCCCTGGGCGCTCTCGGGTGCTGCCCCCGTGGCCTCCCAACAAGCCTCTCCCCCATCCGTGCGCGCCACCGAGCCGGGAGCCAGCCTGCCGGCACCGACCGGGCGGATCGCAAGCCGCATCGTCGCCGTGCCGGAATTGACGACGAACCGCAGCCGGCCGCGCGACAGCCAGAAGGTGAGCGCCGCCGAACCCGCACCCAGGTCCCCATCGGTGGCGGCCGTGACCCCCAAGGCATCGCCGGCACCCGCCTCGCCATCAGTTCCGAAGCCGGCAGCCGCTCCGAAGTCGACGCCCGCCGCGACCTCTCCCAAAACCACCGCCGCTGCTGCTCCGGCGCCCGCAAGTGCGCCGCCGGCAGCCGCGCCCGGACCTGCGCCGGCGGCGCCCGAGCAGAAGATGGCGACGCTGGCGCCACAACCCTCGCCCCCGGCACGGGTTCCCCTCACCGTTTCCCTGGTCTTCACGCCGCGATCGGCCGAACTCTCGGACTCTTCGCGGACGGAGCTGGACCGGTTGATCAAGAGCATCTCCGACCAAGGTCTCCGCCAGGTCGAGTTGCGCTCGTTTGCCGGCAACGGCGAGCCGGACAGCCGCAAGGTTTCGCTGGCGCGCGCCCTCAACGTCCGCACCTACCTCATCGACAAGGGCGTGAAGTCCAAGATCGAGATCGGCACTTTTTCCAGCAGCGACGGCAACGAGCGGGTTGAAATCGTGGTGCCCAACACATGATCGCCCGCAGGGAGAGCCCCAACGGCAGCGGGAGTTCGCATGAGTAATCCGCTTCCGTATCTCGTCCGCATGCTGCTGTTCCTCGCGGTCGTGGCCTGCATCGCCTACCTGCTGCACCATGATCTGCTGCGCGTGTTCATGAACACGCCGATCCTGAACAGCGTCATCGTCGGCGTTCTCGCGATCGGCATCTTCTTCGTGATGCGCCAGGTTCTTTCTCTGTGGCCCGAGGTGCGCTGGCTGCGGCGCTTCCAGCATCGCGAACCCGGCGCCCCTCCGCTCGATCCCGGCTCGATCGACCTGATGGCGCCGATGGCCGCCATGATGGGCGAGCGGCAGGACAATTTCCGCCTGTCTCCGACGGTGACGCGCGCGATGCTCGACGGCATCGCCAGCCGTCTCGACGAGCGGCGCGAGCTCAGCCGCTACATGATCGGCCTGCTGATCTTCCTCGGCCTGCTCGGAACCTTCTGGGGCCTGCTGGAGACGATCGGTGCCGTCGCCGATGCCATCGTCGGCATGCAGGTCACCGGCGGCGACGCCGTCCAGATCTTCGCCAAGCTGAAGCAGGGTATCGAAGGACCGCTCAAGGGCATGTCGACCGCCTTCGGCGCCTCGCTGTTCGGCCTGTCCGGATCGCTCGTCCTGGGCTTCCTGGAATTGCAGGCGAGCCAAGCTCAGGGCCGCTTCCACACCGAACTCGAGGAATGGCTGGCCGGCGCGACGCGCCTGTCCAGCGGCAACCTGCAGACCGAGGGCGAACAGGGCGTCTCGGCCTATGTCGAGGCGCTGCTGGAACGTACCGCGGACGGCCTCGACGATCTCACCCGCACGCTTCGCCGCAGCGAGGAAGGCCGCGAACAGGCGGCCGCCGCCAACGCCACGCTGGTTGAGCGCCTGTCCTCCCTGACCGAAAGCATGCGCTCGCAGCAGGCGCTGCTGGCCCGTCTCGCGGAACAGTCCATCGAGCTGCGCGGCACCGTCGCGCGCCTGATCGAGCGCAAGCCGGAGCCCGCAGACAGCGACGCCCTGCTGGCCCACCAGCGCAATCTCGAAGCCGGCCTCGCCCGGCTGATCGATGAGAGCGTGCGCAGCCGCACGGCGCTGGCCGACGAACTGCGCGGCGAGTTCCGCCTGCTTGCCCGCACCATCGCCTCGACGCGCGGCGCGCCGCCGCCGAGCGACGGCTAGCCGCCATGGCGGGCGCATCCCGCCGCCGCGGAGGGGGCTCGGCCGATTATACCTGGCCGGGCTATGTCGACGCGCTGACCACGCTGCTGATGGTCCTGATCTTCCTGCTGTCGCTGTTCAGCGTCGCCCAGTTCACGTTGACCGACACGTTGAACACGCGCGACGTCGCGATCGACGCCCTCAACAAGCAGCTCGGCAGTCTCGCCAGCGTGCTGTCGCTTGAGAAAGCGGCAAACGACGGACTGAAGCAGGATCTCGAGAAGCTCACCCTGCAGCTCCGCGAAAACCAGGCCGAACGCGACCGCTTGGGCGCCGATCTGGCAGCCCAGCGTAGCGCAGCTGATGCGCTGAAAAGCGAGCGTGACCGTCTCACGGCCGATCTTTCAAGCCAGCGCAGTTCGTCGGACGCGCTGAAGATCGAGCGCGACCAGCTCACCGAACGCCTGACCTCGATGATGGCGGAACGCGACCGGCTCGCCGCCTCTCTGGAGAGCGCCAACAAAGAGGCCTCGTCCACCGCCTCCAAGGCCGGCGATCTCCAGAAGGAGATCGAGCGTCAGCGCCTCGAACTCACGCGCCTCGCTGCGTCGCTGGCGGCCGCGAACCAGGACAAGGGCAAGCTGTTCGGCGACCTCACGGAGGAGCAGAAGCTCAGCGCCGAGCAGAAGGCCGCCGTCGTGCGCCTCACCGCCGAGATGGCCGCCCTCAAGGACGAGCTGGCGCGCCTCGGCACCGCGCTCGACGCCGCCGATGCCAAGGCCAAGGACCAGCAGGCCCAGATCGTCGACCTCGGCCAGAAGCTGAACCGCGCGCTGGCCAGCAAGGTCGAGGAACTGGCGCGCTACCGCTCGGAGTTCTTCGGCAAGCTGCGCGAGGCGCTGCGTGGCCAGCGCGACGTGCAGATCGTCGGCGACCGCTTCGTCTTCCAGTCGGAGGTGCTCTTCCCCTCTGGCTCGGCCAAGCTGGCGGAAGGCGGCGAGAAGCAGCTCGCCAACGTCGCCAGGCGCCTGGTGGAGATTTCGGCCACCATCCCCAAGGACATCAACTGGGTGCTGCAGGTCGACGGTCACACCGACAACAAGCCGATCAGCAACGCGACCTATCCGTCGAACTGGGAACTTTCGGCCGCCCGCGCCATCGCCGTGGTCAAGTTCCTGCACAGCGAGGGCATCCCGAACAACCGCCTGGTGGCAGCCGGTTACGGCGAATACCAGCCGCTCTCGTCCACCGACACGACGCGCAACCGGCGCATCGAGCTGAAGCTGACGAACCGGTAGAGCGCCGCGAATACGAGCGGGCTTCTGCTCGGCCTACAGCAGCCCCAGCCTCTTCAGCTCCGCAGCCATTTCGGGCGGCATGTCGGCCGTATCGCCGCTCGACAGGTCCGGCGGTGCCCGCTCGGGCTCGAGGTAACGCCAGCCCTGGAAGGCCTTGCAGGCGCGCGGTGCGGTCTGGATCAACGTCCGCTTGAGCTTGATGCGGCAGAACTTCTTGCCGCTCTCCTCGTCGAAATCGTCCTCGAAGCCGACCAGTTCCTGGCGACAGCGGATGACGCCGCGCACCACCCAGTAGAGCGAGCCCCCCTTCAGGTCGTCGCCACGCCGCGGCGAATTGCGGGTGTAGACCCAATGGGGCGAGCGTGCCGACTGACGACGCTCCGCGCGTCGCGCCGCCTGGACCTTCTTCATGTGGGCAAGGTCGTCGACGCCGACCGCGAGCTTGATGAGATGCAACGCCATCGCTTGCGATTAGTACGCCGCGGCCCTTTCGCTCAAGCACCGCCTATCCACAGCGTGACCTTCCCGCCACAGCCTGAGAGAATTGGTGGCCGGACTTCGGACTCCACATTGTCTGCACAATCCACGCTCTAAAGTCCGGGCGCTTTTTTCCGCGGGGTTCTCATGAATCGTTCGACGCTGGCTGCCTTGGTCGTGGCCCTCATGCTGGGTTCCGGCATTGCAGGGTACCTGATTGGAAAGCCCGCCGTTTCAGTCGAGCGTCCCGCGGCGGCTACGCCTCCGGCGTCTCTCCCTGCTGCGCCCTCTGCGGCTCCCGCTCAGGCTTCGAACCCGCCGGCACCCACTTCGCAGTCGGCCGCCCCGGCGCCGATCGTGCAACCGCCGACACTTCCGACCGATCCTTTTGCCTTCCGTCGCGTCGGTGTGGATTCCAGCCGCTCGGAAGCCGAAGCCTGCCTGGCCTTCAACAAGCCGCTCGCCACCGGTGACGTGAAGTATGGCGACTTCATTCGTATCGAGCCCGAGGCCAAGACGGCACTGCGCGTCGTCGACGACCGCCTGTGCATCGCCGGCCTGACCTACGGCCAGGACTACACGGTTAAGCTGCTTGCCGGATTTCCCGGGCGCGACGGGCAGAAATTGCGCAACGAGCAGAGCGTGAGCGTGGCATTGGGTGCCCGGCCCGCCGTCGTCACCCTCCCCGGCAAGGGTTTCATCCTGCCGCGCGGAAGTGCGGCCGGCCTGCCGGTCACCACCATCAACGTCTCCAAGGTCGGGATTTCCGTCTATCGCGTGAACGAACGCGGGATCGATCGCTTCTCGGCCGACCGCTCCTATGATGTGTCGTTCCCGGGCTCGGAGCCGATTACCGAGTCCTGGTCGCTTCGGAGCTGGCTGAACGGCAGCAATGGCGCCGAGCAGTGGTCCGGCACGATGGAGGTGCGCAACGTCCCCAACCAGGCCGTCGTCACCGCCTTTCCTATCCGCGAGACGATCCAGGACTGGAAGCCCGGCGCCTATTTCGTCGTCGTCTGGAACGCCGCCAAGCCTCCGTCCCGCGACTATGACGACGACGAGACGACAAGCGGCGGTGCCGCTGGCCTTTGGGTGATCGACACGGATATCGGGCTCACCTCTTTCAGCGGCGACGACGGCTTGAACGTGTTCGCGCGCTCGCTCCAGACCGCCCAGCCGCTGGCCGGCATCGAAGTCACGGTCCTCTCGCGCGGCAACGAGCCGATCGGCAAGGTCGTCACCGGCGCCGACGGGCGCGCCTCGTTCGCCGCGGGCCTTCTCAAGGGTAGCGGTGCGGCCGAAGCGGTCGCGATCATGGCGCAGGATCCGGCAAAGAAGGATTTCTCCCGCCTCGAACTTACCAAGTCGGCTTTCGACTTGTCGGATCGCGGTGTCGATGGACGCGCGCAGCCCGGGCCGGTCGACGCCTTCCTCTATACCGAGCGCGGCGTCTATCGCCCCGGTGAGACGGTGCAACTCATGGCGTTGATGCGCGACGATGCAGCCAACGCGCTTGCCAACCTGCCCGTCACCTTGATCGTCAAGCGCCCCGACGGCAGCGAGTTCACCCGCTTCACCCACGCCTTGCAGGGTTCCGGCGCGGTTTCGCAGGCAATCGACCTGCCGAAATCCTCGCGGCGCGGCCGCTGGACCGTAGCGGCACATATCGACCCAAAGGGCGCACCCGTGGGCCGGGTCGAATTTTCGGTCGAGGATTTCGTCCCCGAGAAACTCAAGGTCGAACTTGCACCCGAACAGCCGATCGTCCGGCCCGGGACCCTGAACCGCTTCGCCTTGTCCGCGGACTTCCTCTATGGCGCGCCCGCATCGGACCTCGCCGTCGAAGGCGAGATGCGCATTACGGTCGACGATGCGCCGTTCCCGGCCTTCGCCAAATACCGGTTCGGCCCGGAGGAGGAGCGTGAAAAATTCGAACCGCCGTTCATCGAGTTGAAGGGCGAGAACACCGACAAGGCCGGCAAGTCGAGCCTCGAATGGAGCGGCGACCTCGCCAAGGACACCGTCCTGCCCCTGCGCGCGCAGATCCAGGCGCGAGTCTTCGAACCGGGCGGCGGTCGCGCGACCAAGACGGACAAGGTCATGCCTGTCCGCACGCGCGACACCTACCTCGGCATCTCCCCCACGTTCGAAGGCCGCTATTCGCGTGAGGGAGTCGACACCGAGTTCGATGTCGTGGCGGTCGATGCCGGAGGGGCGCAGGTCGCCCGCTCTTCGGTCGAATACCGCATCGAGCGCATCGTCTACGCCTATCAGTGGTTCCAGGTCGACGGCCGCTGGCGCTGGCAGTCGGTCACCAACACGAGGCTGGTGACCGCCGACAAGGTCACGCTTAAGGCCGACGCCCCGACCCGTCTGTCGCAGCGCCTGGATTGGGGCCAGCACAAGCTCACCGTCGTCGACAACGAGAAGAACACCTCCACGAGCCTCACCTTCTACGTGGGCTGGTATGGCGGCACCTCGACCGAGGAAGCGCCCGACACGCTGCGCGTCGCCAGCGACCGGCAGAACTACGCGCCGGGCGACAGCGCCCGCCTGCGCATCGAAGCGCCGTTCGCCGGCGAGGCACTCATCGCCATCGCCACCGACCGCATCGTCTCGACCCAGTCGGTGCAGGTGCCTGCCGGAGGGACGACCGTCGAAATCCCGGTCAAAGCCGAATGGGGCGCAGGCGCCTATGCCCTCGTCACGGCCTGGCGGCCACTGGCGGCCCCCGCCGAACGCACGCCCACCCGGGCGATCGGCGCCGTATGGCTCGGCCTCAATCCGGCCCTGCGCACGCTCGGCGTTCAGATCGGCACGCCCGAGAAGATCACGCCGCGCCAGCGCATCGAGGTGCCTGTGAAGGTGTCCAACCTGCAGGCCGGCCAAGACGCGTTCGTCACCCTGGCCGCCGTCGACGAAGGCATCCTGCAACTCACGCGCTACAAGACACCCAATCCGGCTGACTACTATTTCGGCAAGCGTCGTCTCGGCGTCGCCATGCGCGACGATTACGGCCGCCTGCTCGACACCCGAGCCGACGAACTCGGGCGCATCCGCGCCGGCGGCGACGCCGGTGAGATCGGCGGGCTCGACGTCGTCCCGACGCGCACCGTCGCGCTGTTCAGTGGGCCGGTGAAACTCGACGACAAGGGCGAGGCGAAGATCGCCTTCGACATCCCCGATTTCATCGGTCAGCTGCGGCTCATGGCCGTCGCCTACGACAGGAACCGCGTGGGCTCGGGCGAGCAACGCCTGTTCGTGCGCGATGCTGTCACCGCCGACGCGGTGCTGCCGCGCTTCCTCGCCCCGAAGGATCTTGGGCGGGTGGCGCTGTCGCTGCACAATGTCGACGGCCAGGCCGGCGACTACCGCGTCACGCTGACGGCCACGGGCTCGGTCTCGCTCGAGCGGCCGGTGAACGAGACGAAGAGGCTCGCCGCCAACCAGCGCGAGCTGCTGACCTGGCCGTTGCGCGCGGGCGATGCCGGCTTCGGCAAGGTGACCGTCGCCGTCCAGGGGCCCGGCAACTTCGCCGTCCAGCGCGAATGGGACATCCAGGTGCGGCCGGCGCAGACACCCAGCGCGGTCGATACGGTGGCGCGCCTCGGACCCGGCAACGAGGCCACGGTCGACCGCAACGTGATCGCCCCCTTCGCCCCCGGCACCGCCCAGGTCAGCGCCTCGCTGACGCGCATTCCCGGCATCGACGTCGCGGGACTGCTACGGGCACTCGACAAGTATCCGTTCGGCTGCATCGAGCAGACGACCAGCCGCGCCATGCCGCTGCTCTACTACAACGACGTGGCGATGCTCGGGTACGGGCCAACCGATCCGCGCATCAACGATCGCGTCCAGGATGCCGTCTATCGCATCGTCGACATGCAGTTGCCCGACGGTTCGTTCGGCATGTGGGGTCCGTTCTCGACGCCGGCCGCCGAATGGCTGCAGACCTATGTGCTGGATTTCCTGGTCCGCGCCAACCAGCAGCAGATGGCCGTGCCGTCGGCGTCGCTGCAGCGGGCCCTGAGCTGGCTCAACAAGACGGCGGACAAATTCTCGCCCAACGCCCAGTCCTATGCCTGGTACGTGCTGGCGAAGTCGGGGTTCGCCGATCCCGGCCGCGTCCGCTACTTCCAGGACACGAAGGCGGCCGAGATGAAGGGCGGCATCGCCTGGGCGATGCTGGCCGCGGCCCTGAACCAGGTGGGCGAGCCGGGACGCGGCCGCCTCGCCTTCGCGACCGCGCGCCAGCGCATCGACGAGCGCGACCCGGCCGACTATTACGGCTCGCCGCTGCGTAACCGCGCCGCGCTCGTGACCCTCGCCGTCGAGGCGGGCGGCCGCGAAGCCCTGACCGAAATGACCAGCCTCGTCGGCGAGCGGCTGGCCGCCTCAATCGGCCAGACCACGACGCAGGAACAGGCCTGGCTCGTGATGGCCGCACGCGCCATGAGCGGCAGCACGCAGCTTGCCTATTCGGTCGACGGCCAGCAGCGCCAGGCGGCCGCCGAGCCGGTGGTGTTCAACCCCGACGCGGCCACCCTCGCGCGGGGCCTCAAGCTTCGCAACGACGGCGACCGCCCGATCTGGATGCAGGTGACGGCGCGCGGCGTGCCGCTCGACCTGCAACCCGCCGCGACCGCCGGCATCAGCGTGAAGCGCGAGTTCCTGAAGCTCGATGGCGAGCCCAGTTCGCTCGGCCGCGTGCGGCAGAACGAGCGCTTCATCGTCTCGATCTCGGGCCGGAACCTGGAGGGCGGCTACCACGAGGTGGCGTTGCTCGACCTCCTGCCCGCCGGCTTCGAAATCGAATCGGTGCTGAACGAGGAGACGGTGAAGTCGTTTCCGTTCCTGGCCGACCTGACGCAAACCCGCGTCTCCGAGGCCCGCGACGATCGCTTCTTCGCGTCCTTCGACATGGGGACCCGGCCGTACCAGACCTGGTGGGATTCCTCGGCCAGGAACCCGAACTCCTATCACGTCGCCTACATCGTGCGCGCCGTGACCCCCGGAACCTACGCCGTCCCCGCAACCAACGTGTCGGACATGTACGCCCCGCGCGTTTATGGCCGTACCGCGATGGGCACCCTGACGATCGTTCCGCCGGACGCACGCTGACGGCCGCCGGGCGTGAAGCTGGGAAACCTCCTCGCGGGCATCGCCGTCGCCGCCACGACCCTCGCGGCAACGGCGCTTGCGCTCGACCGCGTCTTTCCGCCCGACCTGTCGCGCTACCATGACCGGTCGACCGAGGTGGTCGACGCCAACGGGCGGGTGCTGCGCGCCTTCACGACCCAGGACGGCAAGTGGCGCCTCAAGGCCACCGTCGACGACGTCGATCCTCTCTATCTGGCGCTGCTCAAGGCCTACGAGGACCGCCGCTTCGACGAGCATTGGGGCGTCGATCCACTCGCCGCCCTGCGCGCGGCCAGGCAGCTCGTCGAACGCGGGCGCATCGTGTCGGGTGCGTCCACGATCTCGATGCAGGCCGCCCGCCTGCTCGATCCGAGGCCCCGGAGCTTCACGACCAAGGCCATCCAGTCGGCCCGCGCGCTCCAGCTCGAATGGCGTTACTCCAAGCGCGAAGTGCTGGCGATCTACCTGACGCTGGCGCCGATGGGCGGCAATCTGGAGGGCGTGCGCGCCGCTTCCCTTGCCTATTTCGGCAAGGAGCCGCGCCAGCTCAGCGCCGCCGAAGCGGCCCTTCTGGTGGCGATCCCGCAATCGCCGGAACGCCGCCGGCCCGACCGCGCCTCCGCTGTCGCGCAGGCCGCGCGAGACCGCGTACTGGCGCGTGGCGTGGAACACGGCGTGATCGACGCACCGCTGTTCGAGATGGCGCGCAGTCGCCCCGCGCCCGACCGTCGCCTCGCTCTACCGATGCAGGCGCCCCATCTCTCCGCGTGGCTGGCCGGTCAGTCGCCGGGCACCGTCGTGCCGACCACCCTGCGCTTCGAGTTGCAGCAGGCGCTGGGCCAGCTCGCGCATGAGGAACGCCGCCCGTTCGCCGACGGCGCGGAGGTCGCCATGGTCGTGCTCGACAACCGCACCGGCGGTGTCGTGGCTTGGCTGGGCGGCGACAATTTCTTTGGCCGCGCCGGGCAGGTTGACCTCGTGCGGGCGCGACGCTCGCCCGGTTCGGCGCTCAAGCCGCTGATCTACGCCATGGCCTTCGACGATCGCACGCTGCATCCGGAGACGCTGGTCGAGGACGTGCCGGTTCGCTTTCGAGATTGGCTGCCGCGCAACTTCGACCGAGACCATCAGGGCGCCGTGACGGTGCGCCGCGCCCTGCAGCAGTCGCTGAACGTGCCGGCCGTGCTGGCGCTGGAGAAGGTCGGACCGCAGCGCTTCCTCTCGACGCTGCGCACCGCCGGCGCCACGCCCGGCCTGCCGCCGGGCGACACCGGCAATTCGCTGGGCGTTGCACTCGGCAGCGCGACCCTGTCGCCGCTCGAGATGGCCGGCCTCTATGCGGGTCTTGCCAATGGCGGCAGCTTTGCCCCGCCGCAGGTCCGGCGCGACCGGGCGAAACCAGTGCCGGTGCGCCTCCTCGGCCCCACGGCAGCCTGGTACGTCTCCGACGTGCTGGCCGAGGCGCCTCTGCCCGAAGGCTTCGCCTCCCTCCCCGTGTCCCTGCGCGAGCGCCGCATCGCCTTCAAGACCGGAACCTCGGCCGGCTACCGCGACGCTTGGGCGGCGGGCTACAGCGCCAACTGGACGGTCGTCGTCTGGGTTGGCCACGCCGACGGCACGCCACGCCCCGGCCAGCTTGGCCGGCTTTCGGCGTTGCCCGTGCTGTTCAAGGCGTTCGGCCGGCTGCCTGGCGAGGACAATCGCGCCGTCCGCCCGCCCGCCGACGCGATCAAGGTCTCGTCACATCGCGACTTGCCCCCGCGCATGCGCACGCTGGCCCCCCACGCGGAGACGAGCGGCGGCCCGCGTATCGCCTATCCGCCGGCCGATGCCCGCATCGAACTGGCCGTCCGAGAGGCCGTTCCTTTGAATGCCATGGGCGGCCAGGGACGACTGCGCTGGCTGGTCGATGGGCGGCCACTCGACGGCAACCAGTGGGTCCCCGACGGGGCCGGCGTCGCGCGCCTCGCCGTCGTCGACGAGGCCGGACGCTCAACCTCGGTAACGGTCAGGATCGTCGAGCGGCGATAGCGTCAGGCCGCCGCCTTGGCCTTGAGCGCCTGGGCGACTTTGGAGGCGGGCTCGCGGCCGAGCGCCGCACAGATGTCACGGCCGGCCCTGGCGATGGCGTCGAGATCGACGCCATGCTGGATGCCGAGTCCGTTCATCAGGTAGATCACGTCCTCGGTGCCGACATTGCCCGAGGCGCCCTTCGCATAGGGGCAGCCGCCGAGGCCCGCGACCGCGGTGTCGAACACGGCGATGCCGCGCTCCATGACCGCCAGGATGTTGGCCAGCGACTGGCCGTAGGTGTCGTGGAAATGCGCGGCGATCTTTTCCCGCGGCATCTTCTCGGCCACGGCATCCATCATAGCGACGCACTCGCCGGGCGTGCCGACGCCGATCGTGTCGCCGAGCGAGACCTCGTAGCAGCCCATCCGGAACAGCCGCTCCGACACCTCCGCGACCTTCGCGGGGGAGACCTTGCCGTCATAGGGGCAGGCGATCACGGTCGAGACGTAGCCGCGCACCTTCATGCCGTGCTTCTGCGCCGCTTCCATCACCGGCCCGAAGCGCTCGAAGCTCTCGTCGATCGAGCAGTTGGTGTTCTTGCGGCAGAACGCCTCCGAGGCCGCCGTGAAGATGGCGATCTCATCGACCCGGGCCTCGACGGCCCCGTTCATGCCCTGCTTGTTGGGCACCAGGACGGGATAGCTGACTCCCGGCTTGCGCTGGATGCGGGCCATCACCTCGTCGGTATTGGCCATCTGGGGTACCCACTTGGGCGACACGAAGCTGCCGGCCTCCACGGCGGAATGACCGGCGGCCGAGAGCGCGTCGATCAGCGCCACCTTGGCCTCGACCGGAACGGGCTTCGCCTCGTTCTGCAAGCCGTCGCGCGGCCCCACTTCGACGAGCCGCACGCTCTTGGGATGATTCATCGTTGCCTCCCGATACTGGCGCCACATACTGCACCAGCGGGAAGGCCGCCAGACAGGATTTTCGCCCCTACGGCGTCTGCGAAATATGCGCGGTGCGATCGTGTCCGGGATGGCTGAACATGATCTCCAGCGTGCGCAGATAAGTGTGCAGCCCGGCATCCTGGATCGGCAGGACGTGGGCATCCTCCCCCGATTCGTTGTGGTGCGAATGCCAGTAGCCGGGCGGCGTGATGAAGCTGGCACCGGGCGCCCAGTCCTCGCGTCTGCCGTTCTTGATCATACCGGACTCATCGAGTTCCGTGCCGATCATCGTGTAGCAGCCGGGCTTGCAGTCGATGACGAAGTCGACCGCCACCGACTCGTGGCGATGCGGATACTGGACAGCATCCTTCGGCAGGAGGCCGAACATCGTCCACATCGTGTGGGTGATGGTCCGGGTGCTGGGAAAATTGCGGTTGGCGAGCAGGACACTGACGCGATTGGCGTTCGCGGTTCTGGGATCGGTGGCGATCTCCGTGAGCTTCTGCTGTGCCATGGTATGCTGGTAGAAGGTTGGCTTGAAGCGCGCGATTGTCGGCGCGGCGCCGAGATAGCGCAGCAGGGGCGCATCGTGCACCCAGTAGAGCGCGGCCTCGCCGTCGGAATGATGCATTGCGTGGCCGTGCGCCGGAAGAACCATGTAATCACCCTGCGACCAGTGAATGGTCTCGCCACACCCGTCGGTCCGTCCGCTGCCCCGGAATACGAAGAAGACCTGGCTGGTCGCCTCGGCCGAGGTCATGACCGAGCCACGGACAATACGAATGAAGTTCGCGCACAGCGCCGGGGTCGTCGCGGGCCCGACGATCCCCAGCTCTTCGCTGACATCGAGCGGCTGCACGCGCGTCGGTCCCTCGTCGAAGAAAGACGGAGAAAAGGTCCGGTACGGCACCGGCGGAATGATTCCCTGCTGCAGCGGGTTCACGGCCGAGCTGTAGTCGAAATACTGCGCGTCGCTTGTCAGCAGGCCGTCGTTGGGAAAGCTCTCGATACCAGCCACACAAGTCTCCTCGTCCGGGATCCCGCGGGGCGCAGCCCGCTCAACGAAAGCAGTTTGCAGCCTGACCGGATCGCAAGTCCACGAGCGAAATCGCGGCGCAGTGGCCCTAGACCACAGTCTCCTTCAGCTTTCCGGCCCGGCGCAACACGATCGCGACGGCGGCGAGCGCCAGCATGGTGAAGGCGATCAAGAGGGTCGCGACGGCTGTGATGGTCGGGTTCACTTCGAGGACGAGTTCGTTGAACATCTTCTTCGGCACGGTCTCGTACTTGCCGGCGATGAACGACGTCACGATCACCTCGTCGAAGCTGCCGATGAAGGCGAAGATCCACGCTGCGAAGACGCTGGGCGCCAGGTTGGGCAGCACGACCTTGCGCATCGTGTAGCCCCAGGAGGCTCCGAGGCTCCAGGCGACCTGCTCGATCCGCTGGTCGAACTCGCGGATCGCTACACCCAGCACCATCATGACCAGCGGTACGTTGAGCAGCGTGTGGGCAACCACGAGGCCCAGCAGCGACCCCAGCAGGCCAACCTTGGCCAGGGCCAGATAAAGGGCGATGGCGACGATGATCGTCGGCACGATCAGCGGCGCCATGAAGTTGCCCTCCGCCCAGTCACGCCCCTTGAACGTGCCGCGCCGCAGCCCGTAGGCCGCCAGCCCCCCCAGCAGCAGCGCCGCCACCGAGGAGACCGCCGCGACGAAGACCGAAGTCCACATCGCCTCCATCCAGCGCGGATCGCCGAAGAAGGTCTCGTACCAGCGCAGCGACAGGCTGGGCGGTGGAAAGGTCAGCGCCCGCGCCGAGGAAAACGACATCGGGATCACGATGACCAGCGGTACCGTCAGGAAGACGAGACCGAAGATGCCCATCGCGGCCAGTCCCCGCCGCGCCCAGATCGAGCCGCCGATCGCTTCGCGGTTCATGCGGAGGCCTTTCGGTCGAGCCGGCGGTAGGCCGCGAAGATGGCCAGCGTAACGATCAGCAGTATCGTCGAGATCGCCGAAGCCTGCTCCCAGCGCGGGATCTGGTTGATCAGCGTGTCGAGCAGGTTGGAGATCATCGGGACGCGACCGCCGCCCAGGATCGCCGGCGTCACATAGAAGCCGAGGCAAAGGATGAAGACCAGCAGCGCGCCCGCGGCCAGCGCCGGCAGGGTGAGCGGAAAGTAGACCTTCCAGAAAATGGTACGCGGCGGCGCGCCCAGCGAGGCGGCCGCCTGCAGCAGCCGGTCGTCGATGCGAAGCATGGCCGCGAACAGCGGCAGCACCAGGAACGGCAGCAGCACGTTCGCCATACCGATCGTGACGCCGAGTTCGTTGTAGAGGAAGGAGACCGGAGAATCGGTGAGCCCGCTCCATTGCAGGGCTCGGTTCACGATCCCGCCGTTACCGAGCACGACGATCCAGGCATAAGTGCGGACGAGGATCGAGACCCAGAAGGGCAGCACCACCAGTGCGATGGCAATCATGCGGCCGCGGGCGCCGAGGCCGCGCATCCAGTGTGCCAGCGGATAGCCGATGATGATGTTGGCCAGGGTCGCGATGAGCGCAATGCGCATCGTATTGCCGAGCACGCGCAGGTAGACCGGCGCTTCGAGCAGGCCTTCGTAGTGTTCGAGCGTGAACCCTCGCCCCTTCTCCCAGAAGGCGAGCCCCAGCATGTAGACGATGGGCGCGTTGAAGGCGACGACCATCAGCACCAGCAGCGGCGCGATGAATCCGAAACCCTCGAGGCGGTTGGCTTTGTTCATGATGAAAGGATCGCATCGCGAGAGCGTCGAACCAGGGAGCCTTGCCGTTATGCAAAGCTCCCTCGCCCCGTCCCGGATAGCGGTTTGTGCTCCCTACAGGCTGAGCTTGAAGGCTTCCCACTTCTTGTTCACGGCCTCGCCGTTATCCGCCCACCACTGGGCGTTCTCGAAATACTGCACGTCCTTGTTCTGCTTGCTGGTGGGGAACTGCCACAGCTTGTCCTGCGGCAGCAGCTTGTCGAGATCGGGACTGGGGCCCGTGTAGGAGATGACCTCCGCCGCCTTGGCCTGGTTCTCCGGCAGCGACATCTCGCGCATCAGCTTCCAGGCTGCAGCCTTGTCCTCCGGCTTGGAACCCTTGACCACGCAGATGAAGGACAGATCGGCCTTGCCGCCCGCGAAGTTCAGTCCGAAGGCGGGGTCGCCCACAACCCTGCCCGACCAGCAGATCGAATACTGCACTTCGTTGTCTTTCATGAGCTGCGGCGGCTGTGCGCCGGCCTTCCACCAGACGGCGACATCCTTCTTGATCTCGTTCAGCTTCTTGAACGCCAGGTCGACGTCGAGCGGGAACAGCTTGTCGATCGGCACGCCGGCCGCCTGCAGCGCGAACGGCAGGCAGTAGTGCGGATAATCCGGCAGGCAGCGCTTGCCGGGGAAGGCCTTGGTGTCGAAGAACTCGGTGAAGTTCTTGGGCTCCTTGGCACCCTTGCGCCACGCCATGATGGTCGAGAAGTATTGGTAGCCGAAGCCGTACTCGTTCTTGGCTTCGGGAAACATCGCGGCCGGCGCAACCGCGGCCCAATCCACCGGCTCGATCAGACCAAGCTTCTTGGCCTGCAGGACGACGCCCGAGCCCAGTTCGAACAGCGTGGTGGTGGTCTGGCCGCTCTCGACCAGGGCCCGCAGCTTGCCGAGAGAACTCGGGCTCTCGCGCACGACCTTGATGCCGGTCTTCTGGAACAGCGGATCGATATAGCCCTTCTGGATCGATTCGCCGGAGGCACCGCCCGACTCGATCATGCGGATTTCCTTGGACTGCGCGTGCGCGGCCCCGGACAGGAGGCTGACGGCCGGCAGAGCGGCGGCGGCACCGACGAAAGTACGTCTCTTCATCTCGATCCCCTTTATGTTACCGGCCAGACATCGGCCGAGTCCCAAGAAACACTGACACGCTCTCCCGGCGCATGGGCCGAGCCGAGAAACGGCACGGCGACCACGACCGATTGATTGCTCTCAAGCGCCAGGTGGTAGCGCACCATCTGCCCGAGATAGATCGCCTCGACGACGCGGGCCGGCTGGCCCTGCCCCTCGCGTCCCAGCCGGACCCGCTCGGGACGCACGACGCCCTGTCGCCCATCAGGCAGGCCAACGAAGTTGGCGATGCCCAGAAACTCCGCCACGAAGCGGTTCGCGGGCCGGAGATAGGCCTCCGTCGGCGCCGCGAACTGCTGCGTGCGCCCCTTGTCCAGCACCATGATGCGGTCCGATAGAGACAGCGCCTCTTCCTGGTCGTGCGTGACCAGCAGGGTCGTGACGCCCAGCGTGCGCTGCAGCTGCTTCAGCTCGACCTGCAGCTCCTCGCGCAGCTTGCGGTCGAGCGCGCCCAGCGGCTCGTCGAGCAGCAGGATATCGGGCTTGAAGACCACGGCCCGCGCCAGCGCCACGCGCTGCTGCTGGCCGCCGGAAAGCTGCGACGGCCGACGCGCCTCGAACCCGTCGAGGCGGACGAGCTTCAACGCATCGCGCGCCAGCCGGTCGGCTTCTGCCCCGCCGATCTTGCGGACACCCAGCGGGAACAGGACGTTGTCGAGCACCGTCATGTGCGGGAACAGCGCGTAGGACTGGAACACCAGCCCGATATTGCGTTCCTGCGCGGTGGCGTTGGTGACGTCGCGGCCGCCGATGAAGATGCTCCCCGAGGTCGGCCGGTTGAGGCCGGCGATCAGCGACAGCAGCGTCGTCTTTCCCGAGCCGCTCGGTCCCAGGATGGTGACGAACTCGCCCTGCGTCACCGACAGATCGACCGAGTCGGCCGCCGCGAAGGTGCCGTAGCGCTTCGTCACTCCTTCGAGACGGATATCCGACATCTAGGCACGCGCCACTTTGGCCATGGCGCGGTCGGCCGCGGCCAGCGTCTCTTCGATGACCGGCTTGTCGTGCGCGGTCGACAGGAACCACTTGCCGGCCTGCTGGGCGCGCACCCCCTCCTCCTGCAATGCCGCGTGGAGCGCAAGCATGGCGTCGCGGTCGCAGGCAGCCGACTCACGATAGTTCCGCGGTGCCGCTCCCGACGTGAAGAACGTCTGGAAGATCGCGGGCATGCCCTGCACCAGGATGGGCAACCTGTGCTTCTTCGCAAGGGACGCGAGGCCCTGCATCAGTTCCGTGCCGCGGGCCTCGAGGTCGCGATAGACCGCGCCATCATGGGCTTCGAGGACATCCAGGGCTGCCAGCGCCGCCGCCATGCTCTGGACGTTGCCGTTATAGGTCCCCCCGTGCATCACGCCCTTGTCGAGCAGCGTGTCCATGATGTCGCGTCGGCCCGCGACCATCGCCAGCGGGAAACCGGCCGCCACCGCCTTTGCATAGATGCTGAGATCGGCGGTGACCCCGAACTTTCCCTGCGCCCCGCGCAGGCCGACGCGGAACCCGGTGATGACCTCGTCGCAGATGAAGAGAGCACCGTGCTTGTCGCAAAGGGCCCGTACGCCTTCCAGATAGCCCGGCGCTGGCGGGATCGCGCCGCCATTCACCATGATCGGTTCCATGATCACGCCGGCGATCTGGCCGCGATGGCGTTCCAGCGTTTGCTCGAGCAGATCGAGATCGTTCCAGGCACAGACTGCGACATCACCCAGAACACTCGCGGGCATGCCGGGCGAACCGGCGACGGGCACCGGTGCATCAGCGGGACCCGCTTCGTTCAGCGGCGGCCGGGCGCTGATATAGGCCTGGTCGCTCCAGCCGTGATAGTGACCCTCGAACTTGAGAATCTTGTCGCGGCCCGTGAAGGCCCGGGCAAGGCGAAAGGCCATCAGCACGGCTTCCGTGCCGGAGGTCGAGAAGCGAACCAACTCGGCCCCGGGCAGCAAGCGACAGAGCCGCTCCGCCAGTTCGGTTTCGCGCGGATTCTGCGCGGCGAAGAGCTGGCCTTCGCCCAGTGATGCCGCAACGGCTTCGATCACCTTCTTCGGCGCGTGCCCCAGAATGGCGGGGCCGTTGCCCAGTACGTAGTCAATATGAACATTGCCATCGACATCGTGGAGCCGAGCGCCCTCGCCCCTGGCGAAGAACAGCGGCACCGGAACGCTGGCGTAGCGCACGTTGCTGCTGACGCCGCCTGCCAGATGCTTTCGGGTCTTCTCGTAGAGTGCGATCGATTTCGCGTATGAGCGCATGTTCCTCACCCAGCAAAAACAATGCCCACGACACGTGGCAATCGTCGAATAGTGTGATCACAGAACGCGCCGAGCCTAACGGCCGCGCCTCAGCCCAGCAATGCATTTTTGTGATCACAAATCCGACGGGCATGCGGTAAGCTTCGCAACATATGCCCCGCGCCGCGCGCCCCCCGGATGCCACCGACACCTCGCTCCGCCAGCAGGTGTATGAATCGTTGCGTGAGGCTCTGGCGACGGGCCGCTTCGCTCCCGGGCAGAAAGTCACCTTCCGATACGTTGCCGGCGTGCTCGACGTCAGCCTCACGCCGGTGCGCGAGGCGCTTCGTCGGCTGGTCGCCGAAGGGGCGTTCGAAATGAACCCCAACAGGTCCGTCCGTGTTCCGCTGATGACGCGAGACAAGGTGCTCGAATTGCGCGACATCCGCTCGAGCCTCGAGGGACTCGCAGCGGCAAAAGCCGCACAGGTTGCGACACGTGATCAGATCGCCAACCTTCGCCGCATCGCGCGGGAGATCATGATAGCCCGCAACCGCGGCGATGCCGCCACCGACCGCCAGAAGCTGCGAGAGTTCCATTTTGCCGTCTACGCGGCGGCCGGTCAGCCGACCCTGTTGCGCTTGATCGAGGGGCTTTGGCTGCAGACAGGCCCCTACATGAACCTCCTTTATCCGGACTTTGTCTCCTCGCCGCGGGGTCCCGCCGGCCGGCAGCGCCTGATCGAAGCGCTGCAGACGCGCGATTCATTGGCCGCACGCCGCGAAATGGAGAACGACATCCGCCGCACCCTTTCCTTTGTCGCCGGCCTCGCCGACGAGAATGGCAATATCGCGCCGGCCGCGCCGGCGATCGTCAGTAAGAGACGCCATCCGTCGGCGGGCGTCGCAGCGTTCGAAGTTCCAGCCGTCTGATCAGGAGAAAAGCATGGCCCAGCAACTCAGCAATCAACGCATCGCCTGGTTCAACGGCAAGTTCCTGCCGGAGAACGAGGTCATGATCCCCTTCCGCGATCGCAGCTGGAAGTACGGCGACGGCGCCTTCGACATGACCCGCACCTTCAACGGCGTGCCCTTCCGACTGAAGGAGCATATCGACCGGTTCTATCGTTCGCTGCGCTACCTGCAGATCGATCCCGGCCTGTCGGCCAAGGAGATGGTCGCGCACAGCGAAGAGGTCGTGGCGCGCAACGAGCATCTGCGCGCCGAGGTCGGCGACTGGTGGCTGGGCCAGAGGGTCAGCCGCGGCGTCGACGCCGTAGGCGACGAAGGCTGGGATCATACCGGTCCCAACGTCGTGATCGAAATGCTGCCGCTGCCGCTCGCCAAGCGTGGCAAGCTCTATCGCGAGGGCGCCGAGGCGATGACCACGACGGCCCGCCGAATCGCCCCGTCGATGCTCAGCCCGCGTGCCAAGACGCACAACTATCTCAACATGATCATGGCCGAGAAGCCGATCAAGGCGCTCAACCCCGACGCCTGGCCGATCCTGCTCGACGAGAACGGCAATCTCGCCGAAGGCCTCGGCAGCAACATCTTCATCGTGCGCGAGGGCGCGCTCTTCACGCCGTCGGAGCGTTACGTGTTGCCGGGCGTCAGCCGCCAGATGACCATGGACATGGCCAAGCAGCTCGGCATCGAGTGCACGCCGGGCGATGTCGACCTGTTCGACGCCGCCAATGCCGAGGAAATGTTCCTGACCTCCACCAGCCTCTGCATCCTGCCGGTGAAGAGCTTCAACGGTGCGCCGGTCGGTGACGGCAAGGCGCCGGGCCCGATCACCCAGAAGCTGATCGACGCCTATTCCAAGAGCGTCGGCTGCGATTTCGTGGCCCAGTACCTGAAGTTCTCGCAGTAGCGAAGGCTTCCTCCGCAGTGCATGGGAAGGGGGACGACATCCCCTTCCGCCAGGCGTAGACTCCTCCTTGTGGTAGATCGCGCCCTGTCGTGATCGACGACAGACCGCGACCTTCGAACTTCGTTCGCAAGGAGGCAGTCATGGCCATGCAGAACCACGTCCGCAATCCCCTCGAATGGGGATGGGATCATCTGAAGCAGACAAGTCAGGTCGTCGGCTCGGCGGCCAACTCGATGGATGGAGCCTGGGAGGATCGCGCCTCGGCGTCGCCCACGGTCCGTCGCATCACGGCCACCGATATCGGCGACGCCCTCGCCAGGGGTGTGCGCGACTTCGGCGCCTGCCGGACGGATGTGATGATGCTCTGTCTGCTCTATCCCCTCGCCGGCCTCGCGATCTCGCGCATGGCCTTCGACTACGGGATGCTGGCCCTCGTCTTTCCGCTGATCGCGGGCTTCGCGCTGATCGCGCCAGTGTTCGGGCTCGGCCTCTACGAGATCAGCCGTCGCCGCGAGCGCGGGCTCGAAACACACTGGACGGACGCTTTTGCTGTCGCCCGCTCAGCTAACATCGGCTCGATCATCGTCATGGGCCTTTTGTTGCTGGCGATTTTCTGCCTGTGGCTGTTTGCGGCGAACTTCCTCTACACCGTGACCCTGGGTCCGGATGCGCCTGTTTCGGCTGTCGCCTTCGTGCGCGACGCGCTGAACACGCCGCAGGGCCTGACCATGACGATCGTCGGCATCGGCGTCGGCTTCCTCTTCGCGCTGCTCGTGCTGGTGATCGGTGTGGTCTCCCTGCCGATGCTGCTCGACCGCAATGTCGGCGTCGGCACTGCCATCGCGACATCGGTCCGCGCCGTGCGGATGAACCCGGGACCGATGGCAGTGTGGGGCATGATCGTCGCGACCAGCCTCGCGCTCGGCGCCCTGCCCCTTCTGATCGGGCTCGCCATCGTGCTGCCGGTACTGGGCCACGCCACCTGGCACCTCTATAGAAAGCTCGTCGCGTAACGAAGAAGACAAGAGGGGGAGAATGCTCGACTGGACCGTGAAGCAGCCGGCCGACGGCGTCGTCGTCGCGCCGGACGAGCGGCTGCCGTGGCCGCAGACCGCGGCGCTGGGCATCCAGCATGTGGTGGCGATGTTCGGCGCCACCGTTCTGGGGCCGCTCCTGATGGGCTTCGACCCCAACGTCGCCATCCTGATGAGCGGCGTCGGCACGTTGATCTTCTTCGTGGCGGTGGGCGGCAAGGTCCCGAGCTATGTCGGCTCCTCCTTCGCCTTCATTTCCGTGGTCGCGGCCGCCACCGGCTATGCCGGCCAGGGCGCCAACGCCAATATAGCGGTCGCGCTTGGCGGCATCGTGATCTGCGGCGCGGTCTACGCGCTGATCGGACTGGTCGTGATGGCCAGCGGCACCGGCTGGATCGAGCGGCTGATGCCGCCGGTCGTGACCGGCGCCGTGGTCGCGGTGATCGGCCTCAACCTCGCCGCCGTGCCCGTCAAGAACATGGCACCGACGCCCTTCGACGCCTGGATGCAGGCCGTGACCTTCCTGAGCATCGCGCTGGTCGCGGTCTTCACGCGTGGCATGACCCGGCGCTTGCTGGTGCTGGTCGGCCTGGTCGTCGCGACACTCGTCTATGCCTTCCTTGCCAACGGGCTGGGTTGGGGCAAGCCGGTGAGCGGCGAGTTGCTGGCCAAGGCCGCGTGGTTCGGTGCTCCCGCCTTCACCGCACCGGTCTTCGACACCCGCGCGATCGTGCTGATCGCCCCCGTCGCCCTGATCCTCGTGGCCGAGAATCTCGGCCATCTTCGCGCCGTCAGCGCGATGACCGGCCGCAACATGGATCCCTATGTCGGCCGCGCCTTCCTGGGCGATGGCGTGGCGACCATGGTGGCCGGAGGCGTCGGCGGCACCGGTGTCACGACCTATGCCGAGAATATCGGCGTGATGGCCGCCACCCGCATCTACTCGACGGCCTTGTTCGTCGTCGCCGGCCTGTTCGCGATCCTGCTGGGCTTCTCGCCCAAGTTCGGCGCGCTGATCCACACCATCCCGCTGCCGGTGATGGGCGGCGTCAGTATCGTCGTGTTCGGCCTGATCGCCGTGGCAGGCGCCAAGATCTGGGTCGACAACAAGGTCGACTTCACCCAGAGCCGCAACCTCATGGTGGCCGCCATCGCTCTTGTCCTGGGAACCGGTGACTTCACCCTGAAGTTCGGCGACTTCGCCATGGGCGGCATCGGCACCGCGACCTTCGGCGCGATTCTGCTGAACGCGATCCTTGGCGCTGCTCGACGCTAGGCGCGCCGCCAGACGATCTGCTGCGTGCGGGCGGTTCCGGCGGCGAAGTCCGGCCCCGACAGAGTCAGGCGGTCTCCGTCGAGCCCGATGTGCCGGGTCGAGCGCAGGCCGACCAGCGCCTTGTTGGTCGAGATCTCGATAGTGTGGAACACCGTGCCGTCTGCGAGCTCGTAGCGGCCGGCATAAGCGAAGCACTCGCTGGCATCGGCGCGCATGATGGTCGCGCTCACCTGGCCCTGCGGCGTGTAGAGGATGTAGCCTTTGGCGTCGGCGCCCATCGGAAACTCAGGCGGGCGGCCATCCTCGTAGAGATACGACCAGCTCTCGAGCCGCCAGCCGCCAAGCAGCGCGTTCATTCGAATTCGACCAACTCGGCGCCCTCGGGCACCTGCTCGCCCACCGCATAGCGCAGGCTCTTCACCGTGCCGTCGGCCGGCGCGGCGAGCGTGTGCTCCATCTTCATGGCTTCGAGCACCAGCAGCGCCTGGCCCTTGCTCACCGTGTCGCCCGCCTTGACCCGCAGGTCGATGATCTTGCCGGGTAGCGGCGCGCGGACCATCGCATCGGCGGAGGCCGTCGCTTCATACTGCGTGACGTCCAGCGGATCGACCAGCCGCAGACGGCGGCTCTCGCCGTTCATGAACAGCGTGTAGTCGATGCCGCCGTCGAGGGCGGTGCGCCGCACGACCGTGGCCACGAAAGAGTCCTGCCCCAACCCGATCGCCAGGCGTCCGTCTTCGAGCCGCTCGACCCGCGCCTCGAGCGCGCCCTCGGGCAGCTCCAGCCGCACTCCGCCGCCGCGGAGACGCCGCGCGATCACGACGACTTCGCGCTCGCCGTCCTTCCACCGCACTTCCTCATGGCCATCGTCGAGCAGGCGGAATCCATTCTGGGCATTCCACGGCGACCACGGGTCGTTCGCCGACGGCTGATAGGCATCCTGCCATTCCAGCAGCCGTGCCAGCGTCGCCACGGCGAAGGCGCGGTCGCCGGCCGGTGCCGGTTGAGTGAACAGTGTCGCGCGATGACGCTCGATGAAGCCGGTATCGACCTCTCCGCCGACGAAAGCGGGGTGCGAGCACAGCGCCTTCAGCAGCGCCGAATTGGTCGTGACGCCCACCACTTCGGTCTCGCCCATCAGCGCCGCCATGCGCCGCATTGCCGAGGTTCGGTCGCGGTCGTGCACGATCACCTTGGCGATCATGGGATCGTAGAACGGCGTCACCGTATCGCCCTGGCGTACGCCGGTGTCGACACGCACATGCGCGCCCTCCTCCGGCAGCTTCAGGTGGACCAGCGTGCCGGTCGAGGGCAGGAAGTTCCGCGCCGGGTCCTCGGCGTAGAGACGGACCTCGACAGCATGTCCGTCGATGCGCAGCTCGTCCTGGGTGAGCGGCATCTTCCCGCCGGCCGCCACGACGAGCTGCCACTCGACGAGGTCCTGCCCGGTGATCGCCTCCGTCACAGGATGCTCGACCTGCAGGCGGGTGTTCATCTCCATGAAGAAGAAAGTGCCGTCCTGGTCGGCGATGAACTCCACCGTGCCAGCGCCCTGGTAGCCGATGGCCTTGGCCGCCGCGACCGCCGCCTCGCCCATCTGCTTGCGCCGCACCGGGTCCATGTTCGGCGCCGGCGCTTCCTCGATCACCTTCTGGTGGCGACGCTGGATCGAGCAGTCGCGCTCGAACAGATAGAGGCAGTTCCCCTGCCCGTCGGCGAAGACCTGGATCTCGATGTGCCGCGGCCGCGTCAGGTACTTCTCGACCAGCACATGGTCGTCGGCGAACGAGGCCTTGGCCTCGCGCTTGGCTCCGGCCAGCGCGTCGGCGAATTTCTCGGCGCTCTCGACCACGCGCATGCCCTTGCCGCCGCCGCCGGCCGAGGCCTTGATGAGCACCGGGAAGCCGATCTTCGCGGCCTCTGCTGCCAGCAGCTCTGGCGACTGGTCGTCGCCGTGATAGCCCGGCACCAGCGGCACGCGCGCCTTCTCCATGATCTTCTTGGCTTCGCTCTTGGAGCCCATGGCGCGGATCGAAGAAGCCGGCGGTCCGATGAACACGATGCCGGCCGCAGCGCAGGCGTCGGCAAAGCCCGCATTCTCGGAGAGGAACCCGTAGCCCGGATGAACCGCCTGCGCGCCCGTCCGCTTGGCGGCATCGATGATCCGGTCCGCCACGAGATAGCTCTCGCGCGCCGCCGAGGGGCCGATATGGACGGCTTCGTCGGCCATCGCGACGTGACGCGCGTTGCGGTCGGCGTCGGAATAGACCGCCACCGTCTTGATGCCGAGACGCTTCGCCGTCTTGATGACCCGGCAGGCGATCTCGCCACGATTGGCGATCAGGATCTTGCTGAACATGTGATTCGTGTCCGCTCTTACCAAAAGGACGTGTGGCAGGGCGCCTTGACCCAATCCGGATTGCGACCGAGAGTTTTGAGCCAGTCGAATACCCTCAAGAATATGGTGATCTCTCCTTGCGGATGGGCCTTGACGTAGTCGGCCTTCGCCTTCTCGTTGTCCGGTCCCGGCTCCAGCACCCATTTCCAAGGAAAGCCATCGCAGAACGCCTGAACGCCGGCCAGTCGTGCGCGCCTATTGACTTTATCCGCTTCGAGCTGAACGTTGAGCGAGCCTAGGCCACATCGAGCATCCAGACCTTTGGTTTCGCACGCCTTACGAGCGGCCTTATCGTCCAGCGCCGACCACCGCGAATCCGCCATAACACAGCGTTCGTAGCGCTCGTCGATGGCGGTCACCATGGCATCCCACCGCTCCCTGCCGTGGTACCCGCACAGCTCGCTGGCCGCCTTTAGCCGACCGATTGAGCCGATGGCGAACTCCAGACTTTTACCTGCCCCCCAGACATCCGGCTCCGCACGCGCCGTGCCCGCCCCGCAAGACATCGCGGAAGCCGCGGCAAGCAGGCCGAAGACTGCCGACGCGCGCCTCACAGCGCCCACTTCGGTTTGCGCTTGGCGAGGAAAGCACTCATGCCCTCGATCGCGTCGTCGGTCGTGCACTGGACGGCGACGTGTTCGCCGATCAGGTCGGCCACCGCGCGATCGTGCGGCATGGAGTCGATCTCGGTGATCAGCTTCTTGACCAGGGTCTGGACCGACGGTGCGCCGCGGCGCAGTTCGTCGGCAAGCGCCGCAACCGTCGCGTCGAGCGCATCCTCCTCGACGACCTGGTCGACCAGGCCGATGCGCAGCGCCGTCGCCGAATCGAACATGCCGCCGTGCATCAGGAGCTGTCGCGCCATGCGCGGGCCGACCGCCTGGATCAGAACCGGAATGGCGATTCCCGCCAGCAACCCGTTACGGGCCGACGTGAGGCCGAAGCGCGCCGAGGAGACGGCGACCGCGAAGTCGCAGGCCAGCATCAGGCCGACGCCGCCGCCCACCGCCGCGCCCTGGACGCGCGCGATCGACGGCTTGGGAAAATCGTAGACCGCCTGGATCGCGGCCATCAGCGAATCGGCTCCGACCTTGCGGGTGATGGCGTCGAGCTCGGGCCAGCTCAGCACCCAGTTGAAGTCGCCGCCGGCGCAGAAGACCGGTCCCCCGCTCGCCACCACGAGGGTGCGCACCGACTCGTCGGCGGCAAAGGCTTCCACGGCATCGATGATGGCGCGCGCCGTGTCACCGTCGAAGGAATTCATCTCCTTCGGCCGGTTAAGCGTGAGCGTGGCCACGCCGCCCTCGACCTTCGTCAGGATCGTGTCGGTCATGTCCGGATCACATCCGGAAGACGCCGAACTTGGTCGGACCGATCGGCTGGTTCATCGAGGCCGAGAGCGCGAGGCCCAGGGTCATGCGCGTGTCGACGGGATCGAGGATGCCGTCGTCCCACAGCCGCGCCGTCGCATAATAGGGATGGCCCTCGCGTTCGTAGGCTTCCCGGATCGGCTGCTTGAACTTCTCTTCCTCGTCCTTGGGCCAGGTGCCGCCCTTGGCCTCGATGTTGTCGCGCCGCACGGTGGCCAGCACGCTTGCCGCCTGCTCGCCGCCCATCACCGAGATGCGCGCCGACGGCCACATCCAGAGAAAGCGCGGGCTGTAGGCGCGGCCGCACATGCCGTAGTTGCCGGCGCCGTAGCTGCCGCCGACGATCACGGTGAACTTCGGGACATTCACGGTCGAGACCGCGGTCACCATCTTGGCGCCGTCGCGCGCGATGCCGCCCGCCTCGTACTTCCGGCCCACCATGAAGCCGGTGATATTCTGCAGGAACAGCAGCGGTATGCCGCGCTGCCCACACAGTTCGATGAAGTGGGCCGCCTTCAGCGCCGATTCGTTGAACAGGATGCCGTTGTTGGCGACGATGCCGACCGGATAGCCCCAGATGCGCGCAAAGCCGGTGACGATGGTCGTGCCGTAGAGGTGCTTGAATTCGTCGAGTTCGCTGCCGTCGACCAGCCGCGCGATGATCTCGCGGATATCGTAGGGCGTGCGGGTGTCCATCGGCACCACGCCGTACAGTTCCTCGGCGGCGTAGTTCGGGTCGCGCGGCGGCAGCAGCGAGGCCGACGGGGACTTCTTCCAGTTGAGGTTGGCCACGATGCGGCGCGCGATGCCCAGCGCATGGCTGTCGTTCTGGGCATAGTGATCGGCGACGCCCGAGGTGCGTGCGTGGACATCGGCACCGCCCAGATCCTCGGCGCTCACGACCTCGCCGATCGCGGCCTTCACCAGCGGCGGGCCGGCGAGGAAGATCGTGCCCTGTTTGCGCACGATCACCGTCTCGTCGCTCATCGCCGGCACGTAGGCGCCGCCCGCGGTGCACGAGCCCATGACCACCGCGACCTGCGGGATGCCCTGGGCCGACATGTTGGCCTGGTTGTAGAAGATGCGGCCGAAGTGGTGCTTGTCGGGGAACACCTCGGGCCATTGCGGCAGGTTGGCGCCGCCGGAATCCACGAGATAGAGGCAGGGAAGCCGGTTCTCCATCGCCACTTCCTGCGCGCGGAGATGCTTCTTCACCGTCATCGGATAGTAGGTGCCGCCCTTCACGGTGGCGTCGTTGCAGACGATCACACACTCGACGCCGCTGACGCGGCCGATACCGGTGATCACGCCCGAGCCCGGCGCCTCGTTGTCGTACATGTCGAGTGCGGCCAGCGGCGACAGTTCGAGGAAGGGCGAACCCGGATCGAGTAGCGCCCGCACGCGCTCGCGGGGCAGCAGCTTGCCGCGGGAGACGTGTCGCTTGCGCGATTCCTCACCGCCGCCGAGACGAACCGTGTCGGTGCGGCGGCGCAAATCCTCGACCTGCGCCCGCATCGCCTCGGCGTTGCGCTTGAAGGTGTCGGAGCGGGTGTCGATCTGGGAAGAAAGTACGGTCATGCCAAGGCAAACTGCCCGGACCGGGGACCGCGTGCAAGCCGCCGGTTATGGCAGGCGGGACAGCGTCCGCCAGTGAGCACCCTGGGCCATGAAGGCCCGCTGGTTGGCGAGAGCGGCGGCGAAATCGGCATCGCGCTCAGCCAGGTCCTTGACCACGATGTCGCTATTCTTGCGGAAGGCGGCCATCACGTCGGGCGACCATTCGCGGACCACGACACCCGATGCCTTCAGCTTCTCGAGCGCGAGCCCCTGGACATTCGGGGACCGGCTCAACATCCACGCGATGTTTGCCTGGCAGGCCGTCTCGATCTGCGCCCGCAGTGAGGCCGGCAGGGCCGCCCACTTGTCCTTGCGCATCAGGAAATCGAGCACGGCCGACGGCTGCTGCCAGCCGGGCAGGTAGTACGGCAAGCCAAGCTTGTCGAAGCCCAAGGCCGCATCCATGGCGGGCGTCGACATCTCGCCGCCGTCCACGTTGCCCTGCTGCAGCTTGTAGAAGAACTCGCCCGGCGGCAGCGGCACGGGCACCGCGCCCAGACGGGCGATCACGTCAGCCGCCAGCTTGCCGTAGCGCAGGCGCAGGCCCTTGAAGTCGGCAACAGTGTCGATCTCGCCCCGGAACCATCCGCCGCCCTTGGGCCCCTGGATACCGCAGGGAATGCCAGCGACCCCCAGCTTGTCGTAAGCCTCGCGGTGAATGCGCGAGCCATCGCCCTCCAGCATCCACGAGATCATCTCCTCCGGGCCGGGCCCGAACGGAACCGTCGCGAAGATGTTGAATACGGGCGACTTGTTTGCCGCGTAACCCGACCACGTAAAGGCGGCTTCGAGGTCGCCGGAAACGATGGCGTCCAGCATGTCCGCGGTCGGTGCGATCCGGCCCGGCTCGATGATCTTGATGGCGAAGGCCCCTGCCGTCATGTGCTTGACGGTCCGGGTGAACAACCTCACCCCCTCGCCCGAGCCCGGGAGAGCGGGATTGAAGGCGGTCTGCATGTGAATGAAGCGCGCCGTCGACGGCGCGGAGACGGGCTTGGCGATCGCCTTGCTGTCCTGTGCGAAAGCGCCGCCCGTCACCGCAAGCAGCGCTGCGGCGTATGTCGCTAGTTTCAAAAGATTACGGCGCACGACCGACCATCCGTCGCCCGGCTCCCCCAAGCCCCCAAAACCGCTTGCTGCGGCCTTCACACCAGATGATGTTGGCACGCGGTGTGCGGGGGGACAAGTGAAAGACGAACCCTATAACGCTGCCAAACCACGGCCGATCAGGATGCGTTGCACGTCGCTGGTGCCCTCGTAGATCTGGCAGACGCGAACGTCGCGCCAGATCTTCTCCACCAGGTAATCGGAAACGTATCCATAGCCGCCGTGGATCTGAATTGCGGCCGAGCACACTTCCTCGGCCATCTCGGACGCATAGAGCTTCGCCATTGCGGCCTCGGTGAGGCATGGACGGCCAGCATCGCGCAGCGTTGCCGCATGCAGGACCATCTGCCGGGCCACCGTGATCTTGGTCGCCATGTCGGCCAGCCGGAACAGGACGGCCTGGTGGTTCACGATCCTGGTGCCGAAGGCCTCGCGTTCCTGGGCGTAGCTGCGTGCGGCCTCGAACGCAGCCCGCGCCATGCCGACCGATTGCGCCGCGATGCCGATGCGGCCCACCGACAGGTTGGCCAGCGCCACCCGGTAGCCCTCGCCCTCTTCGCCCAGCATGGCGTCGGCGCCGACCGTGCAGTCCTCGAAGGCGATCTGGCAGGTATCGGAGGATTTCTGGCCGAGCTTCTTCTCGACCGACGCCACGCGATAGCCGGATGCATCCGTCGGCACGATGAAGCAGGAGATGCCACGCTTCGAGGATGCTGGGTCGGTCACGGCAAAGACCAGTGCCATGTCCGCCGTGCGGCCGGAGGTGATGAACTGTTTCACTCCGTTCAGCACCCAGCCGTTGCCGCGCTTCTCGGCGCGCGTCTTGAGATTGGATGCGTCGGAACCCGCGTGCGGTTCGGTGAGGCAGAAGGCGCCCAGCGTCTCGCCGCGAGCCAGCGGCTTCAACCACTTCTCCTTCTGCTCCGGCGAGCCGTAGGCCAGCAGCGCCGCACAATCCGGGGAGTTGTTGACGCTCATCACCGTGGAAAGTCCGCCGTCGGCGGCGGCGATCTCCTCGAGCGCCAGCACGTAGGACACCATGTCGGCACCGGCGCCGCCCCATTCGGCCGGCACCGTCATGCCCATGAAGCCGAGGCGGCCCATTTCGGCCAGCAGCGAGCGCGGAATCTCGCCGGCCGCTTCCCAGGCCCGCACATGCGGCAGCACCTGCTCCTGCGCGAAGGCGCGGGCGGTGTCGCGGATGAGCGTCTGTTCTTCGTTGAGCAGCATGGCTACCAGGGCAGTTCGGCGCCGTCGTAGTTGAAGAACCGGCCGTTGTCGGCGGGCTTCAAGCCGTCGATCACCTTCACCATGGCGGGTACGCTCTGATCGATGGTGAGGGTCGCGCTGCCGCCGCCCATGTCGGTCTGCACCCAGCCCGGATGCAGGACGACGCAGATCAGGCCCTTGGCGGCGGTGTCCTTCGACAGGCTCTTCCATTCCATGTTGAGCGCCGTCTTGCTGGCGCGATAGGCGTACCGCGCACCATCGTTGTGCGTGATGCTGCCCAGCCGGCTGGAGATCGCCACCAGCTTGCGATCCTTCGAGGCCGCCACATGATCGACGAAGGCCTCGGCCATCATCAGCGGCGCCAGCGCATTCACCTCGAACGTGTCGCGCCAGACCTGGGGATCGATGCGGCCGAGGTCGCCAGCCTCGCGGCCCGCCACGCCGGCATTGCAGATCAGCACGTCGATCGCCTCGCCCTTCAGGCTGGCCGCCAGCGCTTTCACCGCGTCGTAGTCGGTCACTTCGAGCTTGTGGGCGTGGATATCGCCTTTGACCTGCTTCAACGCCTCGGGGGTGCGGGCACAGGCATGCACCTTCCAGCCCTTGGCCGCGTACTGCTTCACGAAGTCGAGCCCCAGCCCGCGAGCGGCCCCGGTGATCAGAACTGTACTCATCGCCTGCTCTCCTTCGCCTTACCGGCGGGTCGACATCATCCGGGCGCGCTGGCGCTGCCAGTCACGATCCTTGATGGATTGACGCTTGTCATGGGCCTGCTTGCCGGTGGCCAGCGCGATCTCGATCTTGGCGCGGCCGCGCGGATTGAAATAGACCTGCAGCGGCACGACGGTGCGGCCCTCGCGCTGGATGGCGCCGATCAGTTTGTTGATCTGGCCGCGATGCAGCAGCAGCTTCCGTGCCCGGCGCGGCTCGTGATTGTTGCGATTGCCCGAGGCGTAGATCGGGATGTTGGCGTTGACCAGCCAGGCCTCGCCGCCCTCCTCCGTCACGTAGGATTCGGCGATCGTGCTGCGGCCGCCGCGCAGCGACTTCACCTCGGTGCCGGTCAGTGCCAGACCGGCCTCGAAGGTTTCCTCGATGAAGTAGTTGTGCCGCGCCTTGCGGTTCTGGGCCACAACGGTGCGGTCCAGTTCCGGTTTATTGGCCACAGGACGCTCGCGAGTTGGTGAAGCTCTGCTTCTAGTTGATGAGGCCGGCGTGGACCATGGCCTCGTGGACGGCCTTCTTGCTGCTCTCCGCGATCGGCACCATCGGCAGACGCATCTCGGCGCTGCACTGTCCGATCAGCTCGGCGGCGTACTTCACCGGGCCCGGGCTGGTCTCGCAGAACATCGCCTTGTGCAGCGGCATCAGCCGGTCCTGCAGTTCGAACGCCTTGTCGAGATCGCGCTTCTTCCACGCATCGTGCATGTCGCCGCAGAGGCGCGGCGCGACATTGGCCGTCACCGAGATGCAGCCGTCGCCGCCCTGCGCCAGGAAACCGAGCGCGCTCGCATCCTCGCCCGACAGCTGGACAAAACCCTTCTTCGCCTTGAGGCGGGTCAGCGTCGGGCGCGCCATGTCGTAGCTGGCGTCCTTGATGCCGACGATGTTCCTGACCTGGCTGAGGCGGATCACGGTCTCGACATGCATGTCGCCGCCGGTGCGGGGCGGCACATTGTAGAGCAGGATCGGAATGTCGACGGCTTCGGCCACCGCCTTGAAATGCTGAAACAGGCCTTCCTGTGTCGGCTTGTTGTAGTAAGGCACGACCAGCATGGCGGCGTCGGCGCCGACCTTCTTGGCATGCTGCGTGAGTTCAATCGCCTCGGCGGTGGAGTTCGAGCCGGTCCCGGCGATTACCGGCACGCCCGAACCCTTGGCCGCGCTGATGCAGATTTCGATGACGCGCTTGTGCTCTTCCATCGAGAGGGTGGGCGATTCGCCGGTGGTGCCGCACGGGACCAGCCCGTCGGTGCCTTCCTTGATCTGCCAGGCCACGAACTTCTCGAATCCCTTCTCGTCCACCGATCCGTTCTTGAACGGTGTAATCAGCGCAACGAGCGATCCGGTGAACATGGCTTTCCTCCGATTTTCCCTTAACAATCCACCTTAAGCCCCGGGGTTTGGCGCTGCAAGGTGAGCAACTTGCCATTGTGATGCCGCAACTGCCTGCCTACGATTCCTAGCGTGAATAACAAGAAATCCCCCCTCATCCTGCTGGCGGTCCTGCTCGCGGCCACCCCTGCCCTGGCCCAGACGGCGGCCCCCACGACCGGCGTCCGGCGGTTGCCGGGCGACGTCGAGAAGCCATCGCCTCCAACGGCATCGACGCCCTCCCCCGCACCGACCGTGCAGGGAGGCGGCACGGCGACGCCGTCTGCGACGCGGCCCGCCGTCGCCGCAAATCCGCTCAATGCCGCGGAAACGGCCGCCTTCACGGCCGCGCTCAAGGCGATCGATGACAGCCGCTGGGCCGACGCGCGCGCCGCCGTCGCCAATTTCCGCAACACGTTGCTCGACCGTTACGTCGCCTGGAGCATCCTGCGGGCCGCGCCCCGGACCGAGGTGAGCTTTGCCGACACCTGGCGCTTCCTGCGCGAGCAGCCCGACTGGCCCGAGCCCGAAGTCCTCCGCCGTCAGGCCGAGGAACGGATCGGCCCCGAGGCGCAAGCGACCGAAGTGGTCCGCTATTTCACGGCCTTCCCGCCCCTTACCAGCACCGGCCACATGCGCCGGCTGGAGGCGGCCGGCACCGCGGCGCCGGGCGACGTTGCCCGTTTCGCACGCGACACTTGGCAGAACGCCACCTTGCGCGGCTCCGACGAGAACGATTTCCTCAATCGCTACGCCCAGTTCCTGACCGGCCCCGATCAGGTCGCGCGCTTCGACCGGATCTTCCGCGAAGGCCGCCATCAGGTCGCGCGCGATCTCGTGCCGAAGCTGCCGCCCGACTACCAGCCGATCGCCAATGCCCGTCTTGCGATGGCGGCGAAAGCAGCCGATGCCGGCACGCTCCTGAAGGCCCTTGCGCCGGCACGACTCGCCGAACCTCAGCTCCGCTTCGAACGCATGCAGTGGGTGCGCCGCAATGGCACGCTCGACGAGGCCAAGGCCGCTCTTTCCGGCTCCATACCCAACCAGACCGACGCCTGGTGGAACGAGCGCAATCTGGTCGTCCGTGCCCTGCTGGATGCCAACCGGCCGGCCGACGCCTATGCCGTCGCCGTCAATCACGGACTGACCAAGGGCGTCGCCTTCGCCGAGGGCGAGTTCCTCGCGGGTTGGATCGCGCTGCGCCAGCTGAAGAAGCCGGCCGACGCGCTGAAACATTTCTCCACGCTGTACGATGGCGTCTCGACCGACATCTCGAAGAGCCGCGGCGCCTACTGGCTCGCCCGCACCTACGAGGCGGCCAAGCAGACCAAGGACGCCAACGACTGGTATGCGCGCGCCGCCGGCTTCGGCCAGACCTTCTATGGCCAGCTCGCCGCCAAGAAGCTCCAGGGCGTAAACCCGAAACTACCGGCCGATCCCGTTCCCACCGAGGCCGATAAGCAGTCGCTGGCCGGCCGCGAGCTCGCGGTCATGGCGCGCTATCTCGGCCAGGCCGGAGACTACGACCGCGCCCGGCCCTTCCTGCTGCGCCTCGCACGCGCGATCACGGCGCCGGGTGAAGTGGCATTGCTGTCCCAGCTCGCCCTCGACCTGAAGCGGCCCGACGTCGGCCTCACCGTGGCGCGACGCGGCGCCGAGAACGGCGTGGTGCTGTTCGATGCGGCCTTCCCGATCGTCGACCTTGGCCCAACCGGCTCTGTCGAGCGCGCGCTCGCGCTGGCGCTCACCAAGCAGGAAAGCTCGTTCAACGCCGGCGCCGTCTCGACCTCGGGCGCACTCGGCCTGATGCAGCTTCTGCCCGGCACGGCGCGCGACGTCGCGGGCCGCCTCAAGGTGCCGTTCATCCAGGACAAGCTCACGCGCGATCCCGCCTACAACGTCCAGCTCGGCAGCCAGTATCTCGGCGAGATGCTGCAACGCTTCGGCGGCTCCTACGAGATCGCGGCCGCCGCCTACAATGCCGGCCCCAACCGCGTGGCGCGCTGGCTGGAATCCGGCGGCGACCCGCGCACCGGCAAGATCGACATGGTCGACTGGATCGAGATGATCCCCTTCCGCGAGACGCGCAACTACGTGCAGCGCATCATGGAAGGCGTGAACGTCTATCGCGACAGGCTGAACGGCCAGTTCCGCAGCGTTCCACCGGCGACGGGACGGTCGTAGGTTACGACCACCTTTGCCGGAAACGTCCGGCCTGACGCGGCGTTGATCTGCCTCAAAGGCTGCCGTTCCGTTCGGCTGCATCGTGGTTTGAATCCGAGGTACGCCATGACCGATACCCTGCTCATCGCCTGTCCCAAGTGCAGCACGCTGAACCGCTTCCCGCGAGCGAAACTGGATGGAGGCAGCGCCGGCAAATGCGGCCAGTGCAGTGCCCCGCTGTTCGATGGCCATCCCGTCGCCCTCGCGTCAGGCAACTTCGATGCCCACGCCGGCAAGGCCGAACTGCCGCTGCTGGTGGACTTCTGGGCACCGTGGTGCGGTCCCTGCAAGGCCATGGCGCCGCAGTTCGAACGGGCGGCAGCCCGCCTCGAACCCTCCGTGCGTCTCGCGAAGGTGAATACGGACGACCAGCAGGAACTTGCCCAAAGGTTCGGTATCCAGGGGATTCCGACGATGATTCTGTTCCGACAAGGCAAGGAGATCGCTCGCCAGTCGGGAGCCATGGACGCGGGTACCATCGAACGCTGGACGCGCGACGCACTCGCCCGGTGAAGACACCGCGGAGTCGCTGGCGGGCGAGCGCAACTATCCTGAGATGCGCTGCACGACAGAGGACGGCAATGCCCCCTTCTCCACTGCCGCGATCGCCTCTTCGAGGTGCTGGATCGTCGAGTAGCCGACCAGCATCGTCGACACGTTCGGGTGTGAGATCACGAAGCGTTCGCCGAGTTCGGTGAGGCTTGCGACGCCTGCTTCCTTTACCAGCGGCTCCAACTTCTGTGCGCGCGCGACGTCGCCCGCGAAGTCCGGGGCCGACCCGATCGGCGGGACCTGCTGCTGCGCCAGCGGATGACGGTCGGCGGTGCCGGCGAGCGCGCCGCCAGCCAGCGCGCGGATGACGATGGTGCCCATGTCGGCGGCCTTGGCGCGGTCGAGCAGGCGGCCGTAGTCGAGGCCGGGTGCGCCCTTGGGCATCGGGCCGCCGGCGCTGGGGTTCAGTGCGTTGTAGACGACCTGCACCGTGTCGAAGAGCTTCGAGTCGACGGCCCTCAGGAGCGCGGCGGGTTCACCGACGCCGCTGAAGCCGATGAAGCGCGTCTTGCCCTGCCTGCGCAGCTTCTCCAGCGCGGGCACCACTTCGTTGAGCGCGATCTCGACGTCGAGAGTGTCGCCGCCGTCCACGGCCGCCAGCGGATTGTGGAGCTGCAGCAGGTCGACATGGTCCCGGCCCATCCGCTTCAGGCTCTCCTCGGTCGACCGGACAATCAGGCCCGCGACGTCGGCACGATCCGCGGCAGTCAGGCGGAACTTGGTGCCGACGACGACATCGGCCTTCAATGCCTTCAGCACGCGACCCAGATTGCGCTCAGACTCGCCGTCGCCATAGCGTGCCGCCGTGTCGAAATAGTTGACGCCGGCCTCGATCGCGCGCGCCACGGCACGCTCCTGATCGTTCGCCGCGCCCTTGGTGAACAGGCCGCCCACCGCGCCGGCGCCGTAGCCCAGCACCGAAACCTCAAGGCCCGTCCGGCCGAGCTTGCGCTTCTGCATCTTAATCCTCCCTGAAATTTTCTTCGGAGCGTGGCTCAGCCGTCGACGCGGACCTGGCCCGTCTCGTTGTCCACCACGACATGATTGTCATAGTAGGTGACGGTGGGCCTGACGCCGAACGCCGTCTCCATGCGCGTCTCCCACTCCGGCGTGTACCAGGCGCGCGCCGCCGCCTCCGATTCCCAGAGATAGACTCCGCCGCCGCCCGCCTCGCCGTTGAGGTAATACTTCCGCAACAGGCCCTTGGCCCCGAGCGCGGTGTAGGTGGGCGCAGACTTTCGCGCGGCCTCGACGGCGGCGTCCCGCGGCCTCTTGGACATGGGGATTTGAACGATGGCGATGAACATGCTTGTTAGCCTACGGTCTACGACCTCCTGGAGCAATTGAATGGCCGCTGCCCTGCCCGGCATCGAGATGTGCGTCTTCGACGCCTACGGCACGCTGTTCGACTTCAATTCAGCGGTGGCGCGGCATCGCAGGGCGGTCGGGCCTTCCGCCGAAACGCTGTCGGAGATGTGGCGGCAGAAGCAGATCCAGTACACGTGGCTACGCAACGCCATGGGCACTTATGCGCCGTTCTGGCAGGTAACAGGCGAAGCGCTCGACCATTCCCTTGCCACGCACCGCATTGCCGATCCCGCGGTGCGCGAGCGGCTGATGGGCTCCTACCTAGCGCTCGATCCCTTCCCCGAGGTCCCCGGCATGCTGGCCTGCCTGTCACGCGCCGGCATGCGTAGCGCGATCCTGTCCAACGGCAATCCAGGCATGCTCGACCCGATGGTCGCGGCATCGAAACTCGCCAATCAATTCGAGGCGGTGCTGAGCGTCGATGAGGTCGGGGCGTTCAAGCCCGATCCACGCGTCTATCGCCTCGTCGAGACACGCTGCGGCGTGACGCCCGACAAAGTGTGCTTCCTGTCGTCGAACTGCTGGGATGCCCACGGTGCCGCTCAATTCGGCTTCCGTACCGTCTGGGTGAACCGGACCGGTGCGCCGGACGACAGACTGCCGGGCGTGCTGGCCGCCCAGGTACGCGACCTTTCCGACCTCCCCGACCTGATTGGTGTTCCCCGATGACTGCGCTTCCGACCTTTGCCGACGTCCAGGCCGCCGCCCGCCGCCTCGATGGCGTGACGATCCGCACGCCGCTGCTCGAGAACGAGCGCGTCAACCGCAAGCTGGGCGGCCGGCTGTTCCTCAAGGCCGAGTGCCTGCAGCGCACCGGCTCGTTCAAGCTGCGCGGCGCCTACAATTTCCTGGCCTCCATGACCGAAGCCGATCGTGCCAGGGGTGTCGTAGGCTGGTCGTCGGGCAACCATGCGCAAGGCTTGGCCGAGGCGGCACGCCTGCTGGGTGTGAAGGCCACCATTGTGATGCCGGCCGATGCACCCGCGCTCAAGGTGGCCAACACGCGTGCGAGCGGCGCCGAGGTCGTGCTCTACGATCGCGTGAAGGACAGCCGCGAGGAGATCGGCCAGGGCATCGCCGCGAAGACCGGCGCCACCATCGTGCCGCCCTACGATCATCCCTGGATTCTGACCGGCCAGGGAACGGCCGGCATCGAAATCGCTGAACAGGCCAAGGCGCTGGGCGTCACGCTCGATGCGGTCGCCGCGCCCTGCTCCGGTGGCGGGCTGGCGACCGGCGTGGCGCTGGGCGTCAAGGGCCTCAGCCCGACGACGAGCGTCCATGCCGGCGAGCCGGCCGGCTTCGACGATCTCGCCCGCTCGCTGGCGGCGGGAACGAAGCAGAAGAATGAAAAGCTCTCGGGCTCGATCTGCGACGCCTTGCTGGCACCCACGCCAGGCGACGTCACGTTCCCGCTGGCGCAGCAGGTGCTGGGGCCGGGGCTCGTGGTGACGGACGAGGAAGTGCTGGATTCGATGGAAGTCGCTTTCCGCGAGTTCAAGCTGGTGCTCGAACCGGGCGGCGCCGTGGCACTGGCCGCGGCGCTCACCGGCAAGCTGCCGGTGAAGGGCCGGGCCGTCGCCGTCGTCTGCTCCGGCGGCAATGTCGACCATGCGACCTTCAAACGGGCGCTCGATCGTGCGGGGCTGCCTGGCTGATGAAGTTATCGCGGCGCAACCACCGCGAATGGCGGATTTTCTTGTGGATCAGCCTGGCCAGCGCCGCGCTCAGCGCCTATTTCGGCTACGCTGTGGCGCCAGCCGACGAGCCGGCAGTCAGGGGCATGCTGCAGGGCATCCTCACCTCGCTGCTGATCGCCACGCCGATCGTGTTCTTCGAAGTGCGGCGTGCACGCATCAACGCGCTCGGCTGGATGCGGCGCATGCCGCTTGCCGGATATTTCCTGGTCAAGGTGCTGTTCTATTGCGTCGTCATCGTTGCCGGCCTGATCCTGTCGCGCCTGATCATGTCGATCGGCAGTTCGGACGTCATCATCTTCGCTCCGAGCTTCAGCAATTCCGTCCTCTTCGCCATCGGCATGTCCGTGTTCGGCAACCTCGTCGTGGAGACGGGTCGCCTGTTGGGCTTCGGCACGCTGAAGAACCTGCTGGTCGGACGCTACGCCCGGCCCAGACGCGAGCAGAAGGCCTTCCTATTGATCGACATGAAGGATTCGACGGGGCTTGCGGAAAAGCTCGGCGCAATCCGCTTCCATGAGTTGCTCAACGCCTTCTTCCGCGATGTCGCCGATGCCGCGCTGGAATGCGATGCGGAGATCCACAAGTACGTGGGCGACGAGGCGATCCTGACCTGGCCAGCCGGCCCCGCGCTGAGTGAGGGCGACTGCCTGACCTGTCCTTTCTTCGCCCGCGACTTCATGGTCCGCAACGCCGCGCGTTACCGCGACCGCTTCGGCGTTGTCCCCGAGTTCAGGGCCGCCCTTCATTGCGGAGAGATCGTCGCCGGTGAAATCGGCGATGTGCGCCGCGAGATCGCCTATGTCGGCGACACGCTGAACGTTGCCGCGCGGCTGCTCGAGGCTTCCAAGTCCCTGCACCGTGACGTGTTGGTCTCGGCCGAACTCCTGGCGCTCGTTCGCCTTCCAGCCGGACTGCAGGCCGAGCCACTGCCGACCCTGTCGATCCGCGGCCGTGCCGCGCCGCTGGCGATTGCCGCGCTATCGCTGCGCGGCGGCCAGGATCAGGTCTGAGACCTTCTCGCCGATCATCATGCAGGCGGCGTTGGTGTTCCCCGACACGAGTGTAGGCATCACCGACGCATCGGCCACGCGCAGGCCCCTGATCCCGTGCACCCGCAACTGCGGATCGACCACCGACTCGGCATCATGCCCCATGCGGCAGGTACCGACCGGATGATAGGCCGACTGACCCTCACGGCGCGCATAGTCGAGGAAATCATCGTCGGACCAGACCTCGACACCCGGAAGCATCTCGTCGGTGATGATGCGGCCCAGCGCGGAACTGCGGGCCAGAAGACGCTCGAACTTGCCGGCGGCGATGACCGCCTGCCGGTCGGTCTCGGTCGACAGGTAGTTGGCCATGATCGCCGGAGGTGTCGCAGCGTCGCGTGAGGTGATCCGGACGTGGCCGCGGCTCTCGGGGCGCGACTGGTTCGCCAGGATGGTGAAGCCGGAGAACGGGTGCGGCCCCGTGTCCATGCGGTCGACCGACCAGGGGAAGAAATGGATCTGGGTGTCGGGTTCCGACGACTGCTCCAGGAGCTTCACGAAAGCGCCCGCGAAGGCCGGCATCGCCGTGAGCGGTCCGACCCGCGCCAGGGCATAGAGAAACGCCGCGCTGACACGCCGGGGGAACGTGCTGAAGTCGTCGTTCAACGTCAGGCGCCACCAGGTCTTGTAGGTCGAGCGGACGCAGAAATGGTCCTGCAGGTTCTCGCCCACACCCGGCAGGTCGCGGATGACGGGAATGCCGAGGGACGAGAGATGGGCCCCGGCCCCGATTCCCGAAAGCTGCAGGATCTGCGGCGAGCCGACGGTGCCGGCACTGAGGATGACCTCGCGACGCGCCCGGGCGAGCCGGCTCCTGCCGCGGACGTTGAAGGCGACGCCGACGGCGCGACCGTCTTCGATCATCACGCGTTCGACGACGGCCCCGGTCACGACCTTGCAGTTGGAGCGCCGGCGGGCGGGCGCGATATAGGCTCGGCCCGTCGAGTTGCGCCGGCCATCGCTCGCCGTGGCGTGATAGTAGCCGGCGCCGATCTGCTCAGGTCCGTTAAAGTCGTCGTTGGAATCCAGGCCGACCTCGGTGCAGGCCGCCAGGAACGTATCGCCCAGCTCGTTGACGTAGTCCCTCTGGGTAATCTTGACCGGCCCGTTGCCGCCGCGAAGCGCGGTCTCGCCATCGGCGTATCCTTCGAGACGCCGGAAATACGGCAGGCAGTCCTCGAACGACCAGCCTTCGTTGCCCATCTGGCGCCACTGGTCGTAATCCGAGGCGAGGCCGCGGATATAGACCATACCGTTGATGGCGCTGGAGCCACCGATCACCTTGCCGCGCGGCCAATAGATCCGCCGACCGCAAAGCTCGGGCTCGGCCTCGGTCCTGAACTTCCAGTTCACGGCGGGATCGAGAAAGGTCTTGGCGAAGCCGGCGGGAATCGACAGCCAGCGGTTCCTGGCGTCGGGGCCGGCCTCCAGCAACAGGACAGAATAGCGCCCGCCCGCGGTCAACCGGTCAACGATCGGGCCGCCGGAGGACCCCGCCCCTACAACGACGAAATCGAACTCATCCATCCTTGTGCTTGCTAGGCGACTTCAGCCACGCAAGCAAGCTGCCCAGGATACCCTTGGGGAGGAAGATGATGAACAGGACCAGCAGGACGCCGTAGACGAGGTTGTCCCAGCCGACCGCCTTGGTCCCGAACCCGATGCGCAGGATCTCGGCCAGCAGGATGGTGATGATGGCGCCCACGGTCGGCCCCAGCGCCACGTAGATGCCCCCAACAACGGCGGCAAACACCATCTGCAGTGAAACCGCAATGCCGCTTACCGTGTCCGGCGAAATGAACATCTGGTACTGGCCGTACAGGGCGCCCGCCATCGCCGTCATCACGGCGCTGATCACGGTGATGCGCAGCTTCTCCGCCGTCACATTGACGCCCGCCGCCGCTGCGGCATCCTCGTCTTCCGAGATCGCCTCCATCGCGTATCGGCTCATGCTGCGGTCGATCCAGTACCAGATCGCGAGCCCTGTGGCCCAGACTCCCAGCGCGATCAGGTACCACACGACCTTGTCGTCGAACTGCAGTGCCACGATGTGGCTGCCCTTGGTCCGCTCCGGCGTGTAGCCCAGCGAGCCGCCCGTATAGTCACGGGTGGCGATGATGATCTGCAGCACGATGCCCGACAGGGCCAGCGTCACCAGCGCGAAATAGTGCCCGGTGATCCGGAAGCGGAAGCAGGGATAGGCCACGACCAGGGCGAGCGCACCGGCGCACAGCATGGCGGCGGGGATCCCGATCCAGGGTGAAACGCCGAGATGGTTCCACAGCAGCGCGGTCACATAGGCGCCCACGCCCATGAAGCCACCATGGCCGAGCGAGACCAGCCCGAAACGACCCATCATCGACCAAGATGTGTAGGCGAACGACCAGATGAGGATCAGCACCAGGATGTGCAGATGATAGGGGTCGCGATATACGAACGGCAGCGCGACCAGCGCCGCGAGGCCGACGCCCCAGGCCAGCGGCTTGTTCATGAGCGCTTCGCCAGGAGGCCGGCGGGCCGGATGAACATCATGACGATGAAGAAGGCGAAGGCGAGCACATAGCCCCATTCGAGGTCGGAGAAGAGGCCGCCGAGGGAGATGATCTCGGCGAACAAAAAGGCCGCCACGAAGCCGCCGACGAAGTTCCCCAATCCGCCCAGCACGCAGATCAGGAAGGTGATCGGCCCGAACGACAGGCCGACGAATGGATGAACGTCGTACTGAAGCACCAGCAGGCAGGCCGCGAGGCCGGCCAGCCCGCCGCCCAGCGCCGAGGTGACGAGGTAGATTTTCTTCGTGTCGACGCCCATCAGCGCCATGATCTGGCGGTCCTGAGCGATCGCCCGGATGGCCGTCCCGGTGTAGGTGCGCGTCATGAAGAGATAGACTGCGACCATGCCGATCAGGGCGGCGACGAAGGCCAGCAGGCGGGCGTAGCTGAAGTGCATCTCGCCCAGCGCCAGCACCGGCAGGCGGATGCCGAGATTGCGGAAGTCGATGCCGAAGGCCACGGTCGCGAAGCTCTGCAGCACGAAGAGGACGCCGCCGGTGGCGAGGAGCTGGTTGATCGGCGGCGCTCCCAGCAGGGGCTCGATCACCAGGAAGTGCAGGGCCGCCCCCAGAGCCGCAACCAGCAGGATGCAGATCGGCGCGGCGACCCAGTAAGGCAGGCCGTACACCGAGAACAGGTAGTACATGCCGTACATGCCGATCATCACCAGCTCGGCGTAACAGATCCATGTGACGTCGATGACGCCGAAGATCAGGTTGAGGCCGAGTGCCAGCAGCGCCAGCACGCCACCCAGCAGGATGCCGTTGACCAGCGCCTCGAGCAGGTAGATGTCGAAAATTTCCATCATCGCTTCACCTACACGCCGAGATACGCTTGCCGGATGGAATCGTCGGCGAGCAGATCGGCCGCTGCGCCGGAGGCGCGGATCGAACCGGCCTCCAGGAGATAGGCCCGGTCCACCACCTGCAGCACCTGCTGCACGTTCTGCTCGACGATCAGCACCGTGAGGCCGCCGGCCCGGATGCGCTTCACCAGTTCGAAGACCTGCTGCACCACGACCGGCGCGAGGCCGGCCGAAGGCTCGTCGAGCAAGAGGAGTTTCGGATCGCTCATCAGCGCGCGGCCGATGGCGCACATTTGCTGCTCGCCGCCCGACATGGTGCCGGCCAACTGGTTGCGGCGTTCCTTCATGCGCGGAAACAGATCGAACACGAAGTCCATGCGCTCGCGATAACGGGCGCGGGCCTCGGGCATGAACGCGCCCATGCGCAAATTGTCCTCAACGCTCAGCCGCGGGAACAGCCGGCGATTCTCGGGGACGTGCGCGATGCCGAGGCTCACGATCCGGTGCGCCGCGGTTGCCAGCACGTCGGTGCCCTGCATGGCGATCGAGCCGCGAGTCGGGCGGATCAGGCCGGAGATCACGCGCATCAGTGTCGTCTTGCCGGCGCCGTTGGGGCCGATGACGCCCACCGCCTCCCCGGCCTTGACGTCGAGGTCGACGCCGAACAGCGCCTGGAACCGGCCATATCCGGCGTCGATCGATCGGAGCTCGAGCATCGTCGCGGCCCCTTCAGCGCGCGGCCGGGCTGCCGCCCGCGGCAGCGGCAGCGGCGGCAGTGGCCTGCGTGGAATGCGCGTCGGTGCCGAGATAGACCTCGATCACGCGGGGATCGTGGGACACCGCGCTCGGCAGGCCCTCGGAAATCTTCTCGCCGTGATCGAGCACCATGACGCGGTCCACGACGCGCATCAGAACGCCCATGATGTGCTCGACCCAGATGATGGTGATGCCGAGTTCGCTGCGGATCTTTCGCAGCATGTCGGCCGCCTGGTCCATCTCGGTCTCGTCGAGACCGCCCAGGCTCTCGTCGGCCAGCAGGAGTTTTGGCCCCGTTGCGATGGCCTTTGCCAGTTCCAGCTTCTTCAGGCCGGCAGCGCCGAGCCCGTCGACGCTGGCGGTGCGGTCGGTCGGCAGGCCGACCATGTCGAGCGCCCGTTCAGCGGCTTCCTCGGCCTTGGCCAGGCTGTGGCTGCCCTGCCCGTAGTAGCCCGCCAGGGCCACGTTCTCGAAGATGGTGAGGCGGCGAAACGGCCGGGGGATCTGGAAGGTGCGTCCGACGCCGCTGTTGATGATGCGGTGCGGCGGCAATCCCGCGATATCCCGGCCGTCGAACCGGATCGACCCGGAGGTCGGCGGAAACGTGCCCGACAGCATGTTGAAGATCGTGCTCTTGCCCGAGCCGTTGGGGCCGATCAGGCCGAGAATCTCGCCCTTCTCGACCTTGAACGACACGTTGTTGACGGCCGTGAACCCGCCGAAACGCTTTACCAGACCCTCGACGACCAGCACGGCCCGCCCTCTCGCTCTGTTCCGGCCGCGGCCTACTGGTTGCTGAAGCCCGAGGTCTTGGGCAGCGGCAGCACGGGTTCGCGCTGCTGCTGGCTCTTCGGCCACACCACGTACGACTTGTCGTCTACATACTGGATGATGACGGGGAAGGAGCGCTCGTTCTGGCCGGCGATCGGCGAGCCCTCGCCCGCGAACTTCACGCCGAAGCCCAGCATTGTGCCGCCCTCGGGGAGGTCCACCTCAAGGGCGGCCTTACGCAGCGCTTCGGGATCGATGCCGCCATACTTCTTGATCGCCCGCGGCAGCACCTCGGTGAAGAACACGTACGAATTGGAAGCGGCCATGCCGACATGGGCTGAACGGATCGCGACTCCCGGCTTCAACTTGTCGAATTCCTCGCCGACCATCTTGATGACCGGCGGCAGCTTCGGATCAAGCGCCGCCTGGTTGGCCAGCCAAATGGAGATCGGATCGATGTTGAACACGTAGTTCACATCGCTACCCATGCCCTCCTTGAGCTTCTCGTAGACGCCGTAGCCCGCGCCGTGACCCACCAGCGCGCCGAACTTGAGACCCTGCTCCCGCGCCTGGCGGGCGAACAGCGTGATGTCCGGGTTGTAGCCGGTATGGAAGATCACGTCGGGACGGGCGCGCTTCAGCTTGGTCACCAGCGCCGAAAGGTCCGGCGCGGTGGCCGAATAGCCTTCCTTCATGACGATGTTGAAGCCGGCCTTCTTGGAGCCCGCCTCGTTGCCCTTGGCGACGTCGACGCCGTAGGAGCCGTCCTCGTGGATGATCGCCACGCGCATGTCCTTCGGCTCCTTGCCGAACTTCGCCTTAGCGTTCTTTTCGATCATGTCGGCGGCCATCAGGCCGAACTGCTGGCCGCTCGCCTGCGGGCGGAAGACGTATTTCAGGTTCTTGTTCTCGACGACGCTCGTCGAAATGCAGGTCGTGATCCACATGAAGTTCTTGAGCTGCTCGACGCGCGCCGCGACGGGAACGCATTGCGCCGAGGAAAAGAACCCCAAGAGGAGGTTGACCTTTTCCTGCTCGATCAGACGCACCGCCTCGTTGATGGCGACGTCTGGCTTGCTCTGCGCGTCGGCGTAGATTGCCTCGATCTTGTAGCCCTCAACCCCACCCTGCTTGATGAAGTTGTCGATCATGATCTTGGCGCCGACATACTGCAGTTCCGACCCACCGCCGGCCAGCGGCCCGGTCAGATCGTAGATGACGCCGATCTTGATCTTCTTTTCCTGGGCCTGGGCGGAAACCGCCATGCCCAACGCCGCAACGGCGGCAACCACGCCTCCCAACAGGCGCATAGCCTTGTGCTTGAGCATATCCCTCTCCCATAGACTTTTAGTAATTTGTTGTGCGCATCACAGAGTGCGCGGGAGGTTCTGTCAAGCGTTTCGCGTCAGCGGCCTTCTCCGGGTGTAAGTATGTCGAACATCAACCCCGTCGGCGGGTCCATCATCGCGAACAGCGCGCCCAGCTTCGGGATCTCTCCTTCGAGCTTCAACGCACCGCTCGCGAGGGCATCGGGAATGGTGAGCTTGCGCATCACGATCTGGTCCATCGTGGCCCGCGTCGTCGTGACGGAAACGTCGGCATTGGCCGCCGTCTCCCCCATGCGGTGAGTGAGCGTGCTGTGCTTCAAGGTCAGCACCAGCGTCTCGCCGCGATCGGTGAAGCGCCAGTTGACGACCAGCGACTGCCCCGCGGCCTTGGCGGCATCGAGACGGATCGCCATCAGGTCGAAGAAGACGTCGCTGGTGAGCCCCGCGAGCGTGTCGGCGCCCATGCCGGGTCGCACCGGCATCTGGAAGACGCCATGGCGCAGTTCCTGCGCACCGTAGAGGAAGGCGTTGCGCCACGTCGCCGACTCGGCCTGGTAACCCATCTGCTCCAGGGCATCGGCACAAAGGGCGCGGGCCTCCTTGTTCTGGGGCTCGGCGTAGACGACTTCCTTCATCACCTGGGCGACCCAGCGGAACTCGCCCCTGGCGAAGTCGGCACGCGCCTTTTCGATCACCGCGGCCGCGCCGCCCATGTACTCGACGAACTTGGCGGCGGCCGGCGCAGGCGGCAGCGGGTGCAGGTTGCAGGGGTTGCCGTCGTACCAGGAGAGATAGCGCTGATAGACCGCCTTCACGTTGTGGCTCACCGAGCCGTAGTAGCCGCGCGCCGACCATCGCTCCGCGAGCCCCGGCGGAAGGTCGATCACCTCGGCGATCTCGGCCGGCCGCCAGCCGCGATTCATGTAGCGCAGCGTCTGGTCGTGGATGTGCTTGTAGAGATCGCGCTGCGCCTCGAGGTAGTCGATGATCTTCGCGTTGTCCCAGGTCGGCCAGTGATGCTGGCCGATCAGCACCTTCGTCTTCGGCCCGTACATCGCGATCGCGTCGCCGATATACTTGGCCCAGATGCGCGGATCGCGCGCCACCGCGCCGCGCAGCGGGATGAAGTTGTGCAGCAGCGGGCACGCGTTCTCCGCCATGTTGAGCACGCCGAGCTGCGGATAGAACATGTGCATCTCGGCCGGCGCCTCGGTCTCCGGCGCGAGCTGGAAGACGATCTCGATGCCGTCGATCATGTGTGTCTCGACCGCCTTGGCGATCGACTGGGTCGGCGCGATCAGGCCGGGCGTTCCGCGTGCCACGCTCTTGCCGAGACCGGCATCGACCTGCCCGCGCGCGCCGCGCGGCAGCATCGTGCCGAACTGGAACTGCGCGCGCCGCGACATCGGCGCTCCCGCCAGCACGTTCTCTCCCGAGATGGCCTCCATGAAGCCGGCCGGCGCGATCACCTTGACCTTCCCCGCCTTCACGTCGGCCTCGTCGACGACGCCGCGCACGCCGCCGTAATGATCGATGTGACTGTGGGTGTATATCACCGCGACCACGGGCTTGTGCGGCCGGTGCGCGTAATAGAGTTCAAGCGCCGCGCGCGCGACCTCGGCGGTCGTCAGCGGATCGATCAGGATGAGTCCGTTGTCTCCCTCGATCACCGTCAGGTTGGCGATGTCGAAGCCGCGGAGCTGATAGAGCCGGTCCGTCACCTTGAACAGGCCGTTGGCGAGGTTGAGCCGAGCCATGCGCCACAGGCTGGGATTGACCGTGTTCGGTGCCAGCTCGCCGTCGATGAAGGCGTATTCGCCCAGGTTCCACAGAACCGTGCCGCCGCCCGTGCGCACTACTCCGTCCGGGACTTCGGCGATCAGTCCTTTCCTCGCGGCCTCGAAGTCCGCAGTGTCCGAGAACGGCAGGCGCGACGCCATTGCGGCGTTCGCGGCCCTGGTTGCGGGTTCGGCGTCGCGTGCGGCGTCGAGATGGGAGGAAGGGACCGGGACGGCCGACGCTGACGCCATGAACGCTATCCTTCGACCTTGATGTTGTTGTCCTTGACGACTTTGGTCCAGCGCTCCGTCTCGAACCTGACCCGATCGAGATAGGCCTGTGGCGTGCTGCCGGTGCTGAAAAAGCCCAGTTCCGCGAATCTCTTCTTCACCGGCGGATCCTTCAGGACTTCGAGGCAGGAGGCATTCAGCCTCTCGACGATGGGCGCCGGCAATCCGGCAGGTCCGACGAGCCCGAAGAAGGCCGCGCTCTCCAGGTCCTTCATTCCCAGTTCAGCCACTGTCGGTACGTCGGGGCACACGGTCGAGCGCTCGGGAGAGGCCACCGCGATACCGATGAGGCGTCCCGCGGCGACGTGCGTCCCCGTCGGCAGCACGACGTCGATCATGACGGGCAAATGCCCTCCCATCACATCACGCAAGGCATCGGCCGCACCCTTGTAGCTGACGCTCTCGAGGTTGAGCTTGTTGCGTGTGCGGAACAACTCGCCCCACAGATGCGGCTGGTTGCCCATTCCCGACGTGGCGTAGCGAACGCGCTGCGGCTGCTTGTTCACCCATTCCGCGAACTCGGCGTAATTCTTTGCCGGCAGCGCCTTGCCATCGATTGCCAGGAGATCGGGGATGTCGACCAGAGTCGAGATCATCTGGAAGTCCTTCAGCGGATCGAACGGCTGCTTCAGGCCCAGGGCGACGTTGGTGGCCATCGTCGCGGCGCCCAGCAGCAGCGTATTGCCGTCGGGCTTCGCTTTGGCCACGACATCCATGCCGATGATCGTGTTGCCGCCGCCCTTGTTCTCGACGATCACCTGCTGGCCGAGCAGCCCGGTCAGCTTCTCGGCGACGATGCGCGCGGCCGTATCGGTCGAACCGCCGGCAACATAGGGCACCACCAGCCTGATCGGCTGGCTGGGCCAGGCCTGCGCCCGCACCGCGGAGGCGCCAATGATGGTCCAGCCGGCGGTACCCGCCAGCACAGTACGTCTCTTGAGCATGATCCTACCCGCGATCTGTTTCTTGGAAAGCAGGATCGCAAACGCGCGACGGCCGCGCAATCCGGGCGCGGCCGTTGTTCGTCAAGCGAAGCGGGTTATTCGGCGGGCTTGGGCGCCGTGGCGATGGCGTGCACGTCCTTCTCGCTGGGCAGCATCGACAGGGCGAGGAAGGAGCAGAAGGCCACGCCCGCCAGAACCGACAACAGGACCGGGAAGCCCGCATCCTTCACCAGCGGTCCAATCAGCGCGACGACGAAGGAGCTGACGCCGAAGCCGATCGCCAGGCGGACGCCGGTGACCCTGCTGCGCATGCGGTCGTCGATGTAGCGCACGATCATCGCATCGGTGAACGGAATGGCCCCGAACACCAGCAGCATGAAGGCGATGGCGGTCACGAACAGAGCCCAGCCCTCGACCTGCGAGGCGATCAGGAACAGCGGCACCTGCAGCAGAACGATCGGCAGGTAGATGTTCTTCAGCGGATAGCGGTCGATCAGCTTGCCGACCACGAGCTGCGCCAGCGAGGCCAGCGAGAAGATGACGAACAGCATCGTCGCCAGCATCGCCGGATCCTGCGCGATGTTCTTGGCGCGATTGGCCAGCAGCTCGCCGTTTCCGTTGGTCGTGAAGTTGAAGATGATGCTGCCGGTCACCGCGGTGAAGGTCATTATGGCGAATACGCGCGCCATGACCGATGGCGGCAGGTCGAGCATCTTGGCCTTGCGCTTGGCAGGCGCCATTTCCTCGCGCGGCACCAGTGCCACGAAGGCGACGGCGCAGATCAGGCAGATGACGCCCGGGATGATGAACGCCGCCTGCCAGCCGAAACGCTGGGCGATGTAGACGGAGAGGCCGGCGGCGATGGCGATGCCCATGTTGCCGGCCAGGCCGTTCACGCCGATCGTGAAGCCGGGGTTCTTGGCCTTCTGGACCAGCATCGGGATACCGACCGGATGGTAGATCGAGGCGAAGGCGCCCATCAGGGTCAGCGCCGCGCCGATCTGCCACTTGTTGGTGCAGAGCGCGATGATCAGGGCCGAGACACCCATGCCGGCGAAGAAGATCACCATCATGATCCAGCGGCCCCAATGGTCGCCGAGGCGACCGCTCACGATCGAGCCGGCACCGAACATGAAGAGCGCGCCGTAGTTGAACGGCGTGAGTTCGGTCCACTCCACGCCCCAGACGCCGGCGATGACACCCCAGGAATAGGCGAAGACCACCAGGATCCAGTGATCCATGGCGTGGCCGATGTTGAGCAGGATAGAGGTGGGGCTTCCGTGGCTCATCTTGTTCGTTCCTCCAGAGCCGCCAGACTAGAGATGGCCCGCCTGTCTGTCTTGCGCTAGATTGCCAATTAATGTCGCAAAATCGCCAAGCTGCGCTGCGCTCGACGAATCCCGAGGACTATCAGGGCGTTCCACGCGCGGTCGCGGCCATGCCCAAGGACTTCGCCGACGGTTTCGAGATCGCGCCGCACCGCCATCGCCGCGCCCAGTTGATCTATGCCACCGCCGGCACGATGCGCATTTCCACGGAGGAAGCCGTCTGGGTGGTGCCGCCGCAGCGCGCCCTGTGGATGCCGCCGGGCGTGCGCCATTCGATCGTGATGTCAGGCGACGTGACGATGCGCACTCTTTATCTGCGGCAGGACGCGGCGGCCGGCATGCCCGAGGTCTGCCGCGTGCTGCGCATCTCTCCCCTGCTGCGCGAGCTGATCGTGCGCGCGACCGAAATGCCGGTGCACTATGACGAACGAGGCGCCGAGGGCCATGTCGAGGCGCTGATCCTCGACGAACTGCACCACGAGCCATCGCTGCCGTTTCATCTGCCGATGCCGCGCGACAAGCGGCTGCAGCGACTTTGCTCGGCCCTGCTGGCGGCGCCCGGCGACCAGCGGACGCTGGAACACTGGGCGGGATCGGCGAATGCAAGCCCTCGCACCCTCGCCCGGCTGTTCGTAACGGAGACCGGCCTCACCTTCGGCGCGTGGCGGCAGCAGGCGCGCGTGCTCGAAGCGATGGGACGTCTCAGCGGCGGCCAGGCCGTCACCGACGTCGCGCTCGATCTCGGCTACGACAGCGTGAGCGCCTTCAGTGCAATGTTCCGCAGAGCGTCGGGCGTGTCCCCCAGCGCCTACCGCCCCGCTCGTTGAGCGCCGCGCTAAAACCCCTGTGTGTTGTGAGGGGATTTTGCACGTTGTTGCAAGCGGTTAGCCCTTGACGCTGGACGGTAATAATCCCCCAATGCGCGCCCTTTTAGAGTAATCTAAATTGTCATTTACCTGAGTGTCTGCGCTCCCGCCGCCGCCTGGAGTTTATGTTGAAGCCGACAGATATCGCCAATCCCGACTACTTCCATAAGGTCGTCGATTGCCAGTGGGCGTGTCCCGCCCACACGCCAGTCCCCGAGTACATCAGGCTGATCGCGCACGGACGTTATTCCGATGCGTACATGATCAACTGGAAGTCCAACGTCTTCCCGGGAATCCTGGGCCGGACCTGCGACCGTCCCTGCGAGCCGGCGTGCCGGCGCAGTCGCGTCGAGGACGAGACGCTGGTCAAGGGCAAGAAGGAGCCCGTCGCGATCTGCCGCCTGAAGCGCGTCGCGGCCGACTACAAGGACGATGACGACATCAATTCCAAGATGCCCAAGGCGGGGGAGAAGAACGGCAGGCGCATTGCCTGCATCGGCGGCGGTCCCTCCTCGCTGACCGTCACGCGCGACCTCGCCGTGCTGGGCTACGAAGTGGTGATCTACGACCAGGATCCCAAGCTCGGCGGCTTCATCCGCACGCAGATCCCTCACTTCCGCCTGCCCGAATCGGTGATCGACGAGGAAGTCGGCTACATCACCGGCATCGGCAACGTCGAATTCCGCCACCAGCGCGTCGACTCGCTGAAGGCCGTCCTCGCCGAAGGCTACGACGCGGTGTTCGTCGGCTCCGGCGCGCCGCGCGGCCGCGATCTCGACGTGCCGGGCCGCAAGGAAGCGGCCGCCAACATCCATATCGGCCTCGACTGGCTGTCTTCGGTCTCGTTCGGTCACATCACCAAGGTCGGCAAGCGCGTGATCGTCCTGGGCGGCGGCAATACCGCGATGGACTGCTGCCGCACCGCCCGCCGTCTCGGCGGCGACGACGTGAAGGTGATTGTCCGCTCCGGCTTCGAGGAGATGAAGGCGTCGCCCTGGGAGAAGGAAGACGCGATCGGCGAGGACATCCCCATCCTCAACATGCTCGTCCCGAAGGAAGTCCGCCACGAGGGCGGCCAGATCAAGGGCGTGCTGTTCGAGAAGGTCGTCGCCAAGTACGACGACAAGGGCCGTCGCTCGCTGGTCCCGTCCGGCGAGCCTGACGAATTCCACGAGTGCGACGACGTGCTGGTGGCGATCGGCCAGGAGAACGCCTTCCCCTGGATCGAGAAGGACGCCGGCATCGAGTTCGACAAGTGGGGCCTGCCCCAGCTCAACGAGAAGACCTTCGCCAGCACGCATCCGAAGGTGTTCTTCGGCGGCGACGCGGCGTTCGGGCCGAAGAACATCATCTGGGCGGCCGCGCACGGCCACGAGGCGGCGACCTCGATCCACAAGATGCTGATCGGCGAGAACCCCGAGGAGCGTCCCGCCCCCGGCGTCAACGTCGCCAGCCAGAAGATGGGCATCCACGAGTGGAGCTACGACAACGCTCCCACCATCGACCATCGCCTGAAAGTCCCGCATCGCCCCAAGCAGGAAGCGCTGAAGGACATCATGGCCGAGGTCGAGCTGGGCTTCGACCCGCAGCTCGCCTTCAAGGAGGCCCAGCGCTGCCTCAACTGCGACGTCCAGACGGTGTTCACCGGCCAGCTCTGCATCGAGTGCGATGCCTGCGTCGACATCTGCCCGATGGACTGCATCACCTTCACCGAGAACGCCGAGGAGAAGGAACTACGCCTGAACCTGACGGCGCCGGCGATGAATCCGACGCAGGACCTCTACATCGGCGGCGACCTCAAGACGAAGCGCGTCATGGTCAAGGACGAGGATGTCTGCCTGCATTGCGGGCTGTGCGCCGAACGTTGCCCCACGGGCGCATGGGACATGCGCAAGTATTACATCGAAATGACACACGCGGAGCACGCATGCCGCAAGCAATAGCCGCCGTTAACGATTTCGTCGTCAAGTTCGCGAACGTCAACGGATCCGGATCGGCCTCGGCCAACGAACTCTTTGCCCGGTCGATCCTGCGCATGGGCGTCCCCGTCAGCCCGCGCAACATCTTCCCCTCGAACATTCAGGGCCTGCCGACCTGGTACGAGGTCCGCGTCACCGAGAAGGGCTATCTTGGCCGTCGCGGCGGCGTCGACATGATGGTCGCCATGAATCCGCAGACCTGGGCCGAGGACGTGAAGGAGATCACGCCCGGCGGCTACCTGTTCTACGACTCGACCAAGCCCATGCCGTCGTCGATGTTCCGCGAGGACATCAACGTGATCGGCGTGCCGCTGACGGCGATCACCAACGCCACCTACTCCGATGCCCGCCAGCGCCAGCTCTTCAAGAACATCATCTATGTCGGCGCGCTCTCGGTGCTGCTCGACATCGACGAGAAGGAGATCCAGCGGCTGTTCGGCGAGCAGTTCAAGGGCAAGGAAAAGCTGATCGACTCGAACGTCAAGGCGATGAACCTCGGCCGTGACTGGGTGAAGCAGCATGTCGATCCCGACCTGGTGAAGATCAAGGTTAGGCATGCCGACAATGTCGGCGACCGCATCTTCGTCGAGGGCAACAGCGCCGCCGCGCTGGGCGCCGTCTATGGCGGCGCCACGGTCTGCGCCTGGTACCCCATCACGCCGTCCTCGTCGCTGGCCGAGGCCTTCCAGGCCCATTGCAAGAAGTTCCGCCACGACAAGGAAACCGGCAAGGCCAAGTACGCCATCGTGCAGGCCGAGGACGAGCTGGCCTCGATCGGCATGGTGATCGGCGCCGCCTGGAACGGCGCGCGCTCCTTCACCGCGACCTCCGGTCCTGGCATCTCGCTGATGACCGAGTTCATCGGCCTCGCCTACTTCGCCGAGGTGCCGGCGGTGCTGGTGAACGTCCAGCGCGGCGGTCCCTCGACCGGCATGCCAACGCGCACGCAGCAGTCGGACCTGCTGGGCTGCGCCTACGCCTCCAACGGCGACACCAAGCACGTGCTGCTGTTCCCCGAGGATCCGCGCGAGTGCTTCGAGTTCACCGCAGACGCGCTCGACCTCGCCGACCGGCTCCAGACTCCGGTGTTCGTCATGACCGACCTCGACATCGGCATGAACCATCGCCTGTGCAAGCCGTTTGCCTGGGACGAGAACCGCGTCCTCGACCGCGGCAAGGTGATGACCGCCGAGGATCTCGAGGCGGGCAAGAATTTCGGCCGCTACCTCGACGTTGACGGCGACGGCATCCCGTTCCGCACCTATCCCGGCACGCACCCGACCAAGGGCTCCTACTTCACGCGCGGCACGACCAAGGACGAGTACGCGCGCTATTCGGAGGAAGGCCCGGTCTATGTGCGCAACATGGAGCGGCTGCAGAAGAAGTGGGAGACTGCGAAGAAGATCGCGCCGCAGCCGCTGCGCTATTCCTCACCCAAGCCGACCCGCTTCGGCGTGATCTATTTCGGCTCGACCAGCCCAGCGATGGACGAAGCGCTCGACCATCTCGAGGCCGAGGGCCATCACGTCAACGCGCTACGCGTGCGGTCCTTCCCGTTCGCGCAGAGCGTCGAAGACTTCATCCACGAGCACGACCGCGTGTTCATCGTGGAACAGAACCGCGACGGCCAGCTCCGCACCATGCTGCTCAGCGAATACACGCTCGACGCCCGCAAGATCGTGCCCGTCCTGCACTATGACGGCACGCCGATCACGGCGCGCTTCATCGCGACCGACATCGCCACCAAGCTCGGTCAGTTCAAGGTTGTCTCGTTCGACAAGGCCGCGTCATGACCTACATCGCAAAGCCCCGCCTCCATCATCCGTCGCTGGTCAAGAACAAGGCCGGCTACACCCGACGCGACTATGAGGGCGCCGTCTCGACGCTCTGCGCCGGCTGCGGCCACGATTCGATCAGTGCCGCGATCATCCAGGCCTGCTACGAGCTCGACATCCTGCCCCACCAGGTCGCCAAGCTCTCGGGCATCGGCTGCTCGTCCAAGTCGCCGACCTACTTCGTGGGCGCCAGCCACGGCTTCAACACCGTGCACGGCCGCATGCCGTCGGTGATGACCGGCGCCAACCTCGCCAACAAGGATCTGGTCTACATGGGCGTGTCCGGCGATGGCGATTCGGCCTCGATCGGCCTCGGCCAGTTCGCCCATATCATGCGCCGCGGCGTCAACATGACCTACATCGTCATGAACAACGGCGTCTATGGCCTGACCAAGGGCCAGTTCTCGGCCACCGCCGACAAAGGCTCGATCAGCAAGAAGGGCGTGGCCAACTCCGACGAGTCGATCGATCTCGTCTCGCTGGCCATCCTGATGGGCGCCACCTTCGTCGGCCGTTCGTTCTCGGGCGACAAGCACCAGCTCGTGCCGCTGATCAAGGCGGCGATGGCGCACAAGGGGGCCGCCTTCCTCGATGTCATCAGCCCGTGCGTGGCCTTCAACAACCACCCCGGCTCGACCAAGAGCTACGACTATGTGCGCGAACACAACGAGGCGCTGAACCGCATCGACTTCATCGAGAGCCGCGAGGAGATCACCACCGCCTACGATCCGGGCAGCGTCACCACGGTGCAGCAGCACGACGGCTCGCTGCTCCGCCTGCGCAAGCTCGGCGAGGAGTACGATCCCTCCGACAAGGTCGCCGCCATGAAGCGCGTGCAGGAAGGCCAGGCCGAAGGCGAGGTCGTGACCGGTCTGCTCTACGTCGATCCGACACCGAAGGACCTGCACCATCATCTGAACACGGTCGATGCCCCGCTCAACACGCTGAACGACGCCGAGCTCTGCCCCGGCCCGGCGGCGCTCGACCGCATCAACGCGAGCCTGCGCTAATTCTCCGCTACATCGCGGCACTGCTCGCCGCCGCTGCCGGCTCCCTGATCGGCGCCGGCGTGATGGCGATGGCCCTCGGCATCCTCTTCACCATGATCGGCGGCTCCTTCGAAGGCTCGGCGGCCATGGGCGGCGTCGCCGTCGGCCTGCCGCTGGGCGGCACCCTGGGCTTTCTCCTCGGCGGCTGGCTGGTCCTGCGCTTCTGGCGTCCG